>Ga0153956_1001851_pt1 | contig 17175 bp, 20 predicted proteins | sample TSFL040MetaG_FD_104704 | JGI IMG/M metagenome (GOLD analysis project Ga0153956, IMG submission 104704) | Attine ant fungus gardens microbial communities from Florida, USA - TSFL040 MetaG | ecosystem: Host-associated > Fungi > Mycelium > Unclassified | place: USA: Florida, Wekiwa Springs...
CGTTATCGTTAATATCATAGTCTATGATAGCGCCATTGCCGTCTGCCGGGTTGTTAAAATCGTCGACAATGTAGGCGTATACCCTGGCGGTGGCTGTGCGCGTGCTGCTCCCGGTGTAGGTTTTATCTTCTATCCTGATGTAGCAATTTAATCCCATGCTGAATTTGGTTTAATAATTTGATGTTTAGGTTTATTATTGAAAGCTGTCGAAATACATGGTCGCCAGTGTGATGGTGAGGCTTACGCCGGTAGTATTTACATCGAACTTGTTATAAACGGGGATACATTTTGCCTTGTCGCCCGCCTTGATCTTGAAAAAACGGCCATCGCCCTCGCGATAGGCTGAAGCTTTGGCGATAAACTGGTTAGCCATAAAAAGTGCCTGGCTTACATAGGTTTCGTTGTCCGCAGTGTACAGGTCAAAATCTGTCTTGAACAGAAAATCGAGGGTAATGTTGAATGTATTATCCACCGAGCCGTTAATTTGCGGCGACACGTTGATGTTTTGCGTCGGGTATAAAAAAACGCAGGGAAAAGCAGCATCGTCGGCGAGCAAATTAAGCTCGTTTGCGGTGCCGTAAATAAACGTTGGGCTGCCGGTCAGGGTTTGCACTACGGCTTCAATTTGGTTGCGTATAGGCATGATTAAAATGATTAATGATTGATAAAAGTTAGCGCTGCGTCTGCAATAGCTCTGAATATTTGCGCTGATACTCGGCTTCGGTTTTATTGAGCAGCAGTTTGGTGAGTACCCTGTCGTAAGGCATATTGAGTATCTCGCTCCATTTGGTAATGTCGCCGCCGGCTAATGAGTTGATGGTATTGATATACTTAAACTTTTCGAAAGCCTGTATGCCGGCTTTTTTCTCCATAGCTGAAGCAGGCGCTGCCAAAAGCCGGTTCTCTGCATCGATAAGCCCAGATAGCTCATAAAAAAATATTTGGCTATGGGCAGTGCCTCCGTTACCCCAAGTGTTTTTATGGTTTCGGCAAATTGTTCGGCTTTGTACTCGTCATACACATTACCTGTGGCGCGGCAATAAAAGTATTGGGCCAGCACCTGGCAGCAAGCTTTTAATGAGGGATTGAAATTTTGTTGCCAATCGTCCTCGCCGTGTTGCTTAATGTGGTTACTGATCTCTTCGGCAATAATATCGCGCGAAGCCATGAACGCACCGGCCGGTTGCATCGACAAATTGCGGATAACCTTTATACTGGTTTTCTTACCGTCGATATCAAAAATGATCTTATTCGGGATAGCCTCACTGTCGTACAGGTATTTAATCTGGCTGGATAAGGACAATATCGCCTCGCCAAACACATCAAACTCGCTAAAATGTACTACGTTCTTCAATTCGGCAATGGGTATGCCTGATAGTATGCTAATGGCATCCAGATCACTCAATTGTTTCATAGCTTGCATCTGCATTAATTGGCCCAGCTTAAGCTCGGTTAACTGCGATGGTATTTTGATGCTAATCTTTCCGGTTAAGGTTTTTACGCTTCTTTCAATCATATCTTAAATAAATCTGTAAGGTTGGGTGGGTGTAAAGGTTTGCTTATAAGGCATTCGCGATCTTGCCGTCGATGCCGATCTGGTTTTTAGCTTATTTAATGCCACATAGCGCAACGGGTCAATGAGGTGGTTCCAGGTGTCAACAGGTTCATTAAGCGGTTTGCCCGAGCGGTCGACTTTCCATTTATAACGGGCCAGTTCCTTTCGCAGGTTTACGCTGCGGCGGGTTATGTTGAGTTTGTAACGCTTCAAAATGTCTATCGAGTTATTGACGCTGTCGGCCCCTTTTTTTGCTGGAGACACGTGCCAGCCCATCCTTGTAAGCTCCTCGATGGATTTGGGCTCGGCACTGTCGGCAATGATCTCGGTATTTTTGCTCACACCGTTGGCAGATAGTTTGGCAGCGATATCTTTATTGGTTAATTCGGTTTCATAAAATAATTCGTCTACCCACAACTCGCCATTTTGCATATATACCTGCAGGCAGCCGGTTTGGTCATTGCTGAAACCAAAATCTAATCCGGCACCAATAAGTTTGGCATCTGCCGGGATATCATCAACCACAAACCAATTGGTAAAGATCAAGCCTGTAATGCGGCCCGTCAGGCCGCGTGCATAAACCTTCCAAAGTTCAGTGTCGGTTTCTTTAATGCTTTCAATTTTGGCTCCCATGGCTGCATCCAGAAACGGGTTGTGCCGGTAATCAGAAATAATGAGCTCTACACCGGGCTTACCAATCAGCTGATCATGAACCCAAAATTCAGAATTGGGGTTGTAATCAATAAATATCCGCGAACGCGTACGCAACGCCAGTTCGGTAAAAATATTCCACTCAATACCATTTGCCTCATTAACAAAAAGATAATCGCGCTTGCCCGACTTGGCGTCCTGCGCATTGGCGTAGCTTTTAAATTCGATAATAGAATCATTGTAAAACTCAAATATGCGGTCGGTTTTATTAAAGTTTCTAATCAGGCTTTTTAACTGTTCAGATCTATTGTAAAGGCTCAAAGCGTCGCGCAGGGCGCCCGCCTTAAGGTTGGGTATATCCTGGCCTACAACGGTAATTACCTGTTTTTCATTTTCTGCCGCAAGGCAAAACAATACCTGCTCAATAGCGTAGGTTTTACCCGAACTGGTGCCACCCTGGTTAATAATTACGTGCGCCTCAGAAAAATAATTACGCCTGAATAAAATTGAAGCTTCGTAATCGTTGATATTCATAGGTTTTGGTTAGGTTTTTTTTGGAGGGGCGATGTTTGTATACTGTCATCCTGAACTTGTTTCAGGATCTCCGGTGATAGGTTAGTCCATTAACTTAGCGTGTGGGGTGCCGAAACAAGTTCGGCATGACGTATTGAGTGCTTAGGCATTTTACAACTCTACCTCTTTCTCACTCGACGCCGGCTGCGGCCCCGATTCGATGACTTTTACCGTCAAGGATTTATTTTTACTGCTTGATTTAATCGTTTTAACATGGTCTTCCCATCCCATGCTTTTTAGCGCAAACACCGCCCCCGTGGGCGATGGGTAATGCAGGCGGCTTTCATAATAAGCCATTACCCTAAAACGGGCTTTTGTAAGCGTTTCTTTGTACCTGTTCATTTGCTCATACCGGTCAAATGCTTCTTTACTGTTAAAGCCCAGGTAAAGCGCCAGGCCGGTAAGGGTAATGGGTTCTGCATTTTTGCCTGTATCGTTTTTTGAACGTTCAAAATACTCGTCAATCAGTCTGCTTAATGATTCACGATTGTTGAATTTAAGGGTAATTCTGGCCATGGTTTAAGCTCCTTTATTACAGGGTCTAACATGCCCTGATAAAAATTTTAGATAATCGAATTTTTAGATTTGCCTGGCACGGTTTTAAAGTTAAATTTTGTTAAATGCGATATAGTACAACTAATTGTGTTTTATATTCGTATTATATTTACCTTTAACTGTTTACAGGTTAGTATGAATGTTTTTAAAGCTGTTTTAATTGTTCTGTTTCTTTCGGCGGTCGTTATGTCCTGCCAAAAAGACCAGCAGTCTGTAGACGGCTCATTAACCAAGCCTGTAACTAAACCAGATACCAGCGATAACTCGGGCAATTTCTTTGCTGTAAAAGGCTCGCTAAACATCACCATCGACGATTCGACTTACATCTTTGACGCTGCTAAAGATTCAATAGCTTTTATCAACGTTAAAATTGATAGTGTAAAATATTATGGCTTAACAGCCATAAACAAAGCGCATACGGTAAGTTTCGGTATCAGTTCGCCGGGCTTTGCCGGGCCTGATCTGACTAACATGATAGCCGGCGGCCAGCTATTGTTTAGTGCCGACGGAAAGCACCTTAAACAATTGGCCCTTTCAAAAAATGCCGGTAATAATCTTTCAAACGTTATCAGCCTGGAGCAATACATGCAAGACAGTGTGCTTACCAAGGGCACATTTACTACCCTGATGTCTAAAAAAGGCGATGAAGAAACCGACCATGTGGTGAGCGGTAGTTTCAACTTGCTGAGCAAGTAATCCTGACAGATTTAATTTTTTAATTGCCGGACAATACAAAGATAAATAAAAATTATGATATAAATGCCAAACGGAATAATATTTTACCAAATTTTTTCTTCGGCTACCTCATTTTCTACTAATTGGGTGAGGATGTTTTTTACTACGGCTTCGCGTGCCCACTGCTGCTCGGTTAATGAGGCATCTTCCTGGTACCATCTAACAGGTTCATTAATTTCAATACGGGTTTTATAAATAAAATGCTTTTTAGGGTGCATTTTGGTGCCCTCATAGCTGTTTAGGTTTTCGGCCCTGATTACTTTGGCAAATTGTTTTGTGCTGATGTCAAGCTGCAGGCATTCGTCGAGCGTGTTCTTGAAGTCGTGCTTGTCTTCCAGCCAAAGGGTCAGGGTTTCGCCATTTAGCTCGTGGTCGGCTACGGCAATGCGGCTATAATCATAATCTACCGAAATGATCATCCACCATAATTTGTCTTTTAGTTTTTGTGCGATCTTTATCATTTTTAATGTAATAAAAGGTTAGGCCGCCATTACTGACGGCTGATTAATTTTTAGGTTTTCAACTCTGATTTTACAGCGCCGGGGTGGGTGGTACCCAGCCGGGCATGTATTTTTGTATGGCAGTAATTTCTTTACTGTACTTATTGCAGGTGGCGTAATAAGCTTTTAGCCTGAGGTGTAAAAGGTTCTCGTCTGTCGTGCTGCTGTGAGTGGGCTGCAATTTATTATCTCGGTTTGCGGTGTAGGCTATGTGCATCGGTTGGTTGTATTAGGCTTTTATTTTATGAGTATCGGCAAGTAATGGTTGCTGTTATTTTACTACGGAAAACCTTGCTGCTTGTATTTATATTTGATAGATAACAATTCTGTATTCATTTTTCTGTATATTCTGTAATTTTATTTGGATTGTAATAAAATATGTTTTAGTTTAGCTTGAAATAACGATACAAACATAAAGAAATATCTGTATTTAAAATCAAGAAAAATTTAAAAATAGTTTTCCACAGATTATGGAATCAGCCGAAAAAAGCAATAAGATCAAAACTGTTCGCCCTGAAACACTGGAGTTTATCATTTTATATAATCAGTTAAAAGGCAAGGCATTTTCCGGCAACGCGCAGCTGGCCGAGGTGTTAGGGTTTAATTCGGCCAGCTCTATCACAGAGATCATTAAGAGCCGCCAGAACATCGATCCTGAAAAACTCAGGATTTTTAAAGAACGCTATAAAGATTTTATTGAGGGTGTTGCCTATACGCCGGTTGCGCAGGTAACCAAAGTTGCCGAGGGTATACCGATGTATGAAATTTCGGCTACGGCATCGGGCGTTGAGGTTTATAATGATATTAACGATACGCAGCCTGTAGGCCGCATGAATTTCCCTGGTATTGAGGATTGCGATTTTGCTTTGCCGGTTTGGGGGCATTCTATGTATCCATACCTGGAGAATGGCTGCTGGGTGGCCCTTAAAGTTATTCACGATAAAAAGATTTTACCCGGCGAGGTTTACTATATTGAATGGGGCGATTACCGCATGTACAAGCGCCTGCTGTTAAGCGATAAGGACGATGAGGTAATAGCGCATTCTGACAATACTACAGAAATGATAGGACATCAGTTAAAATATGCGCCTTTCCCCATTAAAATAACTGATATTAAAAAGCTGTGTCTGGTTAAGGATATCCACAAAAAACATAATCATTAAGGCAAAAGCCTGTTAAATGTTACCGGTTTTTATGTGGTTGGCAGTGCTTTTAGTCTGTGATCAGGGCTTGAATGATATTTGCATCACTTGTTTATACAACATGTAAATAGTTTTTAACTATCAGGCATTTGTTTTATTTTTATGGTCAGTTAATTTAAATCGATTATCCTCATGGACGCAAACATTTACTTGATGCTGGGTGCTATTGCCGTAGTTGCTATTATTTTTATAAATCATCGCAACCAAAAAAATAAAATGAAAACCATGCTTGAAGAGGCAGGAGGCACCCAGCAAATTTTCCTGACCAAAGCGGTTGAAAAAAAGAATAGAGCCTTAGCCGAAATTTTATATGATGGTGGTATTAAACCTACAGTTCAAAACACAGGCACATCGCAAAAGGATATTTTGATACAGCAGCTGCAAAAACTGGAGCAGGCTTACGCGGCCAAAAAGATCACCCTAAGACAATATGACGATCATCTGTTTAACTTGTTGGAAAAAGCTAATAAGTTAGCAATAATAGCTTAAAGCCGGTATGGTCTGTTCAATTTAAATTAAGGCTTTACATTTATAATCCTTTGCTTATACTTGTACCGTATGGCAGCAGACGACGGTATTGTTAAACGCATTAAGATCATAGTGAAAGACTACGGCGGCCAGTTGGCCCTTGCCGGCGCCATTGGTGTCGACCAGGGCTTTATCAGCAAGGTGATCAACCAAAAGCAGGAGGTAAGCTATTACCTTATCAGCAAGCTCTGTTTTCAATTAAGGTATTCGCCCGAATGGCTTATACTGGGTACCGGCGATAAAAAGATCAACAAAGCCGAATCGCCCAAGCTTATCACCGAGATCCAGATGATGCGTACCGAGCTTGACATTTTGCATGCCCGCATGCGCGCCTTCGAGATGGAGGTAAAAGAGCTGAAGGAACAGGGCAACATTCAACAAGCCGGATAAGGATATCAAGATTTATAAAAGACAAGGCCCCTGAGATTCTCAGGGGCCTTGTCTTTTAATTCTGTTTCGATGTAATAAGATATGTCATTTCGACCATTGGGAGAATCTACGCATTAAAAGTGAAAACGGATAGGCGTGTGTATAGATCTCTCCCGATTGTCGAGATGACAGTTGTGATGTAGTAAAAAAAGAAACGCCCCCGACCGTTCAGGGGCGTTTCTTTTTTTTATATCGGTTGTCCATTAGAACGAGTAACGGACACCGAATTGCATTTGCCATCTTGAAGTGAACAAATCAACTGAGTATGGTACACCCGGGTTGGTGAATGTATACTTAGGATAAGTTGTTGCAGCATTTGGAAATGTTGGCGTGCCCGCACCGCTAACAGGCGTTAAACCAACGCTTGATGTTGAGTTAAAGGTGTTAGCCGAGAAATAATACTGACCCCATTTTTTGTTCAATAAGTTGGTAAGGTTCACAATGTCGTAAGTGAAAGTAAGCATTTGTTTGTGCTTGCCGTTTCCAAATTTAAAGTCTTGAGTGAAACGGAAATCCAAGTCGTTGTTCCAGGGAGTGAACGCAGCGTTACGCTCAGTGAAATTACCGCGACGTGAATTTAGATATTTGTTACCATCAATGAATGCATCAAAAGTAGCTGCCTGAGTTGCGGCGGTAGCACCACCGGCAATGTCGCTGAAGAAGTTGATGGTTTCACCTCTTTTAGGGATATAAGCCAAACTAACTTGCTGACCGGTACCATCGATAGCGTTAGGTAAGAAACCATAAGTAAATGGATTACCAGATTGAGCGCTGAAGAAGAAGGTAAAGTTAGCAGTGTAGTTGCCTTCTTTATCCCAGTCATGACGATAGTTAACGTTTGAAACGATACGGTGACGGATATCAAAGTTTGAATTCTCCAAAGTTGGGTTGTTTGGGTTCAAAGCCTGATTTAACTGCCAGTTTGATTCCATTGAGTTACGTATACCGTTGGTAATGTCTTTTGAATGGCCGTAGGTATAAGCAACGTTAGCACTTAAGCCAAATGGAAACACTTTACCAATTTGACCGGTGATACTATAACGGTAACCTTGGTCGGTGTTTGATAACTCATACGCGTTAGTGTATAATGCATTTGGTTTAGTGTTAACAAAAATTGGCTGTTGGTGCTGAGTATCGTAAGGATAATAAGTTACGTTGTCAGTAGTGTTAACCTGTTGGAATTTTAAGTCACGGATAACTTTAGTGTAAATACCTTCTAAAGTAAATTTCCATTGATTGTCAGTAGTACGGTCGACAGCTAAACTAGTTCTCCATACCTGTGGCATTTTAAAGTTGTTGTCAATTAAGTCGGCTTGGGTTGCACCTGCGGCGTCATGTACATTTACACCACGGGCAGCAACGTAAGCAGCACCACCTGTAGCCGGGGCAGCTATTACACTGGTGTTAGCCGGAGGGGTTTTGTTGTCGTACGCGCCATAAGTTACACCGTTATTGTAGAATGCGTAACCAAACCATGCGAAAGGAACACGGCCGGTAAATAAACCCGTACCACCGCGAAGGATAACGCTTTGGTCGCCCATTACATCATAGTTGAAAGACACACGAGGATTGATCTCCACATTGTCTAAGAACTTGTTTTTGATGTCTTTTGGCTTAGTATAAGTAAAGGTTTTGCCGTAGAATGGATCAACCGGAGCATTGATGGTTTTGGTGCTCAATGGTTGTTTGTTAGGAACACCTGCATAGTCAAAACGGATACCACCGGTTAATTTGAAATTGTCAGACAATTGAATATCATCCTGAGCATATAAACTTAACAGGTTAACTTTAAACTGAGCCGACGGGTGAGCCAGGATATAATCTCTGGTATTGTCGGTATAGTTAAAGTTAGCACGTACACGTGATGGATTGTCGGCTAAGAAATCGGCGATGCTTTTGAAAGCGTCACGACCGTTCCATGCGTTAACAAAGTTATAAGTAATGTCATAAAACTCGTTGTGTGTACCAAAAGTGAAAGTGTGCTTGCCTGTAGTCCAGGTTAAGTTATCGGTAAACTCGGTAGTTTTTTGGTGCATATCAAAAATAGCAGCCTCACGGTCGGTACCCAAGAAAATGGTAGTACCGGGGGTGCGGCCGGTTATCTCAATTTGCGGTAAAGCAGGGTTTGAATTTGGTGCACGGTAGTCATGCACGTTTGAGTAACCAAACACCAGGCTGTTGTTTACAGCATTTGAGAATCTTGATTTCCACTCAGCAACGGTTGATGTAGAGTTGTTGTGTGAAGTATAGTCAATGCTACCAAAGCGGAAGTTTTGCTGATCGCGCTCTAAGTTGGTAGCCTGAGATGAAATGGTATTGTTACGAATAGTTAACTGGTTGTTATCGTTGATATTCCAGTCTAAACGGTTAAAGAATTTGTTTGAGTTTGAGAAGATGCTGGTATTACCAAAAGCACCGGCATCAAAGCCTTTGTCGGCAAAATGCTGCGAAATAGCTTGAGCATCAGCCAAAGTCAATACAGCTTGCGAACCTGCAGTACCTGCGCCAGAAATAACCGGATCGACACGGCGGGCAAACTCTTCGCTGGTAAAGAAGAATAATTTGTTTTTGATGATAGGGAAACCTACACGCACACCAGTGTTTAAGTCATGGAATGATGAAGGGATCTTAGAACCGTCGCCACCTGAAGCCGGGGCAGCGTTGTTTGGGCCAATCATGAAAGCACCACGACCGTAACCGTAAACAGAACCGGTAACATCGTTTGTGCCGCTACGGGTTACCGCGTTGATACTACCACCTAATACGTTGCCAATTTTGATATCGTAAGGAGCAACATAAACCTGGATATCCTGGATAGCGTCCAAAGAGATAGGGCTTGTACGGGTACTGCTACCAACCTGGCCAGAAGCATTGGTTTGGCCACCTAATGATGGGCTAAAACCAATAGCGTCATTGTTAATGGCACCGTCAAGCGTTACATTGTTGTAACGGAAGTTAGTACCCTGGAAAGAGTTGTTGTTACTTTGCGGGGTATTACGTGTTAAGTCTTGCAAGCTACGGTTTAAGCCAGGTTGCGTACGGATCTGGTTAGCGTTAATACGTGTACTTGCACCTGTTTTAGCAGGGCCGCGGCTTTTAACTTTAACCTCGCCCAGTGCTGTCGTGCTCTCGCTAAGCTGGAAGTTGAAAGTAGCGTTACCTAATTGTAAGGTAATATCGGAGCGCTCGTCAGTTTTAAAACCTACGTAAGTAGCCGTGATAGTGTAAGGCCCACCCGGGCTCATGTTTTGAATGTTGTAGCGGCCATCGGCATTGGTTTGCGATGCATAACGGGTGCCGGTACCATTGTTAAGCACGGTAATGCTTACACCTGGCAACGAAGCGCCTTTCTGATCTGTTATCTTACCGGTTAAAACCGATGTTGTGATCTGGGCGTTTGCAATGCCTGCAACTGCCAGTAACATAAAGGTTAATAGGGCTGAGTAAATCTTTTTCATTTGTGAAATTTTGATTCACAAAGGTGCTTTGGATCTGTTAATAGAGTGTTAACTAATGATTATGATTAGCTTATTTGGGTAATGTTATATGTTAGTGCTCTTAACAATTATTTAATAATGAAAAATATTATCATTATTTATTTTCTGCTGACATAGGGCTGTCACCAGCCTATGATTTCTTTGTAACAACAAACAACAAAAACCATCAACGTTATGTCAATCATCAAAAAATTATTGAAGGAAATTGAGCAGGAAGCCCAAACCACACGCAAGTTTTTAGCAATTGTTCCCGCTGATAAATTTGACTGGCAGCCACACCCAAAAAGCATGAGTCTGAAGCAGCTAACTAATCACATTGCCGAACTGCCTGGCTGGATAAGCATGGCCATTACTACCGACGGACTGGATTTTCACGCCAATCCCTATGAGCCTAACAACGCCACAAACTCGGCCGATTTGCTTGAGCTATTTGAAAACGCTTATGCCGACGGTCGCGCACACCTGAAAAATACAAGCCAAGAAGAACTGGAAAAACCATGGATACTACGCAGCGGCGAAATGGTATTGGCCGACATGACCAAGTATGAGACGGTGCGCGTATCTATCGCCCAAACCATTCACCACCGTGCGCAGCTGGGTGTTTACCTGCGATTATTGAATGTGGCTATCCCCGGCAGCTACGGCCCAAGTGCCGATGAACTTGAGGCCCGCCGGGCTGCAATTGCCTAACAGGTACCTGTGTCCGTATCTTTTAACAAACAACAGGGGCCGGTTAATTAAACCGGCCCCTGTTGTTTAATATATAAGGTATGCTATTATTGATAGCTTACATTTAAAGTAATAGGTACGCTCAGCGCTTTTGAAACAATACAATTTGCTTTAGCACCTTCGGCAATCTCTTTGAATTTTTCTTCAGACACGCCGTCAATCACCGAAGCTTTAAGCTCCAGGTGGATACCGTTGATAACCAGCGCTTGCATATCCAGGTCAAGGATAGCCTCGGTAGTCAAATCGCCAGGGGTAAAACCGGCTTGCGACAATTGCGCACCAACAGCCATGGTAAAGCAACCTGCATGAGCAGCTGCAATCAACTCCTCCGGGTTGGTACCCACGCCATCAGCAAAACGGGTTTTAAATGAATATTGCGTATTGTTTAATACGGTGCTTTGAGTTGAAATTTCGCCTTTACCTTCTTGCAAAGTGCCATTCCAGTGAGCATGTGCGGTACGTTTCATAGTTTTAGTTTTAATTGTTGTTATGTAAATATATGGGTTTTAATTTTAAGTTATTAGTGATTGAAGGTTAGAGATTAGTTAACACGCAAACTATATCATCCAAGCGTAGTCAAACACTAATCTCTGATCACTAAACAAGTTTTTCCCACTTCGCTCTTTCATACTGCACCGGCCATTTTACGTCAACGCCCAGTTCATGAGCGGCGCGTAGCGGGAAATGCGGATCTCGCAGAAACTCGCGGGCAATAAATACCATATCGGCCTGTCCGCTTGCAATAATATCTTCGGCTTGTCTGGCTTCGGTGATCAAGCCTACGGCACCTGTCAGTATGCCGGTTTTGCGCAAGGCCTCGGCAAACTCAACCTGATAACCCGGCTTAAGCGGAATAGGAGCCAACACGTTTCCGGCCGACGAGCAATCCACCAGATCAACGCCTTTGTCTTTCAATATCTTTGCTAGCGTGGTGGAATCATCAATGGTCCAGCCGCCTTCAATCCAGTCGGTCGACGAAATACGCACGAACAACGGTTTTGATGCAGGCCAGCTTTCTTTCACACTGTCAACTACCTCCAGCAGTAAACGGATGCGGTTTTCAAACGACCCGCCGTATTCATCGGTACGTTTATTACTCAAAGGCGAATAAAACTCATGGATCAGATACCCATGCGCGCCGTGAATCTCGATCACGTCAAAACCCGCTTGCAGCGCGCGGTGGGCTGCCGCTTTAAAGTCGGCCTTGATTTTTTCAATGCCGGCTTTGTCCAGTTCAAGCGGTGCTTCTTCTTTGTCGCTGAAAGGTATAGGGCTTGGTGCTAAACTTTTCCAGCCGTTGGTTTGGTCTGATGGAATCTGAGCATTCCCTTTCCAGGGCACTTCGTGGCTGGCTTTACGGCCGGCGTGAGCTAGCTGAATGCCGGCAAATGCGCCTTGTTCATGAATAAAATCATTGATCTCTTTAAGCTTGGCAATATGCTCGTCTTTATAAATACCCAAATCGCCGTAGCTAATGCGGCCCTCGGGCGATACCGCGGTAGCTTCAGTAATAACGAGCGCTGCACCGCCAACGGCGCGGCTGCCCAGATGCACAAGGTGCCAGTTGTTAGCAAAACCATCCTCGCTGCTATACTCGCACAAAGGCGACACGACGATGCGGTTTTTAAATTCGGTGTCTTTAATTTTTAAGGTAGAAAATAGCTGTGACATGGTAAATGTTTTTGCCGTAAATATGGATACTAACAGCGGCACTCATCTCATGGTTTTGTCAGATATGCCTATTTGATGTTAGGATGATAAACTTAGTCTATCTTTTCTTCGCGTTTTACTAGCAAGACATCACCGCCATCTAAAGGCAGGTAGCCGTACTCATAACAAAAGTGGTAGGTTTTGCCGTTTTGGGTATCGTATTTATTGGTGAGGTATTTAAAATCAAAGCCTTTGGCCGCCATTTTGGCTTTGGTAGTTTTAGTTTTACCGCCAGGGTTCAACTCTTCCATTATACGCCGGTTACGTTTCAAAATATTGTTGATGTTGCGCACCAGGTTGTAGCTATTGCTGTTAAGCTTGTTGTTGTAGTTGTTGCGGCACAGGTCGTTACAAAACTTTTTATCGGCGCGCCCGTGTATGGGGCTGTCGCAGTCCAGGCATACTTTTGCGGTTTCCATAAAACTAAGATAAGTAATATAACATCCGCGTGCAAGCGTTTGCAAACGGATATTGTCGTTTATAAGCAATTAATATCCGACTAATGTTTTCGCCCCGCTGCAATTTTGCTTCATCAAACAGAAACAAAGTATTAACCTATAAAACAATAGATCATGAACTTATTAAGAAACAGCGTACGCCTGGTAGGTAACCTGGGCATGGACCCCGAAGTAAAAACATTTGACACTAATAAAAAACTGGCTAAGCTATCATTAGCCACCAGCGAAAGCTATAAAAACGAAAAAGGGGAGCGGGTAACCGACACCCAATGGCACAACCTGGTAATATGGGGTGCACAAGCCCAAGTAGCCGGCGACCTGCTTAAAAAAGGTGACGAGGTAGCTATTGAAGGCCGCCTAACCAACCGCAGCTATGTAGATAAAGACGGCAACAAAAAGTATTTCTCTGAAATTGTAGTGAATGAATTTTTAAAAACTAACGGCCGAAGCTAGCCGCTAAAATATCCTATCCTAAACCTTCAATAACCTAACCTTATCACAAATTCTAAACCTTATCACATATTTTATCATGTACCAGGAAACAAAAGAAGCCGCCCGGCTATATCAGCTGTTATCTGAAAAACTAGGTAACGACACCGCCGAAGCCATTTTTAAATATATCGACAACAAAACCGGGAGGGTGGTGCAGAGCATTACGCAGGCGCTTGCAACTAAAGATGAACTGGCTCTTAACCGCAAAAAGATGTTGGCGATCAAGACCGAAACTATCAGATTGATGTTTATTTTTTGGATCGGACAATTCGCTGGCATAGTTGCTATAATGACTATGCTGTTAAAGAAATAAGTAGAAAGAAGTCTGCTGTAAACAGGCTTTTTTGCTTTAAGATTTTTCCTTTCTCAATAACTGATTAAGTCGTTGATAAACTATGGCATTTCCCTGGCTATCGGCTGTGCTGTCAACTACAGCGCCTGACTGATCGACGATTATGTGGCGTGGCAGATAAAACTTCTTTTCATCACGCCTTTACGATTTTGCACGCTCGAAAAGGTGGTATGAAAATCATTATTCATAGCCTGGCCGGCCATGGTGTGGTATCCAGCTAAATTATTGGCGTAGATAAATTGTTTCCAGGCTTTTGTGTTGTAATCATCGCAGATATACAGAATGATGATATTGTTCCTTTTGGCAAAATCAGCAAAAGCTTTAACTTCTTTTGCTTTTTGCAACTCGTGCCGGCAGGGGCTACACCAGGTGGCCCAAATATCTACATAAACAATTTTACCTTTAAACGGGCTTATCAGTCTGTTAAAGTTGGTAGTAGTATCGGCCAGAAATTTAATATCCGGGTTGCGAGCAGATTGAGCGTTGACAGTACTAAAGCAAAACAGCGCAATTATGGCAATAAAGGCAAATAGATTTTTGCAGGATAAACGCAGGTTCATCTGCTAAAGCTACAAAGATTTTTTAGGAGGCCGACTATCAGAAAGCACTTAAGGCGTTACCGTAGCTACGGGCAATATCTTACCATTAAAAAACTTATGGCCGGTTAGTGCAAAATCAGCTATGTATTTACCCATCTCAAAAGCCATAACCGGTGATTGATAGCCCGGGAAAGCTTTCTCCAGCATCTCGGTTTGTGCCGAGCCCAGAGCAAGGCAATTTACCTTGATCTCTTTTTCAATAAACTCTTGCGCCAGGCATTCAGTGAGCGTATGCAGCGCAGCTTTGCTGGCCGAATAAGCCGACAGGCCAGGGAATTTAGCACTACCCTGGAAACCACCCATCGAGCCTATGTTCAGGATATGCGAGCCGGCTGGCATAAATTGCTGCAGGCTTTGTATAATACGTACATGGCCAATAAAATTGCTTTGCAGCATCTCTACAAAGTCGCTTTCATCAAGTTCCATAAATGGTTTGTTAACCAGTACGCCGGCGTTGTTGATCAGTATATCCACCTGGCCATCAAAATGGCTATTGACGAATTGCTGCAGTCCGTCATAATCATCATGCACAATATCAAACGCAATAGGGTAAAGCACGCCATCGGGATTTAAATCCAAGGCTATCTGCGCCAGCCGCTCCAGCTTATCCTGCGAGCGCGCCAGGGCCATTACCTTATGTTTTCCGGCTGCTACCAGTTCAATAACTGCTTCAAACCCTACGCCGCTACTGGCGCCTGTTACAATGATATTCATATACTGCTATTCTTGTTGATCTTCATTGATGCCATGCAGGCCTGCTTCCAGTCGTTTAGGGCGTAACACATAGTAAACGCCAAACAAAGCGACAATAATTGAGATCAGGTAAAAACCAAAGCTCAGATAAACGGCCATATCTTCAGGCAGATCAAAGTTTTTAGCCAATGTAAGCAACAAAGCATCCCGGATACCGCCACCGCCTAAACTAAACGGAATTACAGCCGCTAGTGACGAAAACAGAAACGACAGCAGGTAAGGAGCAAATTTGCCGTTAAAATCCTGAGCCATTAGTAAGCACACAATACAAAGTAATTGCATGGTTTGCACGCCAATAGCTTTAGCATGTCCCTGGAAAAACTTATGCGTATATTCTTTGAAAAACTTACGGGCGACAACGTAATAAATCACCGAGCCGATAGAAACAATAGTTAGCGGATAAGCCAGATGGTAAGGAAAATTCGGGATCAAAATAATCAATCCTACCACAATAGCGCCTATAGCCCAAAAACCGCTCAGGCGGTCAAATAATATCGCCCAGAAAACTTTTTTGGTAGGTAGTTTATAGCGTTTGTGCAGCAGGTATATTTTATAACCATCACCGCCAATACCGCCAGGCAGTAACACGTTGTAGCACAGGCCTAAAAAGTACAGCCGCAGGTTAAAGCGCCAGTCAAGTTTTAAGCCGATAGATTTAAAAAAGCTCAGCAATCGCCATGACGAAAACAACATGGAACCTATATAACATGCTATGGCAGCAGCCAGCCAGGCGCGGTCGGCATGGGCCAGGCGGTATTTAATTTTGGCAAACGGCACCTTGCTGAATACGTAATACAGCAGTCCGCCGGTTACCACAATGATCAATATAATTTTAACTACGCTCCAAAGCTTGCCCTTCCAGGTTTTATGCTCGGTGCCTTCGTCAACTACTTCGTCTATTTCTGTCATTTGGCTGCAAAGGTAGTGATTTGAAGGTTAGTGATTAAAGATTGAAGATTAGTTAATAGTCAAAAAATGTTAAAATAACATAGATGTGATATGCTTGCCTTAATAATTATTAGATAAGGGTGACCAATTCCGCCCATTAATCTTCAATCTCTAATTAACTAATCTTTGTAAAAAAGCTACTTTTGCAAAAAATTTCAAGGATGAGTAAAGTACAGGTAGGAATAGTGCAGATGAGCTGCACAGCCAACAAGCACGACAATTTACAGAAGGCCATTGCACGCATTAAAGACGCTGCCGCCAAAGGCGCGCAAATTGTTTGCTTGCAGGAGCTTTTTACATCGCTTTATTTTTGCGATGTTGAAGATCATGACAATTTTTTACTGGCCGAGGCTATCCCTGGTCCGTCAACCGATGAGCTGTCAAAGGTTGCTGCTGAGCTGGAGGTGGTTATTGTAGCGTCGCTGTTTGAAAAACGTACGCAGGGCCTTTACCATAACACTACTGCGGTTATTGATGCCGATGGTGCTTACCTTGGCAAGTATCGTAAAATGCATATCCCCGACGATCCGGGTTTTTACGAGAAATTCTACTTCACCCCCGGCGACCTGGGCTATAAAGTTTTCAAAACTAAATTTGCTACCATCGGCGTGTTGATCTGCTGGGATCAGTGGTATCCTGAAGCAGCACGCATCACGGCGCTGATGGGTGCCGAGATTCTATTCTACCCGACCGCCATTGGCTGGGCCACCACCCAAGACGAAGCGACTAACGTGGAGCAATATAATGCCTGGCAAACTATCCAGCGCTCGCATGCGGTAGCTAACGGCGTACACGTGGTTAGCGTGAACCGGGTAGGCGAGGAAGCTGGTGTGAAATTCTGGGGTGGCTCGTTCTTTGCCAATCCATTCGGTACCATCATTCACCAAACCACACACGATCAGGAAGAAG
>Ga0153956_1001852_pt1 | contig 17163 bp, 11 predicted proteins | sample TSFL040MetaG_FD_104704 | JGI IMG/M metagenome (GOLD analysis project Ga0153956, IMG submission 104704) | Attine ant fungus gardens microbial communities from Florida, USA - TSFL040 MetaG | ecosystem: Host-associated > Fungi > Mycelium > Unclassified | place: USA: Florida, Wekiwa Springs...
CAGCGCCAGCGGATCGGCATAGCGGATGAGGTGCGTTTCGACATCGGCCACCGGCAGCGCGAAGCCGGCGCGCTGCAGCAGGCCGCCCGCCTCGCGCAGCGGGATGAGCGGCGCGACGCGGGCAAAAGCGCCGCCGCTCAGTGCGGCATCGGCGGCAAGAAAGGCCTGGCGCAGTCTATTTTTCAGTTAGGAGGTAACGCGGGTAGTGCAATCGGTCCGCTGTTGGCCGCACTTATTGTCATTCCGTTTGGTCAGAAAAATATTATGTGGTTTGCCCTGGCAGCAGTGTTGGCTATCCTGGTATTGTGGCGCGTAGGTAACTGGTATAAAGCACATTTGGTGTCACGTGTAAAAAATACCGGCGTTGGTGTAAGCGATTTTCATCCCTCGTTGTCAAAAGGCAAGGTTATATTTTCACTGGTAATTTTACTGGCGCTGATATTTTCGAAATATTTCTATCTGTCAAGCATGACCAGCTATTTTACATTTTACCTCATCGGCAAGTTCCATTTGTCGGTTCAGCAGTCGCAAATGTATTTGTTTGCGTTTCTGGCAGCTGTGGCGGTGGGTACCGTGTTAGGCGGCCCGCTGGGCGACCGATTTGGCCGCAAGTATGTTATTTGGTTTTCGATATTAGGTGCTGCCCCGTTTACGCTGGCACTACCTTACGCAAGCTTGTTCTGGACGGGCATATTAGCAGTTATTATCGGTTTGATCATATCATCGGCATTCTCAGCTATTCTGGTGTATGCTACCGAACTGGTGCCGGGTAAAGTAGGAATGATATCAGGTTTATTCTTTGGGTTTGCCTTTGGTATGGGCGGTTTGGGCTCGGCAGTACTGGGCAAACTGGCCGATGTTACCAGCATTGACTATGTGTACCAGGTATGCGCGTATTTGCCATTAATAGGTATTGTAACCGGCTTGCTGCCTAATATTGAGCCAAAGAAGAATAGTTGATCTTTGATCTCGGAAGTCGGATATTCTATTTTGGGTTTTTCGATTGCGCCTGTTCAAGTGTCCACATTCAAAGTATATTTCTGTGAACGTCTATGCTCACGTTACCAGTGTGGGCACTTGAACTTTTAATCAGTAAGCGCGGCGCTTACTGTGCAATATTATATATAGACATTATACTTCGCGTCTAAATGATTATTATCAAAACTCATCCGCCGTCGATCGGCTATCCACATAAGGCGAGCTGTATAATCGCATCATCATTTCTGTTCTATCCACCTCAAATGTCCATTCAGAGGTTTGATCCTGTTTTTCTGTTATAACGTCCTCACAGCCAAAGGTAAAACTAATATCAAGCAAAATGCGAAAACTGCCTTTGCCCGTAGTTTCGTCGTATTTTACCCTGTCAAATATTATGCTTTTTACATCAGGTGAACCGCCCCATTTAAACTCGCGCTGAAGCTCATAAACAAGCTTGTTATAATTGCCGGTATGAGGTACAAACAGATGGTTTAGCAATTTGCCTATGTTTGCCGGCTCGGTTAACTGATGGTGGTTAAGATTAATGGCAAGTGTTTCCATAGTGCAAAGGTCGGTAATTTTTTAGTTACCCTTGCGCTTGCCAAATAAGCTATTGCCGGAAGATGTTATTCATGTAATACTAATACCGCTTTTAATGAACGGTTTAATACCTGGTTCACCGTGCTGCGGGTAAATAAACGGTAAACTACATTATGGTGGTGTTTTACCAGGCAGAGTATATCGGTATGGTCATTCTGTACAAAGTTGTTGATGCCATCAATGGTGCTATCTGCTTTAATGTAATTGAAATCAAGCTTTGTATGTTTGATCAGGTCGCGTAAACGTTCCTCATCGCGATGACGGGGATGGTCTTCGCGGTCTTCATTTACATAAAGCACTTGCATTTTTTTAGGCTCAAATGCCTTGATCATCTCGTTCAGCGTCTTAACGTCGATAGCCGAAAGACGGGTTTCAAAATCGGTAGCTAAGGTGATCATCGGTATTTCGGCAAACTTGCTTTCCATTGGAACGATCAGCGTCGGAAATTTAATTTTTGCCACTACTGAGCTGGTATTACTACCAATAATACTGTTGATGTTGGTGCTGCCTATCACACCCATAACCAACAGGTCGACAGGGTGATCTTTAATATATTTAGTGAGTACACTTTTAAGAAACCCTATGCCGCAGGCGGTGGTAACTTTTACGTCTTTATATGCTTTTCTCTTTTTAAAGCCAGCTGCCCATTCTTCAAGCGCGGCGCGTTTGTTATTATGGTAGTCTTCAATAAAAATGGCGTTATAAGTGTTGTTATTAATACCCTCGGTTGGATGTATGGCGTGTATAGCGCAAATATCTTTTCCAAGCACTGAGGCCAGCTCCATTGCGTAAGCCATAGCGTTTGCGGCGCTTTGCGAAAAATCGGTGGCTACAAGTATCTGTTTCATTTTATTTTGGCTGATGGAAATTAAACAAATAAATGGAACAATTGAAATAATACAAACGATAGGACCATGGCTGCAGGTAAGGTTAATATCCAGGCCAGGGCTATGCTTCTAAGTGTGCCATTATTCAGATTCTTTGTCCCGCCTGATGCCATCATGGAACCTGCAATACCACTGGATAGTACGTGCGTTGTACTAACCGGTAAACCAAACCAGGTGCTTAAGCCTATGGTTGATGCCGCCACGATCTCGGAAGTAGCCCCCTGCGCATAATTTAAATGCTCATTGCCAATACGCTCGCCAATGGTTACTACAATACGTTTCCAGCCTATCATGGTACCTAAGCCTAACGACAGTGATATTAAGCCAATAACCCACACCGGTGCAAAATCAACCACATGTTCCAGTTCGTTAGCAGATTTTGACAGGATATCTTTTTCAGGGCCCGTCAGGATAACGCGTTTATCGTTAGCCGCGCCGCGAAGATCTTTTATCACACCTTCAACTTGTTTGCGGTATTTGTAGGTTGCGGCCACGTTGTTTTCGGCTTTTTGCAGCAGTGAGTTTTCAGTTTGATCAATAGCGGTTAGTAATTCGGTTAGCACCGGTTTATTTTCGTTATCGCCTTTTAAGTGCATTTGCACCACCTGGCGCGATGCATTGAGTTCGCCTAAAACTTTCTGGGGTGTTATCTTATGATTTACCGCGAAACGTGCCGGTAAAAACGCGATCAGGATCAGCATAAATAAGCCCACACCTTTTTGCCCGTCATTACTACCGTGAAAAAAGCTTACCAGCGTACAGGTGGTGATCAGCATTAGACGGATATGTAAAGGCGGTCGGTCGTTTTCGCCTTTAGGCACATGAAACAAGGCGTGCGATTTAGTTATGTGTTTCAGAAAAAGCATGAGTAAGGCGGCAGCCGCAAAACCAATAATTGGCGATAATACCAGTGAAGAGCCGATCTCTCCGGCTTTGCCCCAGTTTACGCCTGGCCCATGATAACGAAAAGTGAACGCCAAACCTGCGCCGATCATTGCCCCGATCATGGTGTGTGAACTTGAACAAGGGATACCCAGATACCAGGTGCCTATGTTCCAGATTATGGCACCTAACAAAACCGATAGTACCATGCATGCCCCAACAGCAACAGGCAGGGTCATTAAAGTATCCAGCGGTACCAGTTTTAAAATACCCATGGCTACGGTTACACCGCCCAGGGCAACGCCCAAAAAGTTCCAGAAACCCGACCACGGAATAGCATAAACCGGTTTAAGCGCTTTAGTATAAATTACGGTAGCAACGGCATTTGCGGTGTCATGAAAACCGTTCACAAATTCAAAACATACTACAGCAAACAAACACAACAAAAAAACGGCCGACAGGTAACCATTAAGTTCTACTGTGCCTAAAAAGGGGAGGGCTAAACCTGGTACACTATGATACATAATCAAAACGATATAACGATCACGGCAAGGTACCCTGCTGATTTTAAGCTAAGTTATTGATTGTGTTAACAAAATGTAAAGTAATATTAAGCTATCTGTTATCGGTAGTTTGATTACAGTGATGGTAAACTGGTTGTTATTTGGGCCCAACGTCAATTTTATGCAAAAACAAACAATGGCCGCCGCTTAATAGTTGGGTAACATACAGCCGCATTTAATAATGTCGATTTAAAAAGTAAATTTGAGCAAGCAACCATTACCGCAAATGAATTATCAGCAATTATTAGAAGATGTACGCGAGTATGTTTTAAACTATTTTGAAACGCATCATGACAATGATATGCTGTACCACGACCTGCAGCATACCAAAGATGTGGTAGGTGCTGCTACCATGATTGCCAACCATTACCAGTTAAATGACGAGGATTTTTGTGCAGTAGTTACTGCAGCCTGGTTTCATGATACAGGTTATTTTGTTGATAAAGCCAAACACGAAGAAGCCGGCGCAAACCTGGCTGCCGGGTTCCTGAAATCGAAAGAAGCAAGCGACCGGGTAATTAATAAGGTTAAGGACTGCATCATGGCTACCAGAATGCCGCAGCAACCAAACGGTTTATTGCAGCAAATTATGTGCGATGCCGATCTGTATCATCTGGGCACCGACGATTTTACTGACAAAAGCAAAAACCTGCGCAAGGAAATTGAAAAAGCAAAACAGATAGACATTGACAAACCACTTTGGCGGCAAAAAAATATTGAGTTACTTGAATCGCACAAGTATTTTACAGATTACGCCCGGTTGCTTCTGGCAGAAAAGCAGGATAAAAATCTGCGTAAGCTTAAAGAAAAACAAGAGGAGGCCATTGCAGAGGTAAGTACTGCGCCCACAACGCCTACTGCTGAAGATAAAGAGAAAAAAGAAGAAAAGCAGGTTGAAAAAGATCGCAAAAAAAGGAATAAAGAAAAGCCCGAAAAAGGCATAGAGACGATGTTTCGCATTACCTCAGGCAATAACCAGCGCCTTAGCGACATGGCCGACAATAAGGCGCATATCCTCATTACAGTCAACTCCATCATCCTATCTGCCATTATCAGTTTAGTGTTGCGTAAACTGGAAGAAAACAGCTTTTTAGCTATACCGAGCTTTATTTTACTAACCATCAGTTTGCTGTCGATGATATTTTCAATACTCGCTACGCGGCCGTCTATCCCGTCAGGAACATTTACCCAGCAGGATATCGACGACAAAAAGGTGAATCTGCTGTTCTTTGGTAACTTTTACAAAATGGGGCTTAAAGAATATACAGACGGTATGCTTAAAGTAATGGACGACCGCGCATTTCTATATGGTACCTTAATAAAAGACGTTTATTCACAAGGTGTGGTGCTGGGGCGAAAGTACCGTTTGCTGCGTGTTGCTTACAACATTTTTATGTTTGGGTTGATCATTGCCGTGGCGGCGTTTATTATATCGTCGGTGTTTCATGACAATGCACCCCTAGGTAAACATTAATATGGCTTATTCTTTTTTTGACAGGGATTTAAGCTGGCTATCGTTTAACGGCCGTATACTGGAGCTGGCCGCGCAGCCTGACATGCCGCTCATGGAGCGCATTAACTTCATGGCCATATTCTCTTCCAATCTTGACGAGTTTTACCGCGTACGTATGCCCGTTTTGCAGGCTATGGATAAGCTTGGCAAACTTAATACCGCCAACAAATCGGTTGACGATGTGCTGGAATCAGCACAGAAGCTCATTATCGCGCAGCAACAGCAATTCGGTAAGGTGTTCGCCGGGCAGGTGGTACCTAAGTTAAAGGAACATGATGTAAACCTGATAGTTAACGAGCAATATCCCAAGACCCTGACCGATAAAGTGCAGGATTACTTCTTTGCCCAGGTGATGGCCTTTTTGCAGCCTGTTAAATTAGGTGCCGACAAAAAGTTTTTCCCTGAAAACAACGAGTTGTATTTTCTGGTGATATTGCAGAATGCCGAAGGCAAAGAGAAACTATGCGTACTTAATATTCCATCAGATCAGCTCCCCAGATTTTACCAGATCGAAGAAAAAGGCAAAACTTATGTGCTTTTCCTGGATGACATCATCCGCTATAACATGGATAAGTTATTCCCCGGCGAAACGGTAAAAGGCTGCTACGAGTTTAAAATAACCCGCGACGCCGAGCTCGACCTGAAAGACGAATACCCTGGCGACCTATCAGAACAAATAGAAAAGCAATTGTTAAAACGTGATCTGGGCATCGCTACCCGTTTTCTGCATCAGCCGGGCATTCCGTTGCGCGTATTGCATAATGTTTGCGGCAAATGGAATATTGAGTCGTCCAGTTTGGTTGAGGGTGGTAATTATCATAATCTAAAGGATTTCTTCAGCTTCCCGGTAAATATCCCGGAGGAGCGTTATAAAAAATGGTCATCCATTTATAACCGCCTGGCTGCCGACCGGTCAATTTTTGACCAAATTGAGCAACAGGATATGATCATCAACACGCCTTATCAGTCGTACGATACCATTCTGCGATTTTTCAATGTTGCTGCGCTGGATGAATACGTGGAGGAAATATACATCACCGTGTACCGTGTAGCCCGCGACTCGCGGATTGTCAACGCACTTGTTAATGCCGCTTCTGCCGGCAAAAAGGTAACGGTAATGATTGAGCTGAAAGCCCGCTTTGACGAGGCTAACAATATTAAATGGGCCAATCGACTCAAAGCAGCCGGCGCAACTATTTTATACAGCGTGACGGCCCTGAAAGTTCACGCTAAAGTAGCCCTTGTAAAACGACGGGTAAACGGACGCTCTAAATATTATGGCTTGCTGGCCACCGGTAACTTTAACGAGAATACCGCCGCATTTTACACCGACCATATACTTATCACCGCCAATAAAGACCTGCTGCGCGAAGTGGAGCTGCTGTTTATCTTCCTGGCCCGGCGCGAGAAACCATCATCGCCCGATCTGATCAAATTTGACCACCTGCTGGTGGCGCAGTTTAATTTGCAGCAGCGCTTTCTGGATATGATCGATCGCGAAATTGAAAATGCCAAAAACGGTAAGCCGGCATCCATCACTATAAAACTTAATAACCTGGAAGAGCATGTGCTTATCAGCAAACTTTATGACGCTTCGCAGGCCGGGGTTAAAATAGCCATGCTGGTGCGCAGTATTTGTTGCTTAATTCCGGGTGTTAAGGGCATGAGCGAGAATATCACCATCAAACGCATCGTCGATAAATATCTGGAGCATGGCCGCGCATTCATCTTTCATAACAACGGCAAGCCCCAGGTTTATTTAGGCTCGGCCGATTGGATGAACCGCAATATTTATCGGCGCATTGAAGTTTGTTTCCCCATTTATGATGAACAACTAAAACAGCAGATCATTGATATAATTAACCTGCAGCTAAGCGATAACGTACAAGCCGTGATGCTTGACGAACATATCTGCAACATCCCTGTTAAAACAACAGAGCCCGCGGTGCAATCGCAGCAGGCCATTTACCAATATTTAACAAAACTGGCATGAAAAAACTACGCGGACTACTATTGATATTCTCTTTATTGCTCACCGTATTTGTGGCGATATCATGCATTAACAACGACGGCAAGAAATTCGACAGCCCGCCAGGATATGATTTGAACAGTCCGGTTAAATATTTTATGTCTGAAAGTTTGCTGGAAATATCGGGCATTACTTTTCACCACGGTAACCCAGATTCGCTTTATGCCGAGCAGGATGAAGAAGGCAAAGTGTTTTACCTGAAACTGGGTGACAAGAAACCCGGCCACTCCAAATTTGGCAAAAGCGGCGATTATGAAGACATTGCCATCCTGAATGAGCAGTTGATCATGCTGCGCAGCGATGGTGCGCTGTTTGTTTTCCCTTTTAAACAAGTGCGCAGCGGCGAGATCAGCAACGTGCAAAAATGGAACGAGGTATTGCCTGCCGGCGAATATGAAGGCATGTATGGCGATGAAAAAGCCAACCAACTGTATGTGCTTTGCAAACATTGCAATGTTGATAACACCAAGAAGGCCAATACAGGTTACACTTTCCAGGTGGCAGCTAATGGCTCGGTAAAGCAGACCGGGCAGTTTAACATTAGCGTGAAAGACATTGAAGCTAAATTAGGTAGCGGCAAAATTGCGTTTCATCCCTCGGCTATCACCAAAAATCAAAATACAGGCGAGTGGTTTGTGCTGTCGTCTGTAAATAAATTGCTGGTAGTAACTGATGGCGCTTTCAGGGTGAAAAATGTTTATCGCATCAACCCATCGCTGTTCATACAGCCCGAAGGTATAGCTTTTGACAATCAGAATAACCTGTATATCAGTAATGAGGGCGACAAGATAACGCCGGGCACGGTATACAAGTTTCCATTTAAGAAATAGCTTATGAGCTTGAACAGATACTTAATTGTTGTTTTATGTACCGCGCTGTCGGCCACCGCTTTTGCGCAGAACAAGGCAGACAGCGTGAAAGTGGCTATCGACGCAGACTATGCTAGAGTTACCCACACGCACAAGTTTTTGCTGGGCGATAACTACCGCAAGTTATGGGCCACGCCGGTGTCGCTGCGCATATTTCACCTTAGCAAGGAAAAGGGTGGATTGAAAATACTGCAGAAAGGCGGCGGTATGCAAACCAAATCGCTGCGTTTGCAAGACCAAAGCGGGCAGGAGTGGGTGCTGCGTACTGTGCAAAAGTATCCTGAGCGTGTACTGCCGAAAAATCTGCGCGAAACCATCGCTAAAGACATCATCCAGGATCAAATATCAGCCGAGCACCCTTTTGCGCCCTTAACCGTGCCGGTGATGGCCGAAGCTCTTGGCGTACCGCATGCTAACCCCGAAATAGTTTATGTACCTGACGACCCTGCCTTGGGTGAGTTTAGAAAAGACTATGCCAACCAGGTTTTTCTGTTTGAGGAGCGCGAACCCCTTGACGCCAGCAAAACCGACAACACTCCAAAAGCCCAGGATAAATTGCAGGACGATAACGATAACCGGGTAGACCAAAAACTGGTGCTGCGTGCCCGTTTGCTGGATATGCTATTGGGCGACTGGGACCGTCATGAGGATCAATGGCGCTGGGAGCGTGTTAAAAATGATACCGGCATTGTATATAAACCCGTTCCGCGCGATAGGGATCAGGTATATTATTATTCGGTGGGGGTGCTGCCCTGGGCCGTGTCAAGGTATTTGCTGATGGCTAAGTTCCAGGAGTTTCATGAGCGCATACGCTCTATAAGCCGCTGGAATTTGAATGCCCGTAATTTTGACCGCTACTTTTTGAATGGCTTGAGCCAGCAGGATTGGGAGGAACAAATAGCTTTTGTACAAAAGACCCTAACCGATGAGGTAATAGAAAAAGCCATGCGCAAAATGCCGCCTGTCATTTATCGCGAAAGCGGGCAAATCATCAAACGCAAACTTATTGCCCGCCGCAATATTTTAAGGGAGCAGGCACTTACTTATTATCGTGCTATTTCAAGTAAGGTAACAGTTAGCACATCAGAAAAGCATGAAAATTTTAACATAACCAACCTGCCGGGTGGGCAGGTTAGCGTAAAGATCAACAAGATCAAAAAAGACGGTAAAGAGGAGCAAACCATTTACCAACGCACCTTTGATCCTAAAGTAACTAAAGAGATTAGGCTCTATGGCATGGGCGGTCCCGATGTGTTTAATATGCATGGCAAAGCACGTTCGCCTATAACTGTACGTATGATAGGCAATGATAAAAAGGACAAGTTTAATGCTGATAAAGATATCAAGGGCAAGGGTAACCGCTACATTTATGACGTAGCCAAAATTAAAACCGATTTGCCGATGCACCAGGCTAAAATTGATATATCCGGCGATACCTCACTAACTAATTTCCATCGCACCGGTTTTGTATACGATTTTTTGCAGCCCCTGGCGCTGGCCAGTTATAACCGCGATTATGGCTTTGTGCTGATTGGCAGCCTGGTTTATCAGAAACAAGGTTTCGGAAAGGCGCCTTACGCATTCAGGCAGGCGCTCAAGGTTAGTTACGGTTTTGGCGTAAGCTCATTGCTGGTAAACTATACCGGCGATTTTAAGGAGGTGATTAAGAATAACGATCTGGAAGTTAGTGTACTGAGCAAAGGCCCTAACTACAACAGCTATTTCTTTGGTATAGGCAACAACAGCCAATTCATTAATGCCGGCGACAAACGTATCCACTACTATCGTAACGTTTATAATTATTTAAATGCCGATGTACGTCTGAAACATACTTATGACGATTGGATAGTTACGGCAGGCGTTGCCGCCCAATATTATAATGGGGACAGGGATGGTAACTTTGACCGCTACCTGGATGATTACAACGCAGGCCATCCCACAGAAAACGTTTTTGCCGGTCAGGGAAATGCTGGTTTGGTAGCCGGCTTTAGCTTTGATACGCGCGATAAAGGCAGCATCACCCCACACCGCGGTGTTTACTGGAATACCAATATCATGAGCATGAAAGCGCTGAACCCCAACGCGCGCGATTATACCCAGATACAATCAGAATTTAGTTTCCTGCTTAACCCTGACCGCGATTCGGTATTGGTATTCGCCGACAGGGTAGGCGGTGGTACTACTTTTGGTAATGCCGCATTTTATCAGCAGTTAAAATTGGGCGGCAGCCAAAATCTGCGCGGTTTTTATACCTGGCGCTTCACGGGCAAATCAATGCTTTACAATAACTTTGAAGTGCGTTTAAAACTGGCAGACTTTGCCTCATACCTGCTGCCCGGCACGCTGGGCCTGATAGGTTTTGACGATGTGGGCCGTGTTTGGACGCCGGGCGAAAAGTCAAACACCTGGCACAACGGCGTTGGCGGCGGCTTTTATTTTGAGCCGGCGCAGCTGATATCGATACAGGGCGTAGTGGGTTTTTCTAATGAAGGAGTTTATCCTTATGTGTCGGCTGGCTTCCGGTTTTAGAAAGCTTTTCGTACAGTTGGCTATAGTCGATGGTATGGTCGCGTTTGGTGTTGCGGGTATGGATCAAGCCCACGCGCAGGGCTTTCAATCCGGCAACACCTTGCAGTTCTTCCACCTCAAAGTGTTCAACTTCTTCGCTTAGCACACCAGCATTCTGTAAAATAGAAATATAGCGTTGGTACTCCTTGCGCTCCTCGGCTTTGGCATAAATGATGGTGATCTTACCTTGCTGGGTAATACGTTCTCGCGTGCCTTTAACCATGGCCTTGTCAATACGCTTTTTAATTACCTCATAACGAATGTTGTAAGCGCCGTCCACGTCAAAATGTTTTTCGTGCATCCTGAAGCGTATAGCCAGCGGCGTACTGAAAACCAGGATAAGTGAGGTTACGCCCAGTTGATAAGGCAGCATGTTTTTCAGATTATACTGCTCAATCTCCATCTCAGCAATTACGCGCAGCTGCCACAGGCGCAGTCGGTGCAGATCATTAGCAGTAAAAGTATGATTTGGGGTAATGGTTTGGCCGATGTAAATGTTATGCTCCACGCCATCGGTTTTAAAACGCTCATAATAATGCGGGAAGTATTGCTGTATCTCGGCCTGGCGGTTGTCAATAATGGTAGCCAGTTTCTGGTTAATCATTGACAGCGTTTTGTCGTAGTTGCGGCGATAGTTGTGAAAATCGCCCGTAAAGGTATCTGTGTTTTGAAAATATTTTTCAATTCGAGTTTTAAGCTTCGGTCCGCTGTTAACCTCTCTTAATACCGGGTGTACGTTTTCTTCAATATAGTGCTGGATGAATTGCTCGGTATCGGCCTTAAAGTTGGTTTTCAGGTCGGCCACAAAGTTTTTCAGATCATCCAGCCGTTCATTGCCAACGGGCTTTTTATCGGCTTTGCCAATCATCTCCAAAATACCTATCAACTCATTAAGCTGGTTACTCAGGTCATTGCACACGCTTAAGTTTCGCGTAGCGGATGATTCACTGATATCTACCTGTCCGTATAAAGGATAAACATCAGTAAACTTAATTTCTTTAAGCTGATAGGTAAGCCCGCTGTTGGAGCACTCGATGAATTTTTGGGCCTCATGCCTGAATTTCCAGTATACACTGGGGTGCAAAGTTGTGTAATGTTGCTGTATCACTGATCTTACCCGGTCTTGCAGCTCATGAATCTTTCGGTCAATAGTATCTACCAAAAACGGCATTACAATGTCCAGTTTATTGGCAGTAACGCTGTTCAGCTCACGTGTGCGTGGCGATACCAGCTCCAGTATACCCAGCAAAGCCCCGTCCTTAACAACAGGTGCCAGTATAAAGCTATGAATGCCCTGCTTTTTTAAATGTTCGCCCAGCGAGTTGCCATGCTCTTGTTTAACGTATTTAGATACATCGCTAACGGCAAAATAAGTTTGCTCATTTACCACGCATTGGTAGGAGTCGCCGCAAAGCAGGTGTTCGCCTTCATGGGCTTCCTGGTAAGGCACCAGGAAACTTTTAATGTCCGGCCCAAAACGCGAGTTGATGAATTTGCCCTCAATAGGGTCAAACAGCGTAAAGCCCATGCGCATATCAGGTATGCCATACATCGACCTGAAAATGGTTATCAGGCTTTCTTTAACATCAGGCGCATAATTGCTGCCTATTAAGTTGCTTTTCAAGCTCGATAGCGCATTTTCAACCGTAACATCAATTAAAGTCATCAAGCCAAAGCCTTTAATAATGTAACTGTCCACCGGGAATTTTTCTTTCCAGATATCTACATTATCGTAGTTATCCATCAGTTCGTCAATTTCGGCTTTGGAAAGCTTGGGTGCCTTGTCGGTTGCCTTTACTTCTAAGAAATCGGCATTGTACAAAATGCGGTAATGACGCAGTACGCCGTTGGCCGTTGGTATGTCATAAAACATGGGCCGGGTAAAGTCGAGCTTGGTGCCATATAACCTGTTCAGGATAATACAGCAGCTTAATATATACAGATGTTTATCGTCAAAATCACGGATATTAAACTGGAAATCAGGACCGGCATCGGCCAATATCCTTTTAAACCGCTGCGACTGGTTAAAGCTTAAACCCATGTAGGGTATGCTTACTGCTTTAATTTCATTATTAGTTAATGCTTCGGGGAACAAGTCTGAAAGCAGGTCGGCAATGAGTTCGGCATTATTGGTAAGCTGTTGCGGTGTTTCAATACCATTTTCCAGTTCGGGGTGATGTTTTATGCATTCCAGCAGTTCCTTTGCGCGCTCGGCCTTGTAATCGCTGCCTGTGACCGCAGTAAGCCGCAAACTCTCAATCACTTTATGAAACGAAAGCTCGAGTCTGAAAGGTTTTTCTGTGTATTGCGTAAACATAGATAATTAAATAGTGCGCAAATTTATTACTATATATAACGTTAGATATTCAATGCCGGTTTTTGTGACAATTGCATGTTGACAATTTTACATGCGGTTTATAAGCCGCTGTTTATTTAGTTTTCAAGAACGACATAGTCAAGGACGACCCCACACCAACAGCCGCCCCGGCCGCCACATCGGTAGGGTAATGCACGCCTAAATACATACGCGAATAAGCCGTGGTACCCGCCCAGAAAAATGCCGGTGCAATTACGTACCATTTAGGGTAAGCCATAGACAAAGCCGTTGCTGTTGACACAGCCGTAGAGGTATGCCCTGACGGAAACGAAGTGCTGCCTGCCCGGTAAACCGGCACAATATTTACATTCTGTATAAATGGCCTGGGGCGCTTTACAATGTGTTTCAATAGCTCCATTACACCAAAGGAAATTGCCGTACTGCTGGCTACAAAGGCGGCATTTTCGCGCATGCCTTTGTCGTTGGTAATAGCTCCTGCCACAAATAGACCTGCCGGTACACCTATATCGCCATATTTGTTAGTGTTTGATATGAAACGGAAAAAAACTGTTTGTGCAGGCGTGCGGGTATGTTGTATGTCAATCATCAAATTATCATCAAATTGTTGCAGGCGTTGGGAAAAGCCGTTGCCGGCCCCCAGGAGCAGGGCAAGTGTTATGGTTAACGATTTGACGATGTGCTTAGCCATTTTATTCTGTAATGAATCCGTGTTTTTTATAAACGGCTTTACCTTCGGCGCTTATTAAAAAGTCCATGAAATCTTTGGCAGCCCGGGCATGCGGTGCCGTTTTTAAAGATGCTGCCACATATTTGGCAGTCACGTTATATTTTACGGGGATGTCAACGCCGTCAATGGGGTTGCCAATGGTCTGCTGATACAAAACCTCTGTTGACCATACCGGGCCTGCGTCGCTGTCGCCGTATAAAATGCGCATAGGGCTTTCGCGGTGATGTATTTTGGTTAAGTACGTGCTGCCGCCTTTTACTTTCTCGTCCATAATGGCTTTTTGCAATTGCTCGCCGCCGGCTTTGGCGTAAGCCTCCATAATTTGTGTGCCGATGCCCTCTGTTTGCAGGTTAGGCATGCTTACGCGGATGTCTTTTTTAGCCAGATCAGTTAGTCCTTTAATTTGTTTGGGATTGCCTTTTTTAACCATGATAGCCAGCTTGTTACCGGCATAAGGCTCAGTACGGCTAAACAGCGCCGCCGATTTTTCGATGCCGCTTTTACCCGCCGTATAAATATCGGGTTTTAATGTGATGCGCATATTGCCCACTACAATGGTGCCTGCTTCTATTTGTTTGGCCAGGATGCCGGGCGGCAGGGTTTCGGCAAATATGCGTTGGTATTGCGGGTATTTAGCTTTAAAGGCAGCCAGCAGGTCATCAACTACCATAAACTGGTTACCGGCAAAAAAGATGACCAGTTGCGGGTCGTTAATATCGCCGTACAGATCGGGTACATTATCAATACCGTGAACGGTAAATTGCAATTTGCTTTCAGGCGGGGTGTTCCAGGGCGGGTCAAAACGATGGTCTTGCGCCCGAGTGGTCAGCGTAGTGCTTAGCAAACCCAAGGTAAAGGCCGCTATCCAATTAAATTTAAACATAGGTTGCAGAATTATAGAATTGACCAAATGTAGGGATCAAAACAGATAATCGGGCAAGAAAATGCGCTTTAGTTTTAGCAGGCAATTAACTGATTTATTCTAACTAAATTTAAATTATACAAAAATCAATGCCAAAATCATTGAATGAATAGACAATAACACAAAATATTATGCGGCGGCAATCTGCTTTCTTTGATAATTAACCAATTTATAGTTAATTCCAAGCACAAGCGTATAATTAGTATGATATCAAAAAAATTATCTCTAGTACTAGCCCTTGTTTTATTGAGCTTAACGACAACGTATGCGCAAAAAACGGCAGTAACCGAAGTTGACACCAAAAATGAGCACCTTAAAAAGCTGCAGCAGCAATTTATCGACCTGCGTTTTGGCATGTTTATCCACTTTAACATCCCAACTTACATGGATGCCGACTGGCCTGATCCGGAAGCCTCACCGTCAAACTTTAACCCTGCCAAGCTGGATTGCGACCAATGGGCTAAAGCTGCCAAATCGGCCAATATGAGCTATGGTTGTTTAACCACCAAGCACCATAGCGGCTTTTGTATCTGGGATACTAAAAGCACCGACTACAATGTGATGAACAGCCCGCTGCACCGCGACGTGGTTAAAGAGTACGTTAATGCTTTCAGAAAAAATGGCTTGAAAGTAATGTTGTATTACTCAATTCTGGATACGCACCACAAGCTGCGCCCCAACCAGATACAGCCAAGCCATATCGAAATGGTTAAACAGCAAATTACTGAGTTGCTAACTAAATACGGCAAGATAGAAGCGTTGATCATTGACGGTTGGGATGCGCCATGGTCAAGAATATCTTATGATGATGTGCCTTTTGAAGATATTTATCACCTGGTTAAAAAACTACAGCCTGACTGTTTACTTATGGACCTTAACGGCGCCAAATATCCAAAACTGGGCTTGTACTATACCGATATTAAAACTTACGAAATGGGTGCCGGCCAGCACATGGAAGAAGGCAGCAATACCATGCCCGCGCTGGCTTGTCTGCCTATACAAAGCTCATGGTTCTGGAAAACTGATTTTCCCACTACTCCGGTTAAAACTGCGGCCAGCCTGGTTAACGATTATCTGAAAAAACTGAACAGCGACCGTTGTAATTTTATCCTGAACGTAGCCCCGAACAAAGACGGCCGTTTTGATGATAATGCGGTAAATGAACTGAAAGAGATAGGTAAGATATGGAAAAATGATGGCCCGCTGGCGGCTTTGCCGGATAATGAGGCGCCCATTATCTCATCAAATCTGGCTAAACATGCACCTGCTAACTCGAGTTGGAGCGACGACAGCGAGATAAGCGACTTTGGTAATGACGATAACTTTGGCAGCTCATGGGTGTCAAACCCGCGTGTAAAAGATCCATGGTATGAGGTAAGTTTTAAACACGAAACCGCGCTGAATACCATTGTAATAGCCGAGAGAAGATCAAATATCAACAAGTACAAACTGGAGTATTTTGCTGAAGGCGAGTGGAAACCTATCCTGGAAGGAAACAAAACTACGGCTGTTAAGGTACACCGCTTTACACGTATCTGGGCTAACAAGGTGCGCGTAAAGATTGAAGGGTCAAACAAAAACCCGTCGATAGCCGAGTTTCAGGTATATGACGAGCAGCGTTAATAGCTGAAATTTTAAATTTAACAGGTTAAAGTCAATAACAATTGCGTTATTTGCTTTAACCTGTTTTGTTTTACAGGGATTATAAGCCAAATGCGAACCCTGTTTTCTACCATATTTTTTTTAAGCGCATTAACTGTGACAGCCCAGCAAAAGAAAATACCGGCCGGTAACCTCGGAAAGCAATTGCGCTACGGGCAGGAGTTGATAGCCAATACAGCCGTCTATCTTGGCCCGAAGGGAAGGGTTGCGCATTTAACCAATGGTTTAAATTGCCAGAACTGCCACAACAACGCGGGCACCAAAGAATTTGGATTGAACTTTAAAGCTGTGGTGGCCAATTATCCGCAATTTATGGCGCGCACCAATAGCGTGCTGTCCATAGCCGGGCGCATTAATGGCTGTATGCAGCGCAGCTTAAATGGCAAAAAGCTGGATACCGCCAGTCGCGAAATGCAGGCCATGATAGCCTACATTAAATGGTTGGGGGAGGGCGTACCCAAAGGGCAAAAACCTGCAGGCAGCAGCGTGCTTAGACTTGCTTACCTAAGCAAAGCCGCCAACCCTTTAAAAGGTAAAGTAGTATACATGAAAAAATGCAGGGTATGCCACGGGGCTAACGGGCAAGGCGAACTGAATTTAGATAAAACAGCATATACCTTTCCGC
>Ga0153956_1001854_pt1 | contig 17158 bp, 9 predicted proteins | sample TSFL040MetaG_FD_104704 | JGI IMG/M metagenome (GOLD analysis project Ga0153956, IMG submission 104704) | Attine ant fungus gardens microbial communities from Florida, USA - TSFL040 MetaG | ecosystem: Host-associated > Fungi > Mycelium > Unclassified | place: USA: Florida, Wekiwa Springs...
AATCTACAACGAACAACGCACCCACAGCGCCATCGGTCATCTGCCACCGCTGGCGTTCAAACGCCGATGGCAGCAGCGGCTGTTTCCAGGAATCAATGGACTCGGGTAAGGGGGATTGACCGGATCCTGAAACCTGCTCCTGAACAAGCGCGGTTTCCGGATCGAGGAACTGGACGAGCCGATAGGCCCCTGGTCGATCCACACGCCCATAGATGACTCCCTTCTCAAGGGGCACGACATCGGAGCCGGCGGCCCCGATCAGTTCGCCTTCCTTGCCGTGGGGACCTTCCTCTTCATTCATCCCGCCCTTCCTCTGAGTCCTCGCGCGGACTCGAAGCTCGTGGATCACGTCGCGCACATTCCAAGATTGGGCGCGGACAACGCTGCGCATGCTCAGCGAATGCTCGAAATCAACGCGAATCTGACCGAGGCCCACAAGTCGCCAGATTTGCAGAATCGTTTCGCCAGGAGAATGACCGGTCGTCGAGAGCATACCGACGATAGCCCCCACGGCCTGTCCCTGCGTCGCGCCCAGCGCGCTGTACAACGCAGCTGTGATCTTTGAATCTTCTTCCAGTTGCCGATATGCCAGCAAGAAGTGGAGAGTTCCAACGAAGGGGCGCGGGATGCTGCCTTCGTGGACGATGCGAAATCGCGAACCTGATGCGCGCCCAAGCCGTTGCACGGCCCGGAAACGGGGGCGCAATTTCAGCCAGTCCTTCCGGAACTGCGATCGCACCTTGACCTCGCAGAGCTCGGAGCGGCGCACGGGCTTGCCGCTCCCATCCTTCCGGTACACGACGAAGACGTCGGGGGTATAGACACGAGATCGTCCTTCGAGCTGATAGTCGATACGAAAGGGATGAGGTTGGAAGGTTTCGACGTCCTCGTCGTACTCCAGCACGACGAAGAAGTCCCGCTCGCGCAGACCTTCAAAGGCCACCATGTGCTGAGTCTTGGCAGAAGGAAACTTGCCAGTGACCGTCAAGTGGCTGCCACGGCGCGAGCGCGCTGGAAAGTGCGTGGATGCGCGCTTGGGGTTCTTGTTCCGCGAAGGCCGTTGCTTCCCCAAGACTCGAACTCTCCCGAGTTCTTCTGTGGTGCGGAGACTCAGGATACGATGGCGGGAGGTTTTTAGAGGTGCCCTAAAGGTGCGGATAGGTCACGGCGGCACCGCTCGAACGATCAAGATCAAGAAACCGCCAATCATTAGGGCAGACAAACTTCAACAGCACTACTCTTATAAAAATAAGAAAAATTCGAACATGAAATACCGCGCTAGAAAACACATTATTTTTTGACCTTGAGATCCAGAGCAACCTCAATTTTGCCACGAACAGGCCATGATCAGCGCTTATTTTGTAATATTCCTTTGCAGTTATTGTATTCTTCTCAACGCCAATTCCAAACGCGTAGATATCGCCAATATAATATCCGGCCACTTTGCTTCCAGCAACCAAAGCACGCTGAAAGAAGTCTAAAGCAGAGCCCCATTCCCTTCTTGAAAGGCACAACTTGGCGACATACAGTAAGTCCTCCTCCTCGCCGTGCTCGGATGCTCTTTTACTCCAATAAGCAGTCTTATCAAAATCTCCAACGGAAAAATAAGCCGACGCTAGAAATCTCTGACCATCCAAGGACTGACTAAACGGCAGCGCCTCGCACATATTTATCGCTTCTTGTTTTCCACCACTATTAAAAACGTTATGTATTATCTTTATACCATCAACAATAGCTTCCTCATCTCCTTGCCTTGCGGCTCTCAGATACCAGCTATAGGAAAGCTCTAGATCTCCTTGCTGAGAGTAAAACCACCCGACATATCGTTGGCAATCTGCGACTTTTGCGCACGGATTTTTTTCACAAAGCTCCACTGCTTCAGCTGTACTACCCGCAGCGTCAAGCTCTGCCAAGAGTCTAAGACAGTCCTTTTCATTTGTCACAAATTGCTCCGCGCGCATGCTTTCTAGGCACTAGTAGAAGGTTGCTGCATATATGGCATTCCGCACGATGGTGTAAAACATAATATGATGGGAAATGGTGGCTGCCTAAGCCACCAGGGTATCGGTTTAGGTTGTACTGGATCTGGAGACGGCGGCGGAGGCGGAGTTCGTGGTTCCGTTGACGGACAAGTATCGGGAGTCGGTTTTGGAAAATCCGGCTTTTTGGGCCACTTCCATTCCCATCCAGGGCCTCCAGGGTTTCTCGGTAGTTGATGTCCAGGCGGAGGTTCCGGGAATTTAGTCCAATCCGGGGGCGGCTGTAGGCCACAAGCTATCGAATATATAATGCAGAACAATCTCCAATACTTGTTGTCATTTGGCGCCGCGCCTAGCGGGTCGAAGAAGCCCAGCGAATTTCCATTCGCATATATGTAGGTGCTTGGGCCGACCATCATACCCATTGGATCGCTTTCGACATATCTGCCAGTTGATGGCTCGTAATCGCGAAGATAGTTGTAATTCAGTCCCGTCTCCGCATCGTAGTACTGGCCGGGGAAGCGCAGATTCGTCGTCACATTGAACCCACTTGGACTTGCGTAGGACTGAGCTGCCGCGGAACCAAACGGGTCCATCAGCAAATTCCAATCCCATAGCCGGAATCCGCTCACGGGTTCGAGCGCGACACGCGGCGTACCGAGCTGGTCCGTCTCGATGTACGCGATGCTCGCGCCCTTCACCAGCGCGATCGGCTCGCCGTTCAGATAGACGTACTCCTGGACCAGCGCGCCGTTGGCATCGTACTCGCCGACCAGCGTTCCTTGTTCGTCGTAGACGTAGTAGGTCGCCGCGGTCGTCGATCCATTGACCCGCTGGACTTTGCTGACGCGCTCGCCGCGCGCATTGATCAGGTAGCTATAGACGGTGGTGCCCGACGTGACGCTGGCAAGCCGGTTGCGCGCGTCGTAGGCATAGGTTCGGCCGTCGCCGCGGGATGTTATATTTCCATTTGCGTCATTGGAATACGCCGTCGTTGTGCTGTTGGGGGTGGCACCCGGCACGGCGAATCCCTGACCGATGCAAAGCCCCGTCACAACATTGCTGGTGATGCCGCCTAACCAGTGATGGCCCGTTGCGTAGGTATAGGTATCCGTCTGCGTCGAGCAAGCGCTGCTCTGCCGATAGTTGTCGATCGCTTGCAGCCGGTCGCCCGTACCCGAATAGGATCGTGTCCATCCCGTGGGCGAGCCCAGCGACGTCGCGACGGGGTCTGTGTCCGGTATGGATTGACCTGCCTCTACCGGCTGACCCACCGATGACACACTGCCGGTGGCAGGAGTGCCGGACTTGAGGCGATAGAGTGGATCGTATGCATAGGCCCAAGCATCACCATCCTGCTGAGCCCCGGCGACCTCTCCCGTATTGCCCCGCTGATAGCTCGCCTGGAAGCCCGTCGCCTTCGAGCTCGCGACACCAATCATGTCGTAGTTCTGGTTATGACTCTTGGTCAGGGTATGAGCGTCGCCGTAGGTGACCTTTCCTATCGGACCGAACGGCAGATAGTCCACCGCACTCACTAGCGTTTGCGTCGTGGCGGTCGCATTGGCCTTGTATGTAACCGCATTCGCTCGACCTACGGTGTCATATCCAAACGTGACGACGGCTCCGCTTGGATAGGTCATAGTCTTCACGCGACGCGCGTCCGTGTAGGTGTACGCGATTCCGAAAGTCTTGCCTGCGGTCGTTTGTTTCTTGCTGACGACGTTGCCGAAGAAGTCGTAACAGTAAGCAGTTGACCCGGAACTGTCCGTCACCTGGGTTAGCCGGCCGAATGGCGCGGTAAGATTTGAGCACCCTGTGACGCTGTTCGGTTGGTCATAGGCATACCCAATGTTCAGGGTAGCATTCGAAGGGTAGCTGATGGACTTCAACCGATTGGCGCCATCGTAGTCGAACACTGATTGAACGCCACGCGCATCGGTTTGCGTTAGCCGGTTGCCATTGGCGTCATACGTATATGACGTGAGACCCGTGTCCGGACTCTGCAGGGACTTCAGGTTGTTCAAACCATCGTACGTATAGAGGGTCGCCAAGTTCTGAGGATCAGTGACCTGAAGGAGGTTGTCGCGCACGTCGTACTGGTATTTCGTCGTGACATTTTGCGTGCCGGTTTGGGAGGCGTCGTTGCTCTTGTAATTCTGGATGCTGCTTTTAAGGCGATTCAGCCCATCCCATTCCTGACGCGTCACAATGCTATTGGCATCCGTGGACAAGTCAGGATTGTTGCGTGCGTCATAGTGCAGCTGGGTCGCGTGGTTCGCCGCATCCGACGCCATCCAGAGGCGATTCAGCAGATCGTAGCTTCTCGCCAGCTTGCGCTTCAGAACATTCGAGGAATCGAATGTTTCCTCCTTCGTCCGGTTGCCCATCGCGTCGAGTGTGTAGTGGACGCGCCCCCCAACACTGTCTGTAACATCAGTCAGGCGGTGCGCATTGTCGTATGTGAATGTAGCGACGACGTTATCGGAGTCTGTTATGGTTTTGACGTTGCCGACGCCATCATAACCATATCGTATGCCTGCATCGTGCACACCCACATTGATAGCCGTGAGCCGCTGGCGGCCATCGTATCGATACATCGTGTGCGTGACGTTGTCATCCGTTATGGTCTTGGGCTGGCCCGAAGGGTAGTAGTTGGTCCAGGTCGTCGTGCGTCCGGAGGCGTCCACTACCGTCGCGAGATCTCCTGCCTGATTGCACCAGTCCTGGTAGAGCAGGACTTGATAGCAGGAGCCGCTGTACCCCGAGGATCCGGTGAAATACGCGTACGTCGTCACATAGCCGCGCGGGTCCGTCGACGTTCTCAGATAGCCGGCGCCCGGACATCCTCGACTCAGGGTTGCAGCATCGCTGCCCGTGCAATAGGTATAGATCCAACGGCGCACGCCTTTTGTCGTCGCCGGAGGCGCTACCGTAGCGCTGCATTGATAGGCACCTACAGTTCCGTCTTGCGGATCGAACTCGCACCGGGCCGCGAGCTGTCCACTCGCGCCGTAGACATACGATGTCTTCTGCTGCAACTCACTGGCTCCACCCGCCCCCGTCCCAAAGACCCTTCTTTGGGAAACGCGGTACGCCACCAAGTCGTAGTCCGTCTCGATGCGGCGCTGCTCGGGCGTCCCCTTCCCTTCGATGCGTACACGCTCGAACAGATCGTCATACTGATACTCCGTCGTGACGCCGTGGTCGTCCACATGACGGCACAGGCGCTCATCGTTGCTCACACACGCAGGGTCCTCATACCCATGCGTCCAGCTTTCGGAGAATCCCGGGCCATCGGGCAGCGTCACTCCAGCATGCGTCCGACTGGCTGGACTGCGGAACGTCCGATCGGCCGCTACAGACCCAAACGCATAGGTGACCGTCTGGCCCGATGAGCGACTGACGCTGACATTCGTATCACTGGTATACGTGGCTATGACCGCTCCAGCCTGGAGTGCGGCCCCGCCTTCGTAGCTCGCGCTTGCGCGCCCATGATCGTCGTAGCGAAGGTCCGCAAAGCGGGTTCCGTTCTCGTCGATGATGCCGGTAAGGTGAAAGGGCATCGGTGGAGAGTTCGGTGCGAGGTTCGCAGCCTCGCCATACTTGTATTCGCGCACCGTGGAATCTCCGCGATGCACTTTCCAAAGACGGCGAAGGCCGGAGCTGGCGTCCAGCTCGTAATCGAGCGTGAGCAGCATGGCGGAACCAGGAATGCTGTCCGTCCAATAGGAATATATGGATTTCAAGTGCTTGTACGGATCGCCTGCGAACACTTGATAGGCGAACTGGATATATCGATTATTGCCGTCCTTGACTTGATACGGAAGCCAGTAGTCCTGGAGCGTCGTGTCGCTGGTAGTCGCCGCCATGTAGGAAACGACCAGATTTTTCTTTGGGTCGTCGGGATACCAGATATACGTGATACGCCCGTCATGGTCATAGTATTCTCGATGACCGTCCGGGTAATATATAATCCATTGGTACTGTATTGCGGGTGTCGTTTGTATCGTTTTTACAACCAACACTTTGCCCGAGCTGGCGGTCGACCTGAATATACCCGGTGTCGTTGATGTTCCGGGCGTAACTTGGCGAAAGAATTCGGGATGGGCCCGTTCATTCTGGACGACGATGAACGAGGCCGTCGGCGATGCGGCGGGCTGCTGATGGCCTGCGGTCAAGGCTGACGTCATGACACGTTGCGAGAAGCTGCCCGACCACGCGTAGTCGATTGCCGCGTAGGGCTTTGTCAATCGCACCGAGTTGTAATACCGACCAAACGTTATTTGTCCCCATGTGAAATCGTTCTCGGCCTGGAACTGATTGCCGTTCGAGATCACGCAGGGATCCCCTTCCTCGGGGCAGGGCCGCACGGGAGGTGGCTGGCCGGTATAAACGACCTGTTTGAAGTTTGGCGTCGTCGCGGATAGACCCGCCTCGTCCAACGCTTGCGCTGGTGGAGAAGTACCCAAACCACCGTAAGGGCGATAGTCGAGCGTCGTAGTGAAGCGCCAATCCCCACTCAAGCTATAGTAGGGAAATGAAAGGCCGGCAGATGCATAGGTCGGATTGCCCCGCATGGCAGCTTCCGATTGATCCAGCGTAGGAGTCGCCGAGCCGCTTTGCCACTGATAGGTGTAAATTGCAGTGGACTGCGCCTGCGCGGTGGCCGCACCCAGAATTCCACTCAGAATTGCCGCGTATCCCCATCGCATCGTGATTCTCCATGCACGAGACAGAACGGTCCGTCGAAATTCGGCGTTCGAATTTCGGTTGTTCTGTCAGCAGAATGAAACGTAGTCACCGCATGAGTGTCACCACCCACCTCATGCGTTCCCCATGACTCTTACGCTTTGTGCTCGGAACTATGGCCGGAATGTATATTTTTTTTGTGACACCGATTGCATTTCCTGCGACTCAGTGGAGGCGCCGGCGCGTTGGCCGGTGATATCGGGCACCGGCCCATGCATGCTTGCACCCACCCTGCAGACTGGATGCTCAAGTTGATGCCATTGAATGTGGGCTTTGCCGCGCTCTCGCTCTGCGCCATGGCTTTTCTTTCATCCTCAGGGCAGGCGGCGTCCGACACAGGGGTGATTGATCTGCAAACCGGTGGGGGCGTCGCGACATGGGCGCTCAATGAAAGCGCTCTTCAGCCGCTCGGAATTCGCCTCGTCGTGGATGAATCCACCCGATCGCGCTTCGAGCCGGGGTTGGGTGGTCGCTATGCGTCTTTGCAGACACACGTGTCCGAAAGCACAGGCTTGATAGCCATCCTGGATGGCAGCCACTTGTCGGGACTGCGCGGCGGCTGGATTGAGCTTCACGACGGCCCCATTCTCGCGTTGCCTGGCGTCTCTCTCGACCTGCGCCATGCGCGCATTAGACCCGCAGCACCTCCAAGCCTCGCTCTTGTGATAGGTGACGACTCGACCGCCAAGGTCTGGGCAACCCTTGATCATCCCCACTACGGGATTGCCGAGGACAGGCGATCTCTTTGGATCAATCACGCCGACCTTCACGTGGGAACCGCCTTGGCGGTGGCATTGGGGCATCCGGAGTGGACCGGTACCGTCATTGGCCATATCGATCTCAGCTTGCCTATCAAGCACACGCGAGCGGCACCGCTCGCACAAAGGGACGTCCGTACCGAATGCCCGTTGATGTGGCCCTCGCCCGAGAAGAAGGTCGATTTGCTCATGACCTACTTGGCCAACGACCCCGAGTTAGGCGGACTTCCAGACTCCATCGCATTTATGCGGTGTGGCATCCCCTCGCTCGAGGCTCCACATACGCCATGTTCCCCGACCAGCGAGAATGGCCTTGTGGTGTTTGCGCCCGATGCTGCGCTCAAGAATGTCGGCACCGCCGCCATCGCTTGGCATCCGATGTTCTCGGGGAATCATGCGCCCTACGGGAATGACCAGCACCCGTATCTCTTCTGGAATCTCTACCGCATGGATGCGCAGGGCAGCATTCGCCAGATCGGTCGGTCCGGCGCGAAGCATGCCTACTACGCGGACAACTTCGGATGCATCTGCCCTCACGGGCTGGCAGCCTATCCCGGCTGCCAGGAAACCTATGCGGCGGGCACCAACGATGTCCTCGCCTTTCTCGGGCCGCGCAGCGAAATCATTCCAGCCACCGGTCAGTGGGGGCGTTGTGGTTCCGTGTTCGACCCCACGTGTCTCGGTCGGCCGAGCCCAACGGCACCTCGGGAGGACGACGGCTATGAGCAGCGCATGACGGTGCTTGAGGCCGACCTGCTACCCAACCGGAACCCACTGGCCACCTACATATTCGAGTACGGATACATCGTGCGCGACGACATCGATCTCGAGAATTCCATCGCGCATCGATTCGTGACACCGGCGAAGGCCATCATGCCCAATGGCTCCGTCCGGTGGAGCCTGACGCCCGCCAGCTTCGACAACGGCCCTGCGATCAATACGTGGGTGGCACCTCGGCAGTCGCCTCCTGGAACCATGAACACGTGGGTTGTGACACCGGACGGCCATCTTCGCGTAGCCGTGCGCACAAAGGCACTCGATGAAGGGCGTACGCGCTACGAGTACGCGGTCATGAACGAGGATTTCGCAGTCGCAACAACAACCGGGGCGGAACCCGATCTTCGCATCCGGTCGTCCCGGGGCGTCGATCGGTTCACCGTGCCCCTGCCATACGGTACTACGATCACCGATCTCAGCTTCACGGACGCCGACACCATTCAGGACAACGATTGGGTGTCGCGGGTCGACGAGACGACCGTCAGTTGGTCTGCTCCTGAAAAAGGGTCGCTCACCTGGGGTACGCTCTATACGTTCGGCTTCACGACGACAGCGAAGCCCAAGAAAGGGGCCGCACTGGTGGGCGTGTCGTTAGGAAGTTCAAGGGCAATTCGCGCTGAAACCTTGATGCCCACGCCTCCATAGATTCGACATCCAGGCTGTCCCGAGGGCGCGAGTCGATCCCGCCTGACTGGGTTTCTGTTAGCGCGCCTCGTTGATGCAATTGGTGTACAGCGTGCGCCTCGCCAACGCCCTGCTTGAACAAGCGCTTTCATTCTGTCGCGCCGGAGGCTGACGCATCTATCCCTTCAATCAATAAATTCTTTGGATGCATGGATAGTGCCCCAGCACACTTACCCCCTTGATTGGTAAAGTTTCATCGTAAATTTGTCCGTTTTTACGGTAAAAGCATCAAGGACGGTGGCCGATACGACCTGCCGATCGCGCTCGGCATCCTCGCCGCGAACGGCAGCGTGCCGCGCGAAGCACTCGGCGACCACGAATTCATCGGCGAGCTCGCCCTGTCCGGCGAGCTGCGCGCGGTGCACGGCGTGTTGCCGGCGGTGCTGCAAGCGACGCGGCGCGGACGTACCGTGGTGGTACCGCGCGGCAACGGCGCCGAGGCGGCGCTGGTCGGCGGCGCCGACGTGCGCGTCGCCGGCTCGCTGCTGGAGGTTTGCGCGCATCTGGCCGGCCAGGCGCCGCTGCCTTGCGCACAGGCGAATCCCAAGCCGGCGGCCTCCACGCATCGGTCCGACCTGTCCGAAGTGCGCGGCCAGCAACAGGCGCGGCGGGCGCTTGAAATCGCCGCGGCGGGCGCACACAACCTGCTCCTCGTCGGGCCGCCCGGCACCGGCAAGACGATGCTGGCGAGCCGCCTGCCGGGTATCCTGCCGCCGCTCGACGAGCACGAGGCGCTGGAATTGGCAGCGATCCGTTCCGTCGCCGGCCACGACAACGACGTCGTCGCGTGGAAGACGCGCGCGTTCCGCGCGCCGCATCACACGGCGTCGGCGGTCGCGCTGGTCGGTGGCGGTTCGGTGCCGCGACCCGGCGAGATCTCGCTGGCGCATCACGGCGTGTTGTTCCTCGACGAACTTCCCGAGTTCGACCGGCACGTGCTCGAGGTGCTGCGCGAGCCGCTCGAATCCGGTCGCATCGCGATCTCGCGCGCTGCGCGCCAGGCGGAATTTCCGGCACGCTTCCAATTGATCGCGGCGATGAATCCGTGTCCGTGCGGCCATGCCGGAGATCCGTCCGGCCGTTGCCGCTGCACGCCGGATGCGATCGCGCGCTATCGCTCGCGCCTTTCCGGGCCGCTGCTCGACCGCATCGATCTCAAGCTCGACATGCCGCGCGTGTCGCACGCGGAACTGCGCGACGGCGCGGCCGGAGAAGACAGCGCGACCGTGCGCGAGCGCGTGATCGCCGCGCGGACGCGGCAACTCGCGCGCGCCGACGTGCCGAACGCCTGGCTCGGCAACCGCGAGGTCGAGCGCGACTGCGCGCTCGATTCCCGCCTGCACGCACTGCTCGACCGCGCGGTCGAACGGCTCGGGCTGTCCGCGCGCGCTTACCACCGCGTGTTGCGTGTCGCGCGCACGATCGCCGACCTGGCCGGGAGCGAACGCATCGACGCCATGCATCTGTCCGAGGCGATCCAATACCGGCGCTTCGCGCCGGGCTGAGCACGTTCGATCGCCGATGCAAGCGCGGCGCGGCGTGCCGGCCTCGCGAGCACGGGTCGGCGCTTCTTCCGGCAGCCACGGCGCAGCCGGAAACTCCCGCAACGCATCGGCGTGACGGATAGCGCGGATTGCGGCGACGCGCATTCGACCGAAGCCGCGTGCGGCTATGATCGACCACGATGAACGCGATCCACCACACCTACTGGCTGCTCGCCGGCGCCGCCGCGCTGGTACTGGCCGGCATCGGTTCGAGCCTGGTCGCGCGACGCTTCGGTGCGCCGTTGCTGCTGGTGTTCCTGGTACTCGGCATGCTGGCCGGCATCGACGGTCCAGGCGGCATCCATTTCGACGACTACACGGCGACGTACCGGATCGGTTCGTTCGCGCTCGCGATCATCCTGTTCGACGGCGGCCTGCGCACGCGCCGCGAAAGTTTCCGCGGCGTGCTCGCGCCGACCTTGCTGCTGGCGACCGCCGGCGTCGTCATCACCGCGGCGCTGACCGGGCTCGCCGCGCGCTGGCTGCTCGACCTGGATGCGACCGAGTCGCTGCTGCTCGGTGCGGTCGTCGCATCGACCGACGCGGCGGCGGTCTTCTTCCTGCTGCGCGCAGGCGGCCTGCAACTGCGCTCGCGCGTCGGCGCGACGCTTGAGATCGAATCGAGCGCGAACGATCCGGTCGCCGTATTGCTGACCACGTTGCTGGCCGAATACCTCGCCGCGCCAGGCGGCCTCGGCGCGAATGCCGTCGTGCTCGAACTGCTGGCGCAGTTCGGCGTCGGCGCATTCGCCGGTGCCGTCGGCGGTATCGCGATCGCCGCCGCGCTGCGCCGCCTGCCGCTGCAAGGCGGTCTCGCCGCGCTGTTCCTGCTGGCCGGCGCGATCCTCGTGTTCGGCGTGACCGGCGCGCTGCACGGGAGCGCATTCCTCGCCGTCTACGTCGCCGGCGTGGTCGTCGGCAACCGCAACGTGCCGGGTTTCGTGAACCTTTTGTCGGTGCTCGACGCCGGGACCTGGCTGTGCCAGATCGTGATGTTCCTGGTACTCGGCCTTTTGGCGACGCCGCACGCGCTCGACGATGCGCTGTGGCCGGCGCTCGGCGTCGCCGCGTTCCTGATGCTGGTCGGACGGCCACTCGCGGTGACGGCCTGCCTGGCGCCGTTCCGCTACGGCAAACGGGAGATCGGTTTCATCGCCTGGGTCGGCCTGCGCGGTGCGGTCGGCATCTTCCTCGCCTCGATCCCGATGCTGATGCGGCTGCCGCACGCGTCGCTGGTGTTCAATGTCGCGTTCATCGTCGTGATCGCCTCGCTGCTGGTGCAAGGCTGGACGCTCGGCATCGCCGCGCGCCTGCTCGACGTGGCGTTGCCGCGGCGCGACCGCGCGATCCGCCGCGTCGAGCTGGATCTTCCCGGCTCGCTCGAGCGCGAGCTGGTCGGCTATCCGGTCTCCGTCGACGCATCGATCCTCGGCGGCGCCGCAGTGCCGGCCTGGGCGCAACTGACGATGGTCGTGCGCGGCGGCGAGATTCTCGGCCTGGAGAAGGCCGGCGCGCTCGTGGCCGGGGACTACGCGTACTTCCTTGCGCCGCCCGGTCGCGTGTATCGGCTGGATTGGCTGTTCGCGCCGCCCGAGGAAGCGCGCGAGGCGGAGCGCGAGATGTTCGGCGAGTTCAGCTTCGATGCCCACGTATTGCTCGCCGACGTCGCCGGTTTCTACGACCTGCCGATCCGCGCGAAAGATGCACCGCTGACCCTGGCCGAGCATTTCGCGCGCAAGTACGAGCACACGATCGAAGTCGGCGACCGCGTACGTCTCGGTCCGGTTACCCTGGTCGCGCGCGAGCTCGCCGACGACGGCGTCGCCAAGGTCGGCCTGAAGCTCGAACGCATCAGCGGCGCACTTGCTCGTCGCGCGCGCGTTGCCGGGCGGTTGTCCAGGTTGCTCGGGCCGCACTGATGCCGCCGCCGTGCGCACCGGCGCACTGGCCTATCATTTGCGGACCGCCGCCCGCATGAACCACGCCATGACCGCGCGCCTCGCCGTATCGTCGTCCGCCACGGAATCCACCGTACCGCTCGGCGGGCATCGCGCCGTGATCGCGGCGATGCGCGCGCTGGTCGAACATCGCGCCGGCGGCGTGCTCGGCGTGGTCGTCGCCACCACCGGTTCGACCTATCGCAAGGCCGGCGCGCTGATCGTGCTCGATGCGAATGGCGTGCGCGCCGGTGCCTTGTCCGGCGGCTGCCTCGAAGGCGAACTCGAAGCGCGGGCGCGCCTGGTCCTGGCCAGCGGCGACGCCGCCGACACGCGGTTCGATACGAATGGCGACGAGGATCGCGTGTTCGGTTCCGGCACCGGCTGCGGCGGCTCGACACGTGTATTGCTGCTGCCGTTGCCGCTGGGCGCATCGCCGCTGCGCGACGCCATGCTCGACGCGGACGCGCACGGCGTCGGCGTGCAACTGGCGTTGGCGACGGCCGCGGATGCCGTCGGCTGCGGCGAGGCACGCGTCGGTGCGCGCGCTTCGGATGCAAGCGCGTATCGCTTCGACGGCCGCGGCGCCGCGCGCTCGACCTCACTCGACCCGACCGCGACGATCGAACTGTCGATCGTCGCCCCGCCGCGCCTCCTGCTGCTCGGCGCGGGACCGGAAACACCGCCATTGCTGGCGCTGACGCGTCTGCTCGGCTGGCGCGTCGAGCTGCTCGAACATCGCGAGCGCTGGCGGCGCTTCGCCGATCATTGCGGCCTCGACCACGTGCACGGCGATGGTCCCGATGTCCTGCCCGCGCTGCTCGCGCGTACGCGTTTCGATGCCGCGCTGGTGATGCACCACAACTACCATCTCGATGCACGAGCCCTGGCTCACCTGGCGCAGAGCGACGTCGCCCGCATCGGCCTGCTCGGTCCGGCCGCGCGTCGCGACGATCTGCTCGCGGAAATCGGCGACGAGACGGCCGATCGGCTGCGCCCACGCCTGCATGCGCCCGTCGGACTGCGGCTCGGCGGCGAAGGCGCCGAAGCGATCGCGCTGGCGATCGTCGCGGAATTGCAAGGCGGGTTCGCGCGCCATGTCCCTTCCTCCTGATGCTTCGCTGCGGCATGTGGCGATCCTGCTCGCGGCCGGGGCGTCGACGCGATTGGGACGCGCCAAGCAACTGGTCGAGGTGGAAGGTGAAGCGCTGCTGCGACGAGCCGCTCGCGCGCTGCTCGCGACCGCGCCACGCGAACTGGTCGTGGTGCTCGGCCACGATGCCGAACGCATGCGCGCGGCGCTCGATGGCTTGGCGCTGCGTACCGTCGTCGCCATCGATCGCGCCGGCGGTCTGTCGGCGTCGCTGCGCACCGGCATCCTCGCCGTCGATCCGCAATGCGCGGGCGCGTTGATCGCGCTGACCGACCAACCTGCGCTCGACGCGGCGCACCTGCTCGCGTTGCGCGACGCTTGGCGAACCTCGCCGGCACGTGCCGTCGCGAGCGCGTACGGCGGCGTGCTCGGGGTACCGGCGCTGCTGCCGCGGGAATGGTTCGTCGACGTCGCCGCCGTGCATGGCGATATCGGCGCACGACAGCTGTTGCGCGCTCGTGCCAGCGAGGTCGTCGCGATTGCCGCGCCGTTGCTCGAGCGCGACATCGACGTGCCGAGCGACCTGCGTTGAGCGCGGGACTCGTCCGTTCATTTCGCGGCGCGGAAGATGAATGGCCCTTGCGCCGCGCATCCAATGGTGGACGGGATGGACGAGGAGTAGCCTTGGCGGTCCCAGCCAGCCCAGGAGATCGACATGAAACTCGTCGTCAACGGCCAGCCGCATGAGGTCAATGCACCGGCCGACATGCCCCTGTTGTGGGTGCTGCGCGACCTGGTCGGATTGACCGGCACCAAGTTCGGTTGCGGCATGGCGCTGTGCGGCGCCTGCACGGTCCACGTCGACGGCCAGCCGGTCCGCTCCTGCATCACGCCGGCATCGTCGGTCGCCGACAAGGCGATCACCACGATCGAAGGCTTGTCGAAGGACGGCAGCCATCCGGTGCAGCTCGCATGGCAAGAAGCCGACGTCGTGCAGTGCGGCTATTGCCAGTCCGGCCAGCTCATGACCGCTGCCGCGTTGATCCGGCAGAAACCCGATCCGACCGACGCCGACATCGACGCGGCGATGGCCGGCAACCTTTGCCGCTGCGGCACGTACCAGCGCATCCGTTCCGCGGTGCATCGCGCGGCCGAGCTGTCGAAGGAGAACGGCCATGTGGCGTGAAGGCATGAATCTTTCCGACGCCGTGCGCCCGGCGGAAGCGTCCTCACCCGTCAATCCCTCGCTCGAGGGTGATGGCCCGAAGCGGCGGGCGTTCCTGAAGAACGCGGTGACGGCATCGACCGGACTCGTCGTCGCCTGCTTCATCCCGGCGGGAATGCGCAAGGCGCTGGCCGAAGCCGCACCTGCACCGAAGCCGCCGGTTTCGCCGAACGCGTTCATCCATATTGCACCGGACAACAGCGTCACCGTGCTGCTCAAGCATTCGGAAATGGGCCAGGGCGTATGGACGTCGATTCCGATGGTCGTCGCCGAGGAACTCGGTTGCGACTGGAAGACGATCAAGGTCGAGCATGCGCCGGCCGCGCCGGAATACGTGCACACCGCATTCGGCATCCAGATGACCGGCGGTTCCACGAGTACCTGGGAATCCTTCGACCAGTTGCGCAACGCGGGCGCGACGGCGCGCGAGCTGCTGGTCACCGCAGCGGCGGCGAAGCTCGGCGCCAGGCCGGCCGAGTGCCGCGTGGAGAACAGCTACGTGATTTGCGGGGCGAAGAAGGTCAGCTTCGGCGACGTCGCCGCGGCAGCCGCGAAACTGCCGCCGCCGGCGAACGTGAAGCTCAAGGAAGCGAAAAACTGGACGATCATCGGCAAGCCGACGCGACGCCTCGACAGCAAGGCCAAGGTGACCGGCAGGGCCGAGTTCGGGCTGGACGTGAGGCGGCCAGGCATGGCAATCGCGCTGGTCGCGCGCGCGCCGGTATTCGGCGCGAAATTGAAGACGTTCGACGCGACGAAGGCCAAGGCGGTACCCGGTGTACTCGACGTCGTGCAGGTACCGAGCGGCGTCGCCGTGCTCGCCCGGCATTTCTGGGCGGCCAAGCAGGGCCGCGACGCGCTCGTGCTGGAATGGGACGAAGGCCCGTTCGCCAGCACGTCGACCGACTCGCTGCGCAGCGAATATCGGAAACTGGCCGCCACGGCGGGGGCGCCGGCCAGGATCGCCGGCGATGTCGATGCAGCGCTGAAGCATGCGCCCGCCGCGATCGAAGCCGACTACGAAGTTCCGTTCCTCGCCCATGCGGCAATGGAGCCGTTGAACTGCACGGTCGAGATCGGCAAGGACGGTTGCGACGTCTGGACCGGTACGCAGTTCCAGAGCGGCGACCAGATGACCGTCGCGAAGGTGCTCGGACTCAAGCCTGAGCAGGTGCGCATCCACACCACGTTTCTTGGCGGCGGTTTCGGCCGGCGCGCGAATCCGCAATCGGATTTCGTCGCCGAGGCGGTCGAGGTCGCGAAGGCTTCGAAGAAGACGGTCAAGGTCGTCTGGACGCGGGAGGACGACATGCACGGCGGCTACTACCGCCCGATGTGGCTGTCGCGCATGCGCGCGGCGCTCGGCGAAGGCGGCAGGCCGGCAGCGTGGTCGCACACGATTGTCGGCCAGTCGATCATCGCCGGTACGCCGTTCGCCAGCGCGATGATCAAGGACGGCATCGACGGGACCTCGGTCGAAGGAGCGGCGGACTCGCCGTACCTCGCCGCGATCCCGGCCTATCGCGTCGACCTGCATTCGCCGACGAGCCCGGTCACGGTGCTGTGGTGGCGTTCCGTCGGGCATTCGCATACCGCGTTCGTCGTCGAGAGTTTCATCGACGAGCTCGCGCACGCGGCGAAGCAGGATCCGCTCGAGTACCGCCGCGCCTTGTTGCCGAAGGATTCGCGAGAGCGCCGCGCGCTCGATCTCGCAGCGCAGAAATTCGGATGGGGCAAGCCATTGCCGCAAGGCCATGCGGCGGGACTCGCGGTGCACCAGTCGTTCGGCAGTTACGTCGCGCAGATTGCCGAAGTCTCGGTCGAGGACGGCAAGCCGCGCGTGCATCGGGTCGTCTGCGCGATCGACTGCGGACCGGTCGTGAATCCGCTGACCGTCGAGGCACAGATGCAATCGGGCATCGTGTTCGGCCTGTCGGCCGCGCTGCATGGCGAACTGACCTTGAAGAACGGCAGGATCGAGCAGAGCAACTTCCACGATTATCCTGCGTTGCGCCTGCCGGAAGCGCCGACGGTGGAAGTCCATATCGTGCCGAGCACCGACAAGATGGGCGGCTGCGGGGAACCCGGAACGCCACCGATCGCGCCTGCGGTCGGCAATGCGCTGTTCGCGTTGACCGGCAAACGCCTGCGCAGCCTGCCGTTCAAGCTCGCATAGCGGTTTCCTTGAGCGAACTCCTTCGGGTCCGTACTTCCCGATCGATTTTCCGGCCTGCAAAGACAAAACCCCCGCGAATAAACGGCGGGGGTTTTGTTTGTGGAATCCGGAAACACAAAAAGCAAACCCCCGCAGCGGAAGCTGCGGGGGTTCGAGGAAAAAAGCCCCTGGCGATGACCTACTCTTGCATGGCTTAAGCCACACTACCATCGGCGCAGCTGCGTTTCACTTCC
>Ga0153956_1001855_pt1 | contig 17148 bp, 16 predicted proteins | sample TSFL040MetaG_FD_104704 | JGI IMG/M metagenome (GOLD analysis project Ga0153956, IMG submission 104704) | Attine ant fungus gardens microbial communities from Florida, USA - TSFL040 MetaG | ecosystem: Host-associated > Fungi > Mycelium > Unclassified | place: USA: Florida, Wekiwa Springs...
ACAGCGGCGAAAGGACAGGTCAGCGCCATATCCGCGGCGGCCGTCGAGGCATCCGCTCAATCCTGTTCCTGGTCGCACGTATCGCCTGCCGCTTCGACAAAAGCCTGGCGGACTTCCATCGCACAGAACTGCGTTCAGGTAGATACAAGGGGACATTGCTGCCGGTGTGAGGGACTAGACTACACACCGTCCTCATGGTGAGGAGCGCGCCGCAGGCGCGCGTCTCGAACCATGGGTGGAGTTCACCCCTTCGACATGCCGCCGTCGATCAGGTCGCCGAACGGCTCATAGCGTTCGCCGTTGAAGCGGACGAGTTGAAGTTGTTCGATGGGATAGTAATCGGTCGGGCTGGTGTTGATCTTGACGCCCGGCAGCAGCAGGCCGTTTTCGACATCCTTCAGGTTTGCCGCCTGCTTCATGATGTTGTCGTGCGACATGTCGTCGCCGCACTGCTTGAGCACCTGGATCATCACCTGGCTGACGAGATAGCCCGTCGCCGCGTAGATGTCGTTGCGGTCGGCGCCGGGGTCGTATTTGCTCAGGAACTCGCGCCAGGTTTTCACCGCGGGATCGTCGACCCAGGAGGCATCGACCGGGTCTTTCATATAGGCGCTCGAGATGATGCCCTTGCAGAGGTCGAAGCCGGCGGCCTTGAGCGTCGAGCCTGCCGACGAAGCGTTGCTGCCGATATAGTGCGTGGGCTGCCAGCCGAGCTCGGCGATCTTCTTGATGCCCTGGGCGGCGAATTTCGGCGTGGTCATGCTCATGAAGACATTGGCGCCGGCGGATTTGCAGCGGACCACCTGGCTGTCGATGGTGGGCTCCGACGTTTCGTAGGAAATCTCCGCCACGATCATCGATGTCTTGGCGCCGAGCCGGTCCTTGAAGCCTTTCAGCACGTCGCGGCCGAAGTCGTCGTTCTGATAGACGATGCCGATCTTGGCGTCGGGCTGGGTGGCGAGCAGGTGCTGCGCGAAGGCGCGCCCTTCGATCTGGTAGCAGGGCATGAAGCCCATGGTCCAAGGGAAGTTCTTGTGGTCGCCGAACTTGGTCGCGCCCGACTGGATGAAAATTTGCGGGATCTTCTTCGCGTTCATGTATTTCATGATCGCCGAATTGGTCGGCGCACCGAGCGGGCCGAACAGAACGTCGATCTCGTCGCCCTCGACCAACTTGCGCGCCTGCTCCACCGTCTTCGGCGGGCTGTAGCCGTCGTCATAGGTGATGTATTTGATCATGCGGCCGTTCACGCCGCCCTGTTCGTTGATCATCTTGAAGTAGGCGCCCGGCACGCGGCCGAGGGACGAGTACACCGCGGCCGGTCCCGAATAGGCGTCGATGTTGCCGATCAGAATTTCTTTCTTGCTTTGCGCGACCGCGGGCTTGCCGATCAGCAGCGTGGCCGTGGTTGCGGCGGCGCCTTTCAGCAGGCTGCGGCGCGCAATGAGGGTGGAGCGGCTCTTTTTCATTTTCTCTCCCGGTCTCTTTTTATGTTTTATGCGCCGCGTTGCCGCCGGCGCAGCCGCGTGCGCTCGCACGGGCCGACCGGAAGGCTAGTCCGAACCGGAGCCGGCTCGCAAGGCGGCCGTCCGCTACCGATCCGCCAGCGTCTGCAGCACGTCCATCAGCCGCGGCGCCATGTCGCGGATTTCCTCCAGGTGGACTTTGCTCAATTGCGCCAGCACCGCGTCCGATTTGTCCGTCAGCGTCAGCACATGCCGCCGCCGGTCGTCCGGATCGGCAGTGCGCGCGACGAGGCCGGCCTCCGCCAGCCTGTCCACCAATTCCGTCGCCGTATGCGGCGCGATCAACAGCCGCTCGGCCAGCGCGCCGATGCTCAGCGCCGCCTGGCCCTGCGGCCAGCCCTTGATCGCCAGCAGCGCCTGATGCTGCTGCGGCGGCAGGCCGGCCTCCCGGGCGGCGCCCTCGCTGAAGGCGGTGAACCGGCGCAGGGTATGCCGCAGCTCGGCCAGCGCGGCGTAATCGGCCTGGCTCAGCGTGTCCGCCGTCTTGTTCCCCGCATCCGTCACCGAAGCCTCCTGTCGTGAATGTTGATTTATATCGTAATGCGATATATATGGCGCCATCTTGTTGCCGCAGCCCTTCCTTGGTCCGGCATCTCCCGATCCCGTCAACCGAGCAAGGGCTGTCATGCGCGCCGCTGTGTTATCGTCGAAGTTCCGTCCGCAAGCCAAGGCCGGCGAAAAGAGGCGGCACGCGCTCGGCGACTTCACCACTGACCACCGGGTGCTGGTGCTGCTGGCGATCGCGCTGCTGGTCGGCACGGCGGGCGCGTTCGCGGCCCTGTTCCTCGCCAAGCTGATCGGGCTCGTGACCAACCTCGTCTGGCTCCGCCGCATCGGCTTCGGTCCCGTCGATATGGCCCATGTCGCCCGCGGCCCGTGGATGGTGCTGGCGCCGGCCGTCGGCGGCCTGGTGATCGGCCTGATGGCCCGCTACGGCTCGGAAAAGATCCGCGGCCACGGCATTCCAGAAGCCATCGAGGCGATCCTGATCGGCGGCAGCCGGATGTCGCCGAAAGTCGCCGTGCTGAAGCCGCTGTCCTCGGCGATCTCGATCGGCACCGGCGGCCCGTTCGGCGCCGAAGGTCCGATCATCATGACCGGCGGCGCCATCGGCTCACTGACCGCGCAGCTTTTTCACATGAGCGCCGCGGAGCGCAAGACGCTGCTCGTTGCCGGCGCCGCCGCGGGCATGACCGCCATTTTCGGCACGCCGCTCGCCGCCGTGCTGCTGGCCGTCGAACTGCTGCTGTTCGAATGGAAGCCGCGCAGCTTCATCCCGGTCGCCGCCGCCGCTGCCGTCTCCATCGCCTGGCGGCCCTGGCTGTTCGGTGCCGCGCCGCTGTTTCCCGCCCATCTCGCCTTCGATCTGCCCTGGTGGGGCCTGCTGCTCTGCGTCGGCATGGGCATCCTCTCCGGCCTGCAATCGGGCCTGCTCACCATGCTGCTCTATGCCATCGAGGATGGCTTCGAGCGCCTGCCGATCCACTGGATGTGGTGGCCTGCGCTCGGCGGCCTGTTCGTCGGCCTCGGCGGCCTGATCGAGCCGCGCGCCCTCGGCGTCGGCTACGACATCATCACCGATCTTCTGACCAGCCCTATGACCCTGCATGCCGTGCTGGCGATCCTCCTGGTCAAGGCCGCGATCTGGCTGGTCGCTCTGTCCTCCGGCACGTCCGGCGGCGTGCTCGCGCCGCTGCTGATCCTCGGCGGCGCGCTCGGCTGGGTGGTCGGCCTGGCGCTTCCGGGCGATCCGGCGATCTGGGCGCTGCTCGGCATGGCCGCGATGATGGGGGGCACCATGCGGGCGCCGCTGACCGGCACCATGTTCGCCGTCGAATTGACCGGCGATTCCAGCCTGCTGCTGCCGATTTTCGTCGCCACGGTCAGCGCCTATGCCGTCACCGTTCTGCTGCTGCGCCGCTCCATCCTCACCGAGAAGATCGCCCGCCGCGGCCAGCACATCACCCGCGAATACGGCACCGATCCGTTCGAATTGACCCGCGCCGCCGACATCATGGTGCGCGAGGTGGCGACGCTTCCCGCCGGCATGGGCGTGGGGGAGGCCGTGGCTTTCTTTTCCGATCCCGGCCATCCGCACCGTGCCTATCCGGTGCTGGACGAAAGCGGCGTGCTGGTCGGCATGGTCGAGCGCGCCGATGCGCTGCGCTGGCGCGACAAGGAGGACGATCTCGATCAGACTCTTTTCGACATGGTGTCCGACGCGTCGATTCCGGTCGCCCATCCGGAAAATACGGTGGGGCAGGTGACTGATCGCATGATCGCGCAGGATGTCGGGCGCATTCCCGTCATTGAACATGGGACGGGCAAGCTCGTGGGGCTCATCTCCCGCAAGGATCTGCTGCGCCTGCGCAGCGCCGCCGCCGTCAGCGAAGCGCACCGCGAAGCCTTCCTGCGCCCCGCCGGCCGCACCGAAAAAGGCGCGGCGGTCGGAACGCGAGAGTCGAAGCATCAAGCTCTCCCTCATCCTGAGGAGCCGCGTAGCGGCGTCTCGAAGGATGAATGATCAAGCGCGGAGCAACCCATTCATGGTTCGAGACGCGCGCCTTCGTCGCGCTCCTCACCATGAGGGCGGTGTGTGGTTCGCGACGGCTATCAGCTAGTGCCACATCAGCGCTTGCGCACGAATTCGGTGCGCAGGACGAGTCCCTTGATGGCGTCGTGCCGGCAGTCGATTTCTTCGGGATTGTCGGTCAGCCGGATCGCGCGGATGACCGTGCCCTGCTTCAGCGTTTGGCCGGCGCCTTTCACTTTCAAGTCCTTGACGAGAACAACCGAGTCCCCGTCAGCCAGGACGTTGCCGGAGGCATCCCGAACTTCGATCGCCGCGGCCTTGGCAGATGCGGCAAGCTCCGAGGCCGGCCGCCATTCGCCGGTGGTTTCGTCATAGACGTAGTCGTCATCATTCTCGCTCATGGGGGCTATATCGCAGCACGGAATGCGTTTGCCAATCCCGGCGCAGCCGTTGCATCGGTTTTCGGGAAGATGTGCATCCGATGATGCTCCGTGGACGGTGCTTTGTCTGCGCGGATTGCCTATGATCGGCCCAACCGGGATTGAACCACACAATAAAAACGGGGGAAGCGATGGACCTACAGCGCGGTATTGAAGCGGGAAATCCCGCGGCGGACGATGCCATGGCGGTGATGCGCCGCCGTGTGGTGGTCGCCTCCACATTGGGCAATGCCTTCGAATGGTTCGACTACGCCATCTTCGGCATGTTCGCGCCGATCATTTCAAAGCTGTTCTTTCCGTCCGGCAACGACGTCAATTCGATCCTGCTGACCTTCGCGACATTCGCCGTCGCTTTCGCGATGCGGCCGCTCAGCGGCGTGCTGTTCGGCCTGTATGCGGATCGCCTCGGCCGCAAGGGGGCGCTGACCTTGATGATCATCATGATGGCGGTCGGCACCGGCATGATCGGCCTGTTGCCGACCTATGCTGCGATCGGCATCGCGGCGCCGGTCCTCATGGTGGTCGCGCGCCTGATCCAGGGCATCTCCGTCGGCGGCGAGTTCTCCAACGCCACGGCCATGCTGGTGGAATATTCGCCGCCCGATCGCCGCGGTTACTACGGCAGCTTCCAGATGGTGTCGCAGGCGCTTGGCTTCACGGTCGGCGCGCTTCTGGCCTATCTTGCCACCACCTATGCGTCGCCCGCGGCGCTGGAAAGCTGGGGCTGGCGGATTCCGTTCCTGCTGGGAATCCTGATCGGTCCAGTCGGCTACTGGCTGCGCTCCAACGTCGATGAGACGCCGGAATTCCAGCAGTATCTGCAATCGAAGCAGAAGCCGACCAATACGCCGCTGCCGGAATTGTTCTCAAGGCATCCGCGCGAACTCCTGATCGGATTCTGCATCGTGGTCATGGGCACCGTCTCCTATTACGTGATGCTGCTGTACATTCCGATCTACGCCGTTCGCCAGCTCGGGATTCCGATGAGCGGCGCACAGCTCTCGTCCGTGCTGTCAACGGCACTGATCGTGATCTTCTGTCCCTTCGCAGGCCGCTTGTCCGATCGTATAGGGCGCCGCGCGGTCGCATTGCCGGCGACGATCGTCTATGCGGTCGTGGTGTGGGTGTCCGTGCATTACCTCCTCTCGGAACCATCGCTGACCCGGTTGATTGTCGCCCAGATCGCGACGTCGTTCGTGATGGCATTCATATGGGGCCCGCTGCCGGTGGTGCTGATGGATCTGTTTCCCGTCGCCGTCCGCTCGACCGGCGTCGGGCTGATCTACAATGTCGCCGTCGCCATATTCGGCGGGCTCGCGCCGTTCGTCATCACCTGGCTGATCGCCGCCACGGGCGACAAGATGAGCCCGGTCTATTACGTGGCGATCTCCGCCATCATTGGTGTCCTGGGTCTGCTGCTGTTGCGTGAGCACCGCGCCGATCCGTCACCTCCCGTTCAGTCGGCTTAAAAGCGATCGCAGGCAAAGGAGGAGGCGGCGCGCGGCATGGAGCTCCGCCGTCTCCGGATGTCCATCCGCCGGGTGCAGCGAACGCCGTCTCACCGATGATGCGGTTGGACCGGACTCAGAGCGGATCACCGAGAAAATAAGTCCGCATCGGTCCTGTTCCCTTCACGTCGATCTCGCCGCGCTTCACGAGGGAGAATTTGCCCGCGAGCGATGGGCGACGCTTTCGCTGAGATGCACCTTGCCGGGAAGGCCGTGGGACTCCATGCGGCTTGCGATATTCACCGTGCTGCCCCAGACGTCGAAGGCGAATTTGCGCTGGCCGATGACACCGGCAATCGCAGGACCGGTGTGAAGTCCGATCCGGAGAGCGACGGGGATCTCTCCGGGGCCGCGAAAGTTTCGAGATGCTTCCACCATCGCGCGCGCCATCGTGGCTGCCGCCTCCGCGTGGTCGGGGCGTGGATCTGGAAGACCGAAGGCGACCATATCGGCATCGCCGATCGTCTTGATTTTCTCTCCGCCGGTTTTCTGCGTGAGGTCGTCGAAGGTCGAGAAGATCGCATTCAGGAATTTGACAAGCTCGGCTGCCGACTGGCGACCGGCCATGGGGGTGAAGCCCACGATGTCGGCGAACAGGATGGTTACGGCGTCGATCTGGTCCGCGATCATCTGTTCGCCGTCGTTGATGCGATCGACGATCGAGCGGGCAGGATGGACAGCAGCAGATCCTCGTAGCGGGCCTTCTCCTGCTGAATCTCCATCAGCATCTGCTTTTCGCGATCGCGCAGAACCTTGTTCTCCAGGCTCGCATTGATCCGCGCGTGAAGCAGCGTCGTTCGGCATCGTACATCGCAACGCCCTGCGCCATGTTTTCGAGCGTCGCGCGGAGCAGCGCGTTTTCTTTCCCGATTTCGGCGGGTTTGGGAGAGGCCATATGCCCTAAATATTTTGGCAGGAGACAGGTAATCTTATGCCAAAAACGAGCGAAAGTCGCGTAACGATCAGCGGAGCAGTTAGCTTGTGGTGAATCTGCAGATCTTCGATGGGCCTGCGCTTTGCAGATTCTCACGTGTTGCGAATTCAGTCGTTATTTCAACGTATCGGAGTTTGCAATTTCTCATGAATGATGCGCTGTTTTATGCTTTGGCTTCGCTGAGTTGGCGCTTTTGCGGCGAAGGACGTATTCGGTTCAAGACACGAGATTGCAGAGGCACCATTGCGCGGCATTGATTTCACCTCCTGGCAGAACCTGCTCATCACGCTGACCGGGTTGGCGCTGTTCACGCTGATCAGTATCGGCATTCGCCTGACGATGATGTTCACGATCCAGCAGCGCCGCGAACGGATGAACCGCCAGATCAACGAGCGTCTTCGCACACTGATCGCCGCCTACAAGACGCTCGGCGGTTCGTTCACCGGCGATCTGACTGTCGATCCGACGCATCTGCGCGATATCCATCGACAGGACGACAAGGGCGAGGATCGTGACAAGCCCGATACGGATTCGGAAGTTGAGCGCGGCGCAGGGTCGGACCGGCGGCGGCGTATCCGTGACGCCGTGGAGGCCGCCTTGTCAGACATCATTCTGCTGGGGACGGAAGAACAGGTTCGCCTGGCCGAGCGCGCCGTGCGCGAACTCATTGCGGGACGCGCCGTGCACACGGATGAGCTCGTCGTGTCGCTCCGCAATTTCATTCGCAAAGCGCTGGATCTCGGTCCGATCCCGTCCGACCTTGAGATTCCAATTCAAGGCCCGGCCCGGCCATCGGGTTCAGGAGGGCGCGGCAAAGGTGAAGGCGCGCGGGACGGTGCGGGACGAGGCAATCGCGGCGGAGGCATGGGCGGAGGCTCAGGTGGCGGGATGGGCGGAGGCATGAGTGGAGGTGTGGGGATCGGCGCTGACGATCATTTCCCGCCCCATCATTCGTAACGACCGGCCTGCCGTGCTTTGGATCGTGCTCGAAAACGGCATGCCGTTTTCATGCTGGATCCTCGCCTTTCTCGTACATGTCGTTTTCATAGTCACGGTCGCGCTTCGGTGTGGCGAAGTCGCCGTCATCCTCGTCGTCATCTTCGACAGGCGGTGCAGGCGCCGGCTTGCCGGGTGTTTTCTGAGGGGACTCGTGTCCTGTCCGAGGGGGCATCTGGCTTTCTCTGGATCCGCATCATCCCGGCGATTGAAGCAGATTTCACTGCTGCCGGGAATTGGCGCGTCAAGTCCGGAAGCCGCCCTTGCGCTGTTCCGCCAGCCAGGCCGCAAGAGCCTGCGACTTCTCGGCGGGCTTCCCCGGCGAGGTCTTGCCTGACGAACTCCGGCTGGACTTGGCCGACGTTTTCTTCTTGGCGGGGGCGGAGGGCATGGAAGCCTCGCGGGCCAGGCGCAATGCTTTCAGGCGTGCCATATTGTCGAGCACGGCCTGCTGGGCAGCGTCGCGTTCGGCTTTGGTGGATTTGTTATCGTTCGCAGACATCAATTCGGCTTCGAGTCGGATTTCTTTGGACTATGTCTTTTGGTGAAAGTGTCATCGCGGCCCGGCATCGCAAGGCAAGCGAGGCACGATCATGGCCAGCCTGTATAATTGCCCCCGTCCATTCAGCCAACACTTCATCGCGCCGGCGGGCCATTTCCGCAGCAGATATGTCATATGCGCGGCGAGACCGGCGATATTGCGTCGGCGTCGCCTTCCTGAGACAATCGGGGCGACAACCGGACTGCTTTTTTCCATGATCCGCACGCTTTTCAACGATGGCGCCGACAATCTGCGCGGCCGCATCATCGCCATCTATGCCATTCTGATTCCAGCCAATGTGCTCGCCTGGATCTGGGCTCTGGTCATGTTCCGCGATCAGCCCGTGCTGCTTGGAACCGCGCTGTTGGCCTATACGTTCGGCCTTCGTCACGCTGTCGATGCGGATCACATTGCGGCGATCGACAACATCACGCGCAAGCTGATGCAGTCAGGCGCGCGGCCGATCTCGGTCGGCCTGTTCTTCTCCCTCGGTCATTCGACGGTCGTGATCGTGGCGTCGTTCTTTGTCGCACTCGCGGTATCGGCGCTGCAGGACCGCTTCGATAATTTCAGCGAAATCGGCGGCCTGATCGGCACCGGCGTTTCGGCTTTTTTCCTGCTGGTGGTGGGCGTCGCCAACCTGTTTATCCTGGCCTCGGTCTATCGCGTGTTCCGTGCCGTGAAGCGCGGCGAGCGGTTCATCGAGGAAGATCTCAACGCCTTGCTGGCCCAGCGCGGTGTCATCGGCCGGATGCTCCGCCGTCTTTTCGGCGTGATCTCCAAGAGTTGGCACATGTACCCGCTCGGAATCCTGTTCGGCCTCGGCTTCGATACCGCGACTGAAATCGCGCTGCTCGGCATGTCCGCCTCGCAAAGCGCCGAAGGCATGTCGATGTGGTCGATCCTGGTATTTCCGGTGTTGTTCACTGTGGGCATGTCGCTGGTCGATGCCACCGACTCGATCCTGATGGTGCGTGCTTACGGCTGGGCTTTCGTGAAGCCGATCCGCAAGCTCTATTACAATATGACCATCACCGCGATGTCGGTGGTTGTGGCGCTGGTGATCGGCGGGATCGAAGCGCTCGGATTGATCGGGCGGAAACTCGATCTGTCCGGCCGTTTTTGGGAAGCGATCGAGGGATTGAACGAAAATCTCGGCGCGATGGGCTATCTGATCGTCGCGATCTTCCTGGTGAGCTGGCTGGTGTCGACGCTCGTCTATCGCATCAAGCGTTATGACGAGATCGATGTCCGCGTCTCCTAGGCGTCCTGATCAGGCGGCGAGAACGGGGCCGCCGGCTTTCTTCCATGCATCGATGCCGCCATCGAGATGTGCGGCATGGGCGATGCCGGCGTCCTTCGCGGCATGGACGGCCATCGCCGAACGCTCGCCATAGGCGCAGAAGAACACGATGCGTCGCCGCGAGGCGCTGGCGACTTCGCGCAGCATGCCGCCCGGCTTGAGGCTTTCCGTGATCGACGGATAGGGCGCATGCAGCGCGCCGGACAGCACACCGTGCTTGGCGCGTTCGCCGGCTTCGCGCAAATCGACCAGCAGAATGCCGGGATCGCCGAGATGCGCGATCGCTTCCTGCGGCGAGATTGCGAGGCCCTGTTTGACCAGTTCCTCCGGCTTGAGCCCGACCTTCATATTGGCGGGAATCACGACATCCATCAGCTTCGGGTTCGGCAGGTTGAGCTTGCCCATCAGCTCGATGTAGTCCTCGACCGATTTCACCTGCAGGCGCGGGTTGAAGCGTTTTTCCTCGCCGATGGTGGAGACGGTGTCGCCTTTGTAGTCATGCGCCGGGAACACCATGGTCTCGTCCGGCAGCTTCAGCAGGCGATTGAACAGCGAGTCATATTGGGCGCGCGCGCTGCCGTTCTGGAAATCGGTGCGGCCGGTGCCGCGGATCAGTAGCGTGTCGCCGGTGAAGACACGATCCTGCATCAGATAGCTGTAAGAGTCGTCGGTGTGGCCGGGCGTGTACATCACATCGAGGCCGACGCCTTCGATCATCACCTTGTCGCCGTCGCTTACGCGCATGGCGACGACATCGGCTTTGCTCTGGTCGCCCATGATGGTGACGCATTGGGTGCGGTCGCGCAGTTCGGCGAGGCCGGTGACATGGTCGGCATGCAGATGCGTATCCACCGCCTTCACCAGCCGCAGATCCAGCTCGCGGAGCAACTGGCAATAGCGATCGACCTTCTCCAGCACCGGGTCGAGGATCAGCGCTTCGCCGCCCGGACGGCTCGCCAGCAGGTAGCTGTAGGTGCCCGAAACGCTGTCGAAGAGCTGCCGAAAGATCATGTCGCTCACCGTGTCATAGGTCGTCTGGGGTGATTTTTTCCATATAATCTGCCCCAGTCGAAATAATACCTCACTCAAGTCGTTTTTAGCGAATGTTTTCTGCTACCCTGATGTCCGCGAACGGAGGCGGACATGGCGGAATATGTGGTGGAGTTCGGCAAGGACGGCGGGCGGATCGAGCCCGATGGCCGCCTGGATGCCGCTGCATTTCACCGGAACCATGCGGCCATCTGGAACGTGCTCGCGGCATTCCTGCAGCAACGCAGCGGCGATGTGGTGGAGGTCGGCAGCGGCACTGGCCAGCATGCCGTCTATTTTGCCGAGCAGTCGCCGGGCATCACCTGGTGGCCGAGCGATCTCAACGAGGCGCATCTCAAAAGCATCGATGCGTGGCGGGCGTACACGCAGCGCTCCAATCTGCGTCCGCCGTTGCGGATCGATCTGACGGACCCGGCCTGGTGCTCCGAATTGGCTGACGGTCGCGGTCCGCGCGAGCTGTTGGCGGTGTTCTGCGCAAATGTCGTCCATATTGCGCCATGGCCTGTGGCGGAGGGACTGATCGCGGGGGCTGCGCGCTACTTGCGGCCGGATGGACGGTTGTTTCTCTATGGGCCGTTCAAGCGTGACGGCAAGCACACCGCGGCCAGCAATGCGGCATTCGACACCAGCCTGCGCAGCGGCAATCCCGAATGGGGTGTGCGCGATGTCGCGGAACTGGAAAAAGTGGCCGATGGTGTCGGCCTGGCCCTGCACGAGATTGTCGACATGCCGGCCAACAACCTCATTCTGGTGTTTGCACGCTGGGCCGGATAACGCCGCTGCATGGGTTGGCCGCAGTGGCATGCGTTGATCTGCCACGGGGGCGTCTTCATAGTCTTTACAAATAAGGGCCCGGGATGAACCGGGCCGCATCCGGGCGGATTTCCCAATGAGCGATATGGCGGCCTCTGAAAGTTTCGATGATGCGCGGGCGCGCGCCAATGTCTGGCGGCTCGCCGCCGCGCAGGCTTTGGGGGGCGCCAATTCAGCCGTGATTTTTGCTACCGGCGCTATTGTCGGCGCGACCCTGGCCCCGAGCGTTTCCCTCGCGACCGTTCCGCTCTCGGTTTATGTGGTCGGCCTGGCCAGTGGCACGCTGCCGGTCGGCATCATCTCGCGTCGTCATGGTCGCCGTGCCGCTTTCATCTTCGGCAGCGGCGCGGGGGCGCTGTGCGGTCTGCTCGGTGCGGTCGCGATCCTGAAGGCGTCTTTCGTGTTGTTCTGTTGCGCCACGTTTTGCGGCGGCTTCTATGGCGCGGTGGCGCAGTCCTATCGTTTTGCGGCTGCGGACGGTGCGAGTCCGGGCTATCGGCCGAAGGCGGTGTCGTGGGTGATGGCCGGCGGCGTGTTCGCCGGTGTGCTCGGTCCACAGCTCGTGCAGTGGACCATGGATATCTGGCCGCCTTATCTGTTCGCTTTCAGCTTCGTGGCCCAGGCGGTGGTGGCGCTGATCGCGATGGCGCTGCTCTCCACCGTGGATGCGCCGAAACCGGCGGCGGCCGACATGCATGGCGGCCGCCCGCTGCTCGAAATCGCCCGGCAGCCGCGCTTCATCGCTGCGGCGATCTGCGGTGTCGTGTCCTATTCGATGATGAATCTGGTCATGACCTCGGCGCCGCTGGCGATGAAGCTGTGCGGCCTCAGCATCAGCGATTCCAATTTCGGCATTCAGTGGCACATCGTCGCCATGTACGGCCCGAGCTTCTTCACGGGCGCGCTGATTACCCGTTTCGGTGCGTCGCGGATCGTCGCCATCGGTCTGATGCTCGAAGCCGCCGCCGCGGTGATCGGCATGTCCGGCATCACCGCGATGCATTTCTGGATCTGCTTGTTCGTGCTTGGTTTCGGCTGGAACTTCGGCTTTGTCGGCGCATCCGCGCTGGTGCTGGATACCCATCGACCGCAGGAGCGCAACAAGGTGCAGGCCTTCAACGATTTCCTGATTTTCGGCTTGATGGCGGTCGGCTCGTTCTCGTCGGGCCAGTTGCTGGCGAATTACGGCTGGAACGCGGTCAATGCCGTGGTGTTCCCGCCGGTCGTGCTCGGCCTCGCGATGCTGACGATGGCCGGCATTGTCCGGCGCCGCGCGTTGAAGCAGGCGCAAGCCTTCCCCGATCCGGCGATTTAGGTTCGCTGTAATCCCGCCGTCATTGCGAGGAGTTTGTAGCCCGTTCAGTTCGCCTTTTGCGGTTCGTCGGCCGGCGTTTCTGCTTTCGGCTGTAACGCTTTCGGTGCCGTCGTGAAGCGCTCGATCACCGAACGTACGGCATCCTTGGTCTTGCGGTCTTTGACCGCATCCAGGAGCGGCGCCGCGCCGGGGGAGCGACGGATCAGGCTTTCCGGATCGGGAAAGATCAGGGGATCGTCCCAGGGGCCTTGAACGATGAAGGGCAGGTCGAAGCCGCCGGTGCCGTTGGCCGCGGGCTTCAGGCTGGCGGTGCCCTTGAGATCGTATTCGCGGGCAGGGACCGACGCGGTACCGGTCAGGGCCAGCTGCGAGGTCGGGTTGTCGATACGAATGTCCTGGGCGGTGGCGATACCGTCCTGGAATTTCAGTTGCATCACCAGATTTGAGAATGGTGTCGAGCCCGATCGGAAATTGCCGGCGCCCGACAGCGGGCGGCGCTCAAGGCGCTTGAGCAACTGCTCGACATTGAATCCGGCGATGGCGCCGTTCTGGGCGACGAGGGCCGCGGTGCCGTCGAGCGATTGCGCCAGGCCGAACGGCGAGGAACCGGCTGCTTCCAGCATCATGTTGAGCGTGCCGCGGCCGGTGAGTTTGGTGATACCAAGCAGGTCGGTGGCGCAGGCGAGCAGATCGACGTCGCTGAACTGCACTTGCGCCTTCACATTGGCGATATTGTCCGAGCGGGCGATGTTGAAGGAGCCGCGGGCGATGCCGCCATAGACCTGCGCTTCGCCCACGGACAGCGCCAGGGTGCCGCCGCGCAGATTGGCGCCCAACGCCGTACGACCGAGTACCGACGAGCCGATGGTGACCTTGGCGGCGGAGAGGCGCATGTCGAGATCGACGGAGGACAGCGCGTCAAGGTCGAACAGCTGCCGGCTCCAGTCGCGCTGGCCGGAGGCGAGCAGGCGCAATGTCGAGACATAAGGCGTGAAATCGAGTGCGCCGGCGGCCAGCGTGGCCTGCAGGGTCTGCCGGCCGGTGTTGCTGTAGGTCATGACGCCTTCGGCGCTGTTGCCGTCGAGTTCGGCATTGACGTTGGTGAGTGCGACGGACGGTCCGACGAGGCTGGCGCGTGCCTTCAATGCGAAGCGGCCGAAGCCGCCGGAACCGGGAGGCGCCTGGCCGACCCAGCGCAGCGCATTGCGCAGCGACGGGCTGTCGGCGGTCAGCGTACCTTCCATCACCAGGCTCGCCTTGTTGGCGATATTGCCGTCGAAAGCGAGCTTGATCGGAGCGCTGGCGAACCGCGCTTTCAATCCCGAGCGTTCGCCGGACAGGGCGGCGAGAAAGTCACCGATACTGAGGCTGGCATCGACGCGCTCCCCGCGCCAGTCGAACTGGCCGGTGGCGGCGAAGGAGCGCGAGATCGAAGGCCAGGCCAGCGCCAGGTCGATGTCGTCCATATGCTCGTGATTATGTGGGTCGCGGTAATCGAGTTCGCCGTCCTGAATGCGGATTTCGGAGAATGACAGCTGTTCTCCGCCCGGCTTGGTCGCCCGTGCGATGGACCGGACGAACGGCGCCCAGTTGCTGTCGCCATTGGTTTCGCGGATTACGCGAATGCGGGGGCGCAGCATGATCATGTCGGCGATTTCGAAACGCTGCATCAGCAGCGGCAGCAGGCGCAGATTGGCGGTGAGCACATCCACCGACAGCGCCGGGTCGATGGCGCCGCCGTTTTTCAGGCCGACATTGTGAAACGAGACGTAGCTGCCGGGAAATACGGAGACATCCACCGCGCCGTTGACGACAAAATCGAGTCCGGTGACATCGCGAATCTGCGCTTCGACGGCATGGCGCAGCGCATCGCGGTTCAGCAGCCACGATACGGCGAACAGCCCGATCATGACTGCGCCCAGGAGCGCCACGATGGGCATCCCCAGGCGCTTTATTCCTTGGGCTATCGTCAACGATCTATCCGGGGTTGGCTATTCGTCCAAAACGCAGCCGGGGCGCTGCCGCTTCCCGCGCGCGCCCCGCATCCGTCGCCTCAATTTGATCGGTTTTCTTGACGCTTTCAAGGCCGGACCCGGCCGTATGCACCGCGATTGACGGGCTTTGAGGTTTCCGCCTAAAACTTCAGCGCATTGCGGCATCCGCCGGACCTCCGCGCTCACTTCATCAGGTCGATTTCCCCATGGTCAACAAGGTCTACCCCGACGCCAAATCGGCACTCGACGGCATTCTCAAGGACGGCATGATGATCATGTCGGGCGGCTTCGGCCTCTGCGGCATCGCCGAGGATCTGTCGGACGCGATCCGCGATAGCGGCGTCAAGGATCTCACGGTGGTTTCCAACAATGCCGGCGTGGACGGCATCGGCCTGTCGCGCCTGTTGGAAACCCGCCAGATCAAGAAAATGATTTCTTCTTATGTGGGCGAGAACAAGCTGTTCGCTCAGCAATATCTGGCCGGCGAACTGGAACTCGAATTCTCCCCGCAGGGGACGCTGGCCGAGCGCATCCGCGCCGGCGGTGCGGGCATTCCGGGTTTTTACACCAAGACCGGCGTCGGCACCCTGATCTCCGAAGGCAAGCCGACGATGGAGTTCAACGGCGAGACCTACATGCTGGAGCGCGGCCTGTTCGCCGATATCGCGATCGTGCATGCCTGGAAGGGCGACACCGCCGGCAACCTCGTCTATCGCAAGACCGCGCGCAATTTTAACCCGATGATGGCGACGGCGGCCAAGATCACCATCGCCGAAGTCGAGCATCTGGTGCAGCCCGGCGAGATCGACCCGGATCACATCCACACGCCCGGCATTTTCGTGCAGCGCATCGTCGAAGTCGGCACCGGCAAGAAGCGCATCGAAAAAGTCACCTCGCGCCAGCGCCCGGCGTAATTTTTAGGAAGCAGGAGAGCCACAATGGCCTGGACCCGCGATCAGATGGCAGCCCGTGCCGCGAAGGAATTGCGCGACGGTTTTTACGTCAACCTCGGCATCGGTATCCCAACGCTGGTGTCGAACTACATTCCCGAAGGTGTCGACGTTCAGCTGCAGAGCGAGAACGGCATGCTCGGCATGGGTCCGTTCCCCTATGAGGGCGAGGAAGATCCGGACCTCATCAATGCCGGCAAGCAGACCGTCACCGAGCTGCCGACCACCAGCTACTTTTCTTCGGCCGACAGCTTCGGCATGGTCCGCGGCGGCCACATCGACCTGTCGATCCTCGGCGCCATGCAGGTGGCCCAGAACGGCGACCTCGCCAATTGGATGATCCCCGGCAAGATGGTGAAGGGCATGGGCGGCGCGATGGACCTCGTCGCCGGTGTCAAACGCGTCATCGTGGTGATGGAGCATTCGGCCAAGGATGGCGCCAAGCTGCTCAAGACGTGCGACCTGCCGCTGACCGGCGAGCGCGTGGTGGACATGGTCGTTACCGATCTCGCGGTATTCACCATCGACAAGCAGGGCGACGGCGGCATGGCGCTGATCGAACTGGCCGACGGCGTCACGCTCGACGAGGTGAAGGCAAAAACCGAAGCCGAGTTCCGGGTGGCGCTGACGAATACGTGATGTGCTGTAGCCCGGATGGAGCGCAGCGAAATCCGGGGACGGCGTATTGGTCAGGCTCTGAATCCCGGATTGCGCTGCGCTCCATCCGGGCTACGATTTGAGTGACAATGCCCGGCTTTCCGCCGGGCATTTGTATTTGGAGGACATCGCATGAGCGCTCGCCTCGAAGACCGTACCTTCATGCTGCTGCTGATCGTAGTGTCGCTCGCTTTCGGTTGGATTCTGTCGTCATTCTACAGTGCGATCCTGTGGGGCGTGGTGATGGCGATCATGTTCGCGCCGGTTCACCGGCGCCTGCTGGCGCGGATGCCCGGTCATCCGAATTCCGCGGCGCTGCTCACGGTCGGCCTGATCGTGCTGATCGTTATTCTGCCGCTGATCATGGTCGGTGCGTCGTTGGCGCAGGAGGCGGCCGCGCTCTTCACCAAAATGAAATCCGGCGAGTTCAACCTCGGCCACTTCATGCAGCAGATATTCGACGCCGCGCCGCAATGGCTGAAAGGTCTGCTCGATCGCTTCGGGATCGCCAGCCTCGGCAATCTGCAGGAGAAGTTGTCGAAGGGCCTGATGCAGGGCAGTCAGACCATCGCCGCGCAGGCGCTGAAC
>Ga0153956_1001856_pt1 | contig 17145 bp, 18 predicted proteins | sample TSFL040MetaG_FD_104704 | JGI IMG/M metagenome (GOLD analysis project Ga0153956, IMG submission 104704) | Attine ant fungus gardens microbial communities from Florida, USA - TSFL040 MetaG | ecosystem: Host-associated > Fungi > Mycelium > Unclassified | place: USA: Florida, Wekiwa Springs...
AAAAAGGAGGTGTTGGTAAAACCACGTCTTCTATTAACCTGGCCGCAAGCTTAGCCGTTTTAGAGTACAGAACATTATTAGTTGATGCCGATCCGCAGGCTAATGCCACCTCTGGTATTGGTTTTGACCCCCGCAATATCAAGAACAGTATTTACGAGTGTATCATTAATGAAGTTGATCCGCGCGAGGCTATCATTAAAACCGATACTCCAAACCTTGACCTGCTGCCAGCTCATATTGACCTGGTAGGTGCCGAGATCGAGATGATAAACCTGGATAACCGCGAGTATAAAATGCAGGAGGTTTTCAATAAAGTGCGCGACGATTATGATTTTATTATCATAGACTGCTCGCCGTCTTTAGGTTTGATCACCATTAATGCTTTAACCGCAGCTAACTCAGTTATTGTACCGGTACAGTGCGAGTATTTTGCATTAGAAGGTTTAGGTAAATTGTTAAACACGATAAAAATTGTACAAAACCGCTTAAACCCTCAGCTGGAGATCGAGGGTATATTGCTAACTATGTATGATGTAAGGTTGCGCCTGTCAAACCAGGTTGTTGAAGAAGTGCGCAGCCACTTTGAAGACATGGTGTTTGAAACCATTATACAACGTAACACCCGCCTAAGCGAGGCACCAAGCTTTGGATTGTCGGTAATTATGCATGATGCAACCTGTAAGGGCGCCATTAATTACCTTAACCTGGCCCGCGAGGTGATCCGTAAAAATGGTTTAGTAAAAGATGGCGAATTAGCGGCAACTGAAATAGCATAGAATGAGTGCAGAGAAAAGAAAGGCTTTAGGTAAAGGATTAAGTGCACTGTTGAATGATTCTGAAGACGTACTTCCCTACAAAAAATCAAATACCGCCGCTAACAATAACAATGGTGCAGTGAGTGCACCGGCTCCAGAGATTAATCCCCTTGGTTCAGTAAATGAAATTAAGATAGCCGAAATTGAGGTTAACCCTTTTCAGCCGCGTACCGAGTTTGATGAATCGGCACTGGCCGAGCTGTCAGCATCTATTAAATTACAGGGCTTGATACAGCCTATTACCGTACGCAAAGTTAGCGCCAACCATTATCAGCTCATATCGGGCGAGCGGCGTTTGCGTGCCTCAAAGTTGGCAGGCTTAACGCAGATACCGGCCTACGTACGCACCGCTAACGACCAGCAAATGCTGGAGATGGCGCTTATCGAGAATATCCAGCGCGAAAACCTGAACGCTATCGAGGTAGCCTTAAGCTTTCAGCGGATGCTGGACGAGGTAGGCCTGAAACAGGAAGAGCTGGGCGAGCGGGTAAGCAAAAACCGGTCGACCGTTAATAACTATTTACGCTTATTAAAGTTACCGCCAACTATACAAGCTTCTATTCGCGATGGCGAGTTAAGCATGGGCCACGCCCGGGCATTAATTACTGTCGAAGATCCGGCGCAACAATTATATTTGCATAAACATATCATTGAGCAGGGTTTATCCGTTCGTAAGGTGGAAGAGATGGTGCGCGAGCTGCAAAAAGCACGCACCAAAAAGGAAGGAAAGCAGCCTGAACCGGTATCATTCCAATTTCAGAAGATACAGGACGACCTGGCCTCTAAGTTTAGCACACAAGTTAAGCTTAAAGTAAACAGTCAGGGCAAGGGTGCTATCGAGATTCCTTTTTTATCAGAAGATGATCTTGCCCGCATACTTGAAATGTTGGACTGGTAAATAATGCAGAAATATCTTTTTATAATTGGCTTTGTCATAGCTTTTGCTTTTTCGGCGGGTGCACAGGCGCCGGTTAACCCCACCATGCCTGTAAAAAGCAAGGCCGACAGTTTGCAGGAGCAGCGTGATTCCATCAAATCAAAGCCTTTTGTACCCAAAATATCTACTATCCCTAAAATATACCATCCCGATAGCTTGCATAGCCCCACCAAGGCCTGGCACCGCTCGCTTTTTTTGCCCGGCCTGGGGCAGATATACAACAGGCAGTATTGGAAAGTGCCTATCATTTATACCGGCTTTACTTTGCTGGTATTAATGTACAGGTATAATGCAGATGCCTATACTGAGTTTTTAACACTTGCCCGTTATTACCAGAAAGGTATTGAGCCAAAGCCAGGCGACCCATATTATGACGTGTTTGAGAATATAAAAGGCGGCAACAACCAGCAAGCAGTTACCGATGCTACCAGGGGTTATGCACGTTACCGCGACCTGGCTGTGATAATTTTTGTTGCCGGCTGGGGCATTCAAACCATTGATGCCTACGTGGATGCCAAGTTCAAACATTCATACTCAATGGATAACAATTTTGATGTAAAGATCAGGCCAACGCTGCTGAATCCGCCGGTGTATGCGCAATCTTTAAGCGGTGCTGTTATTCCGGGTTTAAAAGTTACCTTTACACTTCGATAAAGCAGGCTATATTTGCCTGACCAGTAAAACAACAAAGAATGAAAATCGCATTATTAGGTTACGGCAAAATGGGCAAGATCATTGAGAAAATCGCGCTCGACCGTAAACATGAGATCGTATTAAAAATAGATTACGACAACCAGCACGATCTTACTACTGAAAATCTTCAAAAAGCCGACGTAGCCATTGAGTTTAGTACCCCCGCTACCGTGCTTGCCAATATAGATCATTGCTTTAATGCCGGCGTACCTATAGTGGTAGGCACTACAGGCTGGCATGAACAACTTACCGAGATCAGGCAGCGTTATGAAAGCAGCGACAAAGCCTTTATTTACGGCACCAATTTTAGTGTTGGCGTAAATATATTTTTCCATATCAATAAGGTTTTAGCAAAGCTGATGAACAGCCACCCGTATTATGATGTGCAGGTGGAAGAGATTCACCACATGCAGAAGCTGGACTCGCCGAGCGGTACCGCTATCACCATCGCCGAAGGCATTATTGATAACCTGGATGAAAAAAAGCAATGGGTAAATGTTTTGAGTGACGGTACTAACCCTGTTGATGATAACGCAACCGCGCAGGACGTGCTGATCGAGTCGCACCGTATTGACAGCGTGCCGGGCACACATACCGTGATCTATGATTCTGAAGTTGATACCATTGAAATCAAACATACCGCCCACAGCCGCAACGGCTTTGCCTTAGGGGCAGTTTTAGCTGCTGAATGGGTAAAAGACAAACAAGGTTTTTACTCGGTGGCCGATATGTTTGATTTCTCTTAATGAAACTAAAACTTAAACGATATTTTGAGCAAAATGAACTGGAAATTCTGGAATAAGAAGAACACCAAAACCAAGGCTAAAAAGAAATCAAAAACCCGCGAGTGGGTGGATGCCATTGTTTTTGCTGTAATAGCCGCTACATTGATACGCACTTTTTTTATAGAAGCTTATACCATCCCTACACCATCAATGGAAAGATCATTGCTGGTTGGCGATTTTTTGTTTGTAAGCAAGCTTAATTATGGTGCGCGTACACCAATGACACCAATTGCGTTTCCGTTTGCACATCATACCATGCCGCTTATTAATACCAAAGCATATTGGGATGGCTGGGAATTAGGTTATCACCGGCTGCCGGGTTTAAGTGAAGTAAAAAGGGGCGATGTAGTGGTATTTAACTATCCGATGGATGCCGATTCTCCTTATTATCGGCCGGTTGATAAACGCGAGAATTTTATTAAGCGCTGCCAGGGTACGCCGGGCGATACTTTGAGTGTTGTTAAAGGGCAGGTTTTTGTGGATGGAAAGCCGGTAACAACTCCGCCCGAAAGTCAATTAGACTATAGCGTAACTACCAACACGCCATTAAATCCTGATCTGGAAGACCAGCTTCATATTACACGATATGATACTAATCCAAACCCGTTCATGACCCAGGACGCTTACAATACACTTAAGGGATATTCAGGGGTTACTGTGACGCCTAACTTAAAACAGCCGGGCGAGCCCGACTATGTTTATCCAACCAATCCGCAGCATCCCGTTGGTCCGCCAAATCTGGATTTACCCGGTAAGCCGCATGATTATCATTGGAATGTTGACAACTACGGGCCTATCATCATCCCCAAAAAGGGATGGACGGTAAAGTTGGATAGCGTTACCTACCCTATTTATGAGCGTTGCATAGCTGTTTATGAAAACAATAAGCTGCAAATTGCCGGTAACGATATTCTGATCAATGGCAAAAAAGCCGACAGTTATACATTCAAAATGAATTATTACTGGATGATGGGCGATAATCGCCATGATTCTGACGATTCACGTTTCTGGGGCTTTGTACCCGAAGATCATATAGTAGGCAAAGCTTTGTTTGTATGGCTAAGTTTAGATGACGAAGGCTCGTTTTTTAACAAGATCAGATGGAACAGAATATTTAAAATAGTGCGTTAACCCCACGGCATCCTAAATGGAGGAGGAGTAATAAAAACATAAAAGCGGCTTGACAATCTCAAGCCGCTTTTATGTTTTTATTGGTTGATAGTAAAACCAAGCGTTTCAAAAATTCTCTCTTCTTTTCAGTTGGCTATGGGGCTAACGTTTAGTTTTTTTGCCACCTCGTTCAAATCTTTTACCACAGCATCCACTATCGGGATACCGTTTTTCCGGCGTTCTTGTTCTGCTTCAAATTCCGGTTCGCCGGGAATGATAACTTTTTGATCAGGGTTGATGGGTAAGGCAGATTTAAAGCGCGATACCCAATTATCCATATGTTGCTTAAACTCATCAACCGGGCGGAAACCATCTACGCGCATAGCACCTAAAAAGTGCCCTATCCCGGTGCCCACCGGGTCGGCAGGTGGTTCAAGGAATGATACGAATGGCGGTACCCAGGGGCCATAGTTAGCGCCGGATAATACGGCTGATAAGATATCGACCGTAGCACTCAATCCAAAACCTTTATGACTGCCATGCTCGCGGTCGCTGCCCAAAGGCAGCAGGGAACCGCCGTTCTTCAGGGCATGCGGATCAGTGCTATAATTTCCTGAAGCATCCTGAATCCAGCCCTTAGGCACCGGCTTACCGGCACGCTGTGCTATCTCCAGTTTACCATTGGCCGCTGCCGATGTTGCCATGTCAACAATCACCGGCGGATATTTCTCCGCAGGGAAAGCGTAGCACATGGGGTTGGTACCCAACATACGCTCGTTTGAAAAAGTAGGTGCCACCAGCGGGCTGGCGTTGGTCATGGCGAAGCCTATCATATCTTTTTGTACGGCCATTAAGGCATGGTACCCGGCAATACCAAAGTGATTAGAGTTGCGGATAGCGATCCAACCTGAACCATACTTTTCAGCTTTTTCAATAGCCACCTTCATGGCAAAAGGCGCCACCACTAAACCCAAACCGGCATCGCCATCAATAGTAGCGGTAGTTGGGGTTTCATGAACTATCCGGATATTAGGTGTGGCATTGATGCGCTGCTTTTGCCAAAGGCGTACGTAGCCGGTCAATCGCGCAACACCATGCGAGTCGATACCTCGCAGGTCAGACAGTAATAAAACATCGGCAGCAAGCACAGCATGCTCTTTGCTGCAGCCCATAGCCAGAAAAACGTTCTCGGTAAAGTTTCTTAAGGTAGATTCTGAAACAGTCATGCGCAAATATATCAAAACACATAAATGTAGAGAGACTCAATACTTTTCTTCTTACGCTTATGTACCACGCTAGAGACGAGACACAAAATATAGCGTCTCTACATAAAATTATACTTCCGTAAGCACTGTAAATTCAAAATCCAGCGGCTTAAAGTTGCGGATCAGCTCATCAATAAAAGACTGTCCCCATTTAACATATAGCAAGCCGAAATTTTCATTACGTTCCTGTAAGCTATTGCCGGGGAATAGTTCCGTTTTGATACTGTCAATTTGCTCAAGGCGGGTATGATAGTTCTGCTTTTCGGCCCGGATGATTTTCTTTTCAAGATTGTCAACCGCCTTTTTTAAACGGGTTTGAACAGCTTCTGTAGATGGCCCTAAAGTTGGGTCGACCTTTTGGGCTTTTTCCTTTAGCTGAGTAAAAATAGCCAACAGCGCTGCCCACTCAGTTTGTAATGATAGCTCGTGCTCGCTATGTTTTTTTATCCAGTAGTTTTTTAATGCATCGGCAGGTTTGAAAATTTCGGCTGGTGGCAGTTCCATGCGCTTAATTTTAGCTGCCGATTCTTTGCGAATTACCAGGCCCGAATTACGCAAAATCAATATCGGGAAATCAACCTTATAATGGTCGAAATTTGACTTCAACTCTAACCAATAAACCACCTCTGCACCACCGCCAATGTAAGCAATGTTAGGTAAAATACACTCCTGGTACACCGGGCGCATTACCACGTTAGGACTGAACCTTTCCGGATAAGCGGCGATTTCTTTTTTCAACTCGTCCTCAGTAAAACTAACCTCAGTATTTAAAATCTTATATCGGTCATCCTCAAAAACTAAACGCTCGCGCAAGGTGCCTTTCAGGTAAAAGAAATTGATCTCGCGCGGGTTTACCTGGATATGAACGCCCAGCTTTTCCAAAGCTCCATTAGTGGTGCTGATATTTTTAAAGCTGTTTTGTTGGATGATGTCTTGCTCAATAATAGGGGCAAAGTGCTTTTTGAAACCGCGGTTATCGGCATCAATAATTATAAGTCCATATTGGCCAAATAGTTCATTCACCAGGTAGCGGGTAGCATCAGCCAATTTATCGAAATTGGTATAAGCAGTCTCTACGATCTTGCCCAGGTCGGCCGAGTAGCCGCCTGTGCCCAGCACGCCTTTATATTGATTCAGGGCCTGACGCATGGTTTCAGGGTGAATACGCCCGGTGGCTCCCGATGCGTCGTGCCACCAATGTACCTTTTTACCACCAATGGTGGTGTAGTTGATCTCGGCAAAGTCATGGTCTTCTGACGCCATCCAGTAAACAGGTACGAAGTTTTTGTCAGGAAATTTTTCCTTAAGCTGTTGCGCCAGTTTTATCGCAGTAACTATCTTATAAATAAAATACAGCGGACCGGCAAATATATTCAGCTGGTGGCCGGTAGTAATGGTATAAGTGTTGTCTTGCCTTAAGCTATTGATGTTTTGCCTCACGTGTTCAGATATACCAAACAGCGGGTCCCAGATGCGGGCATACCTTACAATGATCTCATATTGATCGGTCAGGGTATCGGCCAATAACTTGCGGTCGGCGATAGTTTTTTTGTTTTTTAGCAGTTCGGCAAAGCCGTCAAAAGTGGGGCGATGGCTATAAAATGGTCTTAGCTCTGGTTTGTCTTCCAGGTAATCAACAACGGTCGGAGAGAAGTATCCGGTTTTTTTATAGCTTATACAGGCAACGTCCATTTATTTCGGGTTTCGGATGTTCGATTTTGGATTTGAAGCAAAACAAGAGCCGAATTTAGAGTTTAATATCATAAAATAAATATTACGCCGGGTAAAAGGCGGTTATTTTACAATAAAGAAACGAATGCTATTAAACGAAAAATGTCATTTCGACCAGCGGGAGAAATCCTATATGCTATGCTAGTCGCTTGTATAAGATTTCTCGCTATCGCTCGAAATAACAAGTTTATTATTTAGGGAAGTGTTTAATTACTTCACAATATGCCCGTAAAGGTCAAAGTCTTCGGCGGAATCAACTTTTACGTTGACGAAGCTGCCGATGGTAGTATAATCTACGGACGCGTCTAATAGTACTTCATTATCCACCTCGGGCGAGTCGAACTCGGTACGGCCAACAAAGTAAGGGCCGTCTTTTTTGTCGATCAGTACTTTGAAAGTCTGGCCGATCTTACCTTGATTTTTCTCGAAAGATATTTCCTGCTGGATTTCCATGATGGCATCGGCGCGTTCTTGTTTCACTTCTTCCGGGACGTCATCAACCAGCGAATGTGCGTGTGTGTTTTCCTCATGCGAATAGGTGAAACAACCCAGGCGATCAAACTTAGTGTCCTCCACCCAGCGCATCATTTCTTCAAAATCACGCTCGGTTTCACCCGGGTAGCCCGTAATGAGCGTGGTACGCATAGCGATGCCCGGCACGCGGTCGCGTATTTCATTCACTACATCGATGGTTTTTTGTTTGGTGATGCCGCGGCGCATTGATTTCAGCATGTTGTCGCTGATGTGCTGCAGCGGCATGTCCATATATTTACAGATGTTACTGCGCTCATTCATCACATCCAGAATTTCCATTGGGAAACCTGAAGGATATGCATATTGCAAACGGATCCATTCGATGCCGTTAACGTCAGACAGGCGACGCAGCAGTTCATCCAGGTTACGTTTGCCATACAGGTCTAAACCGTAATAGGTTAAATCCTGGGCAATTAATATCAGCTCTTTAGTGCCGCCCTTAGCCAGTTTTTCTGCCGATTTGACCAGCTCTTCAATAGGCGTGGTTAAATGCTTGCCACGCATCAGCGGGATAGCGCAGAACGAACAAGGGCGGTTGCAGCCCTCAGCAATTTTAAAGTATGCAAAGTGTGAGGGAGTAGTGAGCAAACGCTCGCCAATCAGCTCATGCTTGTAATTTGCGCCGATAGAAGTTAGCAGGTCTTGCAGATCATTAGTGCCAAAATAAGCATCTACATTCGGTATTTCGGTTTGCAACTCGGGCTTATAGCGCTCAGACAGGCATCCGGTAACGATAACCTTGCCCACTTTGCCTTGCTCTTTAAGCTGGCTGTATTCCAGGATGGTGTCTATCGATTCCTGCTTGGCGTTGTCAATAAATCCACAGGTATTAATTACAATAATGTCATCCTTACCCACTTTATTGGCCTCATGCACCACGTCAAAAGCATTGCCTTTTAGCTGCCCCATCAAAATCTCAGAGTCGTATGTGTTTTTGGAGCAACCTAAGGTTACAACGTTGACACGTTGTTTTTGGGCTTGGATTGGTTTGCTTACTTCTTTCGTCCTCATATTCTCACTGTATGTCATTGCTAGCGATAGAGTAGCAACCGCAAGGAGAACAGTAACGCGTGCGATTGCTTCGTCGTCCCTCCTCGCTATGACATAATAATCTAATTCTTAAATAAACTGTCAACAAAGCTCTTACGATCAAATAATTGCAAATGATCCATGCCTTCGCCGACGCCGATATATTTTACGGGTATTTTAAACTGATCTGATATGCCTATTACTACTCCTCCTTTTGCGGTACCGTCAAGCTTGGTTAACGCCAGGGCATTAACGGCGGTAGCTTCGGTAAATTGTTTGCATTGCTCAATGGCGTTCTGCCCTGTTGAGGCATCCAGCACCAGCAATATTTCATGTGGGGCGCCGGGTATTACCTTTTGCATCACGTTTTTAATTTTGGTGAGCTCGTTCATCAGGCCAACCTTGTTATGCAAGCGACCGGCAGTGTCAATAATAACTACATCATCGCCGTTGGCTACTGCCGATTTAAGGGTATCAAAAGCTACTGACGCGGGGTCTGATCCCATGGCTTGCGCCACAACCTTAACACCAACGCGTTCGCCCCAAAGCTTAATCTGGTCGACAGCTGCCGCGCGAAAAGTATCGGCAGCGCCTAAAACAACCTGGTTACCTGCTGCCTTAAGTTTGTGCGCCAGTTTACCAATGGTAGTGGTTTTGCCCACACCATTGACACCCACCACCATAATTACGTAGGGCTTGTGGTCGCCGTATTCAAAACTTGAAAAGTCGTTGCTGTTGTTTTCGGCCAGGAGCTGTTGTATTTCATCGCGCAGCAAATCATTCAGGTTGGCAGTGCTTACATATTTGTCGCGCGCAACACGGGCCTGTATACGGTCAATGATTTTGAGCGTGGTTTGTACGCCCACGTCTGACGTTACCAGCACTTCTTCAAGTTCGTCCAGCACATCATCATCAACGGTGGACTTACCGGCAATTACTTTGGTAATTTTTGAAAAAAAGTTGTCCTTGGTTTTTTCCAAACCTGTATCAAGTGCCTCCTGCTCTTGCGGCGTGCTTTCTTTTTTCTTAAAAAAATCAAATAGTCCCATGCGTATGAACCCCCTCCCAGCCTCCCCAAAGGGGACGAGAGTTGTTTTATAAAGTAAATTTAGCCATTTGTTTTCCTGATCCTCGTACTAACCCCTGTCTTTTGGAGAGGGCCGGGAAGAGGTAAACAAAAAAAGCCCTCTCGTTAAAACAAGACGGCTTCAATACTTTTGTCAAAGTTAATTATTGGTTTTTCGATGCAGCGATCGCGTCTTTTACGTGATCGTTATGAACGATAGCCTCTTTGAATGAGTAAGCACCGGTTTTAGGCGACTTAGTCATAGTGATAACTTTTGAATATTCTTTACCCTGACCAGTTTTTAGGGTTGCAACTACTTTCTTTGCCATGTTTTTTTAATTATTGAATGAGTGAGTGAGTGAATTATTGAATGTGGTTTTCTGATAACTTTATCAACCAATCAACTTTATCAAACAATTACTTAATTTCTTTATGAACAGTTACCTTTTTCAAAACCGGGTTGAATTTTTTCAACTCTAATCTTTCAGTAGTGTTCTTTTTGTTTTTAGTGGTAATGTAACGAGACATGCCTGGCATACCAGTTGCTTTGTGCTCTGTACATTCTAAAATTACCTGAACTCTATTACCTTTCTTAGCCATCTCTTTTTAATTATTTAGTGAGTGAATGAGTGATTTTATGAAGTGTATCACAACTAATCACTAATCTTCAATCTCTAATCTTCTACTATATATATCCTTTTTTTACAAACTTGTTGATACAAGCAGTTATCCCGTTTTTGCTGATAGTTTTAACAGCTGATGTAGATACTTTTAAAGTAATCCATTTATCTTCTTCAGGGATATAAAACTTTTTAAGTTTAAGGTTTGGATGAAACCTGCGTTTAGTTTTGCGGTTTGAGTTAGAAACGTTGTTACCAACTATTGACGCTTTTCCTGTTAAATCACAAATTCTTGACATGACAATTGTTTTTAAAACCCTTTTATTAAAGGGATTGCAAATATCAGGATTTTATGTGGAATAGGCAATACCGATTTTAATTTTTTTTCAAAAATATATAAATCTGCTTCGCGGAGCTATATTGCTGCCGGCGGGCAAGTATAAACAATGGCGAAAATAGAAGTTATTAAACATTTTTCAGAAAATGTATTTTTTATATATACAGCTTAAATCACTAATTTTCGCTCACCAATTACCGAATTATGAAAATTACCTCGTTTGACCACTATAAAGAAGTGTATAAACAAAGTGTCGACCAGCCCGAAGATTTTTGGACAGGCGTTGCCGATACTTTTACCTGGCGCAAAAAGTGGGATAAAGTTTTAGAATGGAATTTCCGCGAACCCAACATTAAATGGTTTCAGGGTGCTAAACTAAATATTACCGAGAACTGCCTTGACCGTCACCTGGATAGCCTGGGCGATAAGCCGGCCATCATCTGGGAACCAAACGACCCGAAAGAGGATCATCGCATACTAACCTATCGCCAACTGCACGATAAGGTTTGCCAGTTTGCCAATGTGCTTAAAAACAACGGCGCTAAAAAAGGCGATCGTATTTGTATTTATATGCCCATGGTGCCTGAGCTGGCCATTGCGCTGCTGGCTTGTGCCCGTATCGGCGCTATCCACTCGGTTGTTTTTGGCGGATTTTCTGCACAATCTATAGCCGACCGTATTCAGGATGCCGATTGCAATATTGTGATCACCGCCGATGGTGGTTTCCGCGGAGCGAAAGAAATTCCGCTGAAATCAATTATTGACGATGCACTGGTACGCTGCCCGTCGGTAAAAAAAGTAATTGTACTAACACGTACCCGCACGCCAGTAGCCATGATAAAAGGCCGCGACGTGTGGTGGGAAGACGAGATCAAAAAAGTGGAGACCCAGGGAACCAAAGAATGTCCGGCCGAGGAGATGGATGCCGAGGATATGCTGTTCATCCTGTATACTTCCGGTTCAACCGGTAAGCCTAAAGGGGTGGTGCACACCTGCGGCGGCTACATGGTTTATGCAGGTTTTACTTTTGATACCACTTTTCAATATCAGCTTAACGAGGTTTATTTCTGTACGGCTGATATCGGTTGGATAACGGGGCACTCTTATATTGTATACGGGCCGCTGTCGCAAGGCGCTACCTCGCTGATGTTTGAGGGGGTGCCAACCTATCCGGATGCAGGCAGGTTCTGGGATATTGTCGACAAGTTTAAAGTAAATATATTGTATACCGCGCCAACGGCTATTCGCTCATTAATGAGTTACGGCGATGACTTTGTGAAAGGTAAAGATCTGAGCTCATTGACCAAACTAGGGTCAGTAGGTGAGCCTATTAATGAAGAAGCCTGGCATTGGTTTGATGAAAAAGTTGGCCATGGCCATTGCCCTATTGTTGATACCTGGTGGCAAACTGAAAACGGTGGTCATATGATCACCCCTATAGCCGGTATTACACCATTAAAGCCGGGTTATGCCACTTTGCCATTACCTGGCGTACAGCCCGTTTTATTTGATGAAAGCGGAAAAGTTATTGAAGGCAATGGTGTTAGCGGTAACCTTTGTATCAAATTTCCGTGGCCGGGAATGCTGCGCACCACTTATGGCGATCATGAGCGTTGTCGCCAAACTTACTTTGCCGCTTACCAGGATATGTACTTTACCGGCGACGGTTGTATGCGCGATGAAGACGGATATTACCGAATTACCGGCCGTGTGGATGACGTGCTGAACGTTTCGGGGCACCGCATTGGCACTGCCGAAGTGGAGAATGCCATTAATATGCATAGTACGGTGGTTGAATCAGCGGTGGTGGGTTACCCGCATGATATTAAAGGCCAGGGTGTTTATGCCTTCGTGGTATCGCCCAATAAAAATGAGGACGAAGAACTTACCCGCAAAGATATCATGATGACCGTGCAGCGCATTATAGGGGCAATAGCCAAGCCCGATAAAATTCAGTTTGTAAGCGGACTGCCTAAAACACGTTCAGGCAAAATTATGCGCAGGATTTTAAGAAAGATTGCCGAAGGGGATACTTCTAATTTGGGTGATACTTCCACCTTGCTTGACCCGGCGGTGGTTGATGAGATTAAGGCAGGAGCACTGTAACGGGTTGGTAATTTGTTTTATCTTTACCCTAAATGGAAAATAAAGATATCCGTTGGAAACAACGCTTTCAAAATTTTGAAAAAGCTTTTTTGTTTTTTCAAGGCGTGATTGATCAGGAAGTTTATACGCCACTTGAGGTAGGTGGCTTGGTGCAGGCTTTCGAGTTTACCTTTGAGTTGGCCTGGAAAACGGTTAAAGATTATCTTTATGAGCAGGGGGTGCCTACCAATTATCCGCGCGAAGCTATAAAACAGGGTTTTCAAACTCAGATAATTGAAGATGGGCATACCTGGCTTCATATGCTTGAAAAGCGGAATGAATTATCGCACACCTATAATGAAAGTGTCGCTGAACAAGCGATAAACGTTATAAAATATCAATATTACCCTGCTATTTATCAGGTTTATTTGTTTTTAAATAATAGGATAAATGAATAAGGACTTTGGTTTGAAAGAAGGCGATATTGAACAAATTATTCAGGTACTTGCCAATTGCATTGAAATAAAAAAAGCCGTGGTTTTTGGATCAAGGGCTAAAGGAAATTACAAAGCGGGAAGTGACATCGATTTGGCAATATGGTCAGAAAATGCGGGGGCTGTTTTGAAAACAGATGGTAAGTTGAATGATGAAACGTTGCTGCCCTACCAATTTGATCTGGTTAATTACGATACTATTAATAACGAAGCGCTAAAAGAACACATAGACCGTATTGGAATTGAAATTTATAAACGTTAATTGGAATATATTTAAAGAGCTTTTAGTTTCCGCGGGGTTTCTCCTAGAGAGGCCCTGCGCCGCAAATGTTAAATATATTAAACTTAGCTCGCCGTTACTTGTTGCTTTTATACATCTAAAATAAAAAACATCATGAGCGATTTAAAATTAAGAGGCGGCTGGAACGAGCTGAAAGGAAAAATAAAACAAGCCTACGGCGACCTTACCGACGACGACCTGATACGCGAAGAAGGTAAAGACGACGAACTGCTAGGCAAGCTGCAGCAAAAAACCGGCAAAGGCCGTGACGAGCTGGTAAAATGGCTGAATGATTTGTAAGCAAAAGGCTTCTGACACGCGTCGGAAGCCTTTTTGCTTACAAATTATTTAAAGAGCTTGGAAAGCTCAATGGTAAACCCCGGAAGTAAGACAGAATTTATGCTTTCTGTTTTTGGCGCTTTTTGATCGAGGACAAATACTCCATCTTTTAATAAGTACAAATCGGCATTTTCCTGAACCGGGTCAATAATGATATATTCTTTTACACCATATTTTTCATAAATGTCCTTTTTTTGACGAAGGTCATAATAGGCGTTTGATGGCGATAATATTTCGATGATCAGGAGTGCCTTCTATGCGGTCTTTGATAAGATCTGCTTTTTTATCTTCGGCAATATATATTATATCAGGTTGCAAAATATTGCCATCATCAAATTTTACGTCAATAGGCGCATACATCCATTGGCCTTTTCGCTCTTTAATATTAAAGAGTACTATAGTTTCGGAAAGTGCAAAGTGTTTGCTGATGAATAGCTAAAGGTGACGGCGACATGATCAGATCATTGTTGATGAGTTGAAAAGGCGCACCCTGCTCCAGCAGGTTGTAATCCTCTATCGTATACTTCTTTTTCTTTCAACACTCAGCATATATCAAATATAGCTAATTTTGTTCCAAATGAGAAACACACAACCCACCATATTGGTAATAAATGACGACGGTATAACCGCCCCCGGTATCAAAGTACTGATGCATGTAATGAAAGAACTGGGCAGGGTAGTAGTAGTAGCGCCCGACAGTCCGCAATCTGGTATGGGTCATGCCATTACCATTGGTAAACCTTTGCGCCTGGATAAGGTTGATATTTATGAAGGTATTGAAATGTATGCCTGCTCAGGCACCCCGGTAGACTGTGTGAAGCTTGCCGTTACTAAAATATTTAAAGGTAAAAAGCCTGATCTGTGCGTATCTGGTATTAATCATGGGCTAAATAATGGTATCAATGTGCTGTACTCGGGCACCATGTCGGCAGCGGTTGAGGGAGCTATTGAAAGTATACCATCCATCGGTTTTTCGCTGGATGATTATACCATGCAGGCCGATTTCAGTCACTGTGCCAAATTTGTAAAAGAAATTTCGCAGCAGGTACTTGCTAACGGCTTACCTGCGGCCACTTTGCTCAATGTAAACTTTCCGGCGGGGCCGCATTTAAAGGGGATCAAAATTTGCCGCCAGGCCAACGCCAAATGGGCCGAGGAGTTTGACGAGCGCTTTGATCCATACAAGCGCCCCTATTACTGGCTTAGTGGTGTGTTCCAGGTGAACGACCGCGGCGAGGATACCGACTCATGGGCTTTGGAGAACAACTACGTTTCTGTAGTGCCAATACAGTTTGATATGACAGCACACCACGCTATCCCGGTTTTAAATAGCTGGAAATTTAGCACCTAATACGCAAAGGTTAATGAAATACTATCTTGTAGCCGGTGAAGCCTCAGGCGATTTGCATGGAGCCAATTTAATGAAGGAGCTTAAAAAGCTTGACCCGCAGGCCGGTTTTCGTTTTTTTGGCGGCGACCTGATGAAAGCCGAAGGTGGCACACTGGTAAAACACTATGCCGATATGGCTTTCATGGGATTTTTTGAGGTGGTGGCTAATTTGCGTACTGTTCTTAAAAATCTGGCTTTCTGTAAGCAGGATATTGCTGCTTACCAGCCGGATGTTTTGATATTGATTGACTTTCCGGGGTTTAATTTAAAGATAGCCGCCTTTGCAAAAGAGCAGGGCCTGCCTGTATATTATTACATATCGCCCAAAGTTTGGGCCTGGAACCAGAAGCGGGTACTCAAGATTAAACGGGTGGTTGATCATCTGTTCTGCATACTGCCGTTTGAGGTTGATTTTTACCGCAACTGGGGCATGCAGGTTGATTATGTAGGCAATCCATTATTAGATGCGGTAGCCGCCTTTAAGCCGGACGCCGGTTTCCTGCAAAAAAACAACCTTGGAGACAAGCGCATCATCGCCTTGCTACCCGGTAGCCGCAAGCAGGAAATCAACTACCTGCTGCCCGATATGCTGGCCGCAGCCGACCAATTTCCCGGTTACCGGTTTGTGGTTGCTGGTGCACCATCTTTCAACGCTGATTATTATAAACAATACCTGCAAGGGCGCGACATCCCTGTGCTATTCAACTCAACTTATGATATTTTGAGTAACGCCTATGCGGCAGTTGTAGCCTCTGGAACTGCGACATTGGAGACGGCTTTGTTTAATGTGCCGCAGGTAGTAGTTTATAAGGGTAACCCGGTGTCAATTGCTATCGCTCGCGTAGTGGTTAAGATCGAGTTTATATCGCTGGTTAATTTGATCGTTAATAAAGGCATCGTCAAAGAACTTATCCAGGAAGCCAGTAATCCCACTACCATTGGCGCCGAGATGGATTTGATCTTAAATGATGATGCATATCGCCAGCAAATGCTAGCTAACTATAACGAGCTTGACGAAAAAATGGGCACTCCCGGCGCTTCAGCTAAAACAGCTGCGCTAATCAGTCAATACAGCGGCAGTTCTCTTAAATAGCTTTTGTTGTTTCACAGGAGGGCGAAATAAATGAAGTAAATACAATAATGTTTTTTGGCAAGCTGCTCCACTAGCGTAGTTAAATAATGTTAAATTTCCCAGTCTTTTCCATGTCAGCGCAATAAACCATTGATAGGTACGTACTTAACAAAACCTTTTTGAATACCTGTCACCATGAAATTATCCTTTATTACTTTATTGTTTTGCCTGGCAACGTTTAACCTCGTCGCGCAGCAAAAACATTCATCAACAGATAGTACAAGCTTTGCAAACTACACCAGTGAGGTTGAAAACCAGCGCCATGCCTTTGAACGGCAAAAAGAATATCAGGGTATTGATACATTGCTAAGGCATTGGATACAACGTTTTGATGCCTTGCCCAGTAAAGTTAAACCCGACTTTAAACACTGGCAGGCAACCATGTATTACAACCTAGCTTGTTGCAACGCGCTTTCAAACCATAAAAAGACAGCGCTCACTTTTTTTGAAAAGGCAGCAAAGTATGGATACCATAATTACCAGGGAACCATACATGACAGCGA
>Ga0153956_1001857_pt1 | contig 17144 bp, 22 predicted proteins | sample TSFL040MetaG_FD_104704 | JGI IMG/M metagenome (GOLD analysis project Ga0153956, IMG submission 104704) | Attine ant fungus gardens microbial communities from Florida, USA - TSFL040 MetaG | ecosystem: Host-associated > Fungi > Mycelium > Unclassified | place: USA: Florida, Wekiwa Springs...
CACGACGGGATCGACGGCCTCTCGCAGATCGACAAGATCATCAACATCGACCAGTCGCCGATCGGGCGCACGCCGCGGTCCAACCCGGCGACCTACACCGGCGTCTTCGACCACATCCGCCAGATCTTCACCCAGACCCAGGAGGCGCGGGCGCGCGGCTACAAGCCGGGCCGCTTCAGCTTCAACGTCAAGGGCGGCCGCTGCGAGGTCTGCAAAGGCGACGGCCAGATCAAGATCGAGATGCACTTCCTGCCCGACGTCTACGTGCCCTGCGAGCAGTGCCACGGCAAGCGCTACAACCGGGAGACGCTCGAGGTCCACTTCAAAGGCAAGAACATCGCCGACGTGCTCGACATGTCGGTCGAGGAGGCGGTCGGCTTCTTCGAGAACGTGCCGAAGATCCATCGCCGTCTGCGCACGCTGCGCGACGTCGGCCTCGACTACATCCGGCTCGGCCAGCCCGCGACGACGCTCTCCGGGGGCGAGGCGCAGCGGATCAAGCTCGCCACCGAGCTCTCCAAAGTGGCGACCGGCGACACCCTCTACATCCTCGACGAGCCCACCACCGGCCTCCACTTCGCCGATGTCCAACGGCTGCTCGACGTGCTCGGCAGGTTGGTCGACGCGGGCAACTCGGTGGTGGTCATCGAGCACAACCTCGACGTGATCAAGACCGCCGACTGGCTCATCGACCTGGGTCCCGAGGGCGGCGAAGGCGGCGGCGAGATCGTCGCGGTCGGCACGCCGGAGGAGATCGCGGCCGTCGAAGGGTCGTACACGGGCCGGTTCCTCACTGAATTGGTCCAGCCGGCCAAGTCCCGCAAGGCGAACAAGCTCCCGGTAGCTGCGTAGTTCGTTTGGACAATTGGGTGCGCGGGGTAAGCCTCCGTTGTCCCTTAGGAGGAAAACCCTGCAAGCACGTATGGCCGTCGGGCCACGGGGGTATGGTCGCGTGGAACGTTGGGGGGAGATCAAAAGGAGGAGAGATGCCCCAATCAGCTTGGATGAAGAGAACCCTCTTCGCAGCCTTTGCGCTGCTCGTGATCGCGGCTGCGATCGCGGGGTGTGGTGGCGGCGGTAGCTCGAGCTCGAGCACCAGCGAAGAACCCAGTGAATCGAACGAAACCGCCGGGGGCGGCGGCGAAGAAAGCGGCGGCGGTAGCCTCAAGATCGCCCTGCTCCTGCCGGAAAACGAAACGCCGCGTTACGAAACGAACGACAAACCGTCGTTCGAAAAAGCGGTTGAAGAACAGTGCCCCGGCTGTGAAATCACCTACTACAACGCCGGCGGCGATGTGGAAAAGCAGGCAAGCCAGGGTGAAGCCGCACTGACCCAGGGCGCCGAAGTGATGGTCGTCGATCCGATGGACTCGAAAGCGGCGGCGGTCATCGTCGAAAAAGCCCACGCCCAGGAAGTTCCGGTGGTGAGCTATGACCGACTGATCGAAAACAGTGAAGTCGGCGCCTACGTGTCCTTCGACAACGAACGGGTCGGCGAACAGCAGGCCGAAGCGCTGTCGAAAAAACTGAAGGAAATCGGCAAGCCCAAAGGCCCGATCATCAAGATCAACGGTGACCCGGCGGACCCGAACGCCAAACTGTTCAAGGAAGGCTCGAACAAAGTCTTCGAAGAAGAAGGCGTTCAGATCGCCAAGGAATACGACACCCCCGGTTGGACCGCTGAAAACGCCCAGAAGGAGGCGGACCAGGCGATCACCGCTCTCGGCAAGGAAGGCTTCGCCGCCATCTACGCCGCGAACGACGAAACCGGCGGCGGTGCAATCGCGGCTATGAAAGGCGCGGGCATCAATCCGGAAGAAAAGCCGGTCACCGGTCAGGACTCGACCGTCGCGGGGCTGCAGCGCATCCTCAAAGGCGAACAGTTCATGACCATCTTCAAGCCGATCGTCCCGGAGGCGGAAATCGCCGCCGAAATGGCGATCTCGCTTGGTGAAACCGGTGAAGTCGAAACCAAAGAAAAAACGCAGATGATCGAAAACGGCAAGACGGAAGTGCCGTCGGTCCTTCTTACGTCGACTCCGGTCACGAAAGAAAACATCAACGAAACGGTGATCGCCGAAGAATTCGTCACTCCGGCGGAACTGTGTGAAGGCGCCTTCGCGGCGGCTTGTAAAGAAAACGGGATCAAAGGCGGCTGATGAGCCCGAGTCAGCCTCTCCTCCAACTGGAGGGGATCAGTAAGCATTTCGGCCCGGTCCATGCGTTGGACCGGGTCGATTTTGCCGTCAGCGCCGGCGAGGTCGTGGGCCTCGTCGGCGACAACGGCGCCGGCAAGTCGACGCTGGTCAAGGCAATTGCCGGAATCAACAGCCCCGACAGCGGCAAGATCCTGTTCGAGGGGCAAGAGGTGTCGATCAACAGACCCCAGGACGCGACGAGCCTCGGGATCGCGACGGTCTACCAGGACCTCGCCCTCTGCGACAACCTCGACGTGGTCGCCAACCTCTTCCTCGGTAGCGAGGAGCGGCTCGGTGGCGCCGGGATCGTCAGCCGCCAGCTCGACGAGGTCGACATGGAGAACCGCGCCGCGGACCTGCTCTCGAACCTCGCGGTGACGATCCCGAGCCTCCGCAGCGAGGTCGGGACGCTGTCCGGTGGTCAGCGCCAGCAGGTGGCGGTAGCCCGCTCGCTGCTGGGCGAGCCGAAAGTGGTGATGCTCGACGAGCCCACCGCGGCACTTGGCGTGCCGCAGACCAAACAGGTGCTGGCGCTGATCAAACGCCTGCGCGAACGAGATCTCGGCGTCGTCGTGATCAGCCACAACCTGGCGGACGTCTTCGAGGTCTGCGATCGGATCTTCGTGCTCCGCCTCGGTCGTCCCGCGGGTGATTTCACCGCCACCGACGTGACCGAGGAGCACGTCGTGGCCGCGATCACCGGGCTCGGCAACAACGCCGGGGCCAAAGCCGAGGTCGCCGAGGACAACGCGGAAGCCGCCGAGGGCGGCTCCGAGGGAGAGAAAGCATGAGCGCCACGCCTGCTCCGACCGCGCCCAAACCCGGTGAGGATGTCGAGGAGAAAGCCAGCATCGACCCGCGCGTGATGATCAAACGGGTTGTCCAGGGCGACCTTTCCTCGATCCGGGTCATCCTCGGCCTGGTCGTCATCGCGATCATCTTCCAGGTCCAGGAAAGCCGCTTCCTCTCGGCCGAGAACCTGACCAACCTGATGCTGCAGATCACCACGATCGGGTTGATCTCGGTCGGCATCGTCTACGTGCTGCTGCTCGGTGAGATCGACCTTTCGGTCGGCGCCGTCTCCGGCCTCGGCGGTGCGGTGATGGTCGTGCTGAACGTCAAACACGGCTGGAATCCCTATCTCGCGATCGCCGCGGCCGTCGCCGTCGGCGCCGCGATCGGCTGCGCCCAGGGCTTTCTGTTCAGCAAATTCGCGGTGCCATCGTTCGTCGTCACCTTGGCCGGGTTATTGACCTGGCAGGGAGCGCTCTTACAGGTGCTCGGCAAGACCGGATCCCTGAACGTCACCGACTCGAAGATCACCGGCCTCGCCAACATCTTCTACTCGAACACCACCGGCTGGGTCATCGCCGTCGTCTGCATCGTCGCCTACGGGTTGGTGTTGGCGATCGGGTATCGACGAAGAGTCGCCGCCGGGTTAGGCGACAGAAATCCCCTGCCGCAGATCGCCCGCCTCGTGGTGATGGCGGCGATCGTGATCGCCGCGGTCGCGATCCTCAACTCCGATCGTGGGGTGCCATTGGCGGTGCTGATCCTCCTGGGCTTCGTGATCGGCATGGAGTACGTGGTCCAGGCCACGACCTTCGGTCGTCACGTCTTCGCCGTCGGCGGCAACGACGAGGCGGCGCGACGGGCCGGCATCCGCGTGAACGGGGTCCGCATCGCGGTCTTCACCATCTCCGGCTCGATGGCGGCGATCGGCGGGATCATGGCCGCCTCGCGACTTTTCGCCGTCAACCAGAACTCCGGCGGCAACGAATTGCTCCTCCTCGCGATCGCCGGCCCGGTGATCGCGGGCACCAGCCTCTTCGGTGGCCGCGGCTCGGTCTGGACGGCCCTGCTCGGTGCCTTGGTGATCGGCTCGATCTCCAACGGCATGGATCTGCTCGGCCTCGCCTCCCCGATCAAATACATGGTCACCGGCGGCGTCCTGCTGCTGGCGGTCCTGGTCGACGCCGTCGCCAAGCAGCAACGCCAGACCCGAGGCCGCGCCTGACCAGACGACGTCTGGGGGCGCGATTCGGCGCCTCTCCGTCGCCCGTGTACTTACCTGTACACGGGCGACGTATCGTCGTCGCCTCGCTGGCCCAGACGCCGTCTGGACGACGCGGTGACGTCGTCAGCGATTGGTGACTAAGAGGGAGGCGCCGATGGCGCCGCCTAGGTCACCCAGGGTGGCGACCCTCACCACCGGCATCGTCTCGAAGAAGACGTGCTTGCGCATCTCGTCGAGGAGGGGCTCCATGTAGCGCTCGCCGAAGCGGAGGCCGAGGCCGCCGCCGATCAGGATCGCTTCCGGGTCGAGGAGGTTGATGGCGGAGGCGACGCCGGTGCCCAGGGCCTCGATCGCGCGGTCGATGAGCTCGATCGCGAGCTTGTCGTCGTGGTCGAGGGCGCGCTCCCAGATGCCGCTGGTGAGGCGCGGTTTGTCGTGTTTCTCCATCAGCTTGAAGAGGTCGGTCTTCTCGCCGTCCTCCTGACGGCGCCGCGCCTCGGCTTCCATCGCCGCGCGGCCGGCGTAGGCCTCCATGCAGCCGCGCCGCCCGCAGGGGCATTTGGCGCCGCCGCGTTTGATCACCATGTGGCCGATCTCCCCGGCCGCGCCGCGACCGAGCCACGGCTTGCCGCCAAGGATGAGGCCGCCGCCGACCCCGGTGCCCCAGAAGACGCCGATCAGGCTGTCGAACTCCTTGCCGGCGCCAAGGTGGAACTCGGCTTCGGTCGCGACCTGGACGTCGTTGCCGATCCGGACCTTCGTCCCCAGGTCGCCTTCGAGTGCCTCGCCGAGCTTGAAGGTCCCTTCCCAGTCGGGCAGGTTGAGGGCGCTGGAGACGGTGCCGGCCTTCTCGTCGACGTCGCCCGGGGAGCCGACCCCGACGCCCTGGAGGTCGGAGCTCTTGGTCCCGGCCGCTTCGGCCGCCTCGACCAGCGCTTCCGCCATCGCCTTGGCGACGTCCTTCGGCCCGCCCTCGGTCGGCGTCGGCCGCCGCGCTTCGCCCTTGACCTGGCCGTCGGTGTCGATCACCGCGGTCTGGATCTTGGTGCCGCCGAGGTCGATGCCACCGCGCAGGTCACTCATGGAGCGAAGTCTATGTACGGTGCGCGGATGGCGCAGACGGGATGGCGGATCTGGTGGGCGAAGCGGCGCTGGTATGAGCGCAACAAGCGGCTATCGCGTCGCCTGCGGATCGACCGGCACGCCGCCCGCGGCGGCTTCTTCGTCCGCTATCCGGTCGAGGGGGAGATCCTCGAGGCGCTGGACGAGGGCCGCCTGCGGATCGGCGAAGGGACGCTGCTCGAGCCCGGCTGCTGGCTGACGCTCGCACCCGACGCCGAGATCCAGATCGGCGAGGGCTGCTTCCTCAACCGCGGCACGATGATCGCCGCCCAGGGGAGCGTGAAGATCGGCGACCACGTGATGTTCGCCAACGGCTGCTTCATCGGCGACGCGGAGCACCGCTTCGACGATCCCGAGATGCCGATCACCTGGCAGGGCTTCACCTCCAAGGGCCCGGTCGAGATCGGCGACAACTGCTGGTTCGGCGTCCACTGTGCGGTGACCAGCGGGGTGACGGTGGGGGAGCGCTGCGTGATCGGCTCGAACTCGGTCGTCAACCGTGACCTGCCGGCCCGGACCATCTGCGCCGGGGTCCCGGCGAAGCCGATCAAGCCGATCGCCTACCGCGCCCCTGGTGTAGGCGACGACGAGCGCGAGGCACACGGTCAGGAGCCCTGAGGCTCGGCCTCGAACCGCTCGCGCGGCGTGCCGAACGCCTTCGCCACCACGATCGACAGCTCGTAGAGGACGACCAGCGGGGCCATCTCCAGCAGCATCGAGATCGGGGCGACGCCGGGCAGCGCCGCCGCGACCACCGCGCACACCAGGTAGGCATAGCGCCGGTTCCTGGTCAGCTGCTCGACCTTGACGATCCCCAGGCGCGTCACCGCGAGGATCCCGACCGGCACCTGGAAGACGATCCCGGTCGCCAGCAGGGTCATCGAGAAGAAGCCGTAGTACTCCTTCGCCCGCACCTGGACGTTGAACTGCGAGTCGTTGAAGTTGAGGAGGAACTTGGCGGCGGCGGGGAGGACGAGGAAGTAGCCGAAGGCGACGCCGGCGATGAAGAGCACCGGGATCATCGCCAGCAGCGGCACGATCATCCGCTGCTGCTGCCGTGAGAACGCCGGCAGGACGAACGCGTACAGCTGGTAGAGCACGAACGGCAGCGCCAGGATGATCGCCGCGTAGACGCTGACCGTCAGCGTCGTCGTGAACGGCTCGGTGACGCCGAAGGTGATCAGCTTGTTGTGATCCGCAGGGAGCGGCTTGCTCGCGATTTCCAGCAGCAGGTGGTTCTGCCAGAAGCAGAGGGCGAGGGCCACGCCGAAGATCGCGAGACAGACGACCAACCGTGCGCGCAGCTCGTCGAGGTGCTCGACGAGGCTCATCCGATCGTCGAATGACGCTGGTTTGATGCGGCGCACGGCTGGTCTCCTCGGGATGGCGTGGGGGACGTCTAGCGGGTGTGGGTGCCGTCTTCGACCCGGTGGGTCGTGACGGGACGGTTCTCGACCTCGGCCGGCCCCTCGCTCTCACCGGTCACGGAGCCTTTGAACTCGCGGATCCCCTTGCCGAGCGAGTGCCCCAGGTCGGGGAGCCTTTTCGGCCCGAAGACGACGAGCGCCACGATCAGGACGAGCAGGATCTCCAGTGGTCCGACGTTCGGCATCATTTGAGGAACCCGGTGCCTTCGACGGCCTTGAGGATTTCAGCCGCCGTCGCGGTGGTCTGGAACGGCCCCTTTTCCGGCGAGATGCTGGTCGGCGCCGCTTTGACGAGCAGGCCGGCGACGGACGCGTGGCGCGCCTCGACGGCCCAGATCGAGAGGGCGGCGCTGATGTAGGCGGGGCTGCTGATGTTCAGGGCCTGACCGCCGTAGGCCTTGACCCCGGTGTTCTCCAGCACCATCGAGGTGGGGAGCCATTTCGCCTTGCTGGTCGCGTCGCCGAAGTCGACGCTCGGGGCACCGACGGCCTTCTTGCCCAGCGCCTTCTTGAGGAACGCGACGTGGGCGTTCTCGTCGGCGGTGACGGCCTTGAGGAACGCCGACTCCTGGGCGCCGCTCGCGACCTTGTTCTTGGTCGCCTCGTTGTAGAAGGCGGCCTCGAGGTACTCGAGCGTGAGGGCGTAGTTGAGGATGCCGATGTCGCCCTTGCCGAATTTCGCCGGCGGGCGGCCCTTGCCCTTCGCGGCCGCCGCGCCGGCCGGGGTGAGGGCGGAGAGCAGGGCGCCGGAGCCCATCACGGCCGCGCCGCCGAGACCCGCCTTCTTCAGGAACGAGCGGCGGCTGTCGCCCTCGTCCAGCGATTCGACCGCGTTGTGATGCGTTTCCGCGAGGGCGGCGCTCTGATCGAACTCCGCCAGCAGCTTGTGGGAACTCATTCGCTTGCCTCCTGTGGGGGGTGTGTAACCGCTGTTGGGGGGTTCTTGCGAGGGGGCGTCGCGAACGGATCAAAATCTCTGCGAATCGGCGTTCCCACGCACCCTGTAACAAAAGGCGCGCGGTCGCCTATAATCCGCCTACGGCCGTGACCCCTGGAGGCATGGACCTGATGAATCTGGACACTTCTTTCCCCGGCGACACCGTCATCACGAGCGCTGCCGCCCGCGTCCTGCGCGGGGTAGGCGATCTGCGCGCCGCCCTGGCCCCGGCCAGGCGGGAAGGCCTCGCGATCGGCCTCGTCCCGACCATGGGCTTCCTGCACGAGGGCCACGTCTCACTGCTGCGCGCCGCCCGCGCCGAGAACGACGTGGTCGTGATGAGCCTCTTCGTCAACCCGACCCAGTTCGGGCCGAACGAGGACCTCGACCGCTATCCGCGCGACGAGGAGCGCGATCTGCGCCTGGCGAGCGAGGCGGGCGTCGACTTCGTCTTCGCCCCGGACGTCGCCGAGCTCTACCCCGACGGCGCCGCCACGGCGGTCGAGGTCACCGGCAACCTCACCTCGGTCCTCGACGGCGACCCCGAGCGGCGCGGCCCCGGCCACTTCCGCGGCGTCACCACGATCGTCGCCAAGCTCTTCAACATCGTCGGCCCCGACGTCGCCTACTTCGGCCAGAAGGACGCCCAGCAGGCGGCGGTGATCAAGCGCATGGTGCGCGATCTCGACTTCCCGGTGCGGGTCGAGGTGATGCCGACGGTGCGCGAGGACGACGGCCTGGCGATGAGCAGCCGCAACGTCTACCTCGAGCCCACCGACCGCGTCCGCGCCGTTGCCCTCTCGCGCGCGCTGGCCGCCTGCGAGCGGCAGGCACTCGCCCGCGACTCGCTCCAGGCCGGCCTCGACGCCGCCCGGATCGAGCTCGCCGCGTCCGCGATCGAGCCCGAGTACCTCGAGGCCCGCGACGCCGAGACCCTCGAGCCGGTCGAAGGGCTGACCGGCCGCCCGATCTTGATCGCCATCGCCGCCCGCGTCGGCGGCGCCCGTCTCATCGACAACGTCGTCATCGAGCCGCCCCCCGGCGGCTGAAGGGAGATCCCAAGGTGCAGAGGCAGATGCTGAAGTCGAAGATCCACCGCGCGACGGTGACCGACTGCGACGTCGACTACATCGGCTCGATCACGATCGACACCGAACTGATGGCCGGCGCCGACCTGCTGACCAACGAGCAGGTCCACGTCTGGGACGTCAACAACGGCGCGCGCTTCGTCACCTATGTGATCGACGGCGAGCCTGGCTCCGGCGCGATGCAGGTGAACGGCGCCGCCGCCCACCTGGTCGAGCCCGGCCACCTGATCATCGTCGCCTCGTTCGGCGCCTACGACGAGGCCGACCTGGAGAACTACACGCCTGTCGTCGTCCACGTCGACGCCGACAACAAACCCATCGCAATCGACAATCGCCCGGAGGTGTTGGTCGCATGAGCTCAGGAGTCCGTTCCCACACCGTCCCGCAGGAGGATCGCGTCGCGGTCACCCTGCCGCGCCTCGCCGAGATGAAGGAGAACGGCGAACCGATCGTGATGGTCACCGCCTACGACTACCCCTCCGCGACGGTCGCGGAGGCGGCGGGCGTCGACCTCGTGCTGGTCGGCGACTCGGCCGCCAACGTGGTGCTCGGCTACGACCGCACCGACCTCGTCACGATCGACGAGATGATCATGCTCGGCAAAGCGGTCCGCCGCGGGCTGCGCACGCCGCTGATGATCGCCGACATGCCGATGGGCTCCTACGAGGCGAGCGATGAGCTGGCCGTGATCAGCGCCCAGCGGCTGATCAAGGAGACCGGCGCCCAGACCGTGAAGCTCGAGGCCGGCGGCGTCTCCGCCCGGCGCGCCAAGGCGATCGTCGCGGCGGGTATCCCGGTGATGGGCCACCTCGGCCTGACCCCGCAGACGGCGACCGCGCTCGGAGGCTACAAGGCCCAGGGCAAGTCGGCGAAGGCCGCGATCCAGATGTACGAGGACGCGTTCGCCCTCCAGGAGGCCGGCTGCTTCGCGATCGTCTTCGAGGCCGTCCCGGCGGAGATCGCCACCGCCATCGCCGAGCGCCTCGACGTGATCACGATCGGCATCGGCGCCGGCTCCGGCACCTCCGGCCAGGTCCTCGTCTTCCACGACCTGCTCGGCATCACCACCGGCCACATGGCGAAATTCGTGAAGCAGTACGCCGACGTGCACGCGGAGATGACCGCCGCCGTCGCCCGTTATGCCGACGAGGTGCGCGGTGGCTCCTTCCCCGGCCCCGAGCACGTCTACGCGATCGACGACGAGGAGCTCGCCGAATTCCGCCGCCACGTCGACGACGAGGCGCTCGCCTCGGCGAAGTCGTGGGAGTGGGAGCCGCTCAGCTAGCGGATCGTCTGCAGGAGGCTCTGGGCGGAGGTGGTGCCGCGAAGGATGCAGGCGGTGCCGCTGCACATCGACGCGTGGGTGCCGGGGCCAGCCAGGCGCACGTTGCCGAAGCCGGGCAGTCCGATCTTCAGGTCGCCGGTCCAGGTCGGCGCCTTCTTCGGGTGGCGGCGGAACGTCCCCGAGCCCGAGAACGGGGCGGGCGGCTTCAGGACCCCTTCGCTCGCCGGCTTCTTTCGGTTAGGGACGAGGAAGGTCGAACCCTTGCCGAAGATGTAGCCGGCGGCGCTCTCCTCCTTGATCCGGCCGCGCTGTCGGCTACCGACGACCAGGATGTTGGTGAGCGCGAACGGCTTGGCGTGCTTTTCCTTGAGCACAATTTTGGACGCCGTGAGCTTGACGCGTCCTCCGCGGGTCCTCGCCGCGAGTTTGACCGACAGGTTTTCGTCTTCGGCTTCTTCCGTTTCTTCTTCTTCGGCCTTTTCCGCTTCCTGCTGGTGTTCGAGTGCTTCGAGCTTGCGCAGGAGCTTCCTCAGGTTCGGGGGCGGCCCTTCGCTCGGGCACCTCAGCGGCGGGGTGCGCGTGATCGCTCCTACCGCGCGGTGGGCGTGGACCTCGGTGTAGCCGTTCTCGCCGTGGAACGCGATCGTCCCGACGAAGTGGCCCTGTTCGATCACGGTCTCCTCGCCGTGACAGCCTTTGGGAGGCTTTTCGCGGTGGACCTTCCCGGGGACGAAGCGCACGTCGATGCGACCGAGCCTGCCCAGCCGGGCGACGATGTCGTCGGACCCGTGGCGCGGATGCAGGCGCAGCGAGTAGGAGGCGGCCACGAGCACTTCGCCGAACTTGTGCGCGGAGAGCATCAGGTGACGTCGATTGCTCGCGCCCACCCCGATTTCGATCCCGTTGGTCCCCATCAGAGTGAATTCCTCGCTGATGTGGGGCGGCGTCTGCCGGCTGGCCGGCCGCGCCCGCGCGGCAGCCCCTCCGGGCAGCATCAACGCCGCGAACGCCACCGCCGCGAGCATCACGACGAGCGCCTTGGCCTTCACGAGCTCACCTTTTTCGGCACCCTGACCGCGACGATCTCGTCGCTGGAGGTTTCGAGGACCGGCTGCAGGTCCCTGGGCAGCGTCTTGGTGCAGTTCGACGGGCCGTTGCAAAGTCCGGCACCGATCCCTTCGCCGGTCAGCGGCACCTTCCCGATACCTGGCAGTTCGACCCTGAGGTCACCGGTCCAGGTCGCGGTCTTGGGGTCTTCGAGGTGGAAGGTGGCCGACCCGGAGAAAGGTGCCGGAGGCGCGATCGTTGCTTCGGCGAGGTTCGGCGCCTGGAAGACCGTCGCGGCATCACCCTCGAAGAAGAAGAACGCGCTGTAGCCGACCGAGAAGTTGCCGGCCTTTCTGCCGTTGACCGATTCGCTGAAGGTCATGGACGGACCGTGGAGGCCCTTCGGGGGTTCTTCGCGCCGGGCCTGGAAGAGGACGCTCGCCCGTTCGTCGCCGGCGACCAGATGGAATTCACCGCGTTCCCGTTTCTTTCGCCGCTTGGCTTCGAGGCGAAACCCGTGGGTGCCGCGAAGGTGGAGATCGGCCGAGACCAGAGCCTTCTGTCTCAGGTGCCGCGGCTTCGCCGACGCGCCCGCCGGGACCGCGAGTGCGCCCACGATCGCCGTGGCCGCCAGAAGCGCGGCGATCGCCTTTGCCCTCACAGGGGCAGAGTATTTGCTTTCTTACTTCGCGGGCTGGCTGCGCGGCACCGCGGCTTTGCGACTGGGGGAGAGGCCGGCCACTTTCAGGGCCGACGGTTCGAAGAGGCGGAAACGCAGCTTGCTGGCGACGCCATCGCTCTCCTTGCAGCGAGGGCAATCACCTGCGGCGGCGGCGACGGTGGCGTTGAACCTGCTTTCGCATCGCTCGCAATAGAACACGGGGACATCCTTTGGTCGTCGGTGGCGAGGCTTTGTCCGGAGTGTGGAATGAGCCTAGTCCCCGTTGGACGCTGCGGCAAAACTTTTTAAGTGGGAAAAAGGATGCGTCGACCCCAGGGTGGGCCGACGCATCCCCGCGGCTCAGTTGCCCTTCTGGACGGACGAGACCGGAATCGTCGAGCTGATGATCGAGACCTTCATGCGGGTACCTCCTTTCGATGCGATGGACGACAACCGCCTCCGACCTGATGTCAGCTCGAACCGCGATCTATTGAGCGAATCGATTCGCCCATAAAGTCGCTCCGACCGCTCGAAAGATGCTTAGTATGCGAACCAATTCAGGTCCGGAAACAAGAGAAACGCGAGAGAGGCATGAGTCCCGCCCAGCAGAAATCCCCGGCGCAAGTTGAGTCGCTTGCCGCCATCGTCACCCATCCCCTGCGACGTCGAATTTGGTACGCGATCGACGAGCGCCCCATCAGTCCGCGGGAGCTTGCGGACGAGTTGGGCGAGCCGGTCAACGACGTCGCCTACCACGTCAGGGTGTTGCGCGACCTGGGTGTGATCGAGCTTTCGGGGACGAAACCGGTCCGCGGGGCGACGCAGCACTTCTATCGCTTGATTCGTCGCTCGCATCTGAGCAACGAGGAAGTGGAGGCGCTCGGTGCGGAAGGATCACAGGCGAACGGAACCCAGGTTCTTCAGTGCCAGTTCGCCGATGCCGCCACAGCACTTGAACAAGGCAAGCTGGTCGAGCGACCCGAGCGTTACCTGTTCCGGATGCCGGCGAATCTGGACGAGGAGGGCTGGCAGGAATTCCACAAGATCTTCGCCGAGACCGCTGAGCGACTTTACGAGGCCGAGGCGCGCTCGGTAGAGCGGCGCGCCGAAAGCGGCGAACCGTCCGAGAACGTCCCGGTCGTAGTCCACCTCAACCTCTTCGAGCGGGGATGAGCTAGCCGCCCATCCGCAGCACCAGCTCGTCTCCTTCCTGGGACAGCTGGAGGTCGAGGAACGGGCAGCACTCGGACTCGGCGGCGACGAGGTCCTCGAGCCGGCGGCGGGTCTCCGGGTCCGAGCGGAAGCGGAAGACGTGGGCGTCGCCGTCGGTGCCGTGGGCGGTGAGGCTCTCGGTACTTAGGGTGGCGATCTCCTTCAGCCGTTGGCGGAAGTCATCGGCTCCGAGGGAGCAGGCGATCGGTGGGTCGTCGGTCATGGCGTGGACTCCTCTGGCGGTGGGATGGACACCGCCAGTGTTGGACCTGAACCTGGGTTGAGGTCAAGCGCGTGCGCTTCGCCGTGCCCGCTCGGAGCGCTCAGCCCTCGTAGGGCGGAGCGACGCCCCATCCCCAGTGGGGGACGGGCGCCTCGGTGACGATGTCGTCGGCGTCCGGGGCGGAGTTGTGGACGGCGAGGCGTGAGCCCCACTCGGCGTAGCCGATGATCGCGGCTCGAAACTCGGGGTCGGCGGGCAGCTCGACCTCGTCGGCGGCCTGGCTCAGCAGGTTGACGAAGAGGCGCCGCTGCTCCGGGGTGATCGCCAGGCCGCGGTGGTGCGCCAGCATCGAGGGGTAGCCGCCGAGGTTCGCCGTGTACTCGGCCGGCCCTCCCATCACCTCGACCCACCAGGCGAGGACGTGCTCGCGGTGCTCCCGGGTCACGGTGCCGCCGAAGAGCGGCAGCAGGGTCCCCTCTTCTTCGACCAGGTCGTAGAAGCGATTGAGCCAGCGATCGAACGGCTCGGTCCCGCCCGCCCACTCGTAGATCGTCGGAGTCTCCGCCATCGGCGACTGATCGTAGAGGTGGTGGCCCGCCGGGGCTAGGAGGACGGGACCATGATCTCGCTCGCCTCCTCCGGCGAGAGATCGGGATACAGCACCGCGATCAGCCCGAGCGCGACCACGCCGCCGACGAGCTGCACCACCACGAAGGCCGGCACCGACGCGGGGGCGATCCCGGCGAAGGTGTCGGAGAACATGCGGCCGACGTCGATCGCCGGGTTGGCGAAGCTGGTCGAGCTGGTGAAGAAGTAGGCGGCGCCGATGTAGGCGCCGACCGCCGCGGGCGCGACCTGACCGCGACGGGTGCGGGCGAGGGAGAAGATCACGAGGAGGAGCCCGAGCGTCGCGACGATCTCCGCGAAGAGGTGCGGCCCGGAGGCGCGGTGCGTGGTCGAGATCGAGATCGCCGACAGGCCGAACATCGCGTTGGCGACGACGGCGCCGACGATGCAGCCGGCCACCTGGGCCGGGACGTAGGCGAGGAGCTCGCGCCGGCGCAGCCCGCCGAGGGCCGAGTCGATCAGCGAGACGACCGGGTTGAAGTGCGCGCCGGAGATCGGGCCGAACATGAGGATGAAGGTGAAGAGGCCGGTCGCCGTCGCGGCCGCGCTCTCGAAGAGCTGGAGGCCGGTGTCGCCGGGGGAGAGCTGTGCCGCGGCGATGCCGGAGCCGATCACGGTCGCGGCCAGGAAGGCGGAGCCGAGGAACTCGGCCAGGGCGCGGCGGGGGAGGGGCGCGTGGAGCACGGCGCGATCCTAAGCATTGACAGATGCCTATTCAATAGATATACGTAAATAGATGCCTGTCGATCTGGAGCTCGCGCCGAAGACCAAGCGCTCCGCCGGCGAGCCCTGCTGCGAGCCCGTCGTCTATCCAGACGTCGAACGCGGCCGGGCGGAGCGGATGGCGGCGATCGCCAAGGCGCTGGGCGACCCGGTCCGCCTGCAGCTCGTCGACGTGCTCCGCAAGCACGCGGGCAAGGTCTGCGTCTGCGAGCTGGTGCCGCTCTTCGACCTCTCCCAGCCGACCGTCTCCCATCACCTGAAGGTCCTCCGTGACGCCGGCCTGGTCGGCTCCGAGCGGCGGGGCCTCTGGGCCTACTACTACGTGATCCCCGACACCCTGGAGGAGCTGTCAGAGTGGCTGGGCTGAGGGGCGCCGCCTGATGGCCAACGCGCTCTTCGTCTGCCTCCAGAACGCGGGCCGCTCGCAGATGAGCCAGGCCCTGTTCGAACGCGCCGCGGAGGGACGCCACGGGGCCCGCTCGGCGGGGACGACCCCGGCCGAGCACGTCCACCCCGAGGTGGTCGAGGTGATGGCCGAGATCGGCATCGACGTCGCCGACCGCGTGCCTCACGGCCTCACCGAGGAGGACGCGCGCTGGGCCGACGTGGTGGTGACGATGGGCTGCGGCGACAAATGTCCCTACATCCCCGGCCGCCGTTACGTCGATTGGGACCTTGCCGATCCGGCGGGTCGACCGGCCGAGGAGGTTAGCGCGACGCGCGAGGAGATCGACCGACGCGTTCGCGACCTGGTCGCCGAACTCGACCGCCAAGGGTAGATTTTGTCGGAGTGCCGATCTACGAGTTCCAGTGCGAGGAGTGCGGGGCGGGCTTTGAGGAGCTGGTCGCGGCGGGGACCGAGGCGGTCGCCTGTCCGGAGTGCGGGTCGGAGCGGTCGCGGCGGCTGATCTCGGCGGTCTCGCCTCCCGGGAGGACGCCGCGGGGGGCGCGGGTGCGCTCGGACGAATCGCGGCGGCGGGAGAAAGTGGCGGCGAGGCAGGACCGGATCACGGAGTCGCGGAAGCGGCGGGCGGCGGGGGAGAAACCGTGAGCGCGACGGACGCGGCGGCGCGGCGCGAGGAGCTGGTCGCGCTCTACAAAGAAGTCTCGAAGTGCACGAAATGCGCATTGCACGAGACGCGGACCAAGGCGGTCTTCGGGGCGGGCAACGCGGACGCCGACCTGATGTTCGTCGGCGAGGCGCCGGGCGCCGAAGAGGATCGCCAGGGGCTGCCGTTCGTCGGGCGGGCCGGGCAGCTGCTGAACGAGCTGCTGGTGGAGATCGGGCTCTCGCGCGAGGACGTCTTCATCTGCAACGTCCTCAAGTCCCGGCCGCCGAACAACCGCGATCCGCAGCCGGACGAGATCGCCGCCTGCGAGCCCTACCTCTTCGAGCAGGTGCGGCTGATCCAGCCGCGCGTCGTCTGCACGCTCGGCAACTTCGCCACCAAGCTGCTGACCGGCAACCCGACCGGGATCACGCGCGTGCGTGGCACCCCGCAGACGCACGAGCTCGGCGGCCGCACCGTCTTCCTGCTGCCGCTCTTCCACCCGGCCGCGGCGCTCCGCACGCCGGCGGTGAAGGAACAGCTCCGTGGCGACTTCGCGACGATCCCGGCACTGCTTCAGCAAGCGCTGCCGGCGCCGATGCCGAGCGCCGAGGAGATCGCCGCCGAGACTGCGAGCGATGACGAGGACCCGCCGCCGCCCGCCGACCAGCTCGGTTTCTTCGGCGGTCCCGACGCCGGATGAGCGGGCGGTACCTCGAAACGCGCACCGCGGCGGAAACCGAAGCGGTGGGCGCCCAGCTGGCCGAGCGGCTCGGCCCGGGCGACGTGGTGATCGTCTCCGGCGAGCTCGGGGCCGGGAAGACGACCCTGATCCGGGGAGCCGCCCGCGCGCTCGGCGTGGTCGAACCGGTCACCTCGCCGACCTTCACGATCGGTCAACGCTACGCCGGCGGCCGCCTGCCGATCTCCCACCTGGACCTCTACCGGCTGGAGGACATGGAGGGCGAGGATCCGGCCCTGCTCGACGACTATCTGGGCGGCGACGGGATCGCCTTCGTCGAGTGGCCCGCCGCCGGCGCCGAGCGTCTGGGCCGCCCGGCCCTCGAGGTCCGCCTCGAGCACGCGGGCGAGGAGCGCCGGACGATCGAGATCGTTGGCTGAAGGAGGCGGGGTCCGGGATGGGGGTGGCCGTCCGAGATTGGTCCCGGGCATTTCGTAGCGGCCCTGGCAGGCTGTGGCCGCTACGAAATGCCCGGGACTTGTGAGGTTCGCGGGGAGGACGGCGGAGGTCGGGAAGTTTGGGGACTTCCGTGAGCGTCTCGTGCGGGAGAGGTCACGAAGCGCCCCGAAGGGCTTCTCCGTCGACGAAGACGCCGGGAGTCACACCTCCGCGCGCCTTCGGTCTCTTCTCGGGCCTGAGAACAGGGCCCGAGAACGCGCTGCATGCATTGACCGTGCCATGGCACGGTCAATGCATGCAGCGCGAAAGTGCGTGTTGCCCAACACGCACGGAAGCGTGACGTTCCCGACGTCTCCCTCACGCCTTGCGAGTCTCGTCACTCGTTTC
>Ga0153956_1001858_pt1 | contig 17140 bp, 19 predicted proteins | sample TSFL040MetaG_FD_104704 | JGI IMG/M metagenome (GOLD analysis project Ga0153956, IMG submission 104704) | Attine ant fungus gardens microbial communities from Florida, USA - TSFL040 MetaG | ecosystem: Host-associated > Fungi > Mycelium > Unclassified | place: USA: Florida, Wekiwa Springs...
AGCGTCACCGCGCCGGAATAGGAGCGGCCATAGTTCTGCGGACACCAGTTGCCGATGCAGACCGGCCCGTCCACCACGATGGATTTCGGCGTGAAGCCGTTCATCAGCGCGGTGGCATAGACATACGGTTTGAAGGATGAGCCGGGCTGGCGCATGGCGTCGACAGCGCGGTTGAACTGGCTGGCGCCGTAGTCGCGGCCGCCGACCATGGCGCGCACGCCGCCGTCGAGATCGGCCAGCACGACAGCGGCCTGTGTCGCATGATAATCGCGGCCGAACTGGCGCAACTGGTTCTCGACCGTGTCCTCGGCCGCGCGCTGTACCTTCATGTCGATGGCTGTTCGGACCACGAAGACGCGCTCGGTATAGGATTTCGGCAGCGTCTGGACGAGTTTGCGCATCTCGTCGAAAGCATAGTCGAGATAGTAGTTCGGCGAATTCTCGTCGCGGCGGTCGACCACGCTCGCCGGATTGCGGCGGGCGCCGAACACCTGACCTTCGGTCATGAAGCCCGCGTCCACCAGATTGTCGAGCACGACGTTGGCGCGCGCGCGGGCGGCGGGCAGGTTGATATGCGGCGCGTATTTGGTCGGCGCCTTGAACAGGCCCGCGAGCATCGCGGCTTCGGCAAGGTTCACGTCGCGCGCGGACTTGTTGAAGTAGAAATGCGCCGCGCCGTCGACACCGAAGGTGCCGCCGCCCATATAGGCGCGGTCGAGATAGAGCTTCAGGATTTCGTTCTTGGTCAGGCGCGTTTCCAGCCAGATGGCGAGAAATGCTTCCTTCACCTTGCGCTCGATGGTGCGCTCGTTGTTGAGGAACAGGTTCTTGGCGAGCTGCTGGGTGATGGACGAGCCGCCCTGACGGACGCCGCCGGCCTGCGCGTTGGTGACAAGCGCGCGCGCGGTGCCCGCGACGTCGATGCCGAAGTGGTCGTAGAAGCGGCGGTCTTCGGTGGCCAGCGTCGCCTTGATCAGGTTGTCGGGAAAATCTTCCAGCGGAATCGAGTCGTTGTGCTTGATGCCGCGGCTGCCGATCGGATTGCCGTAGCGGTCGAGGAACGTCACCGCGAGGTCGGATTTCTTCAGCCAGTCGTCATCGGAGGTTTCGCGGAAGGCCGGGACCGCCAGCGCCAGCATCAGCACCATGCCTGCGAGACCGATGGTGGCGGCTTCCGACAGGGGCTCGATGAAGACCCACCGTTTCCAGCGGCCGACATAGAACCGGTCCATGAAGGTCGAGTAGCGCTCGAATAGTTCGCGCAGGCCGACAGCGGAATTGAACAGCGAGGAATCGATCCGCGCGTCGAGGTCCAGCAGGAAATGCCGGAACCGCTTTTTCCACTCGCTGGGTACGATCTGGCGCACCGGAACCCTGATCCAAATAGCCTGACGACCGAGTCGCCGATTGAAAAGCGCTGGTTAGACGATGCTCGACAATTTGCGGCATCCCCAAGGCGGCATGGCCAATTTCGGCCCCGGAGAATCCGCCATCTTCTAGCCGACCGGGAACCATAAACCAATGGCTGCGCTGGTTTTTCGGTGGCAAGGGTGAATGCTGCCCACGCTTTTCCGCCACCGGACCATCAGCCGCGGTGTTGCCGCTTGCGCTGGCGCCATCAAGGCTCATAAAGCTTGGGTGATGAGGCTGACATGCCTCCCGATTCCGGCAGGTTCAAGCGATGCCAGCTCCGCCCCGGCGGTCTTCCGCCCAGAGCGAATTTTTCTGGAAAACCAAGACGTTGGAGGAGATGTCCGCCAGCGAATGGGAAAGCCTGTGCGACGGCTGCGCCCGCTGCTGCCTGGAAAAGCTGGAAGATGAGGATACGGGGAAGATCTACTTCACCCATATCGCGTGCACGCTGCTCGATGCCGGGCTGTGCGCCTGCAAGGACTATCCGAACCGGTCGGACAAGGTGCCGGACTGCGTGCGGCTGACGCCTGAAAATGTGCGGACCCTGAACTGGCTGCCCGCGAGCTGCGGGTACAAGCTGGTGGCGGAGGGGCGTGACCTCTACTGGTGGCATCCGCTGATTTCCGGCGATCCCAACACCGTCCATGAGGCCGGCGTGTCGGTGCGGGGCAGGGTGTGGGGCACCGAGGACGAGGTCGATGACGCCGATCTCGAGGACCACATCGTGCGTTGGCCCGGGACTCTTCCGAAGCGCGCGAGACTGAAAAAGCGACCGGCGCGTTAACGGCGCATCGCGATAACGCTCACGTGATGTCACGCCTGCGCGGTCCACCCATGCGCCTGCGGTGCTTATGAGGCCGCATCAAATGGGATAGATTCCCTGTTATTCCGGATATGCCGAGTCAGGCCGTCTGCGGCCGGATCATTTTCCAGAAAACTCTTTTCCACTTTCGCGTCCCAAATATCCATCAAGGACTCATGAGCGAGACACATCGACAGCGTGGCGACGCGACCGACGAAGCGCAGGCCATCGACGCCCCCGACGACATCGCCAACCTCGCCACTGACGTCATCGATCTCGTCGATGCGCCGTCCATCGCGCCGACGCCTCCGCTGACCAAAACCGAAGTGCGGACCATCCTGCTGAGCCTGATGCTCACGATGTTTCTCACCGCGCTCGATCAGACCATCGTCGCCACGGCGCTGCCGACCATCGGCCGCCAGTTCAACGACGTCACCAATCTGTCGTGGGTCATCACCGCCTATCTGCTGTCGTCCACCGCCGTCGCGCCGGTCTATGGCACGCTGAGCGATATCTACGGCCGCCGCGCGATGATCATCGTGTCGATGGCGCTGTTCCTCATCGGCTCGGTGCTGTGCGCGATCTCGCCGAACATCCTGACGCTGATCCTCGCGCGCGCGCTGCAGGGCATCGGCGGCGGCGGCATCCTGCCGCTGGTGCAGACGGTGATCTCCGACGTGGTGACGCCGCGCGAGCGCGGCCAGTATCAAGCCTATTTCTCCTCGGTGTGGGTCACCGCGGGAATCTGCGGGCCGGTGCTCGGCGGCCTGTTCGCCGAACATCTGCATTGGTCGGTGATCTTCTGGATCAACCTTCCGCTCGGCGCATTGTCGCTCGCGCTGCTGCTGCCGCGCATGGGAAAGATTCCGGTCTTCCATCGCAAGCGCAAGGTCGACTGGCTCGGCGGCATTCTGCTGATGGCCTCCGCCGTGATCGTGATGCTGGTGCTGACTTGGGGCGGCAATCGCTTCGCATGGGCATCGCCTGAAATCATCGCGATGATCGGCTCCGCGATCGTTCTCGGCGTCGCCTTCGTCTGGCATGCGCGCCGCGCCAGCGAACCGTTCCTGCCGATCCCGCTGTTGTCCGGATCGGTGGTGCCGTATGCGATGGCGGCGGGCGGCTGCGCCATCGGCGCGATGATCGGCCTCACGGTTCACATGCCGCTCTACTATGAAGTGGTGTACGGCCTCACCGCGAGCGAAGCGGGGCTCGCGCTGATTCCGCTCGTTGCGGTGTCGGTGCTCGGCGCATGGATCGCGGGCCGGACCATGATGTTCACCAAGCACTACAAGCGCGCGGCGATCGGTGGCGTCGCGGTCTCGACATGCAGCGCGCTTGCGCTGGCGCTGCTGACGCCGATGCCGCTGTGGCAGATGCTCGCGGTCCTCTCGCTATTGGCTGTCGGCCTCGGCACTGTGTTTCCCGTGAGCGTGGTGTCGATTCAGAACGCGGTGCCGCGTGCGCAGGTCGGTACGGCGACCGGCGCGATGAACTTCTTCCGCTCGCTGATGGCGTCGTTCACGGTGGCGGCGTTCACCGCGATTCTGCTGATGGTGCTTGGACGCCATCTCTCCATCGGCGCGGAGCATCACATCGACGCGAAGCACGGCATCGCCGCCGGCGACATGATCGCGGCCTTCCGTTATGTGTTCGGCGCGGCTGCGGTTCTGCTCGGCTCGGCGGCGACGCTGATGCTGCTAATGGAAGAGCGTCCGCTGGCGGGGCCGCCGCAGGCCGCCGCCTCGGAAATGGCCGAATAATCCCAAAAGGCCAAACGGTGACAAACTTCGCCGCATAAGGCGGGATTGTGATCGCATGGTCCGGTCACATTGGCGGTTGCATACGCCGCCGCAGGATGCTGTCCTCTCCGCAACGGAGGAGATCGTGCTGCAGGCGGGATGGTTGATCGTGCATCTGATCGCCGGTGTGCTGGCCATGCCGGAAGCGGCTGTCCAGCCGTCGGGCATCAGCTGCACCTATCAGGCCTGCATGCTGAAGTGCGGCAAGCTGAATGGTCCGATCTGCAACAGCTATTGCGAGGCGAAGGTGGCGCAGCGAGTCGCAGCGCGGATGTGTCCGCCGGTGAAAGCCACTGACCGCGACTCGAATTCCCGGATATTGAAACCGGACTCACCGAAACCATACCAGGCCGCCGGATATTAGTTCGCCGATGACCGCTTCCATTTCGACTGCATTCCAGATCCACGGGTCACTTGTGCCCGCCGAAGAAGCCGGTGCGCTGGCTTCGCCGGGCTGCCGCGTGCTGGCGATCTGGCCTGCGCCCGTGAATCACGATGCCTGTTTCGCGGAGGCGGGGTTCACGTGGTTCGGAGACAATGACGAAGCCTGGGACAAGGCCGCGGAAGCGATCCTGCGGCGGGTCATTGAGAACCTGTCCCGGTTTGGCGCGCCGCGCGGGCGCGGGCCTCGATCTCCTGATCATCGCCGCGCGCCGGGTCGGTTATCTCGGCAAGACCTTCCTTGACCAGCAAGGCGCCGATGTCGAGACCGGCGAACAGTGCGGCAAGCGGCGCGAAATGACAGCGGATCACGACAGCATGCCCTCGACGAATCCCCAATCGGGATTCCGGTGCGGACTAAAACTATTTTCGCGGCCGGGACGACGCTCATTTTTTAACCGCCTGTCCCTTGCCGGGATCAGGCGCGCTTGAGCAATCGCTCATAAGTCTCTTGCGTGGCGCGGACCATCGCGGGAATTCCGAGGTGGCGTCTCGCCCAGTCCTGACCGGCGTCCCCGAGACGCCGCCGCAAGGGTTCGTCGCCTGCCAGCAGGGCCAGCGCCTTGGCCACCTCCTGTGGCTGATCCGTCCCGACGCACCACGCGGTCTGGTCGTGGCGGGTATGCTGCCGGGGCCGGCTGTCCCGGCTGGCCGTGAGGACCGGCGTTCCCATCGCCATCGCCTCGTATATCACCGAGCCGCCCGCGAGCGTGACCAGCAGATCGAGGTTCGCCAGTTGTCCGGGCATCTGCGCGGCCGGGATACCGCCCGGGAATCTGACAAGGCCGCGCAGCCGCAACCTGTCGAGATCGGATTCGATCTCCCGCTGGTAGTCCGGGTCGGTTGCGCCGATGATCGTCATGTCGAGCCGCTGCACGATCTCCTGCGGCAACAGGGCGACGGCCTCCAGAAGTTCGCGGACACGCTTTTCCCGGGAAACGCGCCCGACCATGCCGATGCGGACGATCCCGTCGGCACGCTCCGGGCGCGGGTATTTTTCGGCGGAGAACAGATCGAAGTCGACCGCATCGTCGATCAGCGTGATGCGTTCGGCGGGAATGCCCGCGGCGATCAGGTCGTCGACATAACGCCGCCCGATGGCGATGATGGCGTCGGCCCGAATGAGCCGGTGCTTGACGATATCGCGCCGGTCGAGCGGCCCGCGAATGTGCACGACTGACGGAATGCCAAGCCGCTCGGCGATGAAATAGGCGTATTCGGCCTTCCACACATCCTGTGCGTGGACGATCCGGCAGCCGTTCTCGCGCGCAAGCTTCACCAGACGCCTGGCGTCCAGATGCCGCGACACCAGATAGGGGAAGGAGCGCCACGGCGACATCGGCCGGAAGACGCATCCCACATTGTTGCGGATCAACTCGTCTTTCAGCGGGCCCGGTTCATCCACCGCGACGATCAGTGGAAAACGCCGCCGGTCGATGTGATTGGTGAAATAGAGCAACTGGCGCGCCAGTCCGTAGATCGGACCGCATCGGCTCAGGTGCAGAACCGGATACGCATTTTCACCATGCATGGACACTTACAAAATTCCGGGCATTCGCAGATCGGCGGCATTGGCGAATTGATGACAGTCAGGCGAAAAATTCTCTTTCGATGCCCTCGCCATGGCAGGTTCGAGGTCTAGCGTGCTCATGAGGACTGGATCAAGTTGCGAAGGCGTGATGCGATGCGCGGTGTGCATAACATTACGGATGCATGGCCGTCCGCCGGACAGGAAAATTTCGGACGGTCGGGAGAACGGTGCGCCGGGCTTGCGCCGAAAATAGGAAATTAGTCCTTGACAGCGATACGCTCCCGCAGTAGGGTCCGGCCATGCTCCAGAATTGCGTTTCAGCGGCGTCGCGGCCGCGACATCTTTTCCACGGAACATCGCAAAAACGCACGCGTTGATCGCTTAGGGAAACTGAAGCGAGGTCATCATGGCGAAAGTCGAGCATGTGCAGGGCGAGCGGCGCGTGGTGGAAACCCCGACCGAGGCGCGGCAGGCCGAACCGGGGCCGTCGGTCCTGGCGCTGTTGACCATCAGCACCATCGCGGCGGCCTTCGTCCTTGCGATTGTCTGGTTCGTCTTCTTCAGGACGTAGCTTTCCTTTTCACCTCGCCCCGCTTGCGGGGAGAGGTCGGATCGCGTCAGCGATCCGGGTGAGGGGCCAGAGCGGCAATTAAGAAGATTGCCCCTCACCCCAACCCTCTCCCCGCAGGCGGGGAGAGGGAGTGCACCATCACACGCCGCGCCTCCGCGCGGCGTGGTCGTATCCGCATGAGAGTGTCGCGATGCCGAAGAAGCCTTCGTCCACGCCGGTGAAAAAGCCGGCGGCGAAGAAGGTTGCGCGCAAAGGGGTTGTGAAGAAGACGGCAAGGAAAATCGCACCGAAGACGGCTCCTGCGAAAAAGCCAGCGGCAGCGAAGCCTGACTCGGTCAAACGACATCGCGCAAAAGTCCTCAAGGAGCCTCCGAGCCATCTCGTTGTCGACGACAGCGATCACGCCGCTGTCGCGCTGGTCTCCGCCGCCGCGCAATCGGCCGGGCCCCATCGCATCCGCAACCGGCGCTCCGCCGTGGATCGGCTGAACGATCCGCCGCCGGGGCAGGAGCCCGCGGTATCGCTGGTGCAGCGGGTGGGCGACGCCATCGAGCGCGAACTGGAAAAGATCGAACGCCTGATCGGTGAGAGCCACATTCCGCCGCTTCAGCGCGCGGACGCCGAGAGCCGCGCGCGCGTGCTGGCGTCGCTGGCGCGCACGCTGAAGGAAGTGATGCGGCTGCGCGAGCAGGAGCGCGATGCCGACGAGGACAAAGCGAAAGCCGCCGATGACGACGCCGTTCCCCGCGACCTCGACGAATTCCGCCGCGAACTTTCGCGACGCCTGGAAGGCATGGTCGGTGCCGCAGCGCCGCTTCCTGCTGGAGAGCATGAGCCGGGCTGAGCTCGAACTGCTGGCCGCGCGATGGGATGTGTTCGCGCACGATCATCAGGTGCCGCCTGCGTTCGCGCCGAACGGCCAGCCGTGGCTGACATGGCTTTTGATCGGCGGGCGCGGCGCGGGCAAGACCCGCGCGGGCGCGGAATGGGTGAGGGCACAGGCGCTGGGCCTGTCGCCGCTGGCGGATGGGCCGGTGACGAATATCGCGCTGGTCGGCGAGACCGAACACGATGTGCGCGAGGTGATGGTGGAGGGCGTTTCGGGCCTGCTCGCGGTTCATCCTCGCAGCGAGCGGCCCACATGGCTGCCCTCGCGCAAGCGGCTGGAATGGAACAATGGCGCGGTGGCTTATGCCTTCTCGGCGGAAGATCCGGAAAGCCTGCGCGGGCCGCAATTCGGCTGCGCGTGGTCGGACGAGATGGCGAAGTGGCGCTACGCGCAGGCGACCTTCGACATGCTGCAGTTCGGCCTGCGGCTCGGCAGCCAGCCGCGGCAACTCATTACAACGACGCCGCGCCCGACCGCGCTGATCAAGCGGCTGATGCTGGAGCCGACCAGCGTGGTGACGCGCGCGGGCACGCAGGCCAATGCGTATCATCTTGCGCCGACATTTCTGAAAGGCGTGTTGGCGCGATATAAAGACACGCGGCTCGGCCGCCAGGAACTGGACGGGGAGATCATCGAGGATCGGCCCGACGCGCTGTGGTCGCGCGCGCTGATCGAGTCGTGCCGCGTGCGCGATGCGCCGCCGCTGGCGCGCATCGTGGTCGCGGTCGATCCGCCCGCCTCAAGCGGCAAGCGCGCCGATGCCTGCGGCATCGTGGCGGCGGGCATCACGGACGAGGGCGCGATTTACGTGATCGCGGACGAGACGGTGTCGAACGCCACGCCCACGGTGTGGGCGGCGAAGGCCATCGCCTTATGGCGAAGGCTGGAAGCCGACGCGCTGGTGGCGGAGGTCAACCAGGGCGGCGAGATGGTGCGCACGGTCATCAACGAGGTGGACGCGGGCGTGCCGGTGATTCCGGTGCGCGCGCACCGTGGCAAATATCTGCGCGCCGAGCCGGTTGCGACCTTGTACGCGCAGGGGCGGGTGAAACACGCGGGGCTGTTTTCCGCGCTGGAAGACGAGATGTGCGACTTCGGTCCCGGCGGCCTGTCGTCCGGCCGCTCGCCGGACCGGCTCGACGCGCTGGTGTGGGCGATCGCGTCGCTGACGTTCACGTCGCGCGCCCAGCCGCGGGTGCGGGGGCTGTGAGATGTTAGCGCGAAGGGCCGCTACGTCATGGGAATTGTCATGCGCGGGCATAGCCCGTCGAAGACGGGCGTGAACGCCCTTTTGACCCGCGCATCCATCTTTCTTTCGAGGATGCTTCATGCTCAATTTCAAAAACCTCTTCCGTCCCCCCGAATCCAAGGCCTCGCGCACCGCGCAGGTGCTGGCATTTGAATCCGGCGGGCGGGCGCGGTGGACGCCGCGCGATTATGCGGCGCTGGCCCGCGAGGGTTATCTCGCCAACGCCATCGTGCATCGCGCGGTGCGGCTGGTCGCGGAGAACGCGGCGGCATGCAGCTTCCTGATCTACGAGGGCGCGCAGGAGCGCGAGGCGCATCCGCTGTCGCGGCTGCTGACGCGGCCCAACGCGCGGCAGGACGGCGCGACGTTTTTCGAGGCGCTGTACGCGCACATGCTGCTGGCGGGAAACGCCTATGTCGAGGCGGTCGCGCTGGGCGAGGAGGTGCGCGAGCTTTACGCGCTGCGGCCGGACCGCATGAAGGTGGTGCCGGGGCCTGACGGATGGCCGGAGGCCTATGACTACAGTGTCGCGGGGCGCGGCGTGCGCTTCGATCAGCTTGCCTCGCGCGTGCCGCCGATCCTGCACCTGACCTTCTTTCATCCGCTCGACGATCACTACGGCCTCGCGCCGGTGGAAGCGGCGGCGGTCGCGGTGGATACGCACAACAGCGCGGCGAAATGGAACAAGGCGCTGCTCGACAATGCGGCGCGGCCCTCCGGCGCGCTGGTCTATTCCGGGCCGGAAGGCGCGGTGCTGTCCGACCAGCAGTTCGACCGGCTCAAGCGCGAACTCACCGACACCTATCAGGGCGCGGTGAATGCGGGGCGGCCGCTGCTGCTCGAAGGCGGGCTGGACTGGAAGGCGATGTCGCTGACGCCGAAGGACATGGATTTTCTCGATGCGAAGAATTCCGCCGCGCGCGAGATCGCGCTGGCGTTCGGCGTGCCGCCGATGCTGCTCGGCATTCCCGGCGACAACACCTATGCGAACTTCCAGGAAGCCAACCGCGCGCTGTGGCGGCAGACCATCCTGCCGCTGGCCTCGCGCGTCGGCGCGTCGTTCGCGCACTGGCTGTCGCCGCAGTTCGGCGAGAGCCTGCGCCTCGTGGTGGACACCGACCGCATCGACGCGCTGGCGGGCGACCGCGCCGCGCTGTGGGACCGCATCGCGGGCGCGCCCTTCCTGACCTTGAACGAGAAGCGTGAAGCCACCGGCTACGCGCCCGTGGAGGGCGGCGACCGGCTGGAGTGAGTTTCAAGGCCGTCATCCTGAGGTGCGAGCGCTTGCGAGCCTCGAAGGATGACAGGTCGTCGCCCTTCGAGGCCGCGCAAGAGGCGCGGCGCCTCAGGGTGACGGAAAGAAGAGAGCCATGTCCGACCTGATCCGTATTTTCAGCGAGCGCGGCGATCTCGCGCACCTCGCGCTGTTTCTCTGGGCGGTGGCGGCCAGTGCTGCGTTCCTGATCACGCTGCGCGAACTGGCGGCCGCGACGCGGCGGTTCGACGAGTTCGTTCGCCAGCTCTCGCGTTTCAACCGCAAGGCCAAGGGCCACCGGCATTTCAACCAGGAGGATTGATGGATGGATACGCTGCACACGGTGCTGCGGGCAATCGCGCCCGAGAAGAAATCGTCGCCGGATCATCTGACGGTGTTCCGTGAATTCCTCGCGCATCTGGGCAAGATCCAGCACAAGGCGCCGGTGAAATCCGTTTCCGCGAAGACACCGCGCAAGCCGTCGCGGCGGAAGACTCCCAGACGCGGGAAGTAGTTTTCTCTTCCCTCCCCCTTTAGTGGGGAGGGTGGCTGGCCGAAGGCCAGTCGGGTGGGGGAATGTACTCGCCCCCACCCCGGCCTCCGCTTCGCTCGGCCGACCCTCCCCACCGCAAGCGGGGGGAGGGATCACCTCAACATCGTCAATGCCTCTCCACCCCCGCAACCTTCGCGAGGACCGCCCATGCACGCGCCGCTCTCATCGACCTCACGTGTGTCGCTCAGCGTTGACGGCACGGTGGAAGGCTATGCCAGCCTGTTCGGCGAGATCGATCAGGCGCGCGACATGGTGATGCCCGGCGCGTTCACGCAGACGCTGCAGAGCAGGGGCTTGCGCCGCATCCCGATGCTGTTCCAGCACGATCCGGCCGAGCCGGTCGGCATCTGGCTCGACCTGCATGAGGACTTTCGCGGGTTGCGGGCGCGCGGACGCCTGATCCCGGATGTGGCGCGCGGACGCGAACTGCTGGCGCTGGTGCGCGAGGGCGCGATCGACGGCCTCTCCATCGGCTATCGCACCGTGCGCGCGAAGATCGATCCGAAAACGCGCGTGCGCAAACTCTATCAGGTCGATCTCTGGGAAATCTCCATCGTCACCTTTCCGCTGCTGAGCGGCGCGCGTGTGCGGGCGGTGAAATCGCAAGGCCGCGTTGCGCCGGCGCTCTGCCGATCTCCGATGTAAGGCAAGCAAGCATGAACCACTATCAGAAAGCATTCGAGGATGGTCAGCGTGCGCGCTGGCTGCGCCCTGACGCGCACCGATGGATTCGGCCGAACGCGGCAAGCTTTCTCAAGCCAGGGACTTCCGTATCCGATGTTTTTCCGTCAGCCCAGTCGATGGAGTGGAAATACAGCCCCGACCAACCGCGCGACGACCATGGGCGATGGACGGATGGGGGCGGCGGAGGCGCACGAGGCAGCAGCGCGTCTCTGGTTCAAGATATTCTTGCAAGAGCGGAAAAACTTGGGCTGACAGGCAGCCCGGCAGACTATGCGAAGTGCGTCAATCTCTGTTACCCAATTCTGGAACGCTTTTCCCGGCCAGGCAGCGACCGAAATTATTGGAATTTTCAGAAATGCATGAATGCCTGCCTTGGCCTCAATCGCTAGTTCGGAGTTTCCGAAGATGGACATCGAGACGGCCAGGTACACCGTTCGCACTGCTTTTAAGGTGTCGGGGGATTTGCAGGAGGTGATGCAAATCCTGAAAGAACGCTGCAGTCCGGAAGATTACAAACCCTACGCGTTCGATATCGCCAAGGCGATCGATGCCGTCAGCGTGGCGCTGCTCAACAGAGCCATTCAGGCCTATCCCGAGCTTGAGAGCGAGATCGAGAACCGGATCTCCGTGCACGGGCGATATCTGTAGCCCTGCATTGAAACTGAAGTCCACCGCCGCCCATAAGGGGGCCGACCATGCGACTGCATCCCGAAGAAGATTTCACGCCGCGACATGTCGTCAGCGTTTCGTCGGCGGCGCTGGCCTATGCGCGCGCATTCGCCGAGGCGATCGGAAGCGTGCGGGGCGGTCCGCATATCGTGGCGTTCGATTGGTCGACATCCACCGTCATCAAGGGCCTCGGACAGCCCGAACGCGATCTCGGCGCCGGCCTGATGCTTGGCGCGTATCGTCGCGATGAAGTTCCAGTCGAGGCGCGTCGCTACGCGGACGGGTTCGAATTCGCCGTCAAGATTCCGACCAGTATCTGGTCCGCGCGCTCTAAGAAGTTAATCGATCGCGACGACACATTATATTTCAAGCTCGCTCTGCGCTAACGCGCATCGCAGCGATCCGCCACCGCACAAACGCCGCCCCTCCGGGCGGCGTTTTTGTTTTCGCAACTCACCTTCAACCCGATCCTCAAGGAGAACCACATGGATATCGACATTCAGGACCACGCACCGGAGCACAAGTCCGGCATTTCTTCCGCCGCGCGCGGCGAGCACGACGCCGTCATGGCGATGTTCGAGGAGTTCAAGGCCGCCAATGACGCGCGCCTCGAGGCGGCCAGCCGCCGCGCCGACGTTCTGCTCGACCAGAAGGTCGACCGCATCAACGACGCGCTGGACGCACAGATGAAGCGCATCGACGATCTCGCGCTGAAGTCCGCGCGCCCTTTGCTTGAAGGAGGCCGGCTCGAGGGCTCCCGCGCGCATTTCTCCGACGCGTCCGCGCGCGAGCACAAGAGCGCGTTCGACGCCTATGTCCGCCAGGGCGAGAGCGCGGGCCTGCGCGCGATGGAGACCAAGGCGATGTCCGCCGGCTCCAATGCCGACGGCGGCTATCTCGTGCCGGCCGAACTCGAACACGAGATCGGCGCGCGGCTGAAGGCGATCTCGCCGATCCGCTCCATCGCGTCGGTGCGGGAGATTTCCGGCGGCCTTTACAAGAAGCCGTTCATGACCGCGGGCCCCGCCACCGGCTGGGTCGGCGAGGCGGACTCGCGCACGCAGACCACGTCGCCGACGCTGGACGCGCTGAGCTTCCCGGCGATGGAGCTTTACGCCATGCCGGCGGCGACCGCGACGCTGCTCGACGACTCGGCGGTGAACATCGACGAGTGGATCGCCTCCGAAGTCGAACTGACCTTCGCGCTGCAGGAGGGCACGGCCTTCGTCACCGGCGACGGCAGCAACAAGCCGAAGGGCTTTCTCAGCTACGACACCGTGGCGAACGGCGCCTGGGTGTGGGGCAAGCTCGGCCATGTCGCCAGCGGCATCTCCGCCGCGTTTCCGGAGGACGATCCGTCCGACGTGCTTGTCGATCTGATCTACGCGCTGAAGGCGGGCTACCGGCAGAACGGCAGCTTCGTGATGAACCGCAAGACGCAGGCGGCGATCCGCAAGTTCAAGGATACCGGCGGCGCGTATCTGTGGCAGCCGCCAGCGCAGGCGGGCGGCCGCGCCTCGCTGATGACGTTCCCGCTGGTGGAGGCGGAGGACATGCCGGACATCGCGGCGAACTCGCTCTCCATCGCGTTCGGCGATTTCAGGCGCGGCTACCTGATCGTGGACCGGCTCGGCGTGCGCGTGCTGCGCGATCCGTATTCCGCCAAGCCCTATGTGCTGTTCTACACCACCAAGCGCGTCGGCGGCGGCGTGCAGGACTTCGACGCCATCAAGGTGCTGAAGTTCGCGGCGAGCTGAACGCTTGTCCCGGGCGCGATGGAGCGCGACGAAAGCGTTGACGCGCGTCTTCGACGCACCATGGCTTCGCAGAACCGGGACCGCCACGCAGATCGTGTCCGTAACGGCCCCGGCTCTGCGGAGCGGCATGTCATGCCGCGTCGCGTCCGGGGCACGGACGCGCTCCTGAAATTCCGTTGTCAGACGCAATGGGACTCTTTTCTCGAACAGTTCCTTTCAGGGAATACTTCGCATGTCCGCACGCGATGATGCTTACGCGCGCCATCAGCAGGCGCGGTGGATGCGGCCGGATGCGCACCGATGGATCAGGCCGGATGCCGCGCGCTTTCTTTCTCCGGGCGTGGACCTCGCGCGTATCTATCCGGCGCTGGAAGCCAAGTACAATCCCGGCCAGCCGCGCGTGCCGGCGGGAAGCGGGCGGGAAAGCGGACGCTGGACGAGCGGCGACAGCGGCGGGGGCGGCGCGGCGGGAAACGCAACTGCCGCACCGATGGGCAACATCGACTTCGGTGACCTGCCAAACTTCAGCGATCTGTTTTCGCTGTTTCAGATTTCGCCGAGTGAATTCGATAATTCGGATTTCACCCAGTTTGCGGGCGATATTCCGTCCGGCGATGGTCCTGAAATCCCGTTCAATGAGCCGCCTGAAATTTCGCAACAGCAACCAAGGACCAGCGCTGAACGAACGAGCTTCATGCGCGCCGCCGCGAACTGGTTGGCGCGTAACGCGGGGTTGGCTGGAGACATCTATACGGGAGCGATGAACAACGTCGCGTGGCTGAAAGATCGTCAGGACCTGATCCAGGCTGCCCGCGACGAGCCGAAGACTTATGATGAGCTCCAGGCGAGCGTTGGTCTGAAAAGACCGGGATATGACGATCATCATGTCGTCGAGCAAACATGGGCCGAATATTTCGGATTTTCGAGAAGCCAGATTGATGATCCGTCAAATCTGGTTAGTATTCCGCGTTTGAAGCACTATCAGATTACGGGGTGGTATGGGGCGAAGAACAATCAGTTTGGTGGTCTAACCCCGCGTGAATATCTAAGTGATAAAAGTTGGGACGAACGTATACGTGTCGGGCGTGAGGCGATGATTCTATTCAAGGTTCTAAAGCCATGAAAAAAATCGAGTGGTCGCTAATGAGCACAACCCGGCTTGTTGAGGAATTCGCTGCGATTGCTCGAGAACAAGATCGGGCGCTCCTTGCCAACGCTACAGCAAAATATAATCGTCTCTACGATCGTATGGCGGAAGTAGTCGATGAGCTTAAGAGGCGTCCGGGCGATCAGCGACGGGAGCTTGCCAGGCTGTATGAATTTCCCAGTGTGCAGGTGAGACTGAAGGCGGCGATCCACACATTGGCAGTGATTCCGATCGAGGCGCGGAGTCAATTGGAGGCGATTGCAGAGATGCACTGGTTCCCGCAGACTGCGGATGCCTTGGGTATGCTCCGTGCTATGGATCAGGGTCGTTATATTCCCATCTGAAATGTCAGATAGCACAATTGATGACGTGCTTCGCCGAGCGCAACGCAGCCGAGTGGGATTGGATGCGTTGATTCGATTTGGAGTTTTGAAGCCATGAAAAAATCCAAGCTTCGAGAGCTCACCACAAAAGATCTCGTCATACTTTTTGCGGAAATTGGTCGAGCGCAAGACCAGGCATTGCTCGGAAACCAGATTGCGAAATTCAATCGATTATTCGATCAGATGGCGGACGTATCGTTTGAGCTTAAGTCGCGTCTTGGCGATCAGAGGCGAGAATTGGTGGTGCTTTATGACTTTCCAAATATCCAGGTGAGGCTGAAAGCAGCCATCCATACGCTGGCGGTATGCCCTCATGAAGCAAGGCTTCAACTTGAAGACATCGCCGGGATGCATTGGTTTCCTCAAACCGCGGACGCTTCTGGTATGCTCGATGCAATCGACCGTGGCCAATATGTTCCGATGTGATCATGGACCGGCTCGGCGTTCGCGTGCTGCGCGAAGCATTATCAGATCACGGGATGGTATGGCGCGCGCAACCCGTACTATGGTTGGTTGTCTCCTAGGGAGTATTTGTCGGATAAAAATTGGGATGAACGCATGAAGGTCGGACGCGATGCACTGATATTGTTCGGGGTCCTCAAGCCATGAAGAAAGTTGATCTTTCGAAAATGAGCGATGGCGATCTGGTTCAACTTTTTGCCGAAAATACGCGCGAGCAGGACAAGGCGCTTCTTGTTGGTCAGAACGCGAAATACAATCGGCTTTTTGAGCGAATGAAGGAAATCCATGATGAGTTGAAGGCCCGTCCCGGGGATCAGCGTCGGATGCTTGTCCAACTCTTCGGATTTCCCAATATGCATGTACGTCTCCAGGCCGCCAAACTCACATTGGCAGTTGCTCCGCTGGAGGCTCGAAATCAACTTCAGGCAATCGTCGATTCAAAGTGGTTTCCACAGGCTGGAGACGCTGGAATGTGCCTGCATAATCTCGATACTGGGTTTTACAAACCGACCTAAAGCGCGGAGATGATTTGGTCTTGGATTGGAACGTGTGATCCAGCGCATGGCGGACTGATGATACCCGGGTGCTTCAAAAGGCCTTCGCCAACTACCGGCCGATACCGACTCCGGCCTCGACGCCGCCGCCGACCCGGACGCAGGTGTCCGAGCCCGGCGCGCGGACGAAGCCCGCGCCGAATTCCGAACACGACGACGGCTGGCGCGGGCGAACGGCCTGAACGGGCTTCTGCGCCGCAGTGCTCTGCGGCTTGAGACGGCGGGGCTTGTCCGTTGCCGGTTGCGCGAAAGCAGTGCTCCAGGCCGCCACGGAAATGACAATAGCGATGACGATGCGCGTCGCGATGCGGGCGTGTGTCATGTCATGACTCCTGGGCTTGCGGTCATAGCGGAGCGCCCCAGCTGCGCGCCGTCTTCAGGATCCAGTCTCTATATAATGTGAGCGGGGTCACGCCGGTGAGGCCGCCGCAGCCGGCGGCATTGTTCGCGGCGGTGGACCAGCTCACCACGCCGACAACAACGCTGACGCCATTGCGATCCTCGAAGGCCGGCGCGCCGGAATCGCCGGTGCAGGCGCCCATGCCCGCGCTGCGGTTCTGGGTCTGCGGGTCCATCAGGCGAATCTGCAGCGTGCCGGGCTGGCCCGTCACCATCAGCGGCGCGGCGCGTACGGTGCCGACCCCCGCGTCGCTGCCCGCCACGGTGGAGCCGATGCCCGCGACAGTCAGGCGCGAGGCGGGCGTCAGCGGCAGGCTCGGCGTGCCGAGCGGCGCGAAAGTTTTTCCCGCCAGCGGCGCGGGCAGGCGCAGCAGCGCGACATCCGCCGTGGCGCGATGCGCGGCGATGGATTGCGCGTTGTATTGCGGATGGGCGGCGACGCGCAGCGGCGTGATGAGCTGCGGCGGCTTCGTGGAATAGTCGATCACGCGATTGGCGGAGCCCGGCGCGATGCAGTGCGCGGCGGTCAGCACGATGGTCGGCGTGATCAATGTGCCGGTGCACACGCCGCCGGCCGCG
>Ga0153956_1001859_pt1 | contig 17131 bp, 14 predicted proteins | sample TSFL040MetaG_FD_104704 | JGI IMG/M metagenome (GOLD analysis project Ga0153956, IMG submission 104704) | Attine ant fungus gardens microbial communities from Florida, USA - TSFL040 MetaG | ecosystem: Host-associated > Fungi > Mycelium > Unclassified | place: USA: Florida, Wekiwa Springs...
GCGATCAGGATCGAGATCACGATCGAGACGATCGGGTCGGCCAGCTCCCAGCCGGTGATGAGGATGATGACCGCCGCCAGGATCACTCCGATCGAACCGGCGACGTCGGCCAGCACGTGGCGGAGCGCCGCCTTCACGTTGAGGCTCTCCCCCGCCGACCGGGACAGGATCCAGGCCGCGACCAGGTTGATCGCCAGCCCGGCGACGGCGACCACCAGCATCCAGCCACCGAGCACTTCGGGCGGGTCGCCGATGCGGTTGATCGCCTCTACGATGATCCAGATCGAGACCACGACCAGGAGCGTCCCGTTGATCAGCGCGGCGAGGATCTCGGCCCGTTTGTAGCCGTAGGTCCGTCGGGCGGTCGCCGGCCTGGCGGCCAGCGCGACCGCTCCCAGCGCCAGGAAGAGCGAGAAGCTGTCGGAGAGCATGTGCCCGGCGTCGGCCAGGAGGGCCAGCGAGTCGGTGAGCAAGCCGCCGACGATCTCGGCCACCATGAACCCGCTGGTCAGCAGGGCAGCGATCAGCAGCGCCCGGCGGTCGGTCCCCCGCCACGCCCCGGGGCCGTGGCTGTGGCCGTGATCTCCGTGTTCGTGGTCGTGCGACAACCTGCTCCCGAGTCTACGGACCGGTGGGTCGGATTTTCCGTCCTCCTGCGGAAAATCCGACCCGGTCCGGAAAAGGGCCGGTTTCGCTGCTACGGTGAACCGCATGAACTCCGGATCCCATGCGGAATCGCTGTCTGTACTGGCCCCGCCGAAGGTCAAAGTCGGGGGTCCTTCGCCCTGGCGCCGGCGGTTCCTGATCGCCTTTGCCGCCTGCTCCTTGCTCGGCGTGCTGCTGGTCGCGGTGACCAACCTGATCGTCCTCTTCGACTCCGAGGGACAGATCTGGAGCGATCCGGCCGATGCGACTCACGCCGAGGTCGCGATCGTCCCGGGAGCCCTGGTCAACCCCGACGGCAGCATGAGCATGATGCTGGCCGACCGCGTGAACCAGGCCGCCGCTCTATACGAGGACGGCAAGGTCGACAAGATCCTGGTCTCCGGCGATCATGGCCAGTGGACCTACGACGAGCCGACCACGATGCGCCGGGCGCTGATGGCCGACGGCGTTCCGGCCGGGGTCATCTACACCGACCACGCCGGCTTCAACACCAACGCCACCATGCAGCGGGCCAAGGACATCTTCGGGGTGACCGACGCCACCATCGTCACCCAGGGCTTCCACATGAAGCGTTCCCTCTTCCTGGCCAAGGCCGCCGGACTCAAGTCCAACGGACTGACCTCCGACCTCCACGGCTACGGCGGACAGGGCATCAAGAGCGACGTCCGGGAGGTTCTCTCCCGCACCAAGGCGGTCATCGACCTGCTGCGCGGCGCCCCGGTCACCGGCGGCGAACCGGTCCCGGTCACCGGTCCCGCCAAGGCCAGCTGGGGCCCGAAGGCCCCCGTGGGAACACCCCCAGCCGGGGCTCCCTAGAAGAATCTCAGCCGGAGCCCTCCCAACCATCTTTGAATTCGATGGGAGGGCGGGTTTCCGTTGCGACCTGGCGAAGGCCAGGTCGCGCCTTTATTCCTGGGCGAAGCCTGGGGCCGAGGCGCTGGGGTCGGGCCCCAGTCCCGGAGCGACGTGCCTGGGCGGGCCTTCCGGTCCTTCGTCGGCGGGATTCACATTGCCGGTGTGCTCCTCGGAGCGAGGAGCCGAAGGGCTCGACGAAGGCAGCCCGTCCAGGTGACGATCGACCATCCGCGCCGCCTGGCGGCCCTCGTTGATCGCCCAGACGATCAGCGACTGGCCGCGGCGGGCGTCACCGGCTGCGAACACTCCCGGGACCGAAGTCTCGTAGGTGCCGGCCTTGACGTTGCCGCGCTGGTCCTTGTCGACGCCGAGTCCGTCGAGCAGCTCCTGCTCGGGATGCAAGAAGCCCATCGCCAGCAGGACCAGGTCCGCCTTGATCTCGAACTCGCTGCCGTCGACCGGAGCGAACGGCGGCGCCGAATCGGCCTTGGCGACGGTGATCGAGGAGACCTGGCCGTCGCCGTTGAAGGAAGTCGTGGTGACCGAGAAGTCCTGCTCGCCCTTTTCGATCCCGCGGGCCTCCTCCATCGCGTAGGAGAGGCGGAACTTGGTCGGCCAGAGCGGCCATGGGGTGCGATCGTCCGGACGGTGCTCGGGCGGCTCGGGCAGCAGCTCGAGCTGAACCACCTCGGCGGCGCCCTCACGGATCGAGTGGCCGACGCAGTCGGCCCCGGTGTCGCCGCCGCCGATCACGACGACATGCTTGCCCTTGGCCGAGATCGGCGCCGGGGCCGGGGCCTCAGTGGTCGGTTTGGGCCCGACCTCACCGGCCAGCCAGCGGTTGCGGCTGTAGAGGTACTCCATCGCGAAATGGACACCGCTCAGCTCGCGGCCCGGAGCCGGCAGGTCGCGCGGGACCCGCGAGCCGGTCGCGAGGACGACCGCGTCGAACTGCTCCTTCAGCTCCTCGACGGTCACGTCGACGCCGACGTCGACGCCGCACTTGAGCTCCACGCCTTCGTGAACGAGCTGCTGGACGCGCCGCTCGACCACGGTCTTCTCGATCTTGAAGTCCGGCACGCCGAAACGGACCAGACCGCCGGCGGCTTCGTCGCGCTCGAAGAGGGTGACGTTGTGACCGGACCGCCGGAGCTGCTGGGCGGCGGCCATGCCGGCCGGCCCGGAACCGACCACGGCGACCCGACGGCCGGTCTCGCGCTTGGGCGGTCGAGGCCGGATCCAGCCTTCCTTCCAGGCGCGATCGGCGATCGACTGCTCGAGCTGCTTGATCGTGACGGCATCGCCCTCACGGATCTCCAGCACGCAGGACGCCTCGCAAGGCGCCGGGCAGAGCCGGCCGGTGAACTCGGGGAAGTTGTTGGTGGCGTGAAGCTGGCGGATCGCGTCCTGCCAGCGTCCCTGGTAGACGAGATCGTTCCAGTCGGGGATCAGGTTGCCGAGCGGGCAGCCGTTGTGGCAGAAGGGAACGCCGCATTCCATGCAGCGCGCTCCCTGGGCCGAAAGCTCCTCGTCGGAACGCTTGACCACGAACTCGCTGTAGTCACCGACCCGTTCGGCGGGATCCCGGTACGGGATTCCGGCACGCTCAATTTCAAGAAAACCGCCGAGCTTGCCCATCCTCAGGCTCCCTTTTCCGAGGCGACGCCAGTCGCCGGTTCACCAATCACTCCGACATTCTCGTGCTCGGGACCCACGCCGGGCTCGCCTTCGCCTTCGGCCTCGAGCTCGGCCAGGACGCGCTTGTAGTCGGCCGGGAACACCTTGACGAACTTCGACGACATGCTGTCCCAGTCGTCGAGGATCCGCCGCGCGACCTCCGACCCGGTTCGCTCCAGGTGCTCCTGGATCAGTCCGCGCAGCTCGATCCGGTCCTGATCGTCCGGCTCTTCGAGCTGGTTGAGCATGGTCGGGTTGACCCGTGCCTCGAACTGACCTTCGTCATCGAGCACGTACGCGACTCCGCCGCTCATGCCGGCGGCGAAGTTCCGTCCGGTCGGACCAAGCACGACCACCTTGCCGCCGGTCATGTACTCGCAGCCGTGGTCACCGACTCCTTCGATCACCGCCGTCGCGCCGGAGTTGCGGACGGCGAAGCGCTCGCCGCCGAGGCCGCGGAAGAATGCCCGGCCCTTGGTCGCCCCGTAGAGCGAGGTGTTGCCGACGATCACGTTCTCCTCCGGCTGGTACTCGGCTCCCTCTGGCGGGGAGACGGCCAGGATGCCACCGGAAAGGCCCTTGCCGCAGTAGTCGTTGACCTCGCCGCGCAGGGAGAAGCTGACGCCCGGGGCGAGCCAGCCACCGAAGGACTGGCCGGCCGCGCCGCGGAAATTCACCTTGATCGTGTCCTCGGGCAGCCCCTGGGCGCCCTGAGCGTTCGCGATCGCGTTCGAGGTGATGCCGCCCACGCAACGGTCGACGTTCTTCACGGCCATGTCGAACTCGACCGAGTCGCCACCGTCGATGGCGCCTCTCGCCTGCTCGATCAGCTTCCAGTCTAGGTTGTCCTCGAGCACCGGCTCCTGGCCCCGGGTGCGGCGACGGTCGGCCGACGGGTCCACGCCCTCGGGCCAGGCCAGCAGGCCGGAGAGGTCGATGCCCTTGGCCTTCCAGTGCTCGACCGCATCATCGGACTCGATCAGGTCGATCCGGCCGATCAGCTCGTCGATCGAGCGGACGCCCATCTCGGCCATGATCTTGCGGGCCTCCTCGGCCACGAAGAAGAAGTAGTTCACGACATGCTCGGGCTGGCCCTTGAAGCGCTTCCTCAGCTCCGGATCCTGGGTCGCGATGCCCACCGGACAGGTGTTCAGGTGGCAGGCCCGCATCATGATGCAGCCGGAGGCGATCAGCGGCGCGGTCGAGAAGCCCATCTCGTCGGCCCCGAGGATGGCGGCGACTACGACGTCACGGCCGGTCTTCAGCTGGCCGTCGGTCTGGACGGTGATACGCGAGCGCAGGTCGTTGCGGATCAGGGTCTGCTGGGTCTCGGCCAGGCCGATCTCCCAGGGGATTCCGGCCGACTGGACCGAGGACAGGGGCGAAGCGCCGGTTCCGCCGTCGTGGCCGGCGATCAGCACGTGATCGGCGTTGGCCTTGGCGACACCCGCCGCGACGGTGCCGACACCGACCTCAGAGACCAGCTTGACCGATACCGAGGCCTTCGGGTTCGAGCAGCGCAGGTCGTAGATCAGCTGCTTGAGATCCTCGATCGAGTAGATGTCGTGATGCGGCGGCGGCGAGATCAGGCTGACGCCCGGGGTCGTGTGCCGGACCGAGCCGATGTAGCGGTCGACCTTGTGGCCGGGCAGCTGGCCGCCCTCGCCGGGCTTCGCGCCCTGCGCCATCTTGATCTGAAGCTGGTCGGCATTCGCCAGGTAGTGGAAGGTCACACCGAAACGACCGGAGGCGACCTGCTTGATCGCCGAGCGGCGCAGATCGCCGTTGTCGTCCGGAGTGAAGCGGACCGGATCCTCCCCCCCTTCGCCGGTGTTCGACTTGCCGCCGAGGCGGTTCATCGCGATCGCCAGGTTCTCGTGGCTCTCGCGCGAGATCGAGCCGAGCGACATGGCCCCGGTCGCGAAGCGCTTGACGATCTCCTTGGCCGGTTCGACCTCGTCGATCGGGACCGGGCCGGAATCGGCGCTCTTCAGCTTGAAGAGACCACGCAGGGTCGCCTTCTTGAGGGCGATCTCGTTGACCTGCTCGGCGAACTCGTCGTACTTCTCCTGGGCCGAGCCGCCGGCGCCGCGGACCGCGTGTTGGACCAGCGAGACGGTCTCCGGGTTCCACTGGTGGAACTCGCCGTCGCGCCGCCAGGCGTAGACGCCACCGACCGGCAGCAGGTCCTCCCCGGAGCCCGGGAAGGCCGAGGCATGACGCTCCATGGTCTCCTCGGCCAGGACCTCGAGCCCGATGCCGCCGATCCGCGAGGCGGTGCCGGTGAAGTACCGGTCGATCAGGTCCTTCTCGAGACCGACCGCCTCGAAGATCTGGGCGCCGCAGTAGGACTGGATCGTCGAGATCCCCATCTTCGAGATCGTCTTGAGCAGGCCCTTGCCGATCGCCTTGACCACGTTGCGCTGGGCCTTCTCCGGCGATTCCATGTCCGGGACCAGGCCCTCGACCACCAGGTCGTCGACCGAATCGAGCATCAGGTACGGGTTGATCGCCGAGCAGCCATAGCCGATCAGGGTGGCCATGTGATGGACCTCGCGCGGCTCGCCCGATTCGAGGATCAGGCCGGCCCGGAGGCGGGTGCCTTCTCGGACCAGGTGATGGTGGACCGCGCCGACCGCCAGCAGGGCCGGGATCGGCACCCGGCGGGGGCCGGTGCGGCGGTCGGAGAGGATCAGGATGTTGAAGCCCTTGTCGATCGCGCTCTGGGCTTCGAGGCAGATCGCGTCGAGACGGGCCTCGAGGCCCGTGGCGCCATCGGCCGAATCCCAGGTGATGTCGATCGTGTCCGCGCGGAAGATGTCGTGGTTGACGTGGCGGATCGTCTCGAGCTCCTGGTTCATCAGGATCGGCTGGTCGAGACAGAGCTGGTGAGCGTGCTGCTCACCCTCGCTCAGCAGGTTCCGCTCGGCGCCGACGCCGGCCGAAAGGCTCATCACTATCTCTTCGCGGATCGGGTCGATCGGCGGATTGGTGACCTGGGCGAAGAGCTGTTTGAAGTAGCTGTAGAGCGGCGGGCGGTTGTCCGAGAGCACCGGCAACGCGGTGTCGTTGCCCATCGAGCCGATCGGCTCGGCCCCGGTCGCGGCCATCGGGGTGATCAGCACGCGCAGATCCTCCTGCGAGTAGCCGAAGGCCTTCTGGCGGCGCGGGGTCGGCTGGATGCCGGTCATCGTCACGTAGGAGGTCGGCAGGTCGTCGAAGTGGACCGAGGCGTTCTCGAACCACTCGCCATAGGGCTGCTGGGTCGAGATCTCGCGCTTGACCTCTTCGTCCTCGACGATCCGGTTCTTCTCGAGATCGACCAGGAAGAGCTTGCCGGGCTGCAGGCGGCCGAGACGCTTGATGTCCCCGGGCGCGATGTCGAGCAGACCGATCTCCGAGCCGAGCACGATCATGCCGTCGTTGGTCTCGACCCAACGCCCCGGGCGCAGGCCGTTGCGGTCGAGGGTGGCGCCGATCACGCGGCCGTCGGTGAAGCAGACCGCCGCCGGGCCATCCCACGGCTCCATGAGACAGGAGTGGTAGGCGTAGAAGCCCTTCAGCTCGTCGCTGAGATCCTCCCGGCCCTGGTAGGACTCGGGGATCATCATCATCGCCGCATGCGGCAGCGAGCGCCCAGCCAGCATCAGCAGCTCGAGCACGTTGTCGAAGGTGGCGGAGTCCGAGCCGTCGGGCCGGACGACCGGAGTCACCTTCGAGAGGTCGTCGCCGAACAGCTCCGAGGCGAGCTGGGACTCCCTGGCCCGCATCCAGTTGATGTTGCCGCGCAGGGTGTTGATCTCGCCGTTGTGGGCGATCAGCCGGAACGGATGAGCCAGGTCCCAGCTCGGGAAGGTGTTGGTTGAAAACCGCGAGTGGACCAGAGCCATCGCCGAACGGACCCGCTCGTCCTGGAGCTCCGGGTAGAAGCCGGGCACCTGGTACGAGGTGAGCATGCCCTTGTAGACGACGGTCCTCGACGAGCAGGACGCGATGTAGAGCTCTTCGCCGGCCGCGATCTCGCAGACACGGCGGATCACATAGAGCTTGCGCTCGAAGGCGTCCTGGTCCCCGGTGAAGCCCTCACCGGCGCCGATGAACAGCTGGGCGACATGTGGCCGGGCCTCGTTGGCCGTGTTGCCGACGTGGTCGGTGTCGACCGGGACGTCGCGCCATCCGAGGACGACCTGGCCTTCGGCCTCGGCGGTCTTCGAGATCAGGCTCTTGAGCTCCTCGCGCCGGGCCTCGCTCTCGCGGGGCAGGAAGCACATGGCGACGCCGTACTGGCCGACCGGAGGCAGATCGACCCCGGCCTCTTCCCGGTAGTAGACGTCGGGAAGCTGGATCAGGATGCCGGCACCGTCACCGGTGCTGGCATCGGCGCCGGCGGCGCCGCGGTGTTCGAGGTTCTCGAGTGCGAGCAGTCCCTGGCTCACGACCTCGTGCCGGGGCACGTTGTCGAGGCGCGCAACCATCGCCACGCCACAGGCGTCGTGTTCGTTGATCGAGTCGTAGAGGCCGTCACGGGTGGCGGACGACGGGGCAAATTCAGTCATGTGTGCGCGCTTGTCGTGCCGCATCGCGGCGTTTGGTTGTCGGAGTCGGGTATTCGCAGCGGCGAGAACCGCTGTGAGAGGTGGGCCAATCCACCGGAGCAGTTTACCGAAGCAGAGAACTTCTATATGTCCGAGGGGCTAAACCGGTTTGGCCCGGAGGAGGGCCCGGACCGACCCTCAGGAACCCCTGCCCACGTGTTCCTCGTACTCCCTGCGACGTTCGGAATCGGCGCCGGACAGAACCCGGTCGGCGCCGGCCAGGCCGTAGATGCTTTCACGCAGGTTGCGCGGCAGAAGCCTCATCGGGGCGTCGAGCCACTGGTTCAAGGTCGGAACCCAGATCTCGCTGCCTCCCTTGATCATCGCGTCGGCGACCGCTTTGGCGATGTCATCCGGGGAAAGCGGATCCATCAGGTTGATCTCGGGAAGGCCCGCCGCCAGCTCCGTGTCGACGACCCCGGGCAGCACCCAGGAGATCCCGACCCCGCTGCCCTTCAGCTCCGCCCTGACCGCCTCCGAGAATCCGATCACCGCCGATTTGGTCGCGCAGTAGGTGGCGCCGCCGGCCAGACCGGCCTTCCCCGCCTGGGAGGCGATGTTGATGATCCTCCCGCGGCGCCGGGGTTTCATCAGGCTCATGGCCAACTGGGTGCCGTTGATCACCCCGGTCAGGTTGACGGCGATCATCGCCGCGGTCGTCTTCGGGTCCTCCTCGTCCACCGGTCCGAGCATCATCACCCCGGCGTTGTTGACCAGGCCGTCGAGCGGGCCGAACAGCGCCTCCGCCGAATTCAGGAACTCGCCGAAGGAGTCGCGGTCGGTCACGTCGAGGTGGAGCCCGACCGCTCGGTCACCGATCGCTCCGGCCGTCGCGGTCACCCCTTCGAGGTCGAGATCACCGATCGCGACTCTTGCTCCGCGGGCGACCATCTGCTCCGCGGTGGCCTGACCGATCCCTTTCGCACCGCCGGTCACAGCGATGACAGCGCCCTCGAGGCCGCCGTCCACTGTCAACTCTCTCCGTTCCATGCCCGCCAAAGTAACCTCTTTGGACCTTGCCGTCTGCAGAACTGATCTCTTCGGGCATCCTCGCCCCTCCTTTCGCCGCCGTTGACTCGGTCGCGGGCGTCGGCCTGCTCACCGCCTTCGTCGCCGGTTTCGTCTCCTTCCTCTCGCCCTGCGTCCTGCCGATCGTGCCCGGCTATCTCTCGGCCGTCTCCGGCCTGACCGTGAACGAGCTCGAAAACGCGAACTGGAAGAAGGTCCTCACCCCCAGCCTCATCTTCGTCGGCAGCTTCTCCCTGATCTTCATCCTGCTGGGGATGGGAGCGACCAAGATCGGGGAGCTCCTCAGCGACAACCAACGGCTGCTAGAGCAGATCTCGGGTGTGCTGATCATCGTCTTGGGCGTGCTCTTCGTCGCCTCCTTCTTCATCACCAAGCTGAACCGGGAGTGGCACGTCGATGCGCTGATGCAGCGCGCCGGCAAGGGCGGGCCGCTCGTGGCGGGGGCCGCCTTCGCTTTCGCCTGGACGCCCTGCATCGGCCCGACCCTCGCCGCCATCCTGTCAGCCGCCTCGAACGCGAATTCGACCGCCGGCGGGGCTCTGCTCCTCGCCGTCTACTCAGCCGGGCTGGCGATCCCGTTCCTGCTCACAGCGCTTGCCTTCAACCGGATGACCACCGCGTTCGCCGTGGTCAAACGTCACTACGGCGTGATCATCATGATCGGCGGCATCGTCCTGATAGCGATGGGGATCTTCATCCTCACCGGAGAGCTGTCCCGGATCAACATCGAGATGCGGCGCTGGGCCCAGGACCTAGGGCTGAATTTCTAAGACCCCGGCCCTGTCCCGGCATCCCGGTTACGGAGTCGGTTCCATCTGCCGGGTTGGTCCGGCATGTCCGGGGTAGACGGCGCCTCGGGTTCCCGGGTTCCAGGGGTGACCGTCACGAGTTCCTCGGCGATCGCTTCGACTTCCTCTAGCTCGTCGCCCTCCATGTCGCGGGAGCAGACGATGTGGAAGCGGCCGGTTCCGATGTTGGCGTCGGGCACGATCGGCAGGCCGCGGATCTCCTCCCAGCCCAGGCGCTCGACCTCGAAGGGATTCATTCGCACCTCGGCCGCGGGGAACGGACAGGTGGCGTTGTGATGGTCGATCGCCTTCGAGATCGCCTCGAGGTTCTTCGATTCCGCCGAGCTCATGGCTCGATGATGACACAGCAGAACCAGCACCGATCGCGGTGGGTCGGATTTTATGCCCAGGGGCAGCCGATCCGACCCACCGTGGTTGGGACCTACTTGTTGGTCCAGACGACGCCGACTCCGCCGAAACCGAGATCCCGCTTGGTCTGCTCGGTCAGATCCCAGTCACGGCCCGCGACGTAGGGGCCGCGATCGATCACGCGGGCGACCACGGTGCGATGGCCGTACTGAAGGGTGACCTTGGTGCCGCAGGGCAACGACTTGTTGGCGACTCCGCGCGTCGACGGGGTCAGGGTGCCGCCGCAGGCGACGCCGTTGCCGTAGAGACCGGGACCGTAGTAGGAGGCATGGCCGGGACGAAGCGCGCTGAACCGGTGGCGTCGGCTGCTGGCGCCGGTCGAGCCGGAGTTGGGCAGAGCCCGGACCCGGAAGCTGAAGTCACCGGCCGTCCGGGGAACCCACCGCAGGCGGAAACGCCCGTTTGCCCGCGCACGAGTGGTGATGGCGCCTTCGCCGCGGACCCGTACCCTCACCGTCCGGGCGCCGCGAGGGACGACCGTCCCCCGGATCGTCAGCTCCCGGCCGAGACGGATGTAGCGCGCGTTGCCCGCGAGCTTGACGTAGCCGATCACGACCACCTTGCGGACCTTGGAGCTGCGACCGTCATTGGCCCGGACTCGCAGGCTGGCGTTGTTGCGGGCACGGACCTTGACCGCGAATCGGCCGTGATTGTCCGTCTTCACCTTGTTCAGGGTGTGCCAGTGGCCCTTGACGAGGGACTGAACTCGCACATCGCCCCGGTAGGGGTTTCCGGTCCGGCCCCGCAGGTGGAAGTGACCGCCGAAGTTCACGCTGTGATCGGCGATCTTCAGGACGACGGGGCGTTGCTTGGCCTTGGATGATGTTCCGGGCTGGTCGGCGGCGTTCGCGTTGCTGCCGACCGCGGCAAGGACCGCGGCGCAGGCGAGCAGGGACATCAAGGCACGGAAGATCCGGCTGGTACTCATTTGAGACTCCTTTGCGGCGCCTGCGGAGCCGGCCCGTGCCCCGGAACCCTTTGGCCCGGTCACAGATCCAGATGCTGGATTCGGGCCGCTCGTCCTGAGCTTCCCTACCGGTGGATCGCCACCGGATTCATCCCACGCGGTTCAAGCCGCGATCGATACTCCGCCTCCCGACTGAGGAAGCTCGGCGCATGTCGCGAGCCCAAATCGGTGGGTCGGATTTTCGGCCGATGTGCCGAAAATCCGACCCACCGCGTTCACGGGGCCCGCTGATTGTTAGCGTTCTATTAGGAATCAGTCTGCGGGAGCTTGGATTTTCTGTGTGTGCGTTGCTTCACACGGCAGGAAGCCCTGCAAAACGGGATACTGCAGCTGTGGATCGGCTCCCCAATCTCGCGCTCGCCCAGGTCAATCCCACCGTCGGCGACCTCGACGAAAACGCGGCGCTGGTCAGCAGATGGACCGATCGAGCCGAACAGGCCGGCGCGGAGATCGTCGTCTTTCCCGAACTGGTTCTCACCGGCTATCCGGCCGAAGACCTCTACCTGCGTCAGGACTTCATCGCCGCGGCCGGGGAACGACTGAGGGAAGTAGCGACGGGAGTCGGAGACATCACGGCCCTGGTCGGCTTCCCCGAGCCGGTCGGCGATCCGGTCGGACGTGCGATCGCCGCCAACGCCACCGCGGTCATCTCCAACGGCGAGGTGCGGAGCATCTACCGCAAGCGCCTGCTGCCCAACTACGGGGTCTTCGACGAGTACCGCACCTTCCGCAACGGCACCGGGCCCCTGGTCACCGAAGGCGCCGGCCTGAACCTCGGCGTGACGATCTGCGAGGACTGCTGGGACCCCAGCTCCCCCGTCTTTTCCGACCTCGCGCCCGGAGCCGACCTGATCCTCAACTCATCCGCCTCGCCTTACCACCGGGGTAAGGGCCGCGAACGCGAGGAGATCTTCCGCAAGGTCGCCGCCGACAAGGGGCTGCCCGTCGCCATGGTCAACATGGTCGGCGGCCAGGACGAGCTGATCTTCGACGGTTCCAGCGCCCTGATCGCCCCCGACGGGACCGTGCTGGCCAGGGCCGGCCAGTTCACCGAGGACCTCGTGATCTACCAGCCGGACCAACCACCCGATCCCGTCGCCGCCTGGATGGACGACCTCGACGAGGTCTACACCGCCCTGGTCACAGGGCTGCGGGACTACGTGGTCAAGAACGGCTTCAGCCACGTCGGACTCGGACTTTCCGGCGGCATCGACTCCGCTCTCGTCGCGGCCCTGGCCACCGACGCCCTCGGGCCGGAGAAGGTCACCTGCGTGGTCATGCCCTCCCCCCATTCGAGCGGGGAGACCCAGGGTGACGCCCGGGAGATGGCACGACGCCTGGGGACCGAGCTGATCGAGTTCTCGATCGAGGAGACGATGTCCTCCTACGACCACCTTCTGGGCGAGGACGCCACCGGGCTCGCGGCCGAGAATCTCCAGGCCCGGATCCGGGGCAATCTGATGATGGCCCTCTCCAACAGCCGCGGCTGGCTGGTCCTCACCACTGCCAACAAGAGCGAGACGTCGGTCGGATACTCAACCCTCTACGGCGACATGGCCGGCGGACTCGGCCCGATCAAGGATGTGCCGAAGACCCTCGTCTACGAGCTGTGCCGCCACCGCAACGGCTCCTCACCCGTGATCCCCGAATCGATCATCGCCCGCCCGCCATCGGCCGAGCTCCGGCCCGGACAGCTCGACACGGACTCCCTCCCCGACTACGACCAGCTCGACCGCATCCTCCGGATGTACGTCGAAGAAGACCTCGGACCGGCCGAGATCGCAGCTCGCGGAGAAGACCCCAGGGTGGTCGCCGACGTCATCTCCAAGGTCGACCGGGCCGAGTACAAACGACGCCAAGCGCCCCCCGGCCTGAAGATCACCGCCAAGGGCTTCGGCAGGGACCGCCGCATGCCGATCACGAATCGGTACCGGCCCTGGCGGCCCGGTACTGATTCGTAGATAGCTAAGTCGGCGAGCTTCGCCCGCCTCCAAGTTAAGCCCGCCGGACCACAGAAACAAAGTTTGGGGTGGGTACTACGGCGCAACCGCAGCCTCAGGCCAGCTTTTCCAGAACCTCTTCCGGGATGTCGAAGTTGGCGTGGACGTCGTTGACGTCGTCCTGGTCCTCGATCGCGTCGAGGAGCTTGATCAGGGTGCCGGCTTCGGATTCCCCGACCTCGACCGTGTTCTTGGGGATCACTTCCAGGCCGGCGGACTCGATCTCGATCCCGTCGGCTTCGATCGCCTGCTTGACCGCGGTCAGATCGGTCGGCTCGGCCAGCACGCGCAGCTTGCCGTCCTCTTCGACGACATCGCTGGCACCGGCATCGATCGCGCCCATCAGGTCGTCTTCGCTGTTGGCCTCGCCGTCAACGATCACTACGCCGAAGGTCTCGAACATCCAGGCCACCGATCCCGGCTCGCCCAGGCTGCCGCCGTGCTTCGTGAAGGCGTGCCGCACTTCGGCGCTGGTCCGGTTGCGGTTGTCGGTCAACGCGTCGACCAGGATCGCCGCACCGCCGGGTCCGTAACCCTCGAACTGGATCCGCTCGACGACTACCGCGTCGTCGCCTTCACCGGTGCCGCGGTCGATCGCCTTCTCGATGTTCGCCTTCGGCATCGACTGTGCCCGGGCCTTCTGGATGGCGGTCGCCAGCGCCGGATTTCCGTCCGGGTCTCCACCGCCTTCACGGGCGGCGATGGTGATCGCTCTGGCGAGCTTGGTGAACAACTGCCCACGCTTGGCGTCGGCAGCACCCTTCTTGTGTTTGATCGAAGACCATTTCGAATGACCGGACATGCTGTGATTCTATGAACAAGAGCGGCTGATGATTCCCGAGGGCAAACACAAAGTAAGCAGGACGCTGGCGGCCGGAGTCGTTGCGGCGGTAATGCTAATGGCCGCTCTCTCGCTCTGGTCGGTGATTCCGCTGGTCTGGCTGTGGATCGGATCGCAGTTCTCCGACAGCCAGTTCCCGAGCCTCGGGCCATACTTGATCGTGTTTTTCGGGGCGGTCGCTTCGATCCTGCTGGTCGCCTGGATCCTGGGACGGTTGAACGAGCTCTACATCCGGCTGACCGGATCTCGCGACGTCGGTCCGATCCGCATGGGTTGGATGAAGAGCCTCCGCGACAGCGAGAAGACCGGTGACCCGCCGTCGCTGATCGAAGTGGTGATCATCGGATCGGTGGTGATCGCCTTCATCGCCTTCATCGCCTGGTTCTTTGTCCTGGCGGGTTCCCCTCTGCCGAACTAGCCTCAGGCGCTACAGGCCGCCACGAACCAGGAGTGGATCCGGTTGTCCGGGGTCAGCTCCGGGTGGAAGGAGATCGCGGTGACGTTCCCCTGCCTGACCGCGACGGGATGGTCCCCGACCTCGGCCTGCACTTCCACTCCCTCGCCGATCGACTCGACCCAGGGGGCGCGGATGAAGACGGCCCGGATGGTCCCGTCGACCATTCCCTCTACCTCGATGTCATCTTCGAAGCTGGCCAGCTGGCGGCCGAACGCGTTCCGCTTGGTGGTGATGTCGATCAGGCCGAGGTGCTCCCGGCCGGCGACGATCATTCCCGCGCAGGTTCCGAGTATCGGCCTGGCGGCCTCGTGATGTGCCTGGATCGCCGGAGCCAGCCCGGCGTTCTCGATCCCCATCACGATCGTGGTGCTCTCACCTCCGGGCAGGATCAGCCCGTCGAGGTCCTCCATGTCCGCGGGCAGACGAACCTCGACCGGCTCGGCGCCGGCTTCGCGAAGGTGCTCGACGTGCCGCTGGAAGCCGCCCTGGACCGCTAGTACGCCGATCCGGGGCTGCTTTCCAGCCAGATCCGCCTCGTTACCAGCCGCGTCCGGCAAGACGGCCATCCTCGCCGAGGGCGGCCATCTCGATGCCCGGCATGGCCTCGCCCAGCTGCTCCGAGGCAGCGGCGATGCGATCGGCATCGTTGAAGTGCGTGGTCGCCTCGACGATCGCCTTGGCCCGGCGTTCCGGGTCGTCGCTCTTGAAGATGCCGGAGCCGACGAAGTTGCCTTCCGCTCCGAGCTGCATCATCAGAGCGGCGTCGGCCGGAGTCGCGATCCCGCCGGCGCAGAAGACCGGAACCGGCAGCCAGCCGCTGGAGGCGACTTCGCGGACCAGCTCGAGCGGAGCCTGGAGCTCCTTGGCGGCGGTCGGGAGCTCGGTCGAGCTGAGCGTGGTCAGGCGCTTGATGCCACCGACGATCTCACGCATGTGACGGACGGCCTCGACCACGTTGCCGGTGCCGGCCTCGCCCTTGGAGCGGATCATCGCGGCGCCCTCGCCGATCCGGCGCAGCGCCTCGCCGAGGTTGGTCGCGCCGCAGACGAAAGGCGCGTCGAACTCGAACTTGTCGACGTGGTTGGTCTCGTCGGCCGGGGTCAGGACCTCGGACTCGTCGATGAAATCGATGCTGAGCGACTGAAGGACCTGGGCCTCGACGAAATGGCCGATCCGCACCTTCGCCATGACCGGGATGGAGACCGAGTCCTGGATCTCCTTGATCATCTTCGGGTTGGACATGCGGGCGACGCCGCCGTCCTTGCGGATGTCCGCCGGTACGCGCTCGAGGGCCATGACCGCGCAGGCCCCCGCCTCCTCTGCGATTTTCGCCTGGTCGGCGTCGACCACGTCCATGATCACGCCGCCCTTCAGCATCTCAGCCAGGCCCGTCTTAACTCGGAAAGTCGCTTCTTCAGCCATCCCCCCAAATATAGAGAGGGTGGCTCGTCGGAGGCGTCGCCGACCGGCTGCTCCGGACGGCGCTGCCCGCCGCGCCCGGCTACTTCAGCTTGTAGGCGCGGATGCGTTCGCCGTGTTCGCTCTCGCTGCGGGAGTAGACGCCGTAGGCCAGCGCATGCACGAGCGCCATCAGGGCGGTGTTGGAGCGCAGGAACGAGGGACTGTTCGACGAGTAGTAAAGGCTCAGGTCAGCCTTCTTGACCGCGTCCGAGAGGGTCGCGTCGGCGATCGCCATCGTACGGGCGCCGCGGTGGCCGGCCAGCTTCATCGCACGGGCGAGGAGAGCGTGGGAGCGGCCGGAGGAGAGCGTGATGAGCAGCGTCTCCTCGTCGACCCGGCCGAGACGCTGGAGCGAGGGCCCGGCGGTCGAGGTGACGATCTCGGCCCGGATGTCGAGCAGGCTGAGCGTATGACGCAGATAGCTGGCGAAGAAAGCCATCTGGTCGGTGCCGACGATGACCACCTGGCTGGCCGCCGAAAGCGCGGCCACGGCCTCGTCGATCTGGGTCTGGTCCAGCTTGCGGGCCGTCTCCTCGAGATTTGCGTGGTCGGTGCCGAGCGAAGCTTCGAACTCGGAGTGATCGAAGGAGAAGAGCATGCGTCCCCCGCCTTCTTCGCCGCCGACCGTGGCCCGGTACTCCTCGATGGCCGAGGCCTGAAGCTCCGGGTAGCCCTCGAACCCGAGGGCCTGGGAGAAGCGGACGACCGTCGATGACGAAGTCCCGGCCCGTCGAGCGAGCTCCTCCGCAGTCAGGAAGGCCGCTTCGTCGAGATGATCGACGATGTAGCGGGCGACATCCTTCTGGGAGCGGGAAAACTCGTCGATCCGATCCTGGATGTAAGTTGACAGGGTCTTGGTTTCGGCGGTCACTGTGCTCACGCCGATCAGATTCGCCCCCTCCCCCCGTTTCCCTTCCAAATTTGCTCTGAGCAGGGATTTTTGACCATGAGTTCCAGATTCTCAGGACTTCCGAACCGCAAGACCTCACTCACCGGGCATACCGACGAGGGCGACGAGATCTGGATCATCCGCTCTATCTCGCAGAAGTTCTACAACTGCCTCGGTTGCCGGGGCCCGATCGAGATCGGCGATGAGCACGTGGTGGTCCAGTACGTCGGCAAGTTCGGCGGCACCGAGCATTCCCATTGGCACCAGCGCTGCGCCGAGGAGATCCTCTACTCCCAGGTCCGCGGGATGAGGCAGGTCTCGGCAAAGGAATCGAGCCGGGACCGCCTCGAAAGCAGGGGCCGCCGCCCGGCTGGGCGCAGACGACGACCCCGCTGAATCGGCTACCGGTTGCGTCGGGCCCGGACCACGATGCCGGCGACCGTCCCGATCGCCAATCCGGCGATGACGATCAGCAGC
>Ga0153956_1001860_pt1 | contig 17125 bp, 15 predicted proteins | sample TSFL040MetaG_FD_104704 | JGI IMG/M metagenome (GOLD analysis project Ga0153956, IMG submission 104704) | Attine ant fungus gardens microbial communities from Florida, USA - TSFL040 MetaG | ecosystem: Host-associated > Fungi > Mycelium > Unclassified | place: USA: Florida, Wekiwa Springs...
AAGACCCTGAGCGGCAGGGCGGCGGCGATGAACAGGGGATTTTGTCCCAGCGCATCGAGAATCGCGTTGCCGATCTGGCGCGCGGCCGGCGAGCCCTCGGGCAATTGCCGATTGTTTTTCGCCTGCGCGGACTGGTAACCGGACGTGACGTTGCCATCCACCCATTCCGCCTGCTGCATGATTTCGCGGCACTGCGCGACCTGCGCCGCGGATAGAACGTCGGGTATTTGCAGCAACATGAGCAGGTCTCCACGAAAAAGTTGAGTGCGGCGCCGCTCTTTTTATGCGCCGAGCTGCGCGCGGATTTCCAGGGCGATGCCGCGCAGCGAGGGATGCGTCGCGGCGTCGAGTTTTTTCGCCAGCTGTTCGAGGTATGGCGGCGTGGCGCTGCGCATGGCCTGGCGCAGCAGCGCTGCCGCTTCATCGATATGCCCCGCCTCGGCGAGCACCGAAGCATAGCTGCATTGGCCGCGGAAATCGCCGCCTTCGGCGGAGCGGCGATACAGCTCGAAAGCCATCGCGCGATCCGCGGGCACCTCCCAGCCGTTTTCATAGTACTGGCCGAGAAAATTCATCGAGCGCGCGTGTCCCATGTCGGCGGCGCGCTTGAACCAGAGAAAGGCCTGCGCGCGGTCGCGCGCCATACCGCGACCGTTAGCCAGCATGTGGGCGTGGTTGTAAATGGCCCAGTCGAGATCCAGATCCGCGGCGCGGCGATACCAGAGCGCGGCTTCTTCAAGGTTGACGGCCGCGCCCCAGCCGTTTTCCAGGCAGCGGCCGACCATATTCATGCCCATCGGCACGCCGGCGTCGGCGGCGGAGCGGAACCAGCGCAACGCTTCGCGGGGATTGCGCTCCACGGCTTTGCCGTCGAGCAACAGTTGGCCGAGTACGAGCTGGGCGTAGGCGTTGCCATCGCAGGCGGCGCGCCATAACGTCTGCGCCGCGGCCGCCGGATCGCTTTCGAGGAGCGCGCCGATGGCGGCGGGGGAGAGTCGTTGCGATGGTTGTACCAGGGATTCGAGATTCATGGCGTCCAAAAAAAACCGCCCGGCGGACCGGGCGGATCACTCGTTAACACATCAATATTTGAAATTGAGCGCCATGGTCGCGGTGCGTCCCGGCGCCTCGCTCGCGTAGTGCGAAGCGTAGGCCTTGTCGAAATATTCCTTGTTGGTCAGGTTCTGGATATTGAGTTGCAGATCCAGGTTCTGATTGATTTTGTAGGTGGCCATCGCGTCGTAGCGAACATAGGATGGAACCCACTTGGTGTTGGCGGTATTGCCCCATACCTTGTCGACATAGAACGCGCCGCCGCCGATGGTCAGGTCGGAAAGCACCTGGTAAGTCGTCCACAGGCTCGCGCTTTTCTTCGGCGTATTGGGGATTTCGTTGCCTTTTTGCGCGCCATTGGCGCTGTAGTTGCCGTTGTCGACGATTTCCGATTTCAGGTAGCTGAAGCCGCCGAATGCCTGCCATTTGCTGGTGATGTTTCCGGCGAAGCCGAGCTCCAGGCCATCGACGCGTTGCTGGCCGGAGATTTCGTAGGTGTTGGCATCGACCTGGACGCGTGCGTTGTATTTGTCCGTGCGGAAAACCGCCGCGGTCAGCGCCAGTTTTTCATCCAGTACATCCCACTTGGTGCCGAGTTCCAGCGTGCGGTATTTCTCCGGGCTCAGGTCGCTGGTGGTGCTCAACGGGTTGGTATCGCTGCCTTCGTTGACCGATGCGCCGGCAGGGATCGAAGCCGTGCTGTAGCTCAGGTACACGCTGCCGTTGTGCGCGGGCTTGTAAACCACGCCGGCCTGCCAGTTCAGCAGATTGTCGTCGCGGCTCAGGCTGACGCGCGAGGTTGCGGGCGCAACGATGGGATTGGTGACCGAGGTCGAGTATTTGTCGAAACGCAGGCCGGCGTTCAGCAGCCATTGTTCGTTCAACTCGGCGGTATCGAAGGCGTAGATCGATTTCGTCGTGACATCCGTATCCGTCGGGTTGTGGGCGCGGGTGATGCGGCCGCTCCATGGATCGCCCGGATTCGGATCGTTGATCGTGGTGCAGTTGTAATTGGCGACCGAAGCCGAATCGCAGGTATTGCTGCCGGTCGGCACGACATAGCTGTCCTTGGTGGACTCTTCGCGGGACAGCTCGATGCCGGTGGAGAAATTGTGCTTGATCGAGCCAGTGTCGAAGCTGCCGAACACATCGGTCTGGTTGGCGATGCTGTCGGTATCGCCGACGCGGGTATTGGCCCGGCGCCAGAGCGTGCCGCCGACATGATCCGGTACCGTGGTGGTGGGCAGCAGCCAGTTGCCCTTGCTGTCGTCGGGCTGGGTGACAATGTAATCCTGCATGCTGCGGCCATAACGCGTGGTGCTGCGCAGGGTGATGGCATCGGTCAGGTCGTTCTCGATGGCCACGGTGAAGATATCCGTGCTGGTCTTGCGGAAGTCGCGGTCGGTCAGGCCGTAGAACGTATCCCGGTCGACATCGACGGGGCGGCCATTGCCGTTCAATTTCACATACGGGCTGGTCGCGGCCAGCGGGTTGTTGTACGGAATGCCGGGATCGGGCATATCGTCCGACTGCATGTGGTAGTAGCTGATCGTGGTGCGGGTCGAGGTGCCGAGGCCCAGCGCCAGCGAGGGCGCGATGCCCCAGCGGTCGACATTGACTTCGTCGCGGCCGGCCACGTCGGATTTGTGTTTCATCAGGTTCAGGCGTGCCGCGACCGTGTCGGAAATGCGGTAGTTGCCATCCAGCGTATAGCGCTGGTAGTTGTCGGTGCCGAGGCCGATGCTGCCGGCCAGGAAGTTTTCCGCTTTCGGCGTTTTGCTGATGAGGTTGATGCCGCCGCCGCCCGAGCCGCGACCGTTGAAGGCGCCGCCCGAACCTTTGGAAACCTCGACCGATTCCAGGTCGAAGATTTCACGCGACTGGGCGCCGACATCGCGCATGCCATCGACAAAGATGCTGCCCTGGGAATCGAAGCCGCGGATGAACGGACGATCGCCTTGCGGGTTGCCGCCTTCGCCGGCGCCCATGGTGATGCCCGGGGTGGTGCGCAGGGCTTCGGTCAGCGTGGTGGAACCGCTTTGCGAAATCACTTCCTTGGGAATGACGGTGACCGATTTCGGCGTGTCGACCAGCGGCGCGGTGTATTTCGGAGAGACAGGTTCCGATTTGTAAGTATCTTCGGCTTCGCCTTTGACGCGAACCTTGGATAGCACAGTATCCTTGCTTTCCTTCGAGTCGGAAGCGGTTTCGGAGCGCGCCTGGGTGGGCAGCGTGGCCAGTGCAATACTCACCGCCGTGGCAAGGGCGCGGTAACGGGGCAAATGGTTGGAGTTTTTAATGTAGTGCTCGGACATGGAAAAGTTCCTGCTCTCTTCAAATAAGAATCAATCTTATTATCTCTTACGGATGAGATCAATTAAAATTTGATAATAATTCTCATTATTATGGCGCCTCCTTCGAAGTCCACGGATTTCCCCGGGTCGCCCGCGGTTGCGGCGAACGGCATCGCGGAAGGTCGTTTCGGGAGCATGTTTCACCACGGCATGTTTTGCTGGGGCTGCGGGTATACTTTTGTGTACTATCCGGCCTGGTACCTTTACGGGGTTCATGCCAGGGATCCGAACAGCGATGGAATCGGCTTGGGACTAAGCCCGATTTGGCGAGTGGACGGGTTCGAAAATGTGGGTTTTCAGGAGTGGCGCCAATTCCGGCGCCGTTGCTTGAGGGAGAGAGGTCGTGGAAAAAAAAGATAATATGCCGATGTGGGTTTTTCTGGCTTTTTCCAGCATCAATACGCGCAGCGGCGCGTTGTGGCTGATTGGGGCAAGCGCTCTGTTCACCCTGTACTGCATTCCGTTCGTCAAATACTTTCAGGATTCATCCTGGATTGGAAAGGTTTTCCTGATCGACGACTGGAGCTGGTTCGCGGCCATGGTTGCGATCACCGGCTGGTATTGGTTCAGCCTGAAGTGGATCGACAACAACCTCAAATGGGAAGAAGTCAAAAGCAAGTGACCCGCGCTGGCCGGATGCGATGACCGTATCCGGCCACGTCTTTAATGGTCCGCCTGCGGAAAAAACCGTTTGAATGGCTCCAGCGCGCCGGGATTGGCCAGGGCTTCCAGGTTGCCGACGTGCTCGCCGTGCAGGGTCTGCGTCACCGCGATCTCAACGGGTTTTCCCGTCAGCGTCCGGGGAATGTCATCGACTTGCAGAATCAGTTCCGGCACATGCCTTGGCGTGGTGTTGCTGCGAATCGTCTGCTTGATTTCCTGGATCAGCGCAGCGTCGAGCCGCGCGCCCTCGCGCAATTGCACGAACAGCAGCACCCGGGTATCGCCCTGCCAGCGCTGGCCGACGCAGATGCTGTCGGCGACCGCGGCAATTTTTTCCACCTGCCGGTAGATCTCGGCGGTGCCGATGCGCACGCCGCCGGGATTGAGCGTGGCGTCGGAGCGCCCGTGGATGATCACGCCGTTCTGGGCGGTGATCTCCGCATAATCGCCGTGGGCCCACACATTCGGAAAGCGCGCGAAATAGGCTTTGTGGTAGCGCGCGCCGTCCGGATCGTTCCAGAAATACACGGGCGTGCTGGGGAAGGGCCGGGTGCATACCAGCTCGCCTTTCTGTTCCCGCAGCGAATGGCCCTGCTCATCCCAGACTTCCGCCGCCATGCCGAGCGCAATGCATTGCAGCTGGCCTTCAAAGACGGGCAGCGTCGGATTGCCGATGGCGAAGCAGCAGATGACATCGGTGCCGCCGGAAATCGAACTCAGGCACAGATCGCGCTTGATGTGCTCGTACACATAGCGAAATCCGGTTTCGGTCAGCGGCGAGCCGGTGGACAACACGCTTTTCAGGCGCGCGAGCGGATACTGTCGCCGTGGCGAAAAGCCCGCGTTGTTGAGCGCCGCCAGATATTTCGCGCTGGTGCCGAACACCGTCACGCCTTCGCGCTCCGCGATGTCCCACAGCGCCTGCGGGCCCGGATGAAACGGCGATCCGTCATAGAGAAGCAGCGTGGCGCCGCTGGCCAATCCGGATACCAGCCAGTTCCACATCATCCAGCCGCAGGTGGTGAAGTAATACAGCACGTCGGTGTCGTTCAGGTCGACGTGCAGGCGGTGTTCCTTGACGTGTTGCAGCAGCGTGCCGCCGGCGCCGTGCACGATGCATTTCGGCTTTCCGGTGGTTCCGGAGGAATACAGGATGTACAGCGGCTGCGCGAAGGGCAGGCGCGCGCACCGCAACGGCTGGCCGGCGCCCGCGTCGAGGGCTTGCCTGAACGTGACGGCGCCGGGCAGCGCGCTGTTCGCATCGAGCACATTGACCAGCACCAGCTGGCGCAGGTCGGGCAGCGTGTCGCGCAGCTGTTCGACCTTGGCGCGGATGTCGAAGCTCTTGCCGCCGTAGTAATAGCCGTCGCAGGCCAGCAGCACCTTGGGTTGCGTCTGGCCGAAACGATCCTGGATGCTGCTCAGGCCGAAATCCGGCGAGCAGGACGTCCAGATGGCGCCGATGCTGGCCGTGGCCAGCATCGCCACCACGGTGGCGCTGATGTTCGGCAGCAGGCCGGCCACGCGATCGCCCGGCGTCACGCCCCAGGCGCGCAGGCAGTGGGCAAACGCGGCCACGCGCGCGGCCAGTTCGGCATGGCTGACCGATTCGCGCTTGCCGGTTTCGAGATAACTCACCAGCGCCGGATGTTCATCGCGCCGACGCAACAGGTTTTCCGCGAAATTCAGCCGCGTGCCGGCGAACCAGCGGGCGCCGGCAAACCGCTCGGCATTCTGCAACACCGGCTCGGAGGAGCGATCTCCCAGAATGCCGCAGAAATCCCAGACGGCATTCCAGAAGAGCTCGGGATAGCGCACCGACCAGTCGTGCAGTTGCGGGTAATCCGCGAATTGCAGGCCGTGGCGCGCTTCGATCTCCCGCTGGAAGCGGGTCATGTTGGCGTTTTCCACGCGCGCGGCGGAGGGTTTCCAGAGCGGCTCTTGCGCATTCATGGGCGTATTCCCCGACGGTTGAGTGTGGCCCGATGCTCCCGGTCTTTGCGCGCCGCGCAAGCCGCCGGCGCGGTCTGTTTATTCCGCCATGGGCGGCTCGGGCCGGTCGTCGGGCCTGGCTTTGGGCATTTTACGAAACAGCAGCAACAAGGGAATGGTCAGCAATACCATCCAGTGCATCAGCGCGAAGTCGGAGAAATAGGCGATGCCGCTGGCCTGGCGGGTCAGCTCGCCGTCGATGGCGAGAGCCCCGACCGTACTGTTCCAATCCCACTGCGGCGGCAGCCACGGCTGTTGCAGCGCGTCGCGAAACGGCGTCAGCGATTCGCTCAGCTGCGCGTGCAGCACTTGCGTGTTTTGCGCGAGCAGGGTGGTGATCATCGAAATGAACAGGCTGCCGCTGAGATTGCGCAGCAGGTTGTACATGGCCGAGCCCTCGGTGCGATAGCGCCGGTCCAGCGTGGAGAACAGCAGGATATTGATCGGCACCATGGTGAAGCCGAGGCCGACGCCCTGGACGAAGCCGGTGCTGACGATCCTGCCGGTGCCCACGTCGAGGGTGAAATGCGCCATGTCGGTCATGGCCCAGGACGTCAGCAGCAATCCGAACAACAGCAGCCAGCGCGGATCGACGCGGTTGGCCAGGCGCGGCGTCAGCATCATGGCGATCAGCGTGCCGACGCCGCGCGGCGCCATCATGATGCCCGAGGTCAGCACGGGAATGCCGAGCAGGCCCTGCAAAAACAGCGGCAGCAGCGCCATCGTGCCCATCATGGTCGAGGACGCGAAAAAGTTGAAAATCAATCCGGCCACGAAATTGCGGTCGCGAAACAGGGCGGGTTCGACAAAGGGGTTTTGCGCCGTGAACATGTGCACCAGAAATAAATAAATGCACACGCCGGAGACGAACAGCTCGACGATGATTTCGGTGGAGCTGAACCAGTTCAGCGATTGGCCGCGGTCCACCGCGAGCTGCAGGGCGCCGATGCCGACGCTGAGCAGCGCGAAGCCGAAGAAATCGAAGCTGCGCGTCGCGTCGCGCGGGCTTTCGCGCATGAAAAACAGCATGCCGCTGAGCGCGATCAGGCCCAGCGGCAGGTTGATGTAGAACACCCAGCGCCAGTTATAAAAGTCGGTGAGCAAACCGCCCAGCGTCGGCCCGATGATGGGGCCGAACATCACGCCGAAGCCGAAAATCGCCATCGCCTTGCCGCGTTCCTTGTCGGTGTAGAGATCGAGCAGCACCGCCTGGATGATCGGCATCAGCGGCGCGCCGAAAGCGCCCTGCATGAAGCGGAACGAGACCATTTGCACCAGCGAGGTGGCCGCGCCGCATAAGGCGGAAGCAACGATGAATCCGAAGCTGGCCACCAGCAGCACTTTCTTGCGCCCGAAGCGGTGGGCGAGAAAGGCGCTGGGCGGCGTCATGATCGCCGCGGCGAGAATATAGGACGTGAGCACCCAGGCGATCTGGTCCTGGGTCGCCGCCACGCTGCCCTGGATGTGCGGCAGCGCGACGTTGGCGATGGTGCTGTCGAGGGTCTGCATCAGCGCCGCGATGGTGATGGCGATGGTCACCACCAGGCGGTGCCGTACCGGCAGTGCCGGTGTTTGCGTGGATATCGCTGCGGTCATTGCATTACTGCGCGGCTTGAGAGGACAAATGCAGCAGCTTCGCCAGCGAGTGGTGAGCGCCGGTATCGATTTCCACCGCGGTGGTCATGCCGACCCGCAGCGGCGGATCGTTCGGCGCGGCAGCGATGGCGATGCGCACCGGAATGCGCTGCACCACCTTCACCCAGTTGCCCGACGCGTTCTGCGGCGGCAGCACCGAAAACTCGGCGCCGGTGGCCTGGGCGATGCTTTGCACGCTGCCGTGCCATTCGCGCCCGGAATAGGTGTCGACGCGGATCTTGACCGGCTGGCCGACCCGCACGTTGGCCAGATCGGTTTCCATGAAATTGGCTTCGATCCACATGTCGGAGGTCGCGATCACGCTCATCACGGCGCTGCCGGCCGCGATGTACTGGCCGAGCTGCGGCACCTTGCTCGCGGTGCCCGCGAACGGCGCGGTGACCACGGCGTGCTCGAGATTGAGGGCGGCGGTGTCGCGGCTGGCTTGCGCTTCGAGGTAGCGCGGGTGTTTTTCCGCGGGGATGTCGGCGCTGCCCGACAACTGCGTCAGCGTTTGCGCCTGTTCCTGCTCCAGCACGGCGACCTGGTCGCGCGCGGTGTCGAAATTATGCTGGGCCTCGTCGAGCTTGGCCTGGGGCGTCAGTTTCTGTTTGGCCAGCTGGGTCTGACGATTGAGTTCGCGCGCGGCGAAATCCACGTTGGTTTTGGCCAGGCGCAACTGCTCCAGTTTTTGCCGGTAGCTGGCCTTGGTGCCTTCGATTTCGGAGCGCACCGTATGCAGTTGGGCCTCGGCGCGGGCCAGCGCGAGGCGAAACGGTTCGTCATCGACGCGGAACAGTTCTTCGCCGGCGCGCACATTCTGGTTTTCGCGCACCGCGATGGCGGAAATCGGCCCGGAAACCTGGGCGCTGATCGTCACCTTGTTCGCCTTCACATAAGCGTTGTCGGTCTCGACATAGCGGCCGCCGCTGAAATACAGGGCGGCGGCGATCAGCAGTGCGATCACCGGCCCGAGAATGAACAGCACCCGCCGCAAATGGCTTCTGTCGGGCCTGGCCGGCGCGGCCGCCGGTTCGAGGCTGAGTGTGGCGGGCACTTCCTGGGGTTGCGCTTCGGCGCGTTCAGCGCGCGCAGTGGCTAGTTTCTGCTGCTGCATGGTGCGGTTTAACTCGCTGGATTGGCGGCACGTTCGGTATCGGCGTGCAAAAGGTTGGATTTGATTTTTTCCAGGGAGGCGAGCAATTGCTCGAACTCCGCCACGGACATGTTCGCGCAGGTTTCCTCGTGCACGGCTTCCGCGGCATCGCGCAGTTCCGTAAGAATCGGCTGCGCTTTCGGCGTCAGAAACAGCCGCACGGCGCGACGGTCGCCCGGGTCCGGCCTGCGTTCGACCCAGCCGCCGGCTTCCAGGCGGTCGATCAGCCGCGCCAGGGTGATGGGCTGTATTTCCATGGCCTCGGCCAGCGGCGCTTGGTTGATGCCCTCGCAGCGGCGCAGATGCACGATGGCCTGCCACTGGGTCTGGGTCAGGCCGAAGTGGCGCAGGCGGCGGTTGAAATTGCGGCGCAGCAGCCGGCTGATTTCCCCTAACAGGGAGCCGAAGTTGCGCCGGGGATCGAAAGCGGGGGAACTCATGAGTAAACAACTGTTTCTGAAGTGTGCTTATTATAAGCTTGCTTACTATCTTGTAAAGAATCCGATGGCGGATTTTTCCGGTAATTTGCCTCGGTTCTCCGCAGCTTCGCATTTTGGCCCGGGTGGCGGGGGCGGCTGACGGGGGCAGATATAAAGGATCGATACCCTTCAAGGAGGAAGTCTGTCCGAAATGCTTTTGCCCCGGCGCGTGCTGATCGCCAGCCTGCCATTAATACCGATGGCCTGTGGCGGCGGCTCATCGGTCGGGTCGGTGCGCAGTGCGCCGGGATCGACACAGGTTGCGACGATGTTGCCGGCGTTTCGGCTCCCGCTCCTTCTGTCCGGCTGTCCGGCGGCGGCCGCTCAATCCGGCGCTGACCGCCTGTTTTAGAAAAAAACCATTTCGCCGCGCGCCGGCGCTTATGCTGAAAACATCCTTAGTAAACCGGCGATGGCACTGGATAATGCCGGCAAAACGCGTGACGCGGGTTTTCCTTGAGGAGCTGAGCATGTTGGAGCTGCGCAGGGCAACCGACCGGGGTGTCGCCGAGTTCGGCTGGCTGCATTCCCGGCACACCTTTTCCTTTGGCCGGTATTACGATCCTTTCCAGCAGGGTTTTTCCGATCTGCGCGTGATCAACGATGACCGGGTCGATCCCGGCATGGGCTTCGGCATGCACGCGCATAGCGACATGGAAATTTTTTCCTACGTGCTGGAGGGCTCGCTCGCGCACAAGGATTCGATGGGGACGGGCTCGACGATTCGTCCCGGCGACGTGCAGATGATGAGCGCCGGCACGGGTGTCCAGCACAGCGAGTTCAATCCCTCGCGCAGCGAGCCGGTGCATTTTCTGCAAATCTGGATCGTGCCGGATCGCAAGCAGGCGGAGCCGCGTTATCAGCAGCAACATTTTCCCGATGCCGACAAGCGCGGGCGTTTGCGCCTGATCATTTCTCCCGATGGCGCGATGAATTCGTTGTCGGTGCATCAGGATGTGAAAGTCTACGCGGGCCTGTTCGATGGCGAGGAAAGCGCGACCTTCACGCTCGATGCGCATCGCTATGCCTATGTGCATGTCGCCAGCGGCAGCCTGCATATCAACGACATTCACTTCGACGGCGGCGATGGCGCGCGTGTTCGCGCCGAGAAAAAACTGCATTTCTCGCTGGGACAACAGGCCGAGGTGCTGGTGTTCGATTTGCGTGCCCGCGAGAAACCGCAGTGATGAGATTGAAATGCGCAACACTGGAGTCGCGGTGGCGAGTCGCTTTAAATCACTGAAAAATTGCGCTGGCGTTGAGCGGCTTGTGCGATGACTCGGGCTCGAATCACCGGTGGCGCTCTGCCCGATACGTTCGCGTCTTACGCCAATACCCGGCAGCGCTCATCCCCATGCGGCTCGCTTGTTCCCCGACAGGTTTTTTGAGTGTTCCGCGTGGCGCTTCGCTATGCAATACATCGGCCCGCCGTACATCTTCCGTTTTCAAAAGCTGTCGTCGTATGCGGGGCTTCTGGCTAACAACTGCGTAACCAGCTTCCCCGGTGGCCACATCTTCATGAGCAACAACGATGTGCTGCGCCATTCGGGTGGCGAGCCCGTCAGCATCTGCACGGGACGAATGCAGAAATGGATTTTCAACAACATCGACGGCAACTACTACAACCGATCGTTCCTGCTTTCGCATCCTAGCTACAACGAAATCTGGATTTGCTTCCCACAAACCGGTTTCCAATTCCCCAACGTGGCGGCGGTCTGGAACTGGCAGGAGGACACCTGGGCCGTTCGGGACCTTCCGAATGTGTCCTGCGGCACTGTTGGCGTGTTCGACTCGGTGGGTTCGGACAGCTTCGATGGCGATTCCGGATCATTCGACAGCGATAATACGTCCTTCAACTTCTCGCCTTTTGCCAGCGCCACCAAGCGCATGGTCATGGGGTCGCCGCAGTATTCCCAAGCGACCATAGGGCCAGCATTTACTGCCTACGTGCAGCGCGAGGGTATCGACTTTGGCATGCCGGAGCGAACCAAGCTAATTCGTTCGGTTCGCCCACGGGTCGATGCCCCGCCAGGGACCAAAATTATGGTTCAGATTGGGGCGGCCATGGATTTGACCTCTGGCACAGTTTGGCATCAGCCAAAACCCTTTATAGCCGGGACGAGCTTCAAAGTGGATGTGTTGGCTTCAGGACGGTACATCGCTGTCAAATTCTTTACCGATCTCAATGCCAAATGGCGGCTCAAATCGTTCGACTTCGATTTCAAAGTGTTGGGGAAATTCTGATGGGGCTTCTCGGAGACGTGGGGAGAAAGGCTGCCAAGCGGCTGAAGGGCTTGCTGGATATAGAGGGCGAGGCCGAAGGATTATTGGGGGATATTCCCTCCGATCAAATAGCAAGCAAGTCTGCATTCCTGTATAATCCACCAGCTAAACCACAACGTGCTTTTGAGCTGGATTACCCACAGGGAGCGATCACTGATGACGCAGGAAACCTCCTCTACGACATCGACGGCAGGCCATTCGGAAGAGGTCTTGTCGTGGGCCGAAAGGTGGCTGGCGGAGCAGACCAAGCCCTCCCGGCTGCAGAATTTGACGCCATTACAGAGGCAGCAACGGGCCAAAAGCCTGCGCGCGTTGCGCCAAGCAAGATCGGGCAAGGGGGATATGGTGCTGTTGGTATAAACCGGTATTCCGGCCAACCTGAACAGGTCTATCTCTCCACAAAGCTTTCCCCTCAGCAACTGCCGCAAGTCTATGCCCATGAGGTCGGCCATGTCGTAGATCAGGCTGCAGGCGAGATCCCCACGGCAGGGTTAGAGAAAGAACTTTCCTTCATTTACAACGACATCAATAACCCTGTTCTAGCCCAGCGTCGTGGCCTACTGGGCGATGATGTCGATATTTCAACAGCAAGAAATCTGCGCAATTGGACTCCGAATTCGGCGGGATATAAGACTCCCGTTGACATTCAGCGTGAGCAAATGGCCGAGGCAATTCGCTCTTACTTGGCAGACCCTAATTACATCAAGACTGTGGCGTCTAATACCGCTGCTCGAATTCGAGAGTATGTAAATAGCAATCCCCGCCTGAAGGACATCATCCAGTTCAATACATTGGCTCCAGCTTCAGCTGCTCTTGCGTTGGCAACGCATGACCAGAATGCCAATGCTGCTCCCACTACTGGCGAGGCTGTGCCCGACGAATATCCAGGGTTGGAGGGTTTAGCGGACTTTATCGATAAGTATGTCCGTACACCGGTTCCGCTCATGGAAGAGCCCTTATCTGGTGTTTCGAACTATCTGCGAAACTTTGGCCGCGAAAGGCCAGCATTACAGCGTTACCTCGATGCGCTTGGCGCAACATCGGATTTCTACTGATGTATCAGCCCGGGATTGTTCCATCAGATCCGAAGCAGCTTTCGCAATTCCTGACCAATGAGCTGCTGAGCCTTCAGCGTGCATTGAGCGATAAAGTTGCGCATCTGAATTTACAGGTCACGACAGTAGCACCGGATAAGCCCCGCGATGGAATTATCGTGCTGGCGGATGGTGTTTCTTGGAACCCCGGAAGTGGTCCGGGCTATTACGGCTACAGGGCCGGCGCTTGGCGATTCCTCGGCTAGTTCCGATCTATACGACGGACATTCCCCAGGCTTGGCCGTACTTCACACCCTTCGTTTTGACGCGCGCCGAAAAAAACCATCGTTCGACGATGCCATCCGCGATGGCCGCGAGGTTTGTACGAATTACAGCGCGACGTGTCGAGGAGGACCACAGAACGGGTCTGGATACAAGTTTTTTTTCGCGAGACGTATCGTCCATTGCACGGTTTTTCCCCGCGCGCGGCTTGGCGTATGATGACGGCGCTTACGCGCAAGCGCGTTACGTAATCCTTTGAATAAAATTGTGGAAGAAGAGGTTTTTGCTATGAGTCGATTGAGCGGTAAGGTTGCGATCGTCACCGGTGGCGCCCGGGGCATGGGCGAGGCGACGGTGCGCCTGTTTGTCGAGCACGGCGCCAAGGTCGTGATCGGCGATGTGCTGGACGAGCCGGGCCAGGCGCTGGCGCGCGAACTGGGCGCGAACGCCGTCTTTATGCATATGGATGTCACGCAGAAAGCCGACTGGGAAAAGGCGGTGGCGCGGGCCCAGGAATTCGGCCCGCTGAATGTGCTGGTCAACAATGCGGGCATCGTGCACATGGCTTCGATCCTGGGCACCAGCGAAGAGGATTACCTGCGCGTCATCAAGATCAACCAGATCGGCACTTTCCTCGGCATTCAATCGGTCATCGAGCCGATGAAAGCGGCCAAAGGCGGCTCGATCATCAACGTCTCCTCGATCGACGGCCTGCAATCGAAAAACGGCCTGAGCGCTTATTCCTCCACCAAGTGGGCGGTGCGCGGCCTGACCAAGAGCGCGGCCATCGAGCTGGGTAAATACGGCATCCGCGTCAACAGCGTGCACCCGGGCGGCATCTTCACCGTCATGGGCGGAAAAATGAGCGACGACGCCGATCCGGCCAGCATGGATCCGTTCTATTCCCATCACGCGATTCCGCGCGTCGGCCTGCCGCACGAAGTGGCCAATGTCACCCTGTTCCTCGCCACCGACGAAGCCTCCTACAGCACGGGCTCCGAATTCGTCGCCGATGGCGGCTGGAACGCGGGCATGTACCAGGACATGATGCCCAACTCCTGATGGCGCGGTCCGCCTCGCAACGAAAAATGCCGGCTTTGACGCCGGCATTTTTTTGCGCGCGTTTTCCGCGGCCGGTGGCGTATTTCGACGCGCGCATGGACAGTTCCGCAGGCGCAATTTTTCCGATGCCATGCTGTCCGATCAGAACACGCGTCGGAGAGGAGCTGAACTCATGGAACCCCTGATCGAACGTATCGCGGCGCTGAAAATCGTCCCGGTAATTGCCGTCGAACACGACGCGGACATCGTGCCGCTCGGAACAGCGCTCGCGGACGGCGGCCTGCCGGTGGCCGAGGTCACTTTTCGCACGCCGGCCGCGGCGGATGCGATTCGCCGCCTGCGCGACGCGTTGCCCGCCATGCTGATCGGCGCCGGCACCGTGCTCAACTACGATCAGGCGCGACAGGCGCGGGCGGCGGGAGCCGCATTCATCGTCAGTCCCGGCTTCAACCCGCGTACGGTCGCCGCCTGTCGCGAACTCGATATTCCCTTTATTCCCGGCGTCAACAATCCCAGCGCCATCGAAGCGGCCCTGGAGCTGGGTATCAGCACCGTGAAATTTTTTCCCGCCGAAGCTTCCGGCGGCCTCCGGATGATCAAGGCCTTGCTGGGGCCGTACAACCAGCTGCAACTGCTGCCGACCGGAGGCATCGACGCCGATAATATTCGCGATTATCTCGCGCTGCCCGGCGTGATTGCCTGCGGCGGCAGCTGGATGGTGGATAAAAAACTCATCGCCGAGAAACGCTGGGACGAGGTCGCGCGCAGGACTCGCGCGGCCGTCGCGCTGGTGCGGCGTTGACGAGAAAGCTGGATGAGATGGGGCCGGGAGGAGGCTGCCACTCGCCGAGGCGAGTGGCAGTAACAGCGATCAGCGCTTGACGATGACCGAGGAGCCGTGGCCGAACAGGCCCTGGTTGGCGGTGATGCCGACCTTGGCGTTGGCGACCTGGCGCTCGCCGGCCTGGCCGCGCAGCTGCCAGGTCAACTCGCAGACCTGCGCCAGCGCCTGGGCGGGCACGGCCTCGCCGAAGCAGGCCAGGCCGCCGCTCGGGTTGACCGGAACGCGGCCGCCGATCCGGGTGTCGCCGTCGCGCAGCAGTTTTTCCGCCTCGCCCTGTTTGCACAGGCCGATGTACTCGTACCAGTCGAGCTCCAGCGCGGAGGACAGGTCGTACACCTCCGCCAGGGATACGTCTTCCGGGCCGATGCCGGCTTCCTCATACGCCTTGGTGGCGATGGAGGAGCGGAACGAAAACGCGTTGGAGACCGCGGCCGAGTCGGTGGCGATATCCGGCATTTCGACCTCGGCGCTGGCGTAGCGCGGGGTGACGGTGGAGATCGCGGCGACGCGCACCGGATTGTTCACGCCCATTTTCTTCGCGTAATCCATGCTGCACAGCACCAGCGCGGCGCCGCCGTCGGAGGTGGCGCAGATCTGGAACAGGCGCAGCGGGTCGGCCACCATCGCCGAGCCCATCACTTCTTCCAGGGTGAATTTCTTGCGATAACGCGCGTAGGGGTTGGTGAAACCGTGTTCGGCGTTCTTGATTTTCACCGCCGAGAAATCCTCTTCGGTGGCGCCGTACAGATCCATGCGGCGGCGGGCATATAAAGAGAAGTAGGTCGGGTTGGTGATGCCCAGGTGAAAGCGCACCCAGTCGGGGTCGTCGGGGCGATAGCCCTTGGCTGGAGCCAGGAAGCCCTTCGGCGTGGTATCGGCGCCGACCACCAGCGCGACCTCGCAGGCGCCGGACAGGATTTTCGCGCGCGCGGCGGCCAGGGCCTGCGAGCCCGAGGCGCAGGCGGCGTAGGAGGTGTTGACCTCCGCGCCCTGCCAGCCCAGGGCCTGGGCGAAGGTGGCGCCGGCCACATAGCCGGGATAACCGCAGCGCATGGTGGCCGCGCCCGACACGAACTGAACGTCTTTCCAGGCGACGCCGGCGTCCTTGAGCGCGTCGCGCGCGGCTTGCACGCCGTATTCGACAAAATTGCGACCCCATTTGCCCCAGGGATGCATGCCCACGCCGAGGATGGCGACTTCGTTGCTCATTGTGCGTCTCCCGCCGGTTGCCATTTCCAGGTGACTTTTTCGGATTCTTCGTCTTCGTACAGGGTTTCCAGGACCAGCTCCATCTTCATGCCGACCTTGAGGCGGTCGACGTCGATGCCTTTCACCACCTGGCCCAGCACGATCATTTTTTCGCGGTCCAGTTCCACCGCGGCGATGGCGTAGGGCACGAAGGGCTCTTCGGCGACGAAGGGCTCGGGCGGCTTGTAGCAGGCGTTGGTATACGACCAGATGGTGCCGGTGCGGCTCAGCGGCACCGCATCGAATTCGGTGCCCTCGCATTCCGGATTGCGGCAGTACTGTGTCTTGAGCGGTGGGAAGAAATAGGTTTTGCAGGCCGTGCATTGCGATCCGATCAAGTGCGGCTGGTTTTTATCCAGCGTGAACCAGCCTTCGATGGCCGGCACCTGTGGCTTCTGACTCATAGCGAGATGACTCCTGTGCGCAGTGAGCGTGCGATGGGTGGATGAGGAAGCGAGGCGGTGAAAGATACTCTCTGCGCCGGCAATCTTCAAACGGCGCGGATATGGCGCGTGTTCAGCGCCGCCGCGGTTTGGCCGGCGGCTGCGGCTCGGCGTCGCGGTCGAGGGCGCCGACATCCAGCACCGGCGATGCGTCCAGGTTTTGTGCATCCATCATATGCGCCACGCGCTGCAGCGAGGCGATGATCATGGCCTGTTCCCAGTCCTGCAGATTCTGGAACCGATGGATGAAGTAGTTTTGCAGCGGCATCGGCGCGGTCTGCAGCAGCTCGCTTCCGGCCGGCGTCAGGGTCGCGTAGACCTTGCGTTTGTCGGTGTCGCCGCGCCGGCGCGCGACCAGCGCGCGGTTCTCCAGGCGATCCATGATGGTGGTGACGGTCGCCTGGCTGAGATTCATCTCCCGCGCCAGATCGCCGATGGTGACCTGCTCGCGGTCGCGCAGGATTTGCAGCAGCAGCAACTGCGGCGCCGTCAGCCCCGCGGTTTTTTCCAGATGCTTGGAATGCAGGTCGGTGGCGCGGATCACCCGGCGCAACGCGGTCAACACTTCCTGTATGGCCTTCATCGGCGTGAACTCAA
>Ga0153956_1001861_pt1 | contig 17119 bp, 19 predicted proteins | sample TSFL040MetaG_FD_104704 | JGI IMG/M metagenome (GOLD analysis project Ga0153956, IMG submission 104704) | Attine ant fungus gardens microbial communities from Florida, USA - TSFL040 MetaG | ecosystem: Host-associated > Fungi > Mycelium > Unclassified | place: USA: Florida, Wekiwa Springs...
ATCGATAGGAGCGATAGAGGGATTATTTTGATATGCATTGTAGAAATTTTCACGTTGGCGAGGACTGAAGTCTGCACTACCTACTGAGTAAGCAAAGCTATCGAATGAGTTTGCAACAGTGGTGGAGACAGCATTGTATGCGCGAGATGCAAATCGTCCATTAAAGTCGCGGAAGTTTAGAGGGTCACCATTGGTGTAGGAATAAAGATTCAGAGGGATGGGGTAGCCGATAGGATCGGAGCTAAGGAAGCGGCCTGTAGATGGGTCGTAATGACGAGCGCCAAGGTAGATGAAGCCAGTAGGGTCTTGGGGTTTACAGTGCCAGGTGAGCCAGTGAGCATAAGTGAGGAGAGAAGTGGGGTTTTGATTCGACGGCCAAAAGGATCGTAAAAGGCCTTCCAAGTAGAAGATGGGGTAGTGACTTGGATGAGGCGTCCCCAGGGGTCCCATTGTAAAGAGGTATCGTCTTTAAAAAAGGCTTGGCCAGCAGCATCATAGAGGGTTTTGACCTCTTTTTGGTCGATCAACTACAGTAAGATTGCCTTTTAATCAGTTTGGTAACACAGGAACGCAGTTAACCGCAGATTTTGACTATTTGCCCAGTAGCAACTTCTGTTCCTTCCCATAAACTTATATTTTTACCAGCAACTAAATTTTGTAATGCAGATTCTCTATCTAAGAAAACCACAGAGAGTTCATAATATCTTCCTAGTTCAATTTCCATATCTCCAATCAATAAGCGACAATCGTAGAAACAGTCGTCAATTATCATAGGGCAAGCGTAGAAATCTACGCCGAAAGGTATTTTTCGCTTCAGGGAAGTTTTTCGTCCTCCTTCTTCTGAAGTTTTAAATCTCACTTTAATATAAACATCGATTTTCATTTAAAATCCTTAATTTGGAATCGCCATCCAATCTACAATTTCAGGAATCAATCTTTCTAATCTTTGATCAGTCAAAGGGGCCGGGCCCCTTTGACGGCCCTTTGATTTTTGAGGAAAACGTAAATGTGCTTCAATATTTCTTGAAGGATTTGTTCCGATTAAGTTTCATTGAAATTATCGAATATCAAATTTAGTTATATTTTTTTGATGTGTTGACAATCATTGTTTTTTGAGCTTCTAATGGTTCGAGTATCAGATTCGAGATTTTTTCTTTTTTTAAAATTTCGGAAGTCTTTTTGTTAACTGTTATCCTAATAGTTTCTTCCGGTAGAAAAAAATCTGATTTATCCCAATTTTTTACATCGAAGAACCTTCCTTTATAAAACCTTACTAAAGGTCCAGTTGGAATTAACCTTTCTTCAATAATTGTCGATTTTTCATAATTAATTGGCCCGCAACGTCCTGTTATAGAAAATCCATGATAACCTAAGATTGTCGAATTTTTTTTATCAAAAAGTTTGATGGGATATGTTTTCCAGCCAGTTAATTCGTTTTCCATTAAAACTGACTTTAGTTTTTCTGAGATTAGGAATAAGTTCGCATGTCCAGTATCCAAAATGTCTAATAAATTCTTTCCGGAATTTTGTTTAAAAATAACAGGGAATTTAATGTTTTTATAATTTCCTGTTATAAGCTCAATGTGGCCGTTATATGGTATATCAATTGGACTTGAATGAAAGGTTGAACGAAGAAGTTTGCTGCCAAAATCAAAAAAATTCATTATCTGAGATGAACTCCTAAAAGTTTACTTGATTGCCATAAATATTCATTATTTCGCGTCCATATTCTAAAACCTGCTCTTTGTTTGCTCCAGGATGATCTGCAAAAAACTTTTTCCATATGTCATTATATTGCTTAGCGCCGCTTTGGTGGGAAGTTTTTTCCCACCATGTAAGATATTTAGGATCATGAATGTTAATATTTTTTTGTATAAAATCGTCTCTAAACTGCTTGGGAAAAACATGATGCGCATGAATGTTGCTTGGAGGATTTGTTCCAGTCAATATTTTAAGGTTTTCTCTGTAATTTCTTTCGTTGAGAGGCTTGAAGCTTTTTTCATTGACGACTTTGTTGACGATGCTTTGTTCGACTTTAGCAACAGAGTTGAGCTTGGAAAAGCGGCGTGAGGTTGCTATTTCAACAATACTAGATACGAAATCAGGAATGCCAAGATGCTGTAAACCTTGGCTTATCATAGAATCTCTATAATTTCCGCTGAATACTTGTTGCATTCCTCCAACAAAATGATCAGCGCCATCTAAAAGTAAGTAAGTTCCAGCTATACCTCCCACGATAGCAGGAATGATGCCACCTGTTGCAATGCTTCCTGTAATAATACCAAATCCAGCAGCTGCTTCAGCGTACCCACTTTGCATGCGAAAGCTGCCTTGAAGAGGATTTCCCAAGACACTTAAAGCAGTCGCGCCGACGGTTTCATAAGCAGAGGAAGCAAATCGTCCATTAAAGTCGTGGAAGTTTAGAGGGTCGCCATTGGTGTAGGAATAAAGATTGAGAGGGATGGGGTAGCCGATAGGATCGGAGCTAAGGAAACGGCCTGTAGATGGGTCGTAATGACGAGCGCCAAGGTAGATGAAGCCGGTAGGGTCTTGGGGTTTACAGTGCCAGGTGAGAGAGTGAGCATAAGTGAGGAGAGAAGTGGGGTTTTCAGGAGAAGTAAGAGGGCCATAGAGCGAGGGGAGGTTGGTCCAACAAGTATTTTCCTTAGAAATGATAGCAGCAACATGCCCTATCGCATTAGTGAAGAGGCCGATGGCGTTGTTGTGGTGATCAAGAAGAAGATCGCAAGATGTTGGGCCATAGACTTTCTAGAAAGTATTAGAATTTGTCTTGAGGCCGATTAAAAAGGTTTGACCTGCCCCATCATAGAGGGTTTTCACCTCTTTTTGGTCGATCAACTACAGTAAGATTGCCTTTTAATCAGTTTGGTAACGCAGGAACGCAGGCCCGGCCCCTTTATCATTTTGTTTGTTCGAATGAAAATCTACCAGCGAGCACTTCGATAGTTTCATCATAAAATTGGAAGACGTAATGTTTGCAGTTTTTTGTTGAATGATGGTCATTGACGCGTAGTTCTTTTATCCATGGTGAATCTAATATTTCAAAAAAAGATCCATTTATTGGTAGTTCGCTTAAATAACCGCTTCTTGAAAATTCCTCGCCTATAACCTTATATGCCGGAATAATTTCGAATTTCAGATTCCAATTAGAATCATCGCTTTCTCTGTGATAATTTAATAAGAGCCCTTTATTTAAGGATATGGACTTTAGTTCACAATCTCTTGGCCATTCACCTGCAGCTGGTATTTTTATTTCGCTAATTTGCATGTGCCTCGTTACTGAATTAATAATGTTCCTGGAGGGCCACCGCGAACTTTAATCACATCACTTGGTAGACTTCCCCTTAATTGTTTAAGTAACATATCTTCATACATTTTTATTCCTGTCCTGTCAATCACTAGATGCGTTTCAAAGATCGATATTCTTAGTAAATACTAATGAAAATAATATCGTTTCGTTTGGATAAACGGGGTATTTATCAATGTAAGCGAGTGCTTTCAGTTTACTTCGAGTGTAAAATTCGAACTGAGTTTCATTAGCTATTGGATTACAATACAAATTATCATAGAGTGGGATAAGATTGTTTAATTCAATTAGACCGTTGTTAGATGCTTCAATTCTGTAGTTAAACAATTTATTTTGTTTTTTAATGATTTATGTTATTATTTATTTCAAAGATTGAGGTAATTAAATATGCAAGCGTGTGGAATGGTGGGATATGTTGGGGTTGCTACATCGTCTCTTATAGGGATGGTTGGGCTAGGGCAGATATCGAAATTCCTCGTAAAAGAGACAGTAGATACCTTCAATAGAGTTGAAAATCATTTAGGATGGGGATGTCAGATTAGCCACGCGATGTCTTCTGAACTTCAACAATTAGCCCAAATTATTGGAGGATTATTTGGCTTTGCAGGAGGCGCAATCTTATGTGGAGATCGCTTAAGTCATAACCAGATTGAATCCTTAAAACGACTTAATGAAATTTTTCAGATAAGTGGTCAATATGCTCTTATATTTGGTTTGTTTTGGGGTTTGTTCAAACTCAGATAAAAATTACTGAGAATTTCCATTTGAAGCTGCCTCAGGCAAAAAAGAGGTTTTTAGGAAATAAGTGAACACCGCACTTTGAGTGCGGTGGTTACATAGTAAACTTACTTTAATTGCTATTGAAGAGTTTGTAATAGTGGTGGAGACCGCACATTTGGTGCCGAGTTGAAGAGCAGAAAGATGATAGTGTTTCATACAAAAGGTTATTGTTATGACCTTGAGCACTATTCGTCTAGCTTATCGATGCAATTCGTGTGGTAATAAATTATTTAAATGAAAGGTGGTTTACTTGGCAGGCTGTTACAATTAGATAATTGATTATGAAAATTTATCTACAAAAAGCCACATCCGTAGATGCTCAAACTCTTCTTGATATGCAAGTAAGGGCGTTTTTTCCTATTCTAGAAAAGTACAAAGATCATGAGACCAATCCAGCGTGTAAGTCGCTTGAATACATGATAGAAAGGATTAACAATCCTTCCAAAGGCTTTTTTAAGATTTTGACGGGTGATGATAATACTCTAGTTGGCGGAATCGGGATCAAACATATCAATTCAGACACGGTTTTCTTAGGGCCGATTTTTATTGATCCAGCCTTTCAAAATCAAAAGTTCGCTCAAAGGGCGTTAGGCGAGCTGGAGAACTTGTTGCAAAATGTGAAATTCTTCGAATTAGCAACGATTGTTCAAGAAGTAGCTTTGGTATGTCTTTATGAGAAGATAGGATATGTACCTTTCGGTGAACTTAAAACGATCCAAGAGGGCATGGATATCGTATACCTCAGAAAAAAATTGCGATGAATTTTTTGATTCACTGCACTTTTAAAGAAGGCAAGCATTACCACCATGATGCTGAAACATGAAATTTACGCCGCCTCCATTTCTGAGGTATGAAAGCGTCCGTCCATCAGAAGACCAACCATCTCTGGCAATAGGGCGCAAAGACTTTTGTTTTTCTGAAGACCCAACTTGTGAGTTTTTCCTATCAATTTCATCAATCTATTTTATTTCTACTTCAATTCATTAGGAATAAAATAGACTGTGAATTTTTTAATGATTGGACTTAATAACTATTCAAGCCATTCAAGAGCTTGGATGGTCTTTAGTTTATCGTTAAACCAAGCTGTTTGAGTAAGAAGGATGCCTGACGCTTTGCCCATTGCTCCATCGAAAGAGCGATCACCGTCATTTCCATTCCCTGGAGCACTGTGTGGGTCCCAAGGATTAATGATCAAATCACCTGCTTCTGCTTTTTGGATAATATCTCCTTGGACAACCTCTAATTCTTTAGGTAGAACTCCATCTGGAAGAGGGCCATACTCACACAATACAACTGCTAATCCAGAAGTTTGAAGGTCTTGGATTCTTTCTAAAAATGCTCCCAAATTTTCTTTGAAAATGTCTTGGGCGCGACTCCGATCACATGAATCCAAAGCAGCAAGAAAATTCCCTTGTCCAAACCGTGAGAGAACTAATCTTTTAATGCCTGCCTTATTAAAGGCTGTATCTTTATTATCTCGCAGTGCTTTTTCTATTATTCTGAAGAGGAAGCCAATTTCATTAGTATATTTCTCATCATCAAATAGTCCATTGGGGGAATAGTAATGATAGTGAGGTTGTTGTTTGCTATCGAGCGCAGGAGCTGGAAGAGAAAGGCAAGCAATTTCTTTTTTGTTGGGTCCGCCAGGAGGATTCCAAAGATAAGTTTCTGAATAGACGGCAGCAGTATTAGGATCACTGTTGAAAGATCGTCTATCGGTATTTCTAGCTTCTGGGTCGTTGAAGACACTTGTCTTATAGCCAAAAAGATCAAATAATTTGCTTTGATCGTATTGTTCAGAACGCATTCCAATGTTAGTTGGCTCTCTTTGAGCAATAACCCTTAAAGCATCATCAGGACTCATTTGGTTCAAATTAAAATAGATGCGAGCTGTATTAGCATGTCGTTTGAAATCTTTAGATTGGAGATATTTTTCTAAGTTCTGCCTATTTAGGTTGGGTCTGAAATTCTGGTTATAGACGTCTAGAACTTTTGAAAGCTGGCTTGGAAAAGTTAAATCTATCATTCGACCAAAAAGTATTGCTGCTTTATAAAGAACGGCCCCGCAAAGGGTGGCTAGCGCAACATACGATATGATTTGTAGAGCAAGTGATGCGCTGCTTTTTATTTGGCTATTGCTTATTTTTTTAAAAACACAATTGGGATTTAAACTTATCTGCATCTTAAAACCTTATATTTGTTAAGTTATTATTTCTACCATTCAAGGATGACTTTGCCACACTGGCCGGATAACATAGCGTCGAATCCTTTTTGGAAATCGTCTGCTTTGAAACGGTGTGTGATAACAGGAGATAATTTTAGTCCACCTTCAAGGAGACGGCACATTTGGTGCCATGTCTTGAAAATCTCTCTTCCGTAAATACCTTTGATCTCAAGCATTTTGAAAATAACAAGATCCCAATCGATCAAAGTGCCAGGAGGCAAAATGCCAAGGAGAGCAATCTTTCCACCATGTTTAACGTGGCGTAAAAGTTGGTTCAAAGCATCGCCATTACCAGCCATTTCATAACCTATGCCGAAAGAGCCTTTTAACTCCTCTTCCTTGATGTTGATGGCATGAGTAGCTCCCATTTTTTTAGCTAATTCAAGTCTCCAAGGATTGATGTCGGTCACGACAACTTTTCTTGCTCCGCCAAAACGGGCAATAGCAGCCGCCATGCAACCAATTGGACCTGCTCCTGTGATCAAAACATCTTCACCGGTAAGAGGGTAGGAAAGGACAGTATGTACAGCATTGCCGAATGGGTCAAAAATGGCTGCTTCATCGTCTGAAATGTCTTTCGGGAGGCGGAAAACGTTTTCTTCTGGAAGGACCATGTATTCTGCAAAGCAACCAGGGACATGGTAACCAACACCACGCGTATTTGGGCAAAGGTGTCTTTTCCCTTCCAGGCAAGGTTCGCAGGTGCCACACGTCAAGTGCCCTTCACCAGTAACACGTTCTCCAACTTTATAATTTTTGACTCGGGAGCCAACTTTTTCGATGATGCCGACAAATTCATGTCCGATGACAAGAGGGACCGGGACATTTTTTCTGGCCCATGCATCCCATTTGTAAATATGGACGTCTGTTCCGCAGATCGATGTTTGTTTGACTTTGATCAATACCTCGTTATCTTTGAAAGTAGGGATGGGGACATCGTCCATCCAAACACCCACTTCAGGAAATTTTTTTAAAATAGCTTTCATCTGATAACTCCGAGGTTTTTGCCGACTTTTTCAAAGGCAGCTACAGCTTTTTCTAAATCTTTTTGGCTATGTGCCGATGACATTTGTGTTCTAATACGGGCTTTACCCATAGGGACAACAGGGAAACTGAAACCAATGACGTAGACGCCTTCCGCTAACATCTCTTTTGCAAATTTTGAAGCAAGAGAAGCATCACCTAACATGACAGGGATAATAGGATGCTCTCCAGGAAGCAATTGAAAGCCCAATTTTTCCATCTTTTCTCTAAAAAAACGGGCGTTCTTTTGAAGGGTTTCTCTTAGGGTATCACCCTTTTCAACAAGCTCAAAAGCTTTGATAGCAGCTGTTACGATGGCGGGCATTAAAGCGTTAGAAAAAAGATAAGGGCGCGATTTTTGTCTTAACCAGTCGATAAGAGGTTTTTTTCCAGCGACAAAACCGCCAGAGCTGCCACCTAATGCTTTCCCGAAAGTACCGGTGATTAGATCAACTCTGCCGAGGACGCCGCAATATTCGATGCTCCCTTTGCCCCGTTTTCCTAAAAAACCGGTCGCATGGCATTCGTCGACCATGACAAAAGCCTTATATTTTTCGGCTAAGTCGCAGATGGTCTTCAGGTCGGCAATCGTTCCATCCATTGAAAAGACACCATCGGTTGCAATCATCCGATAGCGCTTGTTTTGGGTCTCTTTGAGTTTTGTCTCAAGATCTGCCATATCATTGTGTTGATAGCGGTGCCGTTCAGCTTTGCAGAGGCGGATTCCGTCGATAATGCTGGCGTGGTTTAAGCTATCAGAGATGACCGCATCGTTTTCATCCAATAAAGTCTCAAAAAGACCACCATTTGCATCAAAACAGGAAGAGTAGAGGATAGTGTCTTCGGTCTCTAAGAAAGAGGAGACCTTTTTTTCTAACTGTTTATGGATGTCTTGAGTTCCGCAAATGAAGCGGACAGAGGCCATCCCTAAACCGTGGGTATCGAGCCCCTCTTTAGCCGCTTTGATCAATTCCGGATGGTCGGCCAGGCCAAGATAGTTGTTAGCACAGAAATTGAGCACCTCTTGCCCTCCATTGAGTGTAATGGAAGCGCTTTGAGGGGAGGTGATCACACGCTCTTCTTTATAGAGCCCTTGTTCTTCGAGTTGTTGCAGTCGTTTTTGAAAATCGGCGATGGGTTCGTTATACATAGCCCTTCTATTTTACCCCGATTCAAAAGTTTTATACAATTCCCCAAATGACAAGGGGATTTCAGAGTAAAAAACTAGAGGAATCGAAAAAATTCTTGTGACTTTTTAGGTCATCCAACTTAAAATGTTAGTCCTTCAGAAGGAGTGATCATGGCGCTTAGCGTTTTTGACATGTTTTCAATTGGGATTGGTCCGTCCTCTTCACACACTGTTGGACCCATGCGGGCCGCTTACCGTTTTTTGAAGCGCATTAAAAATCTACAAGAGGTCGATCATCTACAGATCGACCTTTACGGTTCTCTTGCCTTAACAGGAAAGGGACATGCGACTGACAAAGCGGTGATACTTGGACTGCAGGGGGAGACGCCAGAAGGGATTGATCCAGAAACAATCGAGCCTAAACTACACAGGGTTGCCGAAGAGAAAACTTTGTTATTAGGTGGCAAAGTCGCTGTCCCTTTTATCGAAGAGCGTGACCTCCTTTTTCATAAAGATCGGTTTCTTCCTTACCATCCAAACGGTGTCCGTTTTACTGCTTATCATAAAGGGCAAGTGATCGACCAACACGTCTATTATTCTGTTGGTGGTGGCTTTGTCGTTTGTCATGAAGAGGCCACAAAAACGGTTGAAGATGTAGTGGGAGGACATGATCCTATCCCATATCCTTACCGGAATGGAGACGATATTCTTCGGATGGCAAAAGAGTCTGGCTTGACTGTGCCTGAAATGATCCGTGCGAACGAACGTGTCCACAGAACCGATGAAGAGATCGATAAAGGATTGCTCAATATCTGGAATGTGATGCAACGGTGTATCGAACGGGGATTCCATCAAGAGGGGATTTTGCCAGGTGGACTTGGCGTAAAAAGACGGGCTCCTGAAGTTTTCAAACAGTTACAAGACCGCTCTTTCCATGAGGATCCAGCATTGATCTTTGATTGGGTCAGCCTTTTTGCTCTCTCTGTAAATGAAGAAAATGCTGCTGGAGGGCGTGTCGTGACGGCTCCGACCAACGGCGCTGCTGGTATTGTTCCTGCAACTTTAAAGTATTACACCACATTTACCCCAAATCCGACCCAAAAAGGGGTGATCGACTTCCTTTTGACTGCTGGTGGAATTGGGATGTTATTCAAATGGGGAGCTTCTATCTCGGCTGCCGAAATGGGCTGCATGGGTGAGGTAGGAGTTGCTTGCTCTATGGCAGCTGCCGGATTAACAGCAGCTTTAGGCGGAACAACGGCTCAAATTGAAAATGCTGCTGAAATCGGTATGGAACATCATTTAGGACTCACTTGTGATCCGGTCAAAGGTCTTGTCCAGATTCCCTGCATCGAAAGAAATACGATGGGGACCTTACAGGCCATTAACGGAGCAAGGCTTGCTTTGCTGGGTGATGGTTCACACCGCGTCTCTCTTGATCAAGTTATTGCGACGATGAAAGAGACCGGCAAGAATATGCAATCGATTTATAAAGAGACCTCATTAGGGGGTCTTGCAGTCAACGTCCACGAGTGTTAACAAAAATGATGACTCCTCTTGAAAACGAACGGTTAAAATACCAACCCCGTATCCCTGCAATTTTGAAAAATGCAGCTAATCTTGCTGCCAAAGAAAGTGGAAGAAATACCGTTTCTGCAGAACTAAAAGCGGCTTTTCCTCATATTGGTAGTGCGGAAAGGGTTACTTTTGTTGAAGGGGCTAAAAAGCAAGAGAAGCCTTTAAAAGTGGGGGTCTTTTTTTCTGGCGGACAAGCTCCTGGTGGCCATAATGTGATTGCAGGCCTCTACGATCTTTTGATGACCCTCTCTCCAAAGTCTGAGTTAGTCGGTTTTTTAGGTGGACCAAGTGGCCTAGTCGATGGAAAAGCGATTGTTTTAGATGAAGAAAAGATTGCTTTGTTTAGAAACCAAGGAGGTTTTCATCTTCTTGGTTCAGGCAGAACAAAAATTGAGACAACTGAGCAATTCGAAAAAGTTCGTAAAGTTATTGAAGGGATGAACTTAGATGGGCTTGTGGTGATTGGTGGGGACGATTCCAACACAAACGCAGCTTATCTTGCGGAAGACTTTGCAAAGCGTGAGATTGCTTGCACAGTGATTGGCGTCCCAAAGACGATCGATGGGGACTTAAAGACAGAAGATGTGGAGATCTCTTTTGGGTTTGATACAGCTGCCAAAGTTTACAGCGAACTCATTGGTAATTTAGGAAAAGATCTTCTCTCTGCGAAAAAAATGTGGGCTTTTGTCAAATTGATGGGCCGTTCTGCCTCTCATTTAACGCTAGAATGTGCTCTCAATACACAACCAAATATCGCTTTGATCGGTGAAGAGATTGAAGAGAAGAAAAAGACTCTTCAAGAGATTGTCAAAGAGATCACCGATGTTGTTGTCCAAAGGGCAAAACAAGATAAGCCATATGGGCTGATTTTGATTCCAGAGGGTATTGTCGAGTTTATTCCAGAATTTAAACGGTTGATTGGCCACTTAAATACCCTTTTAGCGGAAGGAAAAGGGCCAGAGCAGTTAGATGAGGAGGGGAAAAACCTTTTCTATTTATTGCCCAAAGTTTTCCAAGAACAATTGACCCTTGAGCGCGATCCGCATGGTAATGTTCAAGTTTCTAAAATTGAGACAGAACGTCTTTTCATGAAGCTTGTCGAAGAAGAGATCAAAAGACGAGGGGAGAAAGTCTCTTTTTCACCACAGCCTTTCTTTTTTGGTTACGAAGCGCGTGCATCATTACCAACCAATTTTGATGCTAACTATTGCTATGGACTTGGAATGGTCGCGGCTCTTGGCGTTTCTTTAGGAATGACAGGTCGCATGGCAGCACTTTCTAATCTTTATCTCCCTGCAGAACAATGGCTTCCAAATCTGGCCCCACTTGTAGCTATGATGGGATTTGAGATGAGAAAAGGGGAGAGAAAAGGTGTCATCACTAAAGCTCTTGTCGATTTGGATGGCGACATGTATAAACATTTCGTAAACGTATCATCCAAATGGAAGTTTGAAGATCGTTACCTTTGCCCAGGTCCTATCCAATATTTTGGACCAGAAACGGTGACAGATATTCTCCCTTGGATGATCAAAGTGAGGCGTTGATGTTTTTTCCCATCTTGGTTGCAACGACGGCAATAAGCCATCTTGTTTCTCCTACAGTTAAAGGAGAGGTCACTTTAATTGAAGATGAAGGGACTGTGATCATCGATGGGACGTTTGAAGGGCTAGCGCCTGGAAGACACATCTTACAACTCCATGCAGAAGGGTGCTCCGCTATTCTTCAAAAGACAGCTGGGGCCCATTTTAATCCACTTCCAGATCAAGCCTGCGATGCGATGATTCATATTCTGGAAATAGGGGAAATAGAAGCCTCTTTTGATGGGAAAGGTTCTATTGAAGTCTCTGTAGATGGTGTCAGTCTTTCAGGGGATGATTCCATTGTTGGCTATTCTTTAGTTCTTCATCCTGCAGGAATTTCTACTGTGCCACCTTCTTGCGGCCGCATCGAAATAAACAACTAAATTTGTAGCTTAGGCTTTAGCCTGAGCTTGTTTTGCAGGGTTTTAACCCTGCATAAAAAAATTCGGGTGCGTGTTATTTTGGGGTTAAGGAACCCTTTCACCAATCAAAGTGTGATGCGAAATAGAATGGACTTTTACTTTTTGCAAGGTTCCAATCAAGGCATCATCTCCGGCAAATAAAACGTTTTTCCAGCAGCGTGAAAGCCCTTTTAAATACTGACTCTCTTTGGCATTCCGTTTTTCTACTAAAACTTCAATCGTTGTGCCCAAAAGTTTTTCTCTATCCTTGAGGTAAACCGTCTCTTGCAAAGCAATCAGCTTTTGTAGTCTCCGCTGCTTTTCTGCATCGGGCACATCATCTGCCCAACGTGTAGCTGGCGTCCCTTTTCTCGGGCTATAGGCATAGGTAAAAGCGACTGAAAAGCCAATTTGTTCCATGGCTTGATAGGTCTCTTCAAATTCGGCTTCTGTTTCTGTTGGAAAGCCAACAATGATGTCGGTTCCAAGAGAGACATCAGGAACTAAGCTTCGGAGCATGGCCACTTTTTCAAAGTATTGCTCCTTTGTGTACATCCTGTGCATCTTTTTCAAGATCCGGTTAGAGCCAGCTTGAATAGGGAAGTGGACAAGCTCACAAAGCGATGGTAGATCGCGTACGGCTTGCATCAACTCTAAAGAGATGTCGCAAGGATGGGATGTCATGAAGCGGACTCTTTCAAGGCCGGGAATTTGATCCAATTGATAAAGCAGATCGTGGAATAGAACACCCCATTCTGGTCTGTCTTTTCCATAACTGTTGACGTTTTGACCAAGAAGGGTGATCTCTTTTGTCCCATTGGCTACCAATTGGCGGCATTCGTCGATGATGCTTTTTGGCTCTCGAGATACCTCTTGACCTCTTGTGTAAGGGACAATGCAATAGGTGCAGTATTTGTCACATCCACGGATGATAGTTACATAGGCTTTAAGAGGGTCTTGACGGTCTACAACTGAGTAATCGAGCTCGTGAGTAAATGTTCCGTCAGTTCTGATTTGTTGCTCACCTGTCCCTAAAACTTCATCCAGAACAGGGTTTAAGTCATGGATATTGTTTGTCCCTAAAACAAAGTCAATTTGCGGCAGCTTAGAAAAAAGGCTATCTTTTTTGTTATTGGCCATACAGCCAGTAACACCGATAATCTTATTATTCTGTTTACGGCGGCCCATCCGACCCAGTTTTCCCATCACTTTTCGTTCAGCAAGATCGCGAACAGAGCATGTGTTATAGAGAAGAAGATCAGCATCTTCTTCATTATCTTTTCTAATCAGGCCCCTTTCTTGAAGCACTCCGGCCATTAGGTCGCTGTCTAGTTCGTTCATTTGACATCCATAAGTACGGATGTAGAAAGATTGGGGGGCAGGTTTTTTTACCATTTTTTTCTTGCGATTGTCTCTTATTTGGCGTCTAATGTTACCGAACTTTATGGAATACATCAAACTTCTCCATCTCCTCTTCCTATTCATCTGGATTGGGAACCTTTTGGCTCTGACTCGCCTTTTAGGCTATCGAAAAAAACTATCGACGGAAGCGATGGGGGAATTGCTCCCACTTTTGCGTCGGATGTACCTCTTTGTTGGGCTACCTTCACTGGTATTGACCCTTCTTTTTGGTGGTATGCTTTTAGTGATGGCCGACTTGGGGAAATCTTTGGGGTGGCTCCATATGAAGCTCACTGCTTCCGTTCTTTTGATTGGGATTGATATGCTGATCGGGTCTGCTATTGAAAAAGGGGTAAGTGGTGGCTCTTTACCAAGCCCTGCCAAGTTCCGCCTTTATCATGGGGGAGTTGGACTTTTGGTGATCGCGGCCCTCTTTAGTGTCCTTGTTTTACATGGTCGCGATAAGGTCTCTTCCAAGACAATTGCAGTCGAGGCTAGGCAAAAAATCGAGTAAGCGGTATGCTACTCCTGTTTCTGGTGCATTCTAGTATTATTTATGAGCAAACAAAGCAAGCAAGACAAAACTACACTCCTTAAGCCACATGCCCGCCCTGTCCAGTGGTTCGTAATCGACGCTACCGGCAAGACTCTTGGCCGTTTGGCTTCTGAGATTGCCAAAGTGCTACGTGGCAAACACCGTCCTGACTACACCCCATCTACCGACTGCGGCGATGGCGTGATCGTTCTAAACTCAGGCGATGTCCATTTAACTGGTGCCAAGCCGGCTCAAAAAATCTACCGGGAATATACCGGCTGGATCGGTGGGATGAAAGAGATCCCATTCAAAGTGATGCGGCAAAAACACCCAACCGAAATTTTAAGACGGGCAGTTAGTGGCATGATGCCTTCAAACAGGTTGACTTCACGTCAAATGACGCGTCTCCGCCTCTTTGCAGGTGACAAACACGATCTTCAGTCACAAAACCCGATCCCCGTAGAGCTATAAGGTAAAATATGATCACTGAAACTATTGGTGTAGGCCGCAGAAAAACAGCAGTTGCTTCTGTCAGACTCCGTCCAGGCAACGGCCAAGTTAAAATCAACGGCAGACCGTTTGAAGTTTACTTCCCTCTCGAGATCCAGCGCGAAACTATCATCGAGCCTATCAAATCTGTTGGTAAAGCAGGTCATTATGATCTCGTTATCACAGTGCGTGGTGGCGGTATCGAAGGACAAGTGATTGCAACTCGTCTCGGCATTGCACGTGCTCTTGTCGGTGAAGAAGGCGAGCGTCGTCAAGATCTCAAGACTAAAGGATTCCTCACTCGCGATCCACGTAAGCGTGAGCGTAAGAAGTACGGCTTGAAAGGTGCACGTAAGCGTTTCCAATTCTCGAAACGTTAATCTTACCCTTCAGTTTATCTTGTATGGAAAAGGCGGCCAATGGCCGCCTTTTTTATTTCCTATCTTTTTGGAAACATAGGTTTTTAGTCTTGGATCGGCTTTTTTGCGATTTCATTTTTTGTTGCCCGTTCTTCTAATAATTTTTTAAAGATCAATTCCCAGTATTTGGCGGCACGATCGTCGATGAATTTGTTTGCACCTTCTCGTGTATGTCTGCTCAAATTTTCTGCAAATGTTTCATTTTTTTTTGAGGACATCTGGCTACCGAAGCTCGTTTTGGCAAAAAAAGCGTGCATTCCAGAAAGTGATTGAGTTGATTTCATTAGATGAGGGGGCAGCACATGGATAGATTTGATAGATGTTTTTTCATCTATTTCGCCCGGCTGTTTGCTAAAAAAAGACAAGATTTCTTCCGTATGTTTAGAAATTTGTACAAGATCTCTTAGTGAAAAAATAGCACACGCAGTAGAGTCATTCTGCCGTTTGTAGGAAGAAAAATAGATAACTTCAGGAGAAAGGTGCTTTTTCAGCAATTGGCAAATGCCAAACTGGTCTTCTGCAATGCTATCTGTGATCACAGCCACCCATTTTCCCTCTGTTTTTTTGATGTAGATCGGTGTGGTGTGGGGATTGCTAAAAAGGAAGTAAAATTCTTGGATTTCGGGATCTTTTGCAAGGGCTATAAGCTTCTCTTGAAAAAGATCGATATCCTCATAAATAGCTACTTTTTCCTTAGGAAGACTCCCTTTTTCTTGTAGATACTCAACAATGACTTGCTGCCCTTTTATTCCAAGCGCCCCTTTTTTGATGTATCCACCAATGTCATAGTCCTGATCTCTACTTATCACGTTGGTTAATAAACATTTAACGAATTTATTTTCGCTTTTCCATAATTTTTCTTTTAAGAGTTCTTGGTAGATAAAAACCCGTTCATCAGGTTGGGCAGAAGAGATAATCCCGTCGATAATGAGGCTAAACTGCTGCTGAGATTTCATATCAGAGTCGGAGCTAGACTGCTGAGGAAGCCTTTGGATAAAGATTTTTGTAACGTCTAAAATCTTTTGAGTATCGCAAAGTTTAGGGATCAAATGCTTAAATTCAGTCTTCATTCGATTTAGATAGTTATTTTTTTGTTCTTTTGGGGTACTAGGCTTAAAAAAATAGTCAGATTGGAAATAAAGGGTTTCAAAAGCATCTGCAATGGCTTCCGCTGGGAGAAGGGAATCTCTTTTCATCGAGACCAAAAAATCTGTTATTTCGCTTGGATCTGGTGAAGTGGGTGTTTCTGCATTGGATATTTTTTTGATTCTATTCATCAAAGGATTTACAAATTCGGGATGTCGACGAGACCAGGTAAGAAAAGCGTCTCGAACATCATTTCTGCTGCTGAAGAGATCGCTGATGCTAGCGTCAAGGTTTGCTGGGGTATTTTCGATGATCTGTTCCAGCAGTTTTTGAGGAAAAGGGGTGATTTCACCAGGTGAGTTGATGCTCATACTTACTTCTTTATCTTTATTTTTTTATAACAAAATTCATGTTTTTTAAAATTAATAATAAAATGATTTTTTATTTAATCTTTTGTTGTTAACAATCAGAGTTTTATTGAATTTATAAGCTATTTTTATTTCGTGGGAAGAATTTCAGGGTGGGCATTATGATGCATCGTGTTTTGCCTTAGGAGATTCTTTTTATGTCATCTAACATTTTTCCTCCTCGTCCTGAGTGTACTGTCATTTTTTATCGTTGGGATATGGCGTTGTCCAAACAACCTGCACGGTCTCAGTTTGTTTTTACAAAAGAGTCTGCCGCTAGAGCCAATGAAATTGCCTGCGCTATCTTTGGCATGACGAATATCGCTGATAAAGCCCTTATCAACACAGCTTTTGTTTCCGATCCAAAGTTGAGCTGGTTTGCTTTTCGATCAAAAAAAGGCTCAAATATTCTTCTTGGCATTCAATTATTAGGTGATAAGTCTATTTTTTTAGATAGGGCAGCAGAAGATCCAAAAATTGAAGATTCTGCTGAACGAATTAGGGCTTTTTGGCGGTCGATCAAAACCAGCACCTTAATACCTTCAAAATTTTAAAATCTTTACATTTTCTTAATCATTAAAAATCCCCAAAAATAGCCTGTTTTTTGCTAAAAATGGGCCTTGTTGCATAAGTGCACTTAAGGTGGTCTAAGAGGCGCTGTTTAGAGGAAATTTATTGAGGAAAAGAAAAAGCTGAGGCAACCTCATTAGCTTCTGAAACAAAAAAAAGCTGCCTCATG
>Ga0153956_1001862_pt1 | contig 17117 bp, 14 predicted proteins | sample TSFL040MetaG_FD_104704 | JGI IMG/M metagenome (GOLD analysis project Ga0153956, IMG submission 104704) | Attine ant fungus gardens microbial communities from Florida, USA - TSFL040 MetaG | ecosystem: Host-associated > Fungi > Mycelium > Unclassified | place: USA: Florida, Wekiwa Springs...
AAGCCAAGCGGGGCGGCGGCTCGAGCACGGCGCAGCGCGTCGGCCTCGTGCTGTTCGCGGTCGTCTTCGTCGCGCTCTTCGTGATCTTCGCGGTGGCCGAGGGCCTTGGCGCGCCGAGCGTCCCCTCCGGCGACATCGCGCTGGTGAGCAGCGCCCCGTCGAAGTTCGAACACATCTCCGAAGCCGACTACAAGACCTCGCTCCAGCAGCAGGAAGCGCAGGCGGGCCTGAAAAAAGCGCCGAAAGCCGGCTCCAAAAAAGCGGAAGAACTTCACAAAGCGACGGTCGGCGAACTTCTGAACAGTGCCTGGATCTTCGGCGAGGCGGAAGAACTCGGGATCAAGGTCACCCCGAAAGAAGTCGAAACCGAACTCGCCAAAGTCAAAAAAGAAAGCTTCAAAACCGAAAAAGCATTCCAGGAATTCCTCAAGGAATCACACTTCACCGAAGAAGACGTGAACGAGCGCCTGGAACTGCAGATCCTCTCCACGAAAATCCAGGAAAAGATCACCGGTGAAGCGCCGCCGCTGACGGAATCGGAATTGAAGAGCTACTACGAAGCCGAAAAGGCGACGCAGTTCACGAAACCCGCGACGCGTGACGTCCGCGTCGCCGTGAACGAAAACAAAAAAGAAATCGAAGCGGCGAAGAAAGCGCTGGAAGCCGACAACTCGGAAGCCAGCTGGAAAAAAATCACGAAAAAATACTCGCCGACGACCGCTACGAACGCCGGGCTGCAGAAAGAAATCTCCGAAGAATTCCTCCAGGAACCGCTGAAGAAAGACATCTTCAAATCGGCGACCGGGGAACTGATCGGCCCGATCAAACAGGAAAAAAGCTACCTGCTGCTGGAAGTCGTGAAACTGCACCCGGAAAAAGTGCAGACCTTCCCCGAAGTCAAAGCGACGATCGAACAGACGCTGGGCGGCGAACGGGAACAGAAGTACTTCTCCGAATGGGTCGCCGACGACTTCCAGGCGAAGTGGACGTCGCGCACCCACTGCGCCTCCGGGTTCACGATCGAACAGTGCGCCAACTACAAGGGCTCCGGCCATCCCGCCGAAGCCTCTGAAGCCTGCTACGAAGCCAACCCGAAGAAACCGGCCAAAGAATGCCCGGCCCCGGTGATCCAGAACCAGCCCGCGCTGCCCGGCTCGGTGTCCTCGAAAAATCCGGAAGGCGAACGGAAAGTGCAGCGCCCGCGTCCGGAAGAAGCCGGCAAAGCTGGCAAAAAAGGCGCTGGTGAAGGCGCGGCGGGTGCGGAAGGCGCCGCCGGCGCGGCTGAAGGCGCGGAAGGCGCCGAAGGCTCGGCCGAATCCGAAGCCGCCCGGAAAGCGGTCGAAGAAGCGGCCGCCAAAGCCGCCGAAGAATCCGCGGCCAAAGGCGAATAGCTCCTCGGCGGGCTGACCGCGCGGAAGCGTCTCGGGCAAATAGGATCGCCGTCCTATGAGCACGATCTCAAGCATCCACGCCCGTCAGATCATCGATTCGCGCGGCAACCCGACCGTCGAGGTCGAGGTCGCGCTGGAGTCCGGAGCGCGCGGCATGGCCGCGGTCCCTTCCGGCGCCTCCACCGGTGAGTTCGAGGCGGTGGAGCTGCGCGACGGTGGCGACCGGTGGGTCGGCAAGGGCGTCACCAAGGCGGTCGCCAACGTCAACGGCGAGATCGCGAAGGCGCTGACCGGCGCCCGCGCCGCCGAGCAGGGCGCCCTCGACGAGACGATGATCGAGCTCGACGGCACCCCGAACAAGGGCCGCCTTGGCGCCAACGCCATCCTCGGCGTCTCCCTGGCCGCCGCCAAGGCCGCCGCGGCGGACTCCCAGCAGCCGCTCTACCGCTATCTCGCCGAGCTCTACGGCGGCGGCGAGCCGCGCGTCCTGCCGGTGCCGATGATGAACGTGCTGAACGGCGGCGCCCACGCCGACAACTCGGTCGACTTCCAGGAGTTCATGGTCGTCCCCGCCGGCGCCTCGAGCTTCTCCGAGTGCCTGCGCACCGGGGCGGAGGTCTTCCACGCGCTGAAGAAGAGCCTCGGCGCGCGCGGCCTCGCCACCGCGGTCGGCGACGAGGGCGGCTTCGCCCCCAACCTCGAGTCCAACGAGGCGGCCCTGCAGGCCGTGCTGGAGGGCGTCGAGGCAGCCGGCTACCAGCCCGGCACCGACGTCTTCATCGCCCTCGACCCGGCGACCAGCGAGGTCTTCAAGGACGGCAACTACGTCCTCGAGCACGAGGGCCGCACGCTCTCTTCGGCCGAGATGGCGGCCTACTGGGGCGACGCCGTGGCGAAGTACCCGATCCTCTCGATCGAGGACGGCATGGACGAGGAGGACTGGGACGGCTGGCGGCTCCTGACGGACGCCGTCGGGGACCGGGTCCAGCTCGTCGGCGATGACCTCTTCGTCACCAACCCGGCGCGCCTCAACCGCGGCATCGAGCTCAGCGTCGGCAACTCGATCCTGGTCAAGGTGAACCAGATCGGCACGCTGTCGGAGACCCTGGAGGCGATCCGCATCGCCCACGGCACCGGCTACACGGCGGTCATCTCGCACCGCTCGGGGGAGACGGAGGACACGACGATCGCCGACCTCGCCGTCGCCACCGGCGCGGGCCAGATCAAGACCGGCGCGCCCTCGCGCTCCGACCGCGTCGCCAAGTACAACCGCCTGCTGCGGATCGAGGAGGAGCTCGGCGACGCGGCCGAGTTCCCGGGCCTGAACGCATTCGCCCAACGGCGCTCCTAGGCCGCCGGGGCCGCGATTAATGAAGGAGAAGGCCCGCCGGCAGCGTAGCTGCGGGCATGGCCTCGAACCGTCGCCCCCCCAAACGACGCCCCGCCGCGCGCCGTCCCGGCGCCCGTCGCTCCGCCAGCCGCATCAAATGGGACCGGGTCGGCCGCATCGCCCTGGTGCTGGTCCTCTTCGCCGTCGCCTACAGCTACCTCAACCCGGCGATCGACCTCTTCAAGACCTATCAGTCGACCACCGCGGCGAAAGCGGAATTCCACGAACTGCTGCGGGAAAACAAGCGCCTTCACAAGGCGATCCAGACGGCCGACAAGCCGGCCGTGGTCGAGGGCGCCGCGCGCAAGCAGGGGATGATCGCCGAAGGCGAAACCCCGTTCGTGCTCCACGGCCTGAACTGAGGGCCCGTGCCTAGCTTCGGCTCCTACCTCCTGGGGGCCGCCCAGCTCGCCATTCTCGCCGCCGCCACCGGGTACGCCGCCTGGCTCCTGCGGGCGCGCCTGCTGCCGGGCTGGCGGGGAGCGCCGGCGCGGCTGGTGGAGGTGACCGTCGCGGTCGCCCTGGTGACCGTGGTGAGCGAGGTGCTCGGCACCTTCGGCCTGCTCTACGCGGGCGCCCTGATCCTCGCGATGGTGGCGGTGGCGCTCGCCGCGCGCCTCGTCCCGCGGGGCCAAGGCGGCGGCCAGACCGCCCGCGGCGTCGACCCCGGCGTCCTCGCCTCGCTGGTGGCGATCGCGGTGATCGCGATCGTCGTCTTCGACTGGGCGGTGACGGCGAAGCACGCGCTCGACTCGGGCATCTTCAACTTCGACTCGCTCTGGTACCACATGCCGTTCTCGGCGGACATCGCCCAGTCGCACTCGACGACCGGGATGCACCACGTCGAAACGGTCTTCGTCAACTGGTTCTACCCGCAGAACTCCGAGCTCCTGCACGCGGTCGGGATCCTCGAGATTGGCCGGGACACGCTCAGCCTCTTCATCAACTTCGGCTGGCTGGCGGTCACCTTCCTCGCCGCCTACTGCGTGGGACGGCCCTACGGGCGCGGGATCCCGACGACGATCGTCGCCGCGATCCTGGTCGGCTGCCACACCCTGGTGGTGCGCGAGCCCGGCGCCGCCAAGAACGACCTGATGGCGGCGGCGCTCCTCCTCGCCGGCATCGCGATCCTCGTCGAGGCCTGGAACGCCCAGGAGCCCGAGCGGCGCTCCCTCTACGGCTGGCCGCTGGCCGCCGCCGGGCTCGCCGTCGGCCTCGCCGCCGGGACGCGCCTCACGATCTTCGCCTTCGCCGCGGCCCTCAGCGTCGTCGTCATCGTCCTCGCGCCCTCTGGCAGGCGCTGGGCGGCGGCGGGCTGGTGGTTCATCGCGGGCCTCGTCGGCGGCGGCTACTGGTACCTGCGCAACCTGATCGTCTCCGGCAGCCCGATCCCCGAGGTGACGAAGCTCGGCCCGATCTCCCCGCCGCACCCCGAGCGCCTGCAGGAAGGCCGCCCCGGCTTCAGCATCGCCCACTACCTCACCGACACCGGCGTCTGGCGCCACTACTTCGCCCCGGGGGTGCACGACGCCTTCGGCGCCCTCTGGCCGCTGATCCTCGTCGGCGCGGTCGCCGCCTGCCTGGTGGCGATCTTCTCCGGCCGCGACCGGCTGATCCGCTGGCTCGGCGGCTGCGCGCTCTTCGCCTTGGTCGCCTACCTCTTCACGCCGCTCGGCGCGGCCGGGGCGGAGGGGGCGCCGGTCGGCTTCGCGATCAACATCCGCTACGTCATCCCGGCGCTGCTCGCGGCGCTCGTCCTGCTGCCCCTGCCGCGGTTCTTCGACGGGGAGAAGCGCCAGTGGGGGCTGATCGCGGTGCTGACCCTCGTCTACCTGATCACCGACCGCCCCGACGACGCCCTCCACGACAAGGCCCGCCTCTTCGCCCTCGCCTTCGTGATCGTCTTCGTCGCCGTCCCGACGCTGATCTGGCTGGCCCGCCGCGACGGCCTGCCGGGGAAGCTCGTCGCCGCCTCGCTGGCGGCGCTCGCGGTGGCTGCCGTGGCGCTCGGCTATCCGGTCCAGCGCCACTACCTGAACCACCGCTTCGCCAACGTCACTGCCGACACCTCGATCCCCGGCATGGACCTCGACGACGCCTACCGCTGGGCGCGCGGCGTCCGCGACTCCCGCATCGGCCTCGCCGGCACCACCGCCGGATTCGCCGGCTACGGCTTCTACGGCCCCGACCTCTCCAACAAGGTGATCTACCTCGGCGAACCCGGTCCTCACGGCGCCTTCAACGCGATCCCCACCTGCCAGGGCTTCCGCGAAGCCGTCAACGCCGCCGAACTCGACTACCTCGTCACCTCCCCCTTCCTCAACTTCATCCACTCCAGCAAGCCGGTCCCCTCACCCGAGGCCCGCTGGCTGCGCGGCGCCGGCGGCGTCAAGCCCTACTTCAACGAAGGCCCTGTCACGGTCTGGAAAGTGACCGGCCCGCTGAGCACGCAGTGCGGCAAGGCAAACGCCCCGCTGGAAGAAGTCCCCCAGACGCCGAAGGGGTAGGGGCTGGGGAAGCTGGCGCCCGGGGAAAGGGACGGGCCGTCTCGGCCACGGCCCTGGCAGGCTGTGGCCGTGCCCGAGACGGCCGGGGTGCGGGGATTCGAACGGTCAGAAATTTGCCGTGTTCCTTAGTTCGGTATAGCCGAACTTTCGAACACCGCGGGAGATTGCGTGGTTCGGAATCCACCTATGACGTGGATTCCGAACCACGCAGTTTTCTGACCGCTCGAATCCCCCGCACCCTCAGGCGGAACCCTCACGTCCCGGGACGCAACTCGGACGGGGCGGAGCCGGCCGGCTACCGCCCGCGCCCGCGGGACGTGGCCACCTCGCAGGCCTCCTCGGCGGGGATGAAGGGGGCCAGGGCGATGTAGGTGAGGACCGGGGACAGGCGGGGGAGGTCGGCGGTGCGGCCTTTGCTGATCGCCTCGAAGAAGATCGCCAGGATCGCGCCGGTGCAGGCCTCGATCTTCAGGTCGTCGGCCTCGACGCCGGCTTCCAGGGCGGGGGCGAGGAGGGTGGAGACGATCTGTATCCCGGTCGCGTCGCGGCAGCTGATCGCCTCCGGGCCGGCGCCGTAGACCTCGATCATCCGCAGCGCCGCGAAGGCCGGCTCGGCGGCGAAGAAGCCGCAGACTTCCTCGAAGCCGATGCGCAGGCCGATGCGCCAGTCCTCCGCCCGGCGCACCGCGGGCATCATCGCCGCCAGCAGCTGCGCGCCGCTCGAGTCGAGCGCCGCCCGCGTCGCCTCCGCCTTGCCGTCGAAGTGTTCGTAGAAGGTCGTCTGGGAGATCGAGGCGGCGGCGGCGATGTCGGCGATCGTCGTCGCCGGGAAGCCCTTGTCGGCGACCGCCGCGGCGAACCCACGGATGATCCGCTGTTCGGGGCTGTAGGAGGCGAAGGGTGGGGCGTGGGTGACCGGCCGCGAGACGATCAGGCGCCCCGGGCGACGCAGCGGCTGCGGCGGCGTCGGGTAGCTCATCGCCCAGTCCCAGAGATCGGGGACGAGCCGCGGCAGGTCCTCCTCGCGGCGCCGGAAGAGCCGCCCGTAGACGACCTGGTAGATGCCGCCGACGATCCCGCGGAGAAGCTCGGGTGGCATCCCGGCACGCCCGGGCAGCTGCTCGGCGGCGTCGCGGGCGAGCAGCACGATCCAGTCGATCGCCCGTCGCACCGGCTCGATCCCGGCCGTCCCCGCCGCGTAGGACTCGACCAGGCACATGCGCGACGCCGCCGGCTGGTCGACGACCACCCGGACGAAGGCCTCGAGCGCCGCCCGCGGGCGATCGGCGTCCGCGCGCTCGTCGCCGCCGAGCTCCTCGGCGATCGCCGCGATCGCCGCGGCGAGGATCTCCTCCTCGGTGGCGCGGAAGCACGACGCCTTGTCGTCGAACTGTTCGTAGAAGGTCGCGCGGGAGACACCGGAGGCGCGCAGAAGGTCCTCGACGGAGGTCGCCTCGTAGCCCTTCTCGGCGCAGCTCGCGACCATCGCGGCGAACAGCCGCTCGCGCTGCTCCCGCCGCGCCGCGTCGCGATCGCCGCTGCGTCCCGGCGGCAGGCGCCGCTCGCGCAACGTGTCCGCATCTCCCCATGGGGTCCGCACGATCGCGCGACTGTAGACGGAGTCGGGGCCAGTTGGGGCGGATTTCTTGATGGGTATGCGCGAGATACCGCGATGTCTTTTCACTGCGGCCATTTTGGTCAATTTCCACGCAAGTGCTTGACGTACGGATACGACGATGTATATGTTCCCGCGACGCCGACACGCGGGTTTCTTGAACCGGTCGCGGCGTACGTCAGGGATACCGGACCTGGTCCGGCGACAGGGAAGAGGGATAGATGAGGCGTTTTGCAGCTCTTGTGGCGGTGGCCGTGTGCCTGCCCGCCGCCATCGCGACCAGTGGCGCGTCCGCCGCCGGTTGCTCGAACGAAGCGTTCCGCGTCGGGCCGTCGGCCCTGTTGCCGGGATGCCGGGCCTACGAGATGGTCTCGCCGGTCGAGAAGAACGGCGGCAACATCTCGCCCGTCATCAGCCTTCATGCCGCACCTGGCGGCGGCGCCGTCTCCTTCACCTCGAGCACCCCGTTCGCGGGCGCGGTGGGGAGCCCGACCCTCAACACCTACATCGGCCACCGCGGCGCCAATTGGACGACCGAAGCGGTCGATCCGCCGCAGTTCAACCGCGGGACCTTGGCGATCGGCGCGAGCGCGGCGAGCAGCCTCGACCTCGATCGGACGCTCAGCGGCAGCACGCTCGCGCTGACGCCCGGGGCGATGGAAAGCGGCTCCAACCTCTACCTGCGCGACAACGCGACGGGTAACCGCACCTTGGTCACGGCAACGTCCGGCGCCCGCCTGTTGATGGCTTTCACCGGTGTCGCCGGCGGCTCCTTCCTCGACGCCACGCCCAGCCTCAGCCACATCCTCCTCGAGTCCCCGGAACCGCTGCCGGTGACGGCGGGGCCGCAGCCGCCGGCGAACTCGACCAATCTCTACGAATACGCCGAAGGCGCCCTGCGCCTCGTGAACGTGCTCCCGGACGGCACGGTCTCCGCCAGCAATATCGGCACGAAGAACACGCCCTACCAGCACCTGATGTCCGCCGACGGTTCGCGGGTCTTCTTCCAGGCCAGCGGCTTCGGTGAAGGTCCGCTCTACATGCGTGTCGACGGCACCACCACCGTGCCCATCTCGGCCTCCCGGCGGGCCGGTGAACTGGGCGAAGTGGCGCCGGCCGAATTTGGCGTCGCCAGCGCCGACGGGTCGATCGTCTACTTCACCAGCAACACGCCGCTGCTGGAAGGGCCGGAAGCGGCAACGGGCACGTCCTCGCGGAAGCTCTACCGCTACGACGCGAACGACGGGTCGCTGGAAGAAGTGGTGCCGGCCGCGCCGGAAGGGGCCGACGTCCCCGACGTCCTCGGCGCCAGCGAAGACGGGTCCTACGTCTACTTCAGCTCCCCCGACGCGCTGGCCGAAGGCGCGACCGAAGTCCCGAACACGGCGAACTTCTACGTGGAGCATGAAGGCACGGTCAAATGGATCGGCCAGACCTCGCCCGCGGACTACTTCGAAAGCTCGTTTCCGAGCGAGTGGAGCATCAGCCCGGACGGCCGGTATTTCGCCCTCGGCACCTACTCCCCGATGAGCGAAGAAGACGTCTCCAGCCCGGCGAACTGCCCGGAAATCTCGACCGTCGGCAACCCGCCCGGGGACTGTCTCGACGTCTACTCGTTCGACTACGAATCCGGCCGGCTCACCTGCCTCACCTGTCACGGCCCCGGCCTCGGCAATTCCGATCTCGGTGGCCAGGACTTCAAGGAAACGGGCTTCGGTGACTGGTTCCCACGCCCGGTGCTCGACGACGGCACGGTGTACTTCGACACCCCGAGCCGACTGCTGCCGCGGGACGGCAACGGGGTCGACGACGTCTACTCCTGGCGCGAAGGCAGCTACCAACTGGTCTCGACCGGCAGCGGGGAGCAGCCGTCGACCTTCGGCGCCGCCACCCCCGACGGGTACGACGTCTACTTCCTCACCTCGCAGCCGTTGGTCAAACAGGACACCGACCAGATCATCGACGTCTACGACGACCGCGAAGGGGGCGGGCTCGCCGCCCAGTGGCCGCCGGGGTCGCCGGGGGCATGTGAAGAACAGGGCTGCCGCGGCGCGTCGCCGACGCCGCCGGCCGGGCTGCCCAGCGGGAGCTCGGTCGCCGCTCCGGCGCCGGCCTCCTGCGCCTCGCTCAAGGCGGCGTCCGGCACCGCGCGCCGCAAGGCCCAGCGCCTCGGCCGCCGCGCCAAGAAGGCGGCCAAGGGTCGCGGGACCGCGGCGAAGGCCCGCTCGCGGCGCCTCCATCGCCAGGCGGGCGTCGCCCGCAAGCAGGTCGAACGTCTCCAGAAGGAAGTCGCCAAGTGTGGGAGGGGAAGTCGATGAAACGCAGGCTGTCGATCGCATTGCTGGCGGCGGCGCTCGCCGTCGCCGCGCTGCCGGGCGCCGCCCAGGCACTCGGGATCAGCTCGGCCGAAGGCTGGCTGCGCGATTCCACCGGCGCGCCGCTCCTCCAGGCGGGCGCGCACCCCGACTACAACACGACGTTCCACCTGACCCGGACGACCGCGCCCAGTCCCTACGTTCCGGGCATGACGGTCGAAGCGCCCGATGGGAACCCGAAGAACGTCGTGGTCACCCTGCCGCCGGGGATGATCGGCAACCCGATGGCGATGCCGAAGTGCACCCAGGGCGAACTGGTCGTCCTCCGGTACGTGGCGGACTGCGATCCGTCGACCCAGCTCGGGTTGGCGACGGTCACCAACTACATCAACGGGCCCTCGGAAACCACGGTGCCGATCTACAACATGGTGCCGCCTCCCGGGGTGGCCGCCGAGTTCGCCTTCAACTTCCTCCAGAACGTCGTCCGCATCGATTCGACCGTCGTCTTCGAAGGTGAATACCGGATCCGGACGACCGTCACCAACGTCTCACAGGGCCTCGCGATCGGCGATACGTCGGTGACCCTGTGGGGCGCCCCCGCCTCGTCCGTCCACGACCTCGAACGGGCGCCCAGGGGTGAAACGGCCAACGCGGGCACGCCCGTGCCGAGCACGGCGCGGGCGCGACCCTTGATGACCAATCCGACCACCTGCAACGGTGCCGCGCTGCCGACCTCGGTGCGGGTCGATTCCTGGCAGGCGCCCGGCGCCTTCGCGGAAGGCGGCTACGACACCGACCCCGACGGCAACCCGATGGCCTTCACCGGCTGTGACCAGGTTCCGTTCGAAGCCTCGCTGGAAGCGCAGCCGACGAACCCCCGGGCGGACTCTCCGACCGGGCTCGACGTCACCGTGCAGCTGCCGCAGAACGAAGCGCCCGAAGGGATCGCGAACTCGTCCCTGCGCGAAGCGACGATCGTCCTGCCGGAAGGGATGGCGGTCAGCCCGTCGTCCGCCGGTGGCCTCGGCGCTTGCACGCCGGATCAGATCGCGCTCGGCTCGGAAGCGCAGCCGAGCTGCCCGGCGAGCTCGCGGATCGGCTCGGTCCGGATCGACACGCCGCTGCTCGAAGAACCGCTGGCGGGCAGCGTCTACCTGGCCCAGCAGCGCCAGAACGCCTTCGGCTCGCTGCTGGCGCTCTACCTGGTGGTCGACGACCCGCAGACGGGCATCCTGCTGAAGATCCCGGGGAAGGTCGAGCCGGACCCGAGCACGGGCCGCCTCGTCGCCCGCTTCAGCGATACGCCGCAGCTGCCGTTCGAACGCCTGAAGGTGCACCTCGACGGCGGCCCTCAGGCCCCGCTCGTCACCCCGCCGGCCTGCGGCACCTTCTCGACCCGGGGCGAATTCACGCCGTGGTCGGGCAACGCGGCGATCGTCTCGAGCGAAAGCTTCAAGGTCGACCAGGGTCCCGAAGGCGGGCCCTGTCCGACCGGGGGCTTCGACCCGACCATGACCGCCGGCACCGCCAACCCGGCCGCCGGCGCCTACAGCCCGTTCGAAGTGCGGATCTCCCGCCCGGACGGCAGCGCGCGGCTGAGCGCCGTCTCGGTGAAGCTGCCGAAGGGCCTGTTGGCCAAGCTGTCGGGGATCCCGTACTGCGCCGACGCGGCGCTCGGCGCGGTCCCGACCGCCGAAGGGACGGGCGGCGCCCAGCTCGCCTCGCCGTCCTGCCCGGCCGCCTCGCGGATCGGCTCGGTGGCGGTGTCCGCGGGCGCCGGCCAGAGCCCGTTCTGGGTGAAGACCGGCAGCGCCTACCTCGCCGGTCCTTATAAGGGCGCGCCGCTGTCGCTGGCGATCGTCACCCCGGCGGTGGCGGGGCCGTTCGACCTCGGCAACGTGGTGGTGCGGGTGGCGCTCCACGTCGATCCTGAAACCGCCCAGGTCACCGCCGACAGCGATCCGCTGCCGACGATCCTGTCGGGGATCCCGCTCGACCTGCGCGAAGTCCGCGTCACCCTCGACCGCGACCAGTTCATGGTCAACCCGACCTCCTGCCCGACGCAGCAGGTCGCCTCGACGCTGACCGCGGTCGGCGGCGCCACGGCGAGCCCGAGCGCCCCGTTCACGGTCGCCTCCTGCGACGGGCTCGGCTTCTCTCCGAAGCTGGCGCTCTCGCTCAAAGGCGGCACGCGGCGTGGGGCCTACCCGCAGCTGACGGCGAAGCTGAACGCGCGGCCCGGCCAGGCGAACCTCTCGCGGGTGGCGGTGCAGCTGCCGCACACGGAGTTCCTCGCCCAGGGGCACATCGGGACGGTCTGCACGCGAGTGCAGTTCGCGGCCGAACAGTGCCCGCCGCGCTCGGTCTACGGCTACGCCGAAGCGATCACGCCGCTGCTCGATCAGCCCTTGCGCGGCCCGGTGTACCTGCGCTCCTCGAGCCACAAGCTGCCGGACCTGGTGGCGGCGCTCAAGGGCCAGATCAACATCGACCTGGACGGGCGGATCGACTCGCACAACCGCGGCATCCGGACCACTTTCGAAACGGTCCCTGACGCCCCGATCACCTCCTTCACCTTGAGGATGAAGGGCGGCAAGAAGAGCCTGTTGGAAAACAGCACCTCGCTCTGCGGCGGGAAGGCGGGCAAGGCGCGGGTGTCGATGCTCGGCCAGAACCGCGCCAAGCTCGCCACGGCGCCGCAGCTGAGCGCCCCCTGCGGCAAGAAGAAGTAGCCCCTGGGCAGCCGACGTCGGCGGGTGGATACAGTCGGGCCATGGCTTATCCACTCGCCAACGCGCTGTACCAGTGGGAGGAGGGCGCCCGTGAGCTGGCGGCGATCGACGACCCGCGGCAACGGCGCCTCGCCGACCGCGTCGTCGGTGCGATCCGGGTCGAGCTGCGCCGCCGGATCGGCCCGACCTTCAGCGCCGACCAGCTCGCGGACCTCTACGGCGAGGGGACCGACTGGGCCCAGCAGATCGCGATCGACGTGGCCCCCGCGGCCGCGGACGACGCCCAGATCCTCGCCGACGCGGCCTTCTGGATCTACCTGCGCGGCGCCGGCGACTACGCCGGCGGCCGGACGCCGGCTTAGCCGCAGGCGCGCCGAGGGCCGCGGATTCCGTGCCGACCCTTCGGCAGGCTGTGGTCGGCCCGGAATCCGCGGCTCTCCACACGGGCAGGGGACGGCGACGCGGTCGGTTCCCGTCAGCGGTGGATTGGTGCTGCTATAGCGACACCAATCCACCGCTGACGACATCGACAGGCGGCTGATGGGCGACCTTAGCCAGCCGGGGTCGCCCGTCGGCCGCGAGGCGACAGCTTTCCCTGCGGCAGACCTGGCGGCGCCGGCCGGCGCCCGCGGCGGCTACTCGTCGTCGTCGGAATCGCCGTCGTCGTCACCGTCGCCGTTGGCGCCGGCGCGGCGGATGACGATCTGGTCGGCCTCGATCCGGACGGTGACGTCGCGGTTGCCGGCCCAGTGCTCGACGTAGACGGGGTTGTCTTTGACCGAGGCGTCGAGCCAGAGGCCGTAGCCCTCGTCTTCGCCGTGGTCGAAGGTCGCCTCGTACTCCTTGCGGCGACCGCGACCTCCGCGGCGACCGCGGCGACGACGTTTGCGCGGGCGGCTGCCGCCCTCGCCCTCGCCGTCCTCGTCCCCGTCACCCTCCTCCTCGGACTCGGCCTCCTCGGCCTCCTCCTCGGCGGTGGCGGCTTCGATCTCCGCTTCGATCTCGTCGCGCAGGTCGATGTCGTTCGAGCCGGCGTTCTCGTCGTCGGGCGAGAGTTCGTACTGCTTGCGGAACTCGCGCAGCTCGGTCGCCGAGATTTCGAGTTGGTGGGCGATCCAGGCGTCCGTGCGGCCCTGGTGGACCCAGGCGCGGATCTGATTCAGCTGTGGCTTCAAAGAGCGTCGTGGCATCGGCGCGGAACTCTATTGAAACGGAGGGTGCGCGCGTCCCGCGGGCGTACCGGGAGCTAGGAGATGAGCATCGCGAGCGCCTCGAACATGGCGACCGCGACGACGACCACGGTGACCGTGAGGCAGATCGCGAGCACGCTGAAGCGGACCGAGCCGTGGTGCTGGCTGCGTTCGACGCGGCGGGCGCGGGAGCGATTGGCGGCCCGGCGGCGGAGCTGCTCCCGACGGCGTCGCTCGAGTGAGGTCTCCTGTTCGAAAGCCGACTCGAACTGGGTGATGCTTTGTTTCATCTTCATAACGGGGAGCCCCGGAGGGCAGCGAGGACCGTAGCAAAGGATCTTGCAAAGCTCACGGTTCGCTCACGGAGCGCCGATGGGCGAAGTGGCTCAGCACGCATTCCAGAGCCCTTTCCCGGCTTTGGCTGCTTTTTGCGCAATTAATTCGAACCCGGGCGCGAAACGGTCGTTTGGATGGAAGGTGAGTACGCGGGCGAGACCTCGTCTCAGCAATTCGTCCTCCAGGAAGCGGCGTTCGATCCAGACGTAGGCGAGCAACCTGCCGTAGTAGTCGCGGGGTTCGACGCCGGTGAGCAGTCGCACGCGGTGACCTTCGACGTGTCGGTGCTCGAACGCCGACGCGCGGGGGCCGAAGCACTGCACGGGCGTGTCGGGCTTGACCGTCTCCGGCGTATCGACGCCGATCAGGCGGACGGTCTCGGTCGGACCATCGTCGAGCGCCACTTCGAGCGTGTCGCCGTCGACGGCGCGGACGACGCGCCCGGTGAGATGGCGCGACGCCTCCGTCGCGGGGGCGCCGCCCAGGTCCCAGGGCCGCAGGAGGATCGCCGCGGCGATCAACAGCAGGGCGATGCTCCCGCGTCCCTTCACCCCCGCCTAAGGCCTAGGCGAGGGCGGAATCACCCCCTCTCGAGGAGGGGGAAGCCGCAATTACGGCGTGCGGCGCACGTTCGCGAGCAGGCTCTCCTTGATCTGCTCGACGATCTCCAGCGCCTCGCCACGCTCGCGCTGCCAGACGTTGCGGCCGAAGATCACGCCGCTGCCGCCCGCCGCCATCACCTCGGAGGTGTTGCGCAGCACGGTCTCGTCGTCGGCCTTGGAGCCGCCGGAGAGGACGACGAGCGCGCGACCGGCCGATTCGACGCACTGGCGGATCGCCTCCTGCTGGTCGACCTGCATCTCGTTGTAGGGCGCCGGGGCGTCCTTGTCCTTGTCCGGGTCGATCTTCGGCATGTTGAGCTTGACGATGTCGGCACCCATCTCCATCGCCATGCGCGCCGCGTAGTCGATCGCGTAGAAGGAGTTCTGCCCGCCCTTCGCCTCGACCGCTTCGCCGCGCGGGTAGGACCAGACGACCAGCGGCATGCCGAAGCGGTCGCATTCCTCGCGCACCTCGCGCAGCTGGGCGAGGTCCTCATCCTGGCGCGGGGAGCCGACGTAGAGCGTGTAGCCGATCGCGTCGGCGCCGAGCCGCACGCCGTCTTCGACGCTCGAGTTGCAGGAGGAGAAGGCCTGCGCGGAGCTCGGCAGGTCGGTCTTGCCGTTGACCTTGAGGATCAGCGGCACGCGGCCCGCGTAGTCGGGGTAGTACTTCTCGGCCATGCCGATCTGGCAGGCCAGAGCCGAATACCCGGCCTCGGCGGCGAGGCTGAACTGGTAGTCGGGGTCCTTGGAGGCGGGGTTGGGGAAGAAGTCGCGGGGACCGTGCTCGATGCCCTGGTCGATGGGCAGCAGCATCAAGGTGCCGTTACCGGGACCGAACTCATACAGAAGGCGGTAAAGACGGGCGCGTTTGCCGGCCGGAAGCGTCGCGAGCAGCGATTTCTGCTCGGTCAGGCTCTTCAACTCCACGGTGATTCCTCCTCGAATATGGGTGGATCGCCAGTATGGCAGCGGAATCCACCATGGGGAGCCCGGTCGCCGGGTATCCTCGAAAGAGCCCATGAGTGAGACTGAGCTCAGCGTCATCTGCAAGAACTGCGGTTCGGAGGTCAGTCCGTATGTGACGGAGTGCCCGTACTGCGGTGCGCGGCTGCGCAAGCGAGCGCCGAAACTGGAGCGTAAAGGCGACCAGTTCGAGGCCCAGCGGCCGAAGCGGCGGCGCCGTCGACTGCGGATCCCACGGCCGAGCCGGTCGGGTCGACCGCGTCGCTCGGTGAGCTTCGCGCGCTCCGACACCTTCCGTCCCTACGCGACGATCTCCGTGATCCTGGGCTCGGCGATCCTGCTGCTGGTCCAGAAGGCGACCGGCAATCCGCTGTCGACCTACGGCGGGCTGATCGTCCCGATCGGGGACGAGTGGTGGCGCTACCTGACCGCGCCGTTCGCCTACGTCGACGTCGGCTACCTGTTCGTCGTCGCGGTCGGGCTGGCGATCTTCGCGACCGGGGTGGAGCGGCGGCTCGGCAACGCGCCGACGGCTCTCCTGCTGCTGGCCTGCGGGGCGCTCGGCGTGCTCGCCGCGGGCGGGATCGCGGGCGCGAAAGGCGACGTCACGGTGATCGCGGGCGGCAACGGGATGGCGCTCGGCGCCGTCGCGGCCTGGTTCGCGATCCGCCGCGCCGAATCGCACGGCACGATCGACGAAGAGTACGACCTGATCGGGGTGGCGGTCGCGGCCGCGGTGCTGATCGCGCTGCCGCTGTTCGCCCCGACCGCGAACTTCTTCGCCTGCCTCGTCGGCGGCGCCGTCGGCGGCCTCGCCGGGCTGGCGGCGACCACGCTCCACCACAAGGAATAGATGCCGGACGACCAGCAGCTCGAAGCCGCGATCGAGCGGCTGATGGAGGCCGAGCGCTTCGCCGAGGCGGAGCGGATCGTCGCCCAGGCCGCGCCGCAGCTGCAGAAGGTGCTGGCGGCGGCGCTCGCGGAGGGTGGCTGGTTCGGCGAGCCGCACGACAACGAGACGCTGCGCGCCGCCACCGTTCCCGACCCGGACGAGCGGCTCACCGCGGTCCGCGCCCTGCTCGCCGAGGAGGCGCGCATGGGGATGATGGTTGGCGTCGCGGTCGGCTGGGCATTGAACGAGGAGCTGCGCAATGACGTACAGCGCGACGAACCGCGCCGACCCGAACCAGAGGGAGACACCTGAGATGGAGATCAAGTTCCACGGCCAGTCCTGCTTCGAGATCACCGAGGGTGACACCGTCGTCCTCACCGACCCGTTCCTGGCGCCGAACAACCCGGTCGCCGACGCCACCGCCGACGAGGTGAGCGCGACCGTGATCGCGGTCAGCCACGGCCACGCCGACCACATCGCCGACCTGGTGCCGGTCGCCAAACGGACCGGGGCGCAGGTCGTGGCGCTGGTCGAGATCGCCAACTGGATCGGCGAGCAGGGCGTCGAGAGCGTCGCCGACCCGAACTTCGGCGGCACCGTCAGGTTCGACTGGGGCTGGATCAAGTTCGTGCCCGCCTGGCACACCAACACGCTGCCCGACGGCACCGTGATCGGCAACCCGGCGGGGATGCTGATCAACATCGGCGGCAAGACGATCTACCACGCCGGCGACACCTGCCTCTTCGGTGACATGAAGCTGATCGCCGAACGCAACCCGGTCGACATCCTGATGCTGCCGATCGGCGGCCACTACACGATGGACCGCCACGACGCCGTGGTCGCCGCCCAGTTCGTCGGCGCCGACACCGTGATCCCGATGCACTTCAACACCTTCCCGCCGATCGAGACCGACGCGGGCGCGTTCAAGGCCGACGTGGAGAGCGCGGGCGCCGGAACGGTGGTGGTGCTCGAGCCGGGGGAGAGTTACTCGGCGTAGGGGCGGGGTTTGGGGGGCGGGGCGGCCGTCCGAGATTGGTCCCGGGCGTCTCGGACACGGCCCTGGCAGGCTGTGGCCGTGTCCGAGACGCCCGGGACCTGTGAGGTTCGCGGGGAGGACGCCGCGGGTCGGGAAGTTGCCGCTCTTCCGTGGGCGTCCCGTGCGGGAGAGGTCACGAAGAGCC
>Ga0153956_1001865_pt1 | contig 17086 bp, 18 predicted proteins | sample TSFL040MetaG_FD_104704 | JGI IMG/M metagenome (GOLD analysis project Ga0153956, IMG submission 104704) | Attine ant fungus gardens microbial communities from Florida, USA - TSFL040 MetaG | ecosystem: Host-associated > Fungi > Mycelium > Unclassified | place: USA: Florida, Wekiwa Springs...
CTCCAACAGTCCGAGCCAGGTGTCGGAGTCCAAGGCTTCCTTGGCTTTTGCGCTGTCGGTGAGCACGAATCGGAACGGTTCGTCATCGGGTGTCCCGAAATCGCCGCCCAGGCAATCGGCGAGGGCGTCGAGGTTCTTGCCGAAATAACCGCCGGAGCCGTTGACGGCGTGGCCGATCTCGGTGAAAAGGTCTGCACGGGAATGGATTCGGGATCCCCGAACGGTATAGGTTTTCACGCCCCTCCGATCTGGCAGAACGTCTCGTAGTGATCGCCGGTGTAATAGAACTCCGGTGGGTCGGTCAACGGCTGGCCGCCGGTGATAACCCTTCGGGCGCCACGGGTTTTCGCACCCGGTGTGGGCACCGTGTACTCGTGGTAGTAGCCGCGTTTCTGATTGGGCAGGCGGTGCTCGAAGTTGCCGAACACGATGCCGTCGCGCGATGAACCGAACGGCCCGCCGCGGTGGATCAGATCGATCGTCCTGGCGGCTTCGCCTGGTAGCGCGGAGATCTGGCAGAGGTTCAGACCGGAGCGTGCCCTCGATGGCGGTGCCGACGGCGCGGGATCGGCTGCCGTCGGAGCCGCAGGCGAGCCGGTGAGCTGGGCCGGGTGGCTGCGGGAGCACGCCGGCGTCAGCGTCAGTAGACACGCACTCGCGGCGATGACGGCAGCGGTGCGCATGGTGGTGGCGGACATGGCACCTTTCTTCGTCGGCGGTTCGGTGTACCGCCGCTCACGCTACCGCTCGTCGGCGCTCATAGCGGATTCATATGATCAACCTAGCTGCCGCTGCGATTGGCGCGAGCATCATCGAAGTCATGAGTGAACAGACGCCCCAAACCCCTGAATCCCCGGAAACCCCGACGGATTCGTTCCCGCCCGTCGCGGCATCGGATACCGCAGCACCCGCAGCCGAGCACAAATCCGGCAAGACCCACACCATTCTGGCGTGGGTCGGCATTATCGCCGGGTCGGTGTTCATCGTCGCGACGATCTTCTTCTCCGGCTTCTTCATGGGTGCGCATGCCGGCGGCTGCCACCACGGCTGGCACAAGCACCACCACGGCAAGGACAGTTCGCAGTTCAGCGGTGACCACGAGGGCCGTGGCGGTTGGGGCGGTTGGCACCACGGCCACCACGGGCCCGGTATGTGGCACCCGATGGGCCCCGGAGGCATGGGTGGCCCCGGATTCCCCGGCGGCGACGGTGGTCCCGCTGGTCCGGGTGGCCCCGGCGGGCCGGGCTCGCAACCCGCGCCGCCCGCCCCTCCCGCGCAGCCGGGCCGGTAGAACCCCTGTCGAATCGATACGAAACCAACAGGCCGCACTCCTCACAGGGTGCGGCCTGTTGGTTTGTTCGGACTGGCATCATCGGATCCATGACGATCCGGTGGGGTGCTCTGGTCGCGGTGACGGTTTGTGCTTCGGTGGTGGCGGGGCCGGCCCAGGCTTCCGCCAAACCGTCGGATCCGGGCGTGGTCTCCTATGCGGTCCTGGGCAAAGGATCAGTGGGCAACGTGATCGGCGCCCCGATGGCATGGGATGCCGGCTACACCGCGCCGTTCCAGGGTTACTTCGTCGACCTGCCGGTGTGCAACAACTGGGGCGATATCGGCCTGCCCGAGGTGTACAACGACCCGGATCTGGCCTCGTTCAACGGAGCGACCGCGCAGACCAGCGCCACCGACGACACCCATCTGGTCAAGCAGGCGGTCGGGGTGTTCGCGACCGCCGATGCGGCGACGCGGGCGTATCACCGCATCGTGGATCGCACCGTCGGCTGCGCGGGCCAGAGCACCGCTATGCACCTGGAGGACGGTCGGACCGAGGTGTGGAGCTTCTCGGGCAGCGCCGCCGGAAACGACTCCGCATGGGTCAAGCAGGAGGCCGACACCGATCGGCGTTGTTTCGTGCAGTCCAGATTGCGGGAAAATGTTTTGCTGCAGGCGAAAGTTTGTCAGCCTGGAAACGGCAGTCTTGCGGTCAATGTGCTGGCCGGAGCGATGCAGAACACCCTCGGGCAATAGCTGGGCCGTGCACCGGATCTTGCCCGCCGTGGATCGAGGGCTGAATTTGTCGGTGCCACGTGGCAGTGTCAGGAATGAATGAACACTTGGGGGCTGTTCTGCTCTTCTGACAGATCCCGAGAACACCGACCAAGGGTGCTGGGAACGTTCCTGGCATCGCGGAGGGAGTTCAGATGGGGACCGCCACCACGCGGCGTCCGCATGCCGCATATCCCACCCTGTCGAGTAGCTACAGCGCCGCGCTGCACGCCGGTGGTGGATGTCTACGTGAGGGCCCGGTGGGCCGTGTCGGACTTGAACTTGAGGCGCACTGCGTCGACCTGACCGACCCGATGCGCCGACCGGGCTGGGCCGAGTTGACCGACGCCGTCGCGTCGGTGCCCGAACTGCCCGGTGGCAGCGTCATCACCATGGAACCGGGCGGCGCGATCGAACTGTCCGGTCCGCCGATGAGTGGCGCGCTGCCCGCGATCACGGCCATGCGGGCCGACCAGGATCTGTTGCGCGCGGCGTTACGGCGACGCGGCCTGGGGCTGCTGTTGCTGGGCACCGACCCGCTGCGCGCACCGGCCCGGGTCAATCCCGGTGAGCGGTACCGTGCGATGGAGACCTTCTTCGTGGCCAGCGGCACTCGCGAGGCCGGGGCGGCCATGATGACCTCGACCGCGTCGATGCAGATCAATATCGATGCCGGTCCGCGGGCCGGGTGGGCCGACCGGGTGCGGCTGGCCCACGCGCTCGGGCCCACGATGATCGCGATCGCCGCCAACTCGCCGATGCTCGGCGGCGGATTCAGCGGCTGGCGCAGTTCACGTCAGTGGGTGTGGGGCCAATTGGACACCGCCCGTTGCGGTCCGGTCCTGGGCGCCAGCGGTGACGACCCGGCCAGCGACTGGGTGCGATACGCGCTCAAGGCGCCGGTGATGTTGGTCCATACCCCCGAGGCGCAGCCGGTGACCGAATGGGTGCCGTTCGCCGACTGGGCCGATGGCCGTGCCTTGCTGGGCGGCCGGCAGCCGACCGAGGCCGATCTGGACTACCACTTGACCACCTTGTTCCCCCCGGTACGACCGCGGGGCTGGCTGGAGATCCGCTATCTGGACGCCATGCCGGATGCGTTGTGGCCCGCCGTGGTGTTCACCCTGGTGGCGTTGCTGGATAACCCCGAACTTACCCACATTGCCTGGGAAGCAACGGAATCGGTGGCAACCGCGTGGGATGTGGCGGCGCGGGTGGGGCTGGCCGATCCGCGATTGAGAGAGGCCGCGGTGCAGTGCGTGCGGGCCGCGGCCGGCCTCGCCCCCGCCGAACTCGCCGACTCGATGGACATCTTGTTGCGTCAGGTGGAGTTGGGCCGTAGTGCGGCCGACGATTTCGCCGATTTGGTCATCGAGCGCGGAATCGATGCGGTGGTAAGCCAATTGGCGAAAGGGGATGCGTGAGTTCGCGTGAGTTGCTGGCGGCCGGGCTTGATCGGGCCCGACAACGAACCCTCGCCCTGGTCGAGTTCGACGATGCCGAACTGCTGCGCCAATACGATCCGCTGATGAGCCCGCTGGCGTGGGACCTGGCCCATATCGGGCAACAAGAAGAGCTGTGGTTGTTGCGCGGTGGTGACCCGGATCGTCCCGGGATGCTGGACCCGGCTGTCGACGGTCTCTATGACGCGTTCGTGCATTCGCGCGCCAGCCGGGTCGACCTGCCGCTGCTGCCACCCACCGAGGCCCGCGGGTACTGTGCGACAGTCCGCGGGAAAGTCCTTGACGCACTTGATCATTTGACCGACGACGACTCGTTTCCCTACGCGTTGGTGATCAGCCACGAAAATCAGCACGACGAGACCATGTTGCAGGCGCTGAACCTGCGCCACGGACCGGCGATCCTCGGTGCGGGAACCGCGCTGCCGTCGGGGCGTCGGGGCGTGGCGGGGACATCGGTGCTGGTGCCGGGCGGACCGTTCACCCTCGGCGTGGACCTGTCCGATGAGCCCTATTCGCTGGACAACGAGCGGCCCGCGCACACCGTCGAGGTCGCCGCGTTCCGCATCGGCACCGTACCGGTGACCAACGGGCAGTGGCGTGAGTTCGTCGACGACGGCGGCTATCGACAGGCGCGGTGGTGGTCGGCGCCGGGCTGGGAGCACCGTCAGCGCGCCGGACTGACCGCGCCGCAGTTCTGGAATGCCGACGGCAGCACCCGGGTTCGGTTCGGTCATATCGAAGATCTGCCCGCCGACGAACCCGTCCAGCACGTCACCTTCTTCGAGGCACAGGCCTATGCCGCGTGGGCCGGGGCCAGGTTGCCCACCGAGATCGAATGGGAGAAGGCCTGCGTGTGGGATCCGGTCGCCGGACGGCGTCGCCGATTTCCTTGGGGGGCAAGCGAACCCGACGAGATCCGGGCGAATCTGGGCGGCGGCGCCCTGCGGCCCGCGCCGGTCGGCGCCTATCCGGACGGCGCGTCGGCCTACGGCGCCGAACAGATGCTGGGCGACGTGTGGGAGTGGACCACCTCGAGACTGCGGCCGTGGCCGGGGTTCACCCCGATGATCTACGACCGCTACTCGCAGCCGTTCTTCGACGGCGCCGGCGGTGGTGACTACCGGGTGCTGCGCGGTGGATCGTGGGCGGTGTCCCCGGACATCCTGCGGCCCAGTTTCCGTAACTGGGATCACCCGATCCGCCGGCAGATCTTCTCCGGCGTCCGACTGGCCTGGGACGCCTAGATGTGCCGGCATCTGGGGTGGCTGGGTCGTCCGGTTTCGGCGGCTTCGCTGATTGCCGAACCGGCCAATGGTCTTCTGGTGCAGTCATATTCACCTCGTCGGCAGCGGAACGGATTGCTCAATGCCGATGGCTGGGGGGTCGGATTCTTCGACGGCGAAACCCCGCGCCGGTGGCGCAGCTCCGCGCCGCTGTGGGGGGATGCCTCGTTCGCATCGGTCGCGCCGGCGTTGCACAGCAGATGTGTGGTGGCAGCGGTCCGCTCGGCGACCGTCGGGATGCCCGTCGAATCGTCGGCGTCGGCACCCTTCACCGATGGCACCTGGCTGCTGTCGCACAACGGCGTGGTCGACCGGGTGGTGCTGCCGGCCTCCCGCGAGGCCGAATCGACCGTCGACAGTGCACTGCTGGCCGCGCATATCTTCACCGAGGGACTCGATCGTCTGGCGGATACGGTGGCACGTGTCGGCGCGGCGGATCCCGGTGCCCGACTGAATATCCTGGCCGCCGACGGCTCGACGCTGTTGGCCACCACCTGGGGCGACACCCTGTCGGTACTGCAGCGCCCCGATGGGGTGGTGGTGGCCAGCGAACCCTACGACGACGACCCGGCCTGGCGGGACGTCCCGGACCGGTGCCTGGTGCGGGTCGACGGCGCCGGCGTCACCATCACGCCTCTGCAATAGCCGGGTACCGGAAAGGAATCACAGATGGCCTCGAGTAGAACCGCACCGTCGCTGGTCAATCATCTGGCCGCGGACTGGGCGCCGGCAGCTTTGCGTGCGGACGTGCGCAGCGGGCTGAACCAGAGTCCGAAATCGTTGCCGCCCAAGTGGTTTTACGACTCGGTAGGCAGCGATTTGTTCGACCAGATTACCCGGCTGCCCGAGTACTATCCGACCCGGACCGAGGCGCAGATCCTGCGCACGGCGGCCGTCGAGATCGTCGAAGCGTCCGGTGCGGACACCCTGATCGAATTGGGCAGCGGCACTTCGGAGAAGACCCGCACCGTGCTCGATGCCTTCCGCGACGCCGGCAGATTGAGCCGATTCATCGCGTTCGACGTCGATGCCGGTGTGCTGCGCACCGCGCTGACCGAGCTGTCCGACGAGTATCCCGGCGTTGAGATCAGTGGGGTGTGCGGCGATTTCGAGCAGCACCTGGGTGAACTTCCGGTGCTCGGCCGTCGACTCATCGTGTTCCTCGGGTCGACCATCGGGAACCTGACCGAGTTGCCGCGCGCGGAATTCCTGGCCTCGTTGTCGGTCACCATGCGCAGCGGTGACGCGCTGTTGTTGGGCACCGACCTGGTCAAGGACACGGCCCGTCTGGTGGCGGCCTACGACGATGCCGCCGGCGTCACCGCCCGATTCAACCGGAATGTGCTGGCGGTGGTGAACCGGGAGCTGGGCGCCGATTTCGACCTTGCGCGCTTCGAGCACGTGGCACGATGGAACCCCGAGCACGAGCGGATGGAGATGTGGCTGAAATCGACTGCGGCGCAACGCGTACAGATCTCCGATATTGACCTGACCGTCCAATTCGATGCGGGGGAGCAGATGCTGACCGAGGTGTCGTGCAAGTTCCGGCCGGACGGTATTGCCGCGGAGCTGACCGCGGCCGGTTTGCGCACCGCCCGCTGGTGGACCGATCCCGCCGCCGACTTCGGTGTGACGCTGGCGGTGAAGGAGTAGCCGCGGTGAGTATCGGTGGCATGTGGCGCGCGGCTCGACCGCAGCCGGCGGGTCTGCACTTCGACAATGCGGCCTGCTCGCGGCAAAGTTTCGCCGTCATCGACGCCGCCGCCCAGCATGCCCGCCGAGAGGCCGAACTCGGCGGCTACGTGGCGGCCGAGGCAGCCGAGTCGGTGCTGGCCGCCGGGCGCGCCGCGGTCAGCGAATTGACCGGCATGGCCGCTGACGACGTACTGTTCACCACCGGATCGTCCAATGCACTGGACTTGCTGCTGAGTAGTTGGGCCGACGACAAGACCGTGGCCTGTCTACCGGGTGAATATGGACCCAACCTGATTGTCATGCAGGCCAATGGTTTTCAGGTGCGTAACCTTCCGGCCGACGATGCGGGCCGCCTCGATGTGGCCGCTGCGGCCGGAGTGCTGCGGACGGCGCCACCCGCTTTCGCGCACCTGACGGCGGTGGGCAGCCATCGCGGTGTGGCGCAGCCGCTGGCCGAATTCGTCGCGCTGTGCCGGATGCTGGAGATCCCGGTGGTGGTCGATGCGGCCCAGGCGCTCGGCCAGGTGGACTGTGCGGTGGCCCCCGACGTGATCTATTCGTCGTCGCGCAAATGGTTGGCCGGGCCCCGGGGCGTGGGGGTGCTGGCGATCAACTCCAAGATGGCCCATCGGATTCGGCCACGAATCCCGTTGCCGGAATGGGGTGCTCCGCTGTCGGTGCTGCGCCGGCTGGACTTGGGTGAGATGAATGTGGCTGCCCGGGTGGCTTTTTCGATTGCCATCGGCGAACATCTGGTCGCCGGGCCGGAGCTGATCCGGGGCCGGCTCGCCGAAGTCGGACGACAGACCAGAACCGCACTGGCGGATCTGAAAGGCTGGCGGGTGGTCGAAGGCATCGACGAACCGACCGCGATCACCACATTGGAACCGACCCACGGGGCCAACCCGATCATGGTGCGCGCCAAGCTGATTGCCGAACACCGGATCGTCACTACGGTGGCCGGGGTGGATCGGGCGCCGTTCGAGCTGACCGGGCCGGTGCTACGGGTATCGCCACACGTCGACGTCACGGGCGAAGAACTCGAGTCCTTCGCCCGTGCGCTGACGACGGTATCGGGCTGAGTCAGGCCTTGTGTGCGGTGAGCAGGAATGCGGGCATCATCAGGCGGCCCTTGGCATCCCGATCGTGGGATGGCATGGGGAACGGCGCCGTGGGGATATTGTCGGGGATGTTGGCGTGGATGAACGCGGGACGAACCTCGTCGATGGCCCAGTACTTTCCGACCGCCGCGCGTAGTTCGGCTTCGTCGACCTCATTGGGTTTCTGCTCGGCCTCGGCCGGGAACGCGCCCTTGGCGAACACCAGGATGTAGTAGACGGCGCCCGGCGCGGCGGCCCGATACACCGACTGCTGGTAGCCGTCGCGACCCTCGACCGGGATCGAATGGAACAACGTCGAATCCATGATGGTGTCGAACCGGCCGTCGAAGCCGGTGAACGAGGTGATGTCGTCCTGCACGAAGCTGGCCGTCGTTAGATTACGTTCGGCCGCAGCCTTTTTCGCCGCAGCGACCGCGGTCGGGGTCAACTCGATGCCGACCACGGTGTAGCCGTCGGCCGCCAGCGCCAGCGACAATTCGGCGTAGCCGCACCCGGCGTCGAGCACCTCACCGCGCACCTTGCCGGCCGCGATCAGCGCGGCCAGCTCGGGTTGCGGTTCGCCGATGTTCCACGGCGGGGGCCCGTCGAATCCGCCTTCCTCACGGTAGGCGCTGTCCCAGTCAATCACTTCGTCGTCGGTCATGGTTCCAACGTACTCGCGGTCGCGATGACGGTCTGGGCGTCGAACAGGCCGCCGCGCAGTTCGACGTGGACCCCGGCGTCGGCGGCCAGCGCGCGTAGCGCCGACGGGCTGTAGGAGCGCAGCGAGCTGATCAGTCCGTCGTGCACGAACGGCACGAAAGGTGCCAGCGGCGCCATGGCGGCCAGCCGGAGCAGGTGCAACGGTGCCGGCGGCCTCGGCAGATCGATGATGACCAATGTGGCGGCGACCCGGGTGCCCTCGGCGAGTACCCGGGCCGCTGCCGCGGGTGGCAGATGGTGGAAGGACAGCGCGAACACCGCGAGGTCATAGGCGCCGTCGGGCGCATCGATCGCGGTGGCGTCCATTGGGCGCACGGTGATCCGCGGATCGGCGGTCCATTCGGCCGCGGCGATGGCGGCCACCGAGTCCGGCTCGATATCGGTCACCGTCAGAGTCGCGGTGGGGTGCATTTCGGCGAGTTTGGCGGACAGCCCACCGTGGCCCGCACCCAGTTCGAGGATCCGTGGATCGGGAACCTCGGCGATCTCCTCCAACGCGATGTGGGCGAACCTGTCGTGGTTGCCGAACCACCGACCGGTGCGTTCCAGGGCGCGCACGACCTGCCGTTTGACGGCGGGATCGACGTCGTCGCGGTCCAGGTATTCCTGGCGGTCTGTCTGCAACAACCGATCCAGGCAGGAGGCCTTGGGGCCGCCGCGGGGCATCCGGTCGATGTCGGTCATCGGAGTGCGTCGATCAGCGATGACGGCAGTTCGATATCGGCCACGGCCAGGTTCTCCTCCAGATGTGCCACCGACGACGTGCCCGGGATCAACAGCACATTCGGGGCCTGGGCCAGCGTCCAGGCCAAGGCTATCTGGGCCGGAGTACGCCCCAAATCCGTTGCGGTCTTGATGATTTCGGGGTGAGTCAGGACGGGGTTCTGCGGTAGGAACGCCGAACCCAGCGGGAAGAACGGGACGAAGGCGATACCGCGCTGCGTGCACAGGTCCAGGATCGGCTGGGAGGTCCGGTCGATGAGGTTGTAGGCGTTCTGCACGCAGACCACATCGGTGCGGTCCAGCGCGATGCGCAGATGGTCGATGGCGATGTTGCTCAAGCCGATTCCGTTGATCAAGCCCTCGTCGCGGGCGGCGATCATGGTGCTCAACTGGCGATCGAACAGGTCGGCATCGACCGTGGCCGGTGCGCTGGGATCTTCGTGATCGTCCGTGATTCGCAGGTTCACCGCCGCCAGCCGGTCCACGCCGAGGGTCTGCAGGTTCTCCTCGATGTCACGACGGAGTTCGTCGGGCTGCTGCGCCGGGAGCCAGCCGCCGTGCTCGTCGCGGCGCGCACCGACCTTGCTGACCAATGCCAGTTCGGCGGGGTAGGGGTGCAGGGCTTCGCGGATCAACCGGTTGGCCACATCGGGGCCGTAGAACTGGGAGGTGTCGATGTGGTTGACGCCCAGTTCGATAGCCCTGCGCAGCACTGCCAGAGCGTGGTCATGGTCGCGGGGTGGGCCGAACACGCCAGGTCCGGGCAATTGCATGGCACCGAACCCGACGCGATTGACCTGATGTTTCCCGAGTGTGTACGTCGTCATTGTTGTCAGGCTAGGCGTCCCCGCGATTTGTGCACGATTTCCCGCGCTGGGTGCGGGTTTTCGTGCACAAATCGCTACTCCTCGCCGAGGATTTGGTAGATCTCGCGGCGGGCGTTGTTGACGATGTCCAGGATGCGTTGCTGCTGTTCGGGATTGGCGGTGTGCACCGACTGGCCGACCGCGCCGAGCAACTGTCCCAGGGCCGAGCGCAGATTGACCGCCGCCGGGTCGACGTCCTGGGCGATCTCTTCCCACGGCGGGGTCTCGATAGCATCGGCCGCGGTGCGGCCTTCATCGGTCAACTCGAAGGTCTTCTTGCTGCCGTGGCTCTCGGCAGGGACGATCAGGCCCTCATCGACCAGCAGTTGCAGCGTCGGATAGATCGAGCCCGGGCTGGGCTTCCACAGGTTGTCACTGCGGGCCGCGATCTCCTGGGTCATCTCGTATCCGTGCATGGGCCGTTCGGCCAGCAGTTTGAGGATGGCGGCGCGGACGTCACCGCGGCGGCCTCGACCACCGGCGCGACCGCGACCGTGGCTTCGTCCGCGGCCTCGGGGACCGCCCGGTCCGAAGGGTCCGGGGCCGAAGCTGGGTCCGAAACCACCGGGACCGAAACCAAAGCCGGGTCCGAAACCGAAACCGGCGTCGCCACCGCGCTGTTCACGCAGGTGATCGCGCATTTCGCGACGTGCGGCGCGACGGTTTTCGTGCATGGCCCGGCGATCGTGGGGATCGCAGCCGAAGGGCATACCTGGGCGGCCGAAACCCTGAGGTCCGGCGAAGGGGCGGCCCGGGAACGGGCCTTCGGGTGGGGTGAAGGGGGAGTTCATGTCTTTAGGTTCTCTCTTTCGGCGGGAAGCGGTGCGCTTCCGATGCAATGACGATATATCGGAAACTATCGCGATGTAAATGGCCTGCCTCGATATTGTCAGCTGGATCACAGCCGGCGAGCTTTAGGGTGTTGCGATGGCAGTCAAATGGCTCGACGAGCCCGAGGACCACGACTACGACGCGGCCGCGGCGTACCTGAGCATGTTGGCCACCGACGGCGAGGTCGCCAAGACCGTGGACGCGCTGAAGGCGGCGCAGACCACGACGAGAAAGGCCAAAGACATCCTGCGGGCCGCGCAACTGGCACTGCTGCCGGAGTCCAATGCACATGTGCGGTCGGACCTGGGCAAGGTCAGTGACGGGAAGAAGCTTTCGCCGATCCTGTTGGTACGGGGGGAAGTTCACGCCGGCGTGCCCCTGCAGATCGCCGACGGCTACCACCGGGTGTGTGCGAGCTATCTGACCGACGAGAACACCGACATCCCGTGTCGGCTCGTGTCCTGGCAGCCCTGACCGGCCGGGCATGGGCGAATTCGGCTTTCGCACGCTGGCGCTCCTGGCGGTGATCGGACTGGCAGGGCCGCTGCTGGCGGCCGTGCCGCGACTGGGTATCCCGGTGATCGTCGGTGAGCTGGCGGCTGGAATTGTGGTGGGCCGCACCGGCTTCGGCATCGTCGATGCGGGGGATCCCATCTTCACCCTGTTCGGCGATATCGGCTTCGCCCTGGTGATGTTCCTGGTCGGTAGCCATGTCCCGGTGCGGGACAAGTCATTACGCGGCGACCTGCCCAAGGCATTGTTGCGCGTGGTGGCGATCGGCGCCATCGCGGCGGTGCTGGGGGCAGTGTTCGCGCACGTCTTCGGCACTGGTCACGCGCCGCTGTATGCGGTGCTCATGGTGTCCTCATCGGCCGCATTGGCTTTGCCGGTCATCGATTCCTTGGGACTCACCGGCCCCTCGGTACTGTCGGTCACCGCCCAGATCGCCATTGCCGATGCGGCCTCGATCGTCTTGTTACCGTTGGCGATCAACCCATCCGGTGCCGCTCGTGCCGCCCTTGGTGCGCTCTCGATCGCGGCGTGCGCGCTGCTGCTCTTCGGTGTCTTGTGGTACGTCGAGAAGAAGGGCTGGCTGACCCGGATGCACGAGTATTCCGGTCGCCGCAACATGGCCCTGGAACTGCGGATCAGCCTGATCACACTGTTTGGGCTGGCGGCATTGGCCAAATCCACCCACGTGTCGATCATGCTCGCGGGATTTGCGCTGGGACTGGTCCTTTCGGCCGTCGGCGAGCCCCGGCGACTGGCCGGTCAGCTGTTCGGTATCACCGAAGGATTTTTCGCGCCACTGTTCTTCGTGTGGCTGGGTGCCTCGCTGCAGGTGCGAGAACTCGGTGAGGATCCCAAGTACATCGGCCTGGGTGTGGCGTTGGGCTTCGGTGCGATCCTGGCACACGGCTGCGGAAGGATACTGGGACAACCGCTTTCGCTCGGGGTGCTGGCGTCGGCTCAGCTCGGGGTCCCGGTGGCCGCCGCGACGCTGGGTACCCAGATGCACCTGCTGAGCCCCGGCGAACCCGCCGCGCTCATTCTCGGCGCGCTGCTGACCGTGGCGGCGACGACGGTCGCCGGCACCGTCGCCAAGCGTCAGCAGGCCGGCGCGTGACGACGGAACACAACAGCGACCACTACGGCAGCAAGTAGCGCGGACAGCGCGGCGACGGCGGCCATCGGTGCGATGCCCGAATCGAACGCGATGCGAGCGGATTCCATCAGCCGGGTGCCCACATCGGTGGGCAGGGTTTGGGCCACCGACACCGCGCCACCGATGCTCTCGGCGGCGTCCGCGGCCTGCGCGGCCGATAGTGTCGCGGGTACTTCGATGTTCGCGCGATAAAACCCGGTGACCATGCTGCCCAGGATCGCCGTACCCACCACCGCGCCGAGTTCGTAGGAAGTCTCCGAAACAGCTGATGCCGCACCGGCTTTGGCTGCGGGAACGGCCGAGACGATGGCATCGTTCGAGATCGTCTGGGAGATCCCGATACCCAACTCAAGCACGATGAACGATGCGATCACGGCGCCGACCGTCAAGTTGTGACGGAACACCAAGATCATTACGAACCCGGCGGACACCAGGAGCAACCCGGCGATGATCAGCGCCGCCGCAGAGAACCTGCGGGCCAACCGGACCACACCGACACCGGCGATCGCCGATACCACCGCGCCGGGCAGGGTCACCAGGCCGGCGGTCAGCGGGCTCAATCCGAGGACCAACTGCAGGTGCTGGGAGATGAAGAACAGGAAGCCGATCAGGCCGACGATGGACAGGAAATTGGCCAGGATCGACGCGTTGAACGGCCCATAGGTGAACAGGCGCATGTCCAACATCGGTGTGCTGCTGCGATTCTGCCGATGCACGAACCAGATGCCCGAAACCGCACCGACGGCGAACGCACCGAGCGCGGCCGTCGAAAAGCCGTCGTGGGCGACGCTCTTGATGGCCCACACGACGGGCAGCACTGTGGTCAAGGAGAGCAGCACGCTGGTGATGTCCACCGGGCCCGGGTTCGGGTCGCGAGATTCGGGCACCAGCTTGGGTGCCGTCAACACCAGCGGCAGCAGAATGGGCAGCGCAATCAAAAATACTGCACCCCAATGGAAATGCTCGAGCAGTGCGCCACCGATGATCGGCCCGAGGGTCGACCCGGCGGTGAAGCAGGAGGCCCAGATGGCGATCGCCAGGCGCCGCGAGGTGGCGTCGGTGAAGATGTTGCGGATCAGCGAGAGGGTGGTCGGCATCAGCATGGCACCGAAAATGCCCAGCATGGCACGGGCGGCCACCAGAGCACCGGCGCTCGGCGCGAATGCGGCCGCGGCCGACACCACTGCGAATCCTGTTGCGCCGATCAGCAATAGCCGCCGTCGACCGAAGCGGTCACCGAGGCTGCCCATCGCCACCAGCAGGGTCGCCAACACCAGGGAATAGATGTCGACGATCCACAACTGAGTGGCCGCCGACGGTCGGAAGTCTTCGGCGATCTTGGGTAGCGCGAAGGCCAGGACGGTGTTGTCGATCGAGATCAGAAACACCGGGAGCATGAGCGCCGCCAGTGCCCACCAACGGCGTTGGCGGTGTTGCTGACGGTCGGTCGCCGGTGCGGCGACGACGCTCGCGGACATGATGGAACTCCTTGAATCGGTTGTTGTTCAGGCTTGTTCGGGATTGATGATCCCGGTTGTCAGGCTGGTCATGATGGCGTCGACGATTTCGACGCGTGATGCGTTGTTGGTGCGCAGTGCGGTGTATCCGGCATCGAGCAGGGCCCAGAAGGCCAGCCGCGGCCACTCCGGTGGGCCGCTGGGGGGATGCGATGAAACCCGGTTCAGCACCTCGACTATCACCTCGTCGCCGGTATCGAGGTGAGCGGCGAGTTCCGGATCGGCGACGATCGTCGGCTCGTTGTAGATAAACGGGACGATCGGGCCGAGGTCGAGCTGGGTTTCCACCACCCGGCGCAGCGCATCCAGTGGGGCGCCGCGAGTCGGTTCGGCGCGGTCGATCGCGGCGTTGCTCAGTGCGTGCACGTGCATCGCCAGCGAGCGCAGCAATTCGGTGCGTTCGGGGAAGTACCGATGTAGGGTGCTGCGGCCCACACCGGCTGCGGCGGCGATATCTGCCAGCGACGCGGCCGGATTGGTCGTCAGGACGGTGCTGGCGGCGTCGAGTATCGCCCGGCGGGTACGTGAGCGCACACCGTTGTCCGCACTTATTGGATCACTCATGTATATAAAAATAGCACAACATACCCATAATGGGACAAGTATGTCTCATCGGGAAGGTGGAAAGCGGTCCCGAACCACGGATCGGGGCCGCGTTCCGGCGTCCGGCTACACGCGCGCCCGGCTTGTCATCGGCGTCGGGGTGATCATGTACGCCCCGCGCGGGTAGACCTCAACTCGGAAGGGGCTCGGCCAGCACCCCGGAGAGCCACGTGATCACGAGGTCCGGCTGCTCGTCGACGATGAAGTGGCCGCAGTTCGCAACCTCGGTGATATTCAGATCGTCGGCATGATCGGTGAAGCCGTCCAGCAGTGACGGGTGCACGGCCACATCGTCGAGGCCGAACAGCACCCGCACCGGCATGGCGAGCTTCTGATCGTCGTAGGGACCACGGGCCAACTTGGCGAACTCGGTGCCGACCATGGACCGGTAGATCTTGGAGCCGGCCACCCGGCGGTCCCGGTCCCGGAAACAGCTGCGGAAGAAGTCCACCGACTCCGCGGGCATCCCGCTGCGGCGGATGAACCACCACAGCGTCGGCGTCAGGTGTGAGAGCGGTCCGACGACCGGGGCGCCCACGACGAGTTGGTAGGCCAGCTTGTGGGCGTGGCGGGCCACGCGGCCCGGCTGTTGCCACACCGGCGGGATGTTGAGGATGGCCAGGCGGCGGATTCGCGACGGCGCCTGTAGTGCCGCCAGCTGTGAGGTCCAGCCACCCCAGTCGTGTCCGACCAGGTCGAAGGAGTCGAGCCCCAGTGCATCGGCGGTGGCGAGCACATCGGAGGCGAACTGTTCCTTCTCGTAGCCCGTCGCGGTGACCTCGCTCCACCCCGCGCCGCGCAGATCCATGGCGTGCACCCGGTAGCCGGCGTCGGCCAGGGCGGGGATCACCCGGTGCCACATCCACCAGTTCTCCGGCCAGCCGTGCACCAGCATCACCGGTCGGCCGCCCTCCGGTCCCGCCACGGCGACGTGGATCCGCACGTCGCCGGCCTGGACGTATTCGTGGGTCACACCGTCGAGAGTGGGCATGCTGCGCTGAGCCATGTTACGGACCCTACCGCGCGGTAAGTTCCCCACAAGGGACGCCCGTCGGGTTGGACCAACCAGCAAACTCGACGTCATCCGGATTCTCGGGGAACTTCAGGTCGCACAGGTTCTGTACGTGGAACTTCGGCGTTTGCTGTGAATTTCTGCGATATCGCAAAAATCGTGTTCATTTGCTACTTCATGATGCAGATGCAGGCGTACCGTATTTGCCACGTGTTCGCTGTGGTGAGGGGCTGAGATGCGTCGGTTGGTTAGTTCATTCGCAGCAGCAACAGCAATCTTGTTGGGATCGGCGTTACTGGTCCTGACATCAATATTCCTGGTGCCGATCGGTTGGGCCGCGGAATATTCGATAGCAGTGCCCGGGACGGGGAGCCCAAACCCGACGACGGTCTTCACCAATCGCGAAGTCTCGAACTTCGTCATCCCGGTGAATCCGTTATGCGCGCTGTACGTCGCCTGTACGACGCCACAACAGGTGGACTACTACGCGTCCTTCTGGCCGATCGTTCTCTTCGGTGCCGATCAATGGAAGGAACCCACCTGGAACGCATCGGTCAACAGCGGTATCTACGGAACCAACGGCGTACTGGGCCACGGCCCGGCCGCCCCGCCGTTCGGCCTGGGACCGGTTGGCTCGAGCGACTACCCCGGCCTCATCCAGACCCTGTCCCAGCAATACACGAGCGACCCCACTCGCGCGACGGACCAATTCAATGTGACCGGCTACTCGCAGGGCGCGACGGTGGCCAGCTACTTCAAGAACATCTATCCCAACCTGGCGACCCAATTCCCCAACATGCTGTTGCCTACGAAAGACCAACTGCAGATCGAGCTGGCGGCCAACCCGCAGCGACCCAACGGTGGCCTGCTGATGCGTCCCGGCGTCTTCGGGCCCTGGACGTTGCCGATCGTCGATGCCACGTTCGGGGTGCCGACGCGGACAGACGTCGGTATCAAGACCACGGACATCGTGATCCAGTACGACGGCGTCTCGGACTTTCCGGCGTATCCGCTCAACGCTCTGGCGGACATCAATGCGCTGGCGGGTGTGCTGTTCATCCATCCGACCTACCCGACGCCGCACGACGCCACGCAGGACGCCAACGGCGCCCACCCGTACGGATATTCGGTGACGGACTTCCAGAATGACATCACCGTGGCGCAGTCGGCTTCTGATTCGGGCCACCCGGAGCTATGCCCCTCTGCGGTCAATTGCCAAGTGCACGGCGACACGACGTACCTCACGTTCAATACGGTGGACCTGCCGATGCTGGCTCCCTTCCGCTACATCGGAGAACAGATCAGCAGCAAGACCGGCCTGCCGGACTTCGTGCGGCCGTTCGTCGACCTGATTCAGCCGGATTTGAAGGTGCTGATCGAGACTGGTTACGACCGAACCGATTACGGCAAGCCCATGCCGTTCCAATTCATCATTCCGTTGAATCCGGCCAAGGTTCTGACGCTGGTACCCGATCTGATCAACTCCACGATTCAGGGCTTCAAAGATTTCGTCGGTGACATCACCGGAACCCGGCCTCCTGGCCCCCCGACGCAGGAC
>Ga0153956_1001866_pt1 | contig 17085 bp, 14 predicted proteins | sample TSFL040MetaG_FD_104704 | JGI IMG/M metagenome (GOLD analysis project Ga0153956, IMG submission 104704) | Attine ant fungus gardens microbial communities from Florida, USA - TSFL040 MetaG | ecosystem: Host-associated > Fungi > Mycelium > Unclassified | place: USA: Florida, Wekiwa Springs...
ATCTCCATCATCGGCATCGGCATGCGCGCCCATCCGGGCGTGGCGCAGACCATGTTCCGCACGCTGGCCGAAAAGGGCATCAACGTGCAGGTGATTTCGACCTCCGAGATCAAGGTCAGCGTGTTGATCGCGGAAGAGTATGTGGAATTGGCGGTCCGCGCGTTACACTCCGCCTATGAACTGGATGTGGCCTGAGGAGTAGCTGAATGCCCGCCACTGGCGCCGGCAGTCCCAGATTCCTGCTGCGGCGCCTGCGCGAGATCATGGCCGATGGGTCCAGCGCGCAGCAGCGGCTGGACAAGCTTGTCGCGCTCATCGCCTCGAACATGGTGGCGGAGGTTTGCTCCATCTATCTGCGCCGTGCGGGCAACGCGCTCGAGCTTTTCGCCACGCAAGGTCTGAATCCCACGGCGGTTCACCACACGCGTTTGCGCTCGGGACAGGGCCTCGTCGGCCTGGTGGCCGAAGCGGCGGAGCCGGTGAATCTGTCCGATGCTCCGAACCATCCGCGCTTCGCTTATCGCCCGGAAACCGGTGAAGACCCCTACAAATCTTTCCTCGGCGTTCCCATTGTGCGTGGCGGGCAGGTGTATGGCGTGCTCACGGTGCAGAACCGCGCCGCGCGCCAATACGACGAAGAAGAAGTCGAGGCGCTGCAGACCGTCGCCATGGTTCTGGCGGAAGTGGTGGCGTCGGGCGGTCTCTTCGATATCGCCGAACTCGATGAGCCGGAACTGCGTTCCGACAGGCCGCGCATGTTTGCGGGCGATGGCCTTTGCGAAGGTGTCGCGATCGGCAACGTCGTGTTGCACGAACCGCGCGTGCGGGTGGAAGCGCTGATCGCGGACGATCCCGCTGCCGAGGTGAAGCGCCTGAACGATGCGCTGGAGGAAATGCGCGGCGCGGTCGACGAGATGCTGAATTCCAGCGAGCTCGATCTCTCCGGCGAAAGCCGCGAAGTGATCGAGGCATATCGCCTGTTCGCGGACGATGCGGGTTGGCAGCAGAAACTGCGCGATGCCGTGCGTGGTGGCCTGACCGCGGAAGCCGCCGTCGAGCGCGTGCAGGATGAATTGCGCCTGCGCCTCGCACGCATCGAAGATCCCTATATGCGCGAGCGGTTGCATGACCTCGAAGATCTCGCGCGCCGCCTGCAGAAACATCTCAGCGGCGACGGCCACGTCCGCGAGTTGCCGGAGAACGCCATTCTCGTCGCGCGTTCGATGGGGCCCGCCGAATTGCTCGACTATGGCCGCGACCGGTTGCGCGGCGTGATCCTGGAAGACGCTACAGCCACCTCGCACGTCACCATCGTTGCCAGTTCGATGGGCATTCCGTTGATCGGCAATGTGCAGGGCGTGGTGGATTCCGCGCGCAGTGGTGACACGGCACTGCTCGATGGCACCTCCGGCGAACTTCATCTGCGCCCGGCTCATGAGACGGTCGCGATCTTCGAAGGCCGCCGCGCCATGCGCGCACAGCGTGTCGCGGAATTCGCGGCGGTGCGCGATCTGCCTGCGGTGACCAAGGACGGCGTGCGCATCAATATGATGATCAATGCCGGCCTGCTTCTGGATATGCCGAATCTGGAAATTTCCGGCGCCGACGGTGTCGGCCTGTTCCGCACCGAAATGCAGTTCATGGTCGGCGAGACCATGCCGCGCCTGAAAGACCAGATCGCGTTTTACAAACAGATCGTGGAAGCGGCGGGCGACAAGCCGGTGGTCTTCCGCACGCTCGATCTCGGTGGCGACAAGATTCTTCCCTATGGCCGCTGGGATCGTGAAGAGAACCCTGCGCTCGGCTGGCGCGCAATTCGCATCGCGCTCGATAGACCGGCGCTGCTCCGTTATCAGGTCCGCGCGCTGATCGGCGCATCGCCGCATCGTGTGCTGCGCATTCTTCTGCCGATGATCAGCGACGTCGCGGAGTTCAACGAGGCGAGGGCGTTGATCGACCGCGAAGTCGAGCGCGCGCGGCTTCTCTCGCTGCCGCAGCCACGTCAGGTGCTGGTCGGTGCGATGCTGGAAGTTCCGGCGCTGATGTTCATGCTGCCGCAACTTCTGCGCAGCGCCGACTTTGTTTCCATCGGGTCCAACGACCTGATGCAATTTATTTTTGCCATGGACCGTACAAATCCGCGCGTGTCCAAGCGCTACGATCCGCTCAGCCCGCCGGCGCTGACGCTGATCCGCCAGATCGTGCGCAGCGCGGCCGATGCGGACGGCGACGTCTCGATGTGCGGGGAACTGGCGGGCAGACCGCTGGAGGCGATGGCGCTGATCGCGCTGGGTATTCGCACGCTCTCCATGCAACCGATCAATATTGGTCCTATCAAGATGATGATCCGCAGCCTCGACACGCGGGAAGTTTCACAGTTCGTGGAGCGTCTTTGCGGGCGGACCGATCATTCTCTGCGGACCCGGCTGACGGCTTTTGCGGCCGAACGGGGTATTGCGCTCAAATAATCGTGATTTTGTTCCGCCGCGTCACAAAATCGCCATCACTTTTCCTTGCGCAGTCCCGTAACGCCGTACAAAGTAGCGCCAGGTGAGGGCTTTCTAATCTTTGGAGGATATGGGGTGCGTAAATTCATCATTGCTGTTGCTTCCGCTGGAGCACTGTTCGCATCGGTAGGCTTCGCTTCGGCTGACACCACAGCTGCTACGACGCCTGCCGCGACGACTACAACCACGACGTCAGCGACGACGACGACAACGGCGCCCGTAACTGCGCCGGCCACAACGACCGCAGCGGCGCCAGCCGCGACGACGACCACAACCACAACCACCACGACGACGGCGAACGCTGGCAACGAGATCGTGTGCCACTCCATGCCGCCGCCGACCGGTACGCGTTTTGGCGGCCGCAATGTCTGCAAGCCCGCGCATGTGTGGCAGCAGGAGCAGGAACAGGCCCAGCACGATCTGGCCAAGCAGGAACGGGAAATCCCCAATTCTGTCAGGGGTAATTAGTCTCTGCTTCGACGTTTAGAACTGGCCGCGGCCTTGCCGCGGCCAGTTTTGTTTTGTTGTTCATGGCTGCATCGGCCACAGGCCGGAAAGCAGGTTTTGCTGGATGGCGGATAGGGTTGCCTGTATTCGTAGCGCATGACCAAGGTTACCCAGCTTTCTCTCGATGAAGACGGCGGTTTGAGCCGCAAGCGCATCCATTTGCGCGAGATTTCCGACGAAGCGGATACCCCGCTGGAAACTGTCGGCCAGGACCTGCGCGCGGCCCGGCTGCGGCGCGGCGACGATCTGGCCTCGGTCTCCCGTGCGCTGAAGATCCGCAAGGACCATCTGGAAGCCTTGGAAGAAGACCGCTTCGAGCATCTTCCCGGCCGGGCCTATGCCATCGGCTTTGTGCGCTCTTATGCCGATTATCTGGGTATCGACCCCGTACAAAGCGTCGAACGATTCAAGCTCGAGATCGCCGGGCGGGGCAGCGATGCGCTGCCGGCGGCGGCGCTTCCCTCCGTGGAAGAAGAACGCCAATTGCCGCATGGCTGGATCATCATCGCCGCGGTCGTGGTTCTTCTGGTCGGTTACGGTGTGTACCGGCTCGCCATGTCGGCCGACTCACTGGTGAACCAGCCTATCGCCGCGGTGCCCACGCAACTCGCGCCCGCGCCCGCGAAGATTGCCAAGAAGACGCCGCCCAAGCCGCCCGTGCAGCAGGCCGCACCCGCCACGCCGCCAGGCCAGGTGGCAACGACCACGCCGCCCGCCGATACGACCAATCCCTTGTCTCTGATGCCAGGACAGCAGCCCGATGCGGCAGCGCCGCTCCCCGCAGGGCAGATCTATGGCGCAGCCAACAAGAACGCGCGCGTCGTGCTGCGCATCAAGCAGGCAACCCGCATTCTGGTCGAAGGACCGGACGGCAAGGTCTTCATCAATCGCACTTTGCAGCCGGGCGATACTTACAACGTGCCGCTCGTCGAAGGCGTGACGCTGACGGCGCAGAACGGCAACGCCGTCGAGCTTGATCTTGACGGTCAGGCCATGGGCACCGCCTCGAATAGCGGCGATGCGGTTGAAGCGCTTCCGCTCGATCCGCAAGGCGTCGCCGATCACGCAAACGATGGAAACGCGGGCTGATAAAGCCATGAGCGTAAGAGCTTATCGCGACATACACCGGCGCAAATCGCGCAAGATCCGCGTCGGCGACGTGGAAGTGGGCGGCGACGCGCCGATCACCGTGCAGAGCATGACCAACACGGTCACCTCCGATGCGCGCGCCACGATCGAACAGGTGCGTGCGCTGGAAGACGCAGGCGCGGATATCGTGCGCGTGTCGTGCCCGGATGAAGATTCCACCAAGGCGCTGAAGCTGATCGTCAACGCCGCGAAGGTGCCGATCGTCGCGGACATCCATTTTCACTACAAGCGCGCCATCGAAGCCGCACAAGCGGGCGCGGCGTGCCTGCGCATCAATCCGGGCAATATCGGAAACGCGGCGCGCGTGAAGGAAGTGGTGCAAGCCGCGAAGGATCACGGCGTCTCCATGCGCATCGGCGTCAACGCCGGATCGCTGGAAAAAGAATTGCTGGAGAAATACGGCGAGCCTTGCCCCGAAGCGATGGTGGAAAGCGCGCTCAATCACGCAAAGATCCTGGAAGACAACGACTTCCGCGAATTCAAGATCAGCGTGAAAGCGTCGGACGTGTTCCTCGCCGTTGCCGCGTATCAGGGCTTGGCGGAAGCTTGCGATTATCCGCTGCACCTCGGCATCACCGAAGCGGGTGGCTTGATGAGCGGCACCGCGAAATCCTCCATCGGCATGGGCATGCTGTTGTGGAGCGGCATCGGCGACACCATCCGCGTTTCGCTCTCCGCCGATCCGGTTGCGGAAATCCGCGCGGGCTTTGATATCCTGAAGTCGCTGAACCTGCGCCATCGCGGCGTGAACATCGTGTCGTGCCCGTCTTGCGCGCGGCAAGGCTTCAACGTGATCGAGACGGTTCAGATTCTGGAAGAGAAGCTGAAGCACATCTCCACGCCCATGACGCTCTCGATCATCGGCTGCGTGGTGAATGGGCCCGGCGAAGCGCGCGAGACCGATATGGGTTTCACCGGCGGCGGCGCGGGCGCCGGCGCGGGCATGATCTATCTGAACGGCAAACCGGCCTACAAACTCGGCAACGAGAAGCTGGTCGACCATGTCGTCGAGCTTTGCGAGAAGAAGGCTGCCGAAATCGAAGCGTCTCGCGGCAAGACGCTTGAGCCGGCGCTTTAGCGCGCCCATCTTCACGCCATGATTCCCGAAAACAAACTCGCGCGCCTGTCCGATCGCTTTCAAGCGATTGAGGCAGAGCTTGCGTCGGGCACTGCCGGATCGTCTTTCGTCAAGCTGTCGAAAGAACATGCCGAGCTTGCGCCGGTTATCGCCGTTGCGGATCAGTACCGCTCGATCGCCAAGCAGATCGCTGACGCCGAAACACTCATCGCGGATCCGTCGACGGATTCGGAAATGCGCGCGATGGCGGAAGAAGAGCGCGCCGAATTGCGCGAACGGTTCGCCACACTCGAACACGATCTGCAAATCCAGCTGCTGCCGAAAGATGCCGCGGACTCATCCTCCGCCATCGTGGAAATTCGCGCGGGTACGGGCGGCGATGAAGCGGCGTTGTTCGCAGCCGATCTTCTGGAGATGTACACGCGTTACGCGCAGCTTCAGGGCTGGAAAGCGGAATTGATGGACCGCAGCGAGAGCGATCTGGGCGGCATCAAGGATGCGGTGCTCGAAGTGGTCGGGCAGGGCGTCTATGCCAAGCTGAAATTCGAAAGCGGCGTACATCGCGTGCAACGCGTGCCGGTGACGGAAGCCAGCGGACGCATCCATACCTCCGCCGCCACCGTCGCAGTGCTGCCGGAAGCCGAAGATGTGGACGTGCAGATCGACGACAAGGATCTGCGTATCGACGTCTATCGCGCGCAGGGCGCGGGCGGCCAGCACGTCAACAAGACCGAAAGCGCCGTGCGCATCACGCATTTGCCGACCGGCATCGCCGTGGCGCAGCAGACGGAGAAGTCGCAGCACAAGAACAAGGCGCATGCGATGAAGCTGCTCAAAGCCAAGCTGTTCGAGATGGAGCGCGAGCGCGTGGACAGCGCTCGCGCCGCCGAACGCAAGAGCATGGTCGGCTCCGGCGACCGCAGCGAGCGCATCCGCACCTACAATTTCCCGCAAGGCCGCGTGACGGACCATCGTATCAACCTCACGCTCTACAAGCTGGACAAGATCATCTCCGGCGATGAGCTGAGCGATGTCATCGACGCGCTGGTGGCGCAGGATCAGGCCGACCGTTTGGCCGCGCTCGCAAACGAAGACGCCGCGTGAGCGATCCGCTGCGCGACGTCGCCGCGCGGCTCGCTGCTGCCGGGATCGACTCCGCACGCACCGAAGCGCGTATCCTGATCGCCCACGCGGACGGCGATGCAAAGGCGCTCGAGACCTTCATCACCCGCCGTCTCGCGCATGAGCCCATCGCCTACATCACGGGCCGCAAGGAATTCTGGAGTCTGGATTTCGAGGTTGGTCCCGGTGTGCTGATCCCGCGCCCGGAAACCGAGTTGCTGGTCGAGGAAGCGCTGAAGGCGTTTCCCGACAAGAATGCAGCCTTGAGCATTCTCGATCTCGGCACCGGCAGTGGCGCGATCCCCATCGCGTTTCTCAGCGAACGGCCCAACGCGCGAGGGCTCGGCGTCGAGCAATCGCAGGATGCAATGATCTGGGCGCGCAAGAACATCGCGCGGCACCAATCTCGTCTGCAACTTCAGGGTGACGATTGGCTCATGCTCGGCGCGGGACAGTTCGACATCATCTTTTCGAACCCGCCCTATATCGAAAGCGACGTCATCCCGACGCTCGATCCCGATGTGAGGGACTATGAGCCGTTGGCGGCGTTGGATGGCGGCCGCGATGGATTGGACGCATATCGCGCGCTCGCGCCGATGATCGCCGCCCGACTCAAACCCGGCGGATACACGTTTCTGGAGATCGGGCAGGGGCAGGAACAAAAGGTTCCTAAAATCCTGGCCGCCTCCGGTCTTGAAACGATACGGGTTGCGCCCGATTTAGCGGGTATCCCCCGTTGCGTGATTGCCGCACCGCCGGGATTTTCGGGAAAAAAAGCCTTGGAAACCCAGCGGTGACCCGCTAGGTTCGAATGAGTTTAGGGGAGTCAGGAACCCCGTCGGTTGCCCGGAAAAATCCGGTGGCAGCCAGACCGGCCTCGGGGGACGGTCGCGCCGAAGTGGCGCCGGTTCCTGCAAAAGCGGACGAGAACAATTCTCGCGGATTTATGCGGCAAACACACATGCCTGAATTGGCATGACGGATTTTTTGGCGAAGCAGCGCGGTGAATGCGGCTGCTGGAAAACGATGATCACAGCATCAGAAGAAGAGGGGCACCAGTGAAACGCTCTCGTGGACGCGGCCGTAGGCCACAACACAACAACCAGGGTGGTGGCGGAGGCGGCGGTGGCGGCGGCGGAAACTACAACAACCCGAACCGCTCCTACGACTCGAACGGCCCGGAAGTAAAAATCCGCGGCAACGCCTCGACCGTGTATGAAAAATATCTGCAGCTCGCACGCGACGCCAATTCCAGCGGCGACCGCGTGATGGCGGAGAACTATCTGCAACACGCCGAGCACTACTATCGCATCCTCGCCGCCCAGCAGGCGCAGCAGCAGCAATATCAGCAGCAGCAACAGGCGCAGCAGCAGCAAAACGGCAACGTGAACGGCAACGGCCAGTATCGCGCGCCGAATGGAAATGGCGAGCAGCCCTATCCGCAAGATGCGCAGCCGCAGGGCGGCCCGTCCTTCTCTCTCGCCGAAAATCAGAACGAGGAAGAGGGCGAAGAAGAGGTCGCCGAGTAAGAATGCCTAAGAGCAGCGCCTTTGGTAACGTAGTAAGACCCAAAAGCGCTGATGAATTGTTTTCTTTACTAGTTTCGGACTCCTTAATTGGGGGGCGAACTGTCCGCATGTGGCGCGGTCAGGAGAACAGCTCGTGGCAATTGCATAGCACCGCGTATCGGAGACTTCTTCTCTCTGATAAGCCCGTTACAGAAGCTGAGATACAGAGATATGAAGTGAAGTTGCTCGCCCGGGCGACACATAGAGGATTTAGAAGTTCAGATACTGGGCAACTATCCGATTTGGAACTTCTTGCTCGTTTGCAACATCATGGCGCTGCGACGCGGTTAATGGATTTTACTCGCAGTGCGATGGTGGCGCTTTGGTTCGCTACCAGAGCTGCTTTTGATGTCGACGGTATGCTTATTGGCGTCCATACAGACCATCTGGGCGGATACGAAGGAGAGCCGAACGCAAAGTCGTACGAGGAGATTTTCTCGAGCTTAGTAAAATATGACCTGAAGCATTCTCAGACATGGGAGCCTAGCGCTGTAAGTGCTCGGGTCGCCGCTCAGCAGTCTCAGTTTTTGTATAGCCCTATTGTATCACTACCTTCGGGCAGCTTGGCGATTGAGAAGCCAGAACATCTTCTCTGTTTCGAGATTTCTGGAGAGATGAAGGGTGAAGTCCAGAAGGTGTTGACATCGCTTTTTGGTATTCATCATACGAGCCTCTTCCCGGATTTGGATGGATTTGGCTACGCAAATAGTTTTCGATTCGAACAATATGCAAATAGTCGCTGGTAAAGTTCTGGCATGAGCAACTCCTCTCTTAGAGGAAGCTCAACGCATCGAGATCAATTATCTGTCGGGCAGAACCCCGCAACATCGTCAGGAACATCGTATCGCCGCGCTCCGTCTGCTCCACGATCATCGCCGCGAAGAACGCCGTGAGGAAAAGCTGGAAGCTGTGGCGCGCATAATCGCGCTTCAGCGCTTCGAAGCCATAGCCCGTGACGCCGTTCTGCGTGAGCTGGTCCAGATAGAACGCCAGCAGCGCGTCTTCATGTTCCTGCCGCACCTCGCGCGGCAACGCGCCGCCGAGCAGATAGGCGACATCCAGAGCGCCGCATCCCCAGCCCAGTGATTGCCAATCCACGATGGCGACCGGCGAGCCGCCGTCCGGCGTCGCGAACATCATATTGTCCGGGCGGTAATCGTTGTGTGTCAGGCAACGCGGACCGGCATAGCCTTCGACATAGGATGTGAACTTCTTGCAGAGATCGTCGCCAACCGCACGGCTGTCGGCATCGATGCCGGCGGCATAGCGTTCGCAAAACGCGAGCCAAAGCTGCTGCACCATCTCCGGCGTGACCATGCTTTTGGGCGCGGTGCGCGTGCCGGAGATCCACCACAATTCCTCGATAGCCGTATCGTTCCAATGCGAGGCATGCAGCTTCGCCGCTTCCACGATCGCTGCGCGCGCCTGATCCAGCGTGATGCCCGCCATCTGGTCGCCCTGTTCGGCAGGCGCGAGGTCTTCCATCATCAGCACGAATTCGCTGGTCGCTTCATCGACGGCGGCGAAATAGTTCTTCGGTACGCGGATGCGCGCACTCTCCGCGAGCTGGTTATAGAAATGCACTTCGCGGATGTAATTGCCCAGCGTTGCGCCGGTTTGCCGGCTTTGATCGGAATGCGACGGAAACTTGCCCACCAACGTCGCCGGCGCACCGTTCGCATCGCCATCGAAGGCGAGCACGAAACGCACGCTGTCGCCGATCTGCCCGGTGCCGACGCGCTTCGCGGTGAAGGCCTTCACGCGCGTGGAATATCCGGCATGCGCCAGCACATCCGTCAGCCATTGCGGCGTGATCGCTTCGGGCCGGAGGATGGGGATGCTCATTCGGTCGGCGCGCCCGGCAGCGGATGCACATAGACTTCGTTGAGCGCGATCTTGTCGCCCGCGAGTACGACCAGATCGAAGCCGCGGATATAGCTTTTCGATCCGTCCGGCATGTCCATGGTGCAATACCAGCGGCCGCAATAGCCGTCATGCGTCTTCCAGATTTCGTGCGGTTTGTAGGTCATCGGCGGCGTCGCGGCGAACAGGCCAGTGAGATATTGGCCGAGCGCTTCGTGCCCCTGGATGCCGCCCGCGGTTTGCGGATCGCGATAGACCGTGTCTTTCGAATAGAATGTGAGCAGACGCGGCACATCCTTGTCCGTCCATGCTTTCAGCCAGTCCGCGTTGAATTTCTCGATATCCATTTTCATTCTCCCAGCACGCGCGCGCGGTGTTGCGGCGTGAAAATGTCCGGCGGCGCGGTTTCCGGTCCCGCCATCACCGCAAAGCCATGCAGTCCAACCGACATGTCCTTTGCCGTGGCCTCGTGATAACGCCGCCGCTTTTCCTTCGCGGCATCACCGAATTCCATGTCCAGTGCCGCCTGCAGGCTCGCGGCGAAACGCAGCCGCCGCATCCGCTCGCGCCGCTCCTCGCCATAAGAGGAGAAATCCACGCGCGACCAATCGGCGGTGTTTTTCAGGATGTCCGACACGATGCGCACGTCGCGATAGGTGATGGAGAGGCCAAGCCCCACAATGGGATCGTTCCATCCCGCTGCGTCGCCGATCAGCACAATACCGGGCGCGTAAGGTTCATCGATCCAACTGTCATTGTTGAAATAGCTGAACAGCGGTCCGGCGGGCCGCCCCTCGACCAGATATTGGTTCTGCGGGCTCGATTGCATCGCGAAGGCATCGAGGAATTTGCGCGGGCCATCCTCGCCGCTGAAGCGTTTGCGCTGATCCAACGCATAGCCGCCATAAACGCGCACGCGGCCTTGGCCTTGCGGGAAGGCGAGGAACGCGAAATCGCCTTCGGTGCCGATGGCCTGAAGATCGTCGCTCCACTTGTCCGCGCCTTCCACCAGCATGCCCGCGAACCAGTGATGCGGCTTGTCCTGATGCAGCGTGATATGCGCTGCCTCACGCGCGGGCGACATCCGGCCATCCGCGCCGACGATCAATGGCGCGACGGCTTCATGCTCTTGCCCATCATGTTGGTAAGTCACGCTTGGCGTAGCACCCGGAACGATCTTCGTCACGATCACGCCGCGCAGCGCTTCCGCGCCGGCGCGTTTGGCTTCGTCGAACAGTGTCTGGCAATGATGCGGATGGCCCATGCAGAGCGGCCCCGGCACTTCCGGCACAAACATGCCGAGCGGCAGCGGCGCAGATTCCGCAACCGCCGGATCGCGGCTCTCGTCATAAGTGATGTGTCGCGCGAGGTGATGGCCACCCGCTGCACGCAGCAGATCGTAAAGGCCGACGCGCTGAACTTCCTTCACGCCCCAGGGCGCGATCCATTCGCCGCGCACGCGGTCTTCATAGACTTCGGATTTTTCGAGAAGCAGAATCTGCTTTCCCGCGCGCGCCAGAACCGCCGCGAGCGCACTGCCGCCGATTCCGCCACCCACGATGATGGCGTCATATCTTGTGCTCACACGCGCTCCCGGCTTTTCTTGTTTTCAGAAACGGTGTGGCAATCGTGATGCAACTGCAACAGGTTTCGCATTACCGTCACGGAAGCGCATCGCAAATACTTGTCCGCTACGGAAGCGGATTCCAACGCGCAGTTAACTGCGGCACGAGAGGGAATCCGTCTATATCCGTCCGGCAAAATGAGGGGCCGGACGGATGTCGCTTGCGTTCTGGATCGTGACACTCGCCGTGATGATGGGTGCGGGCCTGGCCGTCCTGTTTCTGAGGCCGGTCTGGCCACGCTCGGCATGGCTCGCTGCGATTCATGGCCTGGTCGGAACGGGCGGTCTGGTGCTGCTCGTCCTCGCCTTGAACACGCCGGACCCACGGGCGGACATGCTGGGCGTAGGCCCGTTCGCGAAATTCTCGGTCTTCGCCATCGGCGCGGCTTGGTTGTTGGGGCTGGGGTTGGCGTTCTGGCGGTTTCGAACGTCGCGCGGCCGGGGCCTTCTAATCGCTGTTCATGCCAGCCTTGCCGTGTTCGGCTACGTCCTCTTCATGGCCTATCGATCCCTTGGATAGCGCCGGTTTTTGGAACTCTCCGCGCGCTGGGGACTTGAAGAGTACGGACCGGGAACCCAGATTTGCATCAACATACCGTGCCCGGTTGGGGCGGTATGCTTTGCCATGACTCGGTCCCAGTTGCCCGCAAGGGGGCGCGACCGCAGGGCGTGAGAGGACAGAAATGGACATACAGAAATTCACGGAGCGCGCGCAGGGCTTCATTCAATCCGCGCAATCGCTGGCGCTTCGCAACAACAACCAGCAATTCCTGCCGCAGCACTTGTTGAAAGTGCTCATCGACGACGAAGAAGGCTTGGCCGCGCGGCTCATTCAGGCTGCGGGCGGCAATGCCAAGCAGGTGCGCGAGCAGAACGAGATGGCGCTCGCCAAAGTGCCGCGCGTCGAAGGCGGCAACGGGCAGGTTTATCTGGCGCCGGAAACCGCGCGGGTTCTCGACAGCGCACAGCAGGCCGCGACCAAGGCCGGCGACAGCTTCGTTACCGCCGAATATCTTTTGCTCGCGCTCACCATGGCGACGGGCACCGATGTGGCGCGCATCCTGAAGGATGCCGGAGTCACCGCGCAAAATCTCAACAAGGCGATTGCCGATCTGCGCCAGGGCCGCACCGCCGACAGCGCCACGGCGGAAAACGCTTATGACGCGCTGAAGAAATATGCCCGCGATCTCACCGAGGTCGCGCGTTCCGGCAAGCTCGATCCGGTCATCGGCCGCGACGAGGAAATCCGCCGCACGATTCAGGTTCTCGCGCGCCGCACCAAGAACAATCCCGTGCTCATCGGCGAGCCCGGCGTGGGCAAGACCGCGATTGCGGAAGGCCTGGCGCTGCGCATCGTCAATGGCGATGTGCCGGAAAGCCTGCGCGACAAGAAGCTGATGGCGCTCGACATGGGCGCGCTGATCGCCGGTGCGAAATTCCGTGGCGAGTTCGAGGAGCGCCTGAAGGCCGTTCTCAACGAGATCACGGCGGCGCAGGGCAAGATCGTTCTGTTTATCGACGAGCTGCATGTGCTGGTCGGCGCGGGCAAGGCGGAAGGTGCGATGGATGCGTCCAACCTCTTGAAGCCTGCGTTGGCGCGCGGCGAACTGCATTGCGTCGGCGCGACCACGCTGGATGAGTACCGCAAATATATCGAGAAGGACGCGGCGCTGGCGCGGCGCTTCCAGCCGGTGTTCGTCACCGAGCCGACGGTGGAAGACACGATCTCGATCCTGCGCGGGTTGAAGGAGAAGTACGAAGTTCATCACGGCGTGCGCATCACCGATGCGGCGATCGTGGCGGCGGCGACGCTCTCCAACCGCTACATCACCGACCGTTTCCTGCCGGACAAGGCCATCGACCTGATGGACGAGGCGGGATCGCGCCTGCGTATGCAGGTGGATTCCAAGCCGGAAGAACTGGACGAACTCGACCGCCGCATCGTGCAGATGAAAATCGAGCGCGAGGCGCTGAAGAAAGAGAACGACAAGGCGTCCAAGGATCGTCTCCAGACCCTGGAACACGATCTGGCGGAGTTGGAAGAGAAGTCCGACACGATCACCGCCAAATGGCAGGAAGAGAAGAAATCCGTTTCCGATGTGCAGTCGGCGAAGGAACAGCTCGACCGTGCCCGCGCGGAAGTGGAAGTGGCGCAACGCCGTGGCGATTTCGCCAAGGCGGGCGAACTGACCTATGGCGTGATCCCGCAGCTTGAAAAGAAGATCGCGGAGATCGACTCCCAGAACCAGGCGGCGCTCGTCAACGAAGCGGTGACGCCGGAGAACATCGCGCAGGTCGTCTCCCGCTGGACCGGCATTCCGGTCGACAAGATGCTGGAAGGCGAGCGCGAGAAACTGCTCCACATGGAGTCCTCGCTCGAAAACCGCGTCGTCGGCCAGGACCAGGCCGTGAAGGCGATCTCCAACGCCGTGCGCCGCGCACGCGCCGGATTGCAGGACCCGAACCGTCCTATCGGCTCGTTCCTGTTCCTCGGCCCCACGGGTGTCGGCAAGACCGAGCTCACCAAAGCATTGGCCGCGTTCCTGTTCGATGACGACACGGCGCTGGTGCGCATCGACATGAGCGAATTCATGGAAAAGCATTCCGTCGCCCGCCTCATCGGCGCGCCGCCGGGTTATGTCGGCTACGAAGAAGGTGGCGTGCTCACCGAAGCGGTGCGGCGCCGGCCTTATCAGGTGATCCTGTTCGACGAAGTCGAGAAGGCGCACACCGATGTGTTCAACGTGCTGCTGCAGGTTCTGGACGACGGCCGTCTGACAGACGGACAGGGCCGCACGGTGGATTTCAAAAACACCGTGATCATCCTCACCTCGAACCTCGGCACCGAGTTCATGGTGGGCGACGACAACAAGGCCGCCCGCGCCAAAGTGATGGACGTCGTGCGCGGACATTTCCGCCCCGAATTCCTGAACCGTCTGGACGAGATCATCATCTTCCACCGCCTCACGCGGCAGAACATGGACAAGATCGTCGACATCCAGATCGCGCGTCTGGGCAAGCTGCTCGCGGATCGCAAGATCACGATCAATCTCGATGCGAAGGCGCGCGATTGGCTGGCGGATGCCGGATACGATCCGGTCTATGGCGCGCGTCCCTTGAAGCGCGTGATCCAGCGCCGCTTGCAGGATCCGCTGGCGCAGATGCTGCTCGAAGGCCGCATCGGTGACGGTGCGGAGGTGAAGGTGAGCGCCGGCAAGACCGGCCTCACCATCGACGGGCAAAGCTTCGATGTGGGCGAAGACGTGTTCGCGCCCGAGCCACCGAGCCACGCGATTCATTAAAAGAATGACCCTCCCCTTGAGGGAGGGTCGAAAACGCAAAGCGTTTTCGGGGAGGGGTGATGGCGCGATGCCCGACCCCTCCCCGAAATTTGCTACGCAAATTGTCGGCCCTCCCTCAAGGGGAGGGCGGTTCTTTATTCCGCCACCACGCGCACGAACATCATCGTCCCGTGCGGATTGCCGCCATAGCTGGGCACCGCATGCGGCGCGACATCGAACGCGTAAAGCGCGCCGACGCCGAACTTCCAATGTTCGGACACGCGCCAATCCTTGATGCCGCCGATGGTGACGGCGCTGGCCTCTTCGCTATCGCCGGTAACGGATAGCTCGTGGTTTTGCACCCATTCGGCGCGCGCAAAGAGCGTCCACAGATCGGCGGGCTTGTATTCGGCTTCGGCGAACATGCCGTTGAGATCGGCGCCGTCGCTTTCCTTCTTCAATCCCCACCCAAGCGTCGCCGCAAAGGAACTGTTCTCTCCGAGCGGCTTCACATAAGTGGCGCTCGCCGTGAAGCGGTTCTCGTTGAGCGCCGGCTCAAGTTGCTCCGGGCTTTTCAGGTAGCCCCATGACGTTTGCAGCGACCAGTTCGCGTTCGGATTCCAACTCAATCGCACCGCGGTGGAATCGAATTTGGGTTTATCGAAATCGTAGCGATCCTGATCCGGCTCGCGGCCGGTAAATTGCGAGGCTTCGATCTTCCAGTCGCCACGCACGAAGCCCGCTGTCACCACGCCAAAGGTGATGTGCGTGGAATCGAACCAATGATGCGTGATCGGCGCATCGGGAATATCCATGCCACTGGCGCGATGCATGAACGCCGTCGGTCCCAGCGCCGGCTCTCCCGGATAGCCGGCATAGAGAAACACGCTCTCATCATCGCCAAATTTGTGCGCGTAGGTGCCGGACAATTCCATGAACAGATCGTGCGGATGTTGCCGGTCGATCAGCGGCGTCGTGCCATTCGCGGTTTCACCGGTCGCGAACAACAGCGGATAGCCGCTCTTGCCCATCAGCGGATCGGGCGAAAGCATGGCGCGCAATTGCAGCGTGTCGCTTGCGCCGAAATCGCGCCGTGCCATCCCCATCAACATGCCGGCGAGAAACGTCTTGTCATCACCGCGCGGGCCGCTTTGCGAGTCCGTGATGCCCCAAAGCATCATGTGACCCATCAGCATCCAGTCGCCGGCCATGGTCATCAGCATTGGGTGTTGCGCGGCATCGGGCTGCCAGCTTGTGCCGGAGGCGTCGCGCGTCACCGGATAGGACCCGAGAATGCCGGACGACATGCTTATGTCGTGATGGCCCATATCCATGCCCGGCATTCCGCTCATGTCGGATTGCGCCTGCGCGGCGAGGGGCAAAAGCAAAAATGCGGCGGCGAGAATCTTCCACATGCAGATACCCTATAGGGGTATATAGACGACGACAACAAAAAGGCCGGAGAGAGATCTCCGGCCTTTTACATTCGATGCGAAGACGTTCAGTCCTTCGCGGTGCGCAGATCGCTCGATCCCGTGCCGGCGACTTTCGTCTCCAGCGGCATCGCCGCCATTTCGGTCAACAGATGCTGGCGCTCGGATTTGAACGCGACAAGTTCTTTGCCCGTCAGGCGCATGCCTTTGGCGACTTTCACCTTCAACGGATTCACCTGCGAACCGTTGATGAAGATTTCATAGTGCAGATGCGGTCCCGTCGTCAGGCCGGTGTTGCCGCTGTAAGCGACGACCTGGCCCTGGCGCACGCGCGATCCCTTGTGGATGCCCGGCGCGAAGCGCGAAAGATGCGCATAGCCGGTGGCGTAGCCGTTGCCGTTGTCGATCTTCAGGAAGTTGCCATAGCCATTGCCGAAGCCTTCGGTCACGACCGTGCCGCTACCGGCCGCCATCACCGGCGTTCCCACCGGCACGCCGAAGTCGATGCCCTTGTGCATGCGGCTATAGCCCAGCACCGGATGGAAGCGCATGCCGAAGCCGGATGTGATGCGCGCGCCGTCCACCGGCGTCTTCATCAGCATGGATTTGGAGCTTTGGCCGTTGGCGTCGAAATAATCGGGGCCGTCCGGGCCTTTTGGATCGAAGCGGTAAAGCGCGATGGTGCGTCCACCGATCTTCATGGCGGCATATTTGATGTCGCCCTGTTTCGCGGCCTGCCCATCGGGCGTGTAATAATAAGAGTAGAGAACCTCGAACGAGTTCCCCGGCTTCAGGTCGCGCTGGAAGTCCACCTCGTAGGAGAACATCTTGATCATCTGCACGACGACATCGGCGGGAATGCCCGCCTGCATCGCGGCGAGATACAGCGAAGAGTCGATCGTCGCGCCGGCGCGATGGATCTTCTCTTTCAGTTCCTTGACCTGATCCTGCGC
>Ga0153956_1001867_pt1 | contig 17077 bp, 16 predicted proteins | sample TSFL040MetaG_FD_104704 | JGI IMG/M metagenome (GOLD analysis project Ga0153956, IMG submission 104704) | Attine ant fungus gardens microbial communities from Florida, USA - TSFL040 MetaG | ecosystem: Host-associated > Fungi > Mycelium > Unclassified | place: USA: Florida, Wekiwa Springs...
GCTGGAGAACAGGCTTCGCGCGATGTGCGCGCCTTATACGGGCAGGGCTGGCTTCAACTACGATACAGCCCTTCCCAAAGATCAGTTGATAGAAGTGCTCGTTGCAGCGGCGCGTCTCGGTGTGCGTCCGGGCGGATTTTCCGGACATCATCTTCTCGATGTGTTCGAGGAAGTGCATAAGATTGTTCCGATCGATAAGCAGCGCTGGGTGCTCGGTCATATCAGCAACTTCAGTCGTGGTGAGGTCGAACGCATCAAGCGGCTCGGGCTGGTGCTGACCACCCACACCAACCGGCACATTCGCCGAGAAGGTCACATCAATCAGCAGAAGAAGGGCGTCGATCCGCATCACGATGTGGTGCCGCTCCGTTCGCTGATTGATGCCGGCGTTCACGTGTCTCTGGCGACGGACAACGTGCCGATTTCGCTGTTCCATCCGATCTGGCATTGCGTCAACCGCGTCGATCAGTACACGAACGAGAAGATTGCTCCCGAGCAGGCCATCACACGTTATGAGGCACTGCGTGCGGCGACGTACGAAGGAGCCTATCTGACGTTCGAAGAAAATGTTCGTGGCAGCATCGAGGTTGGCAAGAAGGCGGATTTGGCCGTTTTGTCGGCCGATCCGCTGACCGTCGCCGAAGATGATATCAAGGACATCTCTTCCGATCTGACCGTTTACAACGGGCGGGTGGTCCACGAAGTGGCTTGAAGCGCATCGTTATAAAAGTTGTTAGGTGAATTGCCGTCATGGTCCAGAAATCCCACCTCGTTAGTCTGATCGACGACAACGGCAAGAGCTATGACGTCACCGCTCCGCGCTGGTGCGGTGACGATGGGGCTTCCGTTGTTCTGTCGCCGCTTCCGGGAATTCGGAAGGAAGATATCGATACCGAACAGCGCAGCCTGTGGCGGTATCGGAAGAGCTTCGCGCTCGATTATCCAAAGCCTGTCAGCCTTGGGGAAGGTTTTACGCCCCTGTTGAAGAAGAATTTCATGGGGCATGATTTCCATTTCAAGCTTGAATGGTTCAATCCCACGGGAAGCTTCAAGGATCGCGGGACGTCGCTGGTCGCATCGACCCTTGCCTTGCAGGGCGTCGAGAAAGCTCTCACGGATAGCTCCGGCAATGGTGGTTCGTCACTGAGCGCATATTGTGCGGCCGCTGGCGTGCCTCTCAAGGTCATCGTTCCGGCATCGACGTCCCAGTCCAAAGTCACTCAGGCTGGTGCTTACGGTGCCGAGGTCGAGTTGATCCCGGGCGGTCGTGATGCGGCGCAGGATGCCGCGCTGGAACAGTCGAAGCACACCTTCTATGCTGGCCATAATTGGCATCCGTTCTTTCTCGATGGCATCAAGACCATTGGCTACGAACTGTGGGAAGGCTTGGGCTTCGAAGCGCCGGATAATGTCGTGTTCGTCGCAGGCGCAGGAAGCCTTGCGCTCGGTTGCGACGCTGCATTCTCGGAGCTTCTGAGCGCGGGTCAGATCAAGTCCCGGCCGAAGCTGCTGGTCGCGCAGCCGGAAAGCTGTTGTCCGATTTTCGAGACTTTCCATGCCAGGAAATCCGACAATAGTAAAAAGGCGGACCCTCACTTTAAGAGTCTGGCGGAAGGGGCAGCGATTCCAGCTCCTGTCAGGCTCAACCGGGTCGTCGATGCGGTGCGCCGTTCGAACGGTACGGTCGTGACCGTCACGGAAATTCAAATCGAGAAGGCAACGCGCGACCTTGCGGCTTTGGGATTCTATTGCGAGCCTACAAGTGCTGTCGCTGCGGCCGCTCTTGATGAGCTCACGAAAGCAGGCTGGATCGAGCGCGATTCAAAGACAGTTGTGATTTTGACGGGCTCCGGATTGAAAACCGGGGCGGTCATGGATCAGATTTTTGCCAAGAAATGACGTCTCAGGTCGTATGTTTAGGCAAACAGCATAGAAGGACCGATATGATGGAAATTAAAACCGTGAACGCGGAGGATTTATCCTTTCCGGGCGGTCATTACTCTCACGTCAATGTCGTCGGGGATTTGGCATTTTTGTCGGGGCAGTTGCCGCTCGACAAATCTGGCAAAGTCCATGCCGACAAGTCCTTCAAGGAGCAGGTCGTTCAGGTTCTCGATAATATCGATGCCTGTTTGCGGCAACTGAATACGCCGCGCGAATCCCTGGTTCAGGTCAGGGTCTATGTCGTCGGCATGGAGCACTGGAAAGATTTCGATGTGATTTATTCGAGCTGGATCGGCAAGCACCGCCCGTCCAGAGCAGTCGTCGGAGTGAGCGAGCTTCATTTCGGCGCATTGCTGGAAGTCGAAGCTGTGGCGCTCGTCGCCCGCAAGTAAATCATGCCATGCAAGGGCTCATCTCGATTAGCCCTTAAACCCGATTTTGATGGAGCATAAACATGTCGAACATGAGCTTCGAATTTAATTACCCGTCGCAGCGCTCGCCTCTGCTGGCGCGTAACGTCGTGTCGACGTCGCAGCCGCTGGCCGCGCAGGCCGGCGTTCAGATGTTGCAGAAGGGTGGCAATGCGATTGACGCCGTTCTGGCTACGGCCATGGTGCTGGTTCTGGTTGAACCTACCGGCAATGGTCTCGGAAGCGATGCTTTCGCCATTATCTGGGACGGCAAGCAGTTGCAGGGCCTGAACGCTTCCGGCCGTTCGCCGCAGGGATGGACGGAAGAAAGATTTGCCGGCCGGAGCAAGATGCCTGATCGCGGCTGGGAAAGCGTCACCGTGCCTGGCATGGTTTCGGCTTGGGTGGAGCTGTCGAATAAATACGGCAAGCTTCCGTTTGAAGAATTGTTCAAGCCAGCCATCAATTACGCGAAAAATGGTTTCCCGGTCTCGCCGGTTATCGCGACACTTTGGAAGGAGCGTGCCGCAGTCGTTGAAACCCAGCCGGGATTCCGCGAATGCTTTATGCCCAACGGCCGTTCGCCGAACGCAGGAGAAATTTTCGCGAGTCCCGAGATGGCGCGCAGCCTCGAGCTGATTGCGAAGACAAAGGGCGAAGCCTTTTACCGCGGTGAACTTGCGGAGAAGATTGCGGCCTTTGCGAAGCAGCACAATGCGGCGCTGACGATGGCAGACCTCGATGCGCAAAAGCCGGACTGGTGCGGTACGGCGTCAGTCGGGTTTCGTGATTTTCAGCTTCATGAAATTCCTCCGAATGGGCAGGGCATCTCGGCACTGATGGCGCTGGGCATTCTGGATCACACGGATCTCGCTTCGTATGAGCCGGACAGCATAGAAGCCGTCCATCTGCAGATCGAGGCGATGAAGATCGCATTCGCGGATACCGAGCGGTACGTGAGCGACATCGACTATATGCCGTTCTCTGTCGCCGAGATGACCGCGCCGGATTATCTGAAGAAGCGTTCCCAGGAAATTAATATGGATCGTGCGGGTACGCCGCACGCCCGTCCGCCGCGCGACAGCGGCACCGTCTATATCACGGCTGCTGATGAAAGCGGCATGATGGTGTCTTACATCCAGTCGAACTTCAACGGCTTCGGCTCGGGCGTTGTGATTCCCGGGACGGGCATCAGCATGCAGAACCGGGGTCTTAGCTTCACCACGGAGCATGGCCACCCGAACTGCGTCGGTCCGGCCAAGCGGCCGTTCCATACGATCATTCCGGGCTTTATCATGCGCGGGAATGAGCCGGAAATGAGCTTCGGCGTCATGGGTGGTCCGATGCAGTCGCAAGGTCACCTGCAAATCTCGCTGAGAACCCAGCTTTGGGGACAGAATCCGCAGTTGGCCAGTGATGCGCCGCGGTGGCGTGCGCTTGGTGGTTTGAAGGTTGCCGTGGAAAGCACAATGAGCCCGGCTCTGATCGATGGTCTCAAGAAGCGCGGCCATGACATCGTCGTCGAGAAGGTTGATACGGCGTTTGGATTTGGCGGCGCGCAGATCATTCAGCGGATCAAGGGCGGTTATGTCGCCGGTTCTGACCACCGTAAGGATGGATTTGCAGTCGGATTCTGATAACGGATGCAATCTTCCAAGACCTGCGCAAACCATCTGGTGTTTTGATGACTGAGAAAAATGCATGTTTCCGCTTTGAGGATCTCCAGGGCTGGACATCGTCGGTTTTTCAAGCACTGGAAGTTGATAAGAAAGATGCGGACGAGGCTGCGCATCTTCTTATTCGTACAAACCTTCGGGGCATCGACACCCATGGTATCAGTCGTGTCACCGGGTATGTCGATAAGTTACGCAGCGGCGAGTTGAATGCTCATCCCCGCATCGAGATTTCGTCCCGTGGCGGGATGTTATTTGTCGATGGGGATGGTGGACTGGGGCAGGCTGTCGGCTCGCGGGCTGTCAGCGAGACGGTTTCTCGCGCAGCCGATACCGGTGTTGTAACTTGCTTCATCCGGCGTAGCGGTCATTTGGCCGCGATTGGCCAATTCGTGCTCGAAGCCGCAGAGCGGGGCATGGTTGCCGTGATCTGCCAGGAAACGCCTCCGCTCATGGCCTTGAAGGGGTCCTCGCGCCCGGCAATTGGAAATAACCCAATCGCTTTTGCCTGTCCGGTGAAGGGCAAGCCGCCATTGGTTTTCGACATGGCAACCAGCGTGGTGGCACGGGGCAATCTTATTCAGGCGATCAGCGATGGAAAGACGTCCATCCCGGATGGCTGGGCGATCGGACCGGACGGTGAAGCGACGCTCGATCCGCAACGTGCTTTGCAGGGTGCGATGCTTCCGGTCGCTGGTCACAAAGGCGTTGGTCTAGCCATGATGGTGCAGGTTCTGGCGGGTAGCTTGACTGGCTCGATGACTGCGGACAGCGCTGCATCTCATGGTGCCACCAGCAGTGCTGGTAATGTCAGCGCGTTTCTCATGGTGCTCAATCCGGCGCTGATCGTTGGTCAGGACGAATTTGATAATCATATGGAACGGTGGGTCTCGACATATCTGTCTGCCAGCGGTGAGCAGAGCCGTTATCCGGGCCAACGTGCCGCGGAGTATGAAATCAAACGAAAGGCCGCAGGCATTCCGATTCCGCTCAGTACGCTGGGCGAGCTTGAAAAGGTCGGAAAGGCAGTCGGAGTTGCTTTTGATCTTGTGACGGTTTGAAGGTCCAACTCCGGGCTATCCGCACCGTCATCTTTCGCAAAGGGAGTTTGAGATGATCGTGCTGATAACAGGAGCCACCGCAGGCTTCGGCGAAGCTATGGCACGCAGGTTTGTCAAAGAAGGCCACCGTGTCATTGCAACTGGCCGTCGAGGAGACAGACTTGAGGCATTGCGCAACGATCTGGGGAATGACCGCGTTTATACGCTGATGCTTGACGTGCGCTCGCGCGAGGCCGTGACAAAGGCCATTGCCAATTTGCCCTCCGACTGGTCCGAGATCGACATTCTGGTGAATAATGCAGGCCTTGCTGCCGGGGTTAATGTCGCGCAGGTCGCGGACCTCGATGACTGGGATACAATGGTGGATACGAACATAAAGGGATTGCTGTACATGACTCGTGCAGTACTTCCCGGCATGGTTGCCCGCGATCGCGGGCACATCGTGAACATCGGCTCCACCGCTGGATCATATGCGTATGCGGGCGGTAACGTGTATGGAGCCAGTAAAGCGTTCGTACGGCAGTTTTCACTGGCCCTTCGTGCTGATCTGCGCGGAACGCGTGTGCGCGCCACCGATGTGGAGCCGGGTCTCGTGGGTGGCACGGAATTCTCGACTGTGCGCTTCGCCGGCGACACAGAAAAAGCCGCCAAGATGTATGAGAACGCTGATCCATTGACGCCCGACGATATCGCCGAGACGGTGTACTGGGTGACGTCGCTGCCAGCGCGGGTCAATGTCAATACTGTTGAAGTGATGCCGGTCTCGCAATCATTCGCAAGCTTGGCTGTTCATCGGTGGGATTAAAGCTTTCCTTGGCGGATCGGTCTGCTGAGACCACGCCCAAGGGTTCTTGCCCTATGCGTTGCTGCGCCCGGAAAAATTCTGGGGAGCGCATCAGGGCCTGCCTTTAGGGCCCAGGTGGCGTGCAGAACTGGCGGAGAGGGAGGGACTCTGGCAGCTTCTCGCTCCATGTCTATGTCTCGACGTTGACCTTATGAGGCCTTGCGGTGGCGCGTTCCGCGCTGACATGGCTCGATATGCCAAGCTTCGCCGAATTTAGTCCAGCCAGATTCAAAACGATGACTGTTGTGGCGCAGCTGGATCGTCTTCCGGAGTCGGATTGGAGATTCGAAGGATACTGCTGGATTGCGGCCATCGATGCTGCGCAATCGCTCAGGTCTGCGATTCAAACCACAACGTCGTGAGCATCGCAGCGGCGTTATTGGCTGAATCGAAAAGATCGAACTCTGCAACGGGCGTACAGAGCTGCGCTTTCTCCCCGCGTAACGAGGTGGAGGCGTGTCTCGTGCGAAACCACATCGGGAGCCACGTGAGGCCCAGCGGATCGTCTTCCCTCATGGGCAGTTACGTAGTTAGGTTGTAAGAATGCCGCCATCGACCGGGATGGCAGTACCAGTGATGAAGCTTGCGCGATCAGACGACAAGAACACTGCAAGGTCCGCTATATCGGACAATATGGCCATTCGTCCGAGTGGAATGCGGGCGAGTATTTTTTTGCGTGCATCTGAGGTAAGAGATTTTCTTGTCATAGCTGTGTCAGCCACGGCTGGCGAAATCGCATTCACGGTTATTCCCTGCGGGCCAAGCTCGCGAGCCAGCCCCATGGTCAAGGCAATGACACCAGCCTTGGTCGTTCCATAGAGCGTATTGCCGACGGATCCGCCGCCGCGCGCCGCGGATATCGAAGCGATGTTGATGATGCGGCCGTGGTGCTGTGCGCTCATGACCGGCATCGCCGCCTTGATGCAGTACAACATGCCAGCGATATTGACTTCGGACACCCGGTGCCACTCGGTAACCGGAAGTTCAGCTACGGAGCCGGTCGAAAGCAGCCCGGCAGCGTTAATAAGAATATCGATACGGCCTTCGCTCGAGATGCGCTCGAAAATGCTGGAAACGTTGTCCGCATCACTCACGTCAAGACCCGACCATCGCGCTTGTCCACCTTGCTGCCCAATGGCCTTTGCGGTGTTTTCGGCGGCACCTGCATCGCGATCGAGTATCCACAGTTTACAGCCTTCGGCTGCCAGAGCATGTGCAATGGCTTCGCCGATGCCGGCTCCGCCGCCGGTTACGAGCGCGATGCGGTCTGTCAGGTTGAGTTCCATGAACTGAGCCGGAATCCTATTGTGATCAGAGGTCTGTATGGGTCAAGCCGACGTGGTGTCGTCCACCGTCATGTCGCGCCGATGAGTTTCGCTCATCAGGAAGACCGACAATGAGCTGATGATGCTGACGGTCAGAACATAAAGACAAATCAGCCATGGCCGATTACCTCCTGTTGAGAGCAGCATCGTTGCGATGATCGGGGTCAATCCGCTCGCGAAAATTCCGGAGAATTGATAGACAAACGAGATCCCAGTGTAACGCACTCGAGTATCGAACAGCTCCGAAAATAGCGCCGCTTGCGGCCCGTAAACAGCGGGGTAGATGAGAGCAAACGGTATGGCGATCGCAATCCAGATTAGGACTGGAGACGCAGATTGCATCAACCAGAATGACGGGAATGTCAGGAGGCCGATCAGTAAGCTCCCGATGGCGAACACTTTGCGTCGTCCAATCTTGTCGGAGAGATAGCCGTAGATCGGCAGCATAAGGATCATCAGGGCAGAAGAGATCATAACGCCGGCCAGCGCCGACTGGCGCGATAGATTAAGCGTGCTTGTGAGGTAGCCGACGATGAATACACCGAAAATATTGAATGTCACGCCTTCGATATAGCGGGCACCGAGTCCAAGTAGTGTGTTCTTTCCCTGCGTCTTGAATAACTCGACAACCGGAATGGCGACGACTTTTTGTTCCTTTTGCGCATGAACGAAAGCAGGCGTCTCCAGAATTTTCAGCCGGATATAAAGGCCGAGCGCGACCAGAAGTGCGCTGAGCAGGAAAGCGATGCGCCAGCCCCAGGCGAAGAAATCCGCTTCGGGGAGGAACGACAACACGTACACGACGCCCGCGCTGAGGAGTAATCCGGCCGGGACGCCGATCTGCGGCCAGCTTCCGTAGAAACCCCGCCGTCCGGCCGGCGAATGTTCGACAGCCATCAGAACTGCGCCGCCCCACTCTCCGCCGATGCCGATGCCCTGGAAAACGCGCAACGCCAGCAGCAGAATGGGCGCCCAGATGCCGACAGAGGAATAGGTTGGCAGCAAGCCGATCAGGAAGGTTGCAATGCCCATGATCAGCAAAGTGAGAATGAGAACGGTCTTGCGGCCGATGCGATCGCCGTAATGACCGAAGATGATGCCTCCGATCGGACGAGAGATGAAGCCGACGAAAAATGTCGTATAGGCGAGCAGGGTGCCCGCGACAGGATCGAAATTCGGAAAGAATATCTTGTTCAGAACGAGCGGTGTGACCACGCCGTAGAGGAAGAAGTCATACCACTCGATTGTTGTGCCGATGGCACTGGCGAAGGCAATGGTTCCGGGGGAAATTGTGGTGTCGTCTCCGATCTTGGAGCTTGGCATTTCATCCTCCGTTGATGGAGTCCTCAGGCGGCAGGTAATTGCAGTATCTGTCTCGCTTCGGCAGGGCTTGCCGGGTGCCGTCCGTACTTTCCGCAAAGATCGGCGACACGGGCAACGAGCTCCGCGTTACTGGTGGCGAGCCGGTTCTGGTCGAACCTGAGATTGTCCTCGAGGCCGGTGCGAACGTGGCCGCCGAGCTCAAGGCACCAATGGTTCACCTCGAGCTGACAACGACCAATGCCGGCGGCAGACCAAGTGGCATCGGGCATGATTTCCGTTAGCTCCGAAACAAGAAACTCAAGGAGCTTTCGTCGGGCCGGAAGTGCGTTCGGGATTCCCATCACGAATTGCACTTGGCATGGGCGCTTGAGGAAGCCGCGATCCGCAAGAGTCTTGGCGTTATACATCATCGCTGCATCGAACGCCTCGATCTCCGGCTTGACGTTGTTTTCGAGCATCGACGTTGCTAGTGATTCCACCAGCTGTGGCGTGTTCTCATAGATCAATTTTGCGAAGTTTGTGGAGCCGGTTGCCAGTGACGCCATCTCCGGCTTGAGATGGAGCATGCTGCCGCGAGCAGCGTGGTCGCGGCCGCGGGCACCGGTCGAGAACTGAACGATCATGCCGGGGCAGTGCTTAATGACGCCTCGCTGCACCTCGGCGAACAAATCCGGGTTAGCGCTCGGGCTTTCATCCGGATCGCGAACATGAATGTGTGCGACGGTGGCGCCCGCCTCAAATGATTCGTGGATCGATTCGATCTGCTCCGCCGGGGTGACGGGCAGTGCCGGATTGTCGGCTTTCCGGGGAATCGCGCCGGTAATGGCGACGGTAATGATCGCAGGGGTCGTCATGCTAACCTCGGGCTCGTTGAACGAAGTGAAATGATTTAACGTCGCGGCGCAGCGCGACTTCCTTGAGCAAGGTCGCCAATGGCGTCGACGCCAGCGGATAATTGGTATTGATCGGGCCTGCGGCCTTCAACGCACTGTATTCTTTCTCGGCGTAGAACGCCGCAAGCAGCAGGTCGTCGTCGTTTGCGAAGGGGCCGCGCTCCCGACGAAGCCGAGGAATGCCGGGCTCGAGCAGATCGCCCGGCCGTGCCGTTGTCGGCGCTGCGCCCCTGGTGATGCGATCGAAAAGATTGGGGTCGATCGGGCCGGCGATCTCGCCATAGTAGCCAAGTACGTATTTCCTGACTTCGTCCGGAACAGTAGCGTAGCGTTCCTTGCCGACCACATTCAGCACTGCCTGCGTCATCACGAACTGAGCGAACGGGCTGACGATAATCGGATATCCAAGATCGCAGCGGACCTGTGCGGCTTCTTCCAGAACCTGCGGCAGGCGATCGGCGAGGCCGAGCGGCTCAAGCTGCGATTTCAGGTTGGAAATCATACCGCCGGGCATCTGGTGATCGTAATGGAAGCGGTCGTATTCGACGATATCGCCCAGTGGCTTGCCTTCGCGCTTGGCGATGTAACGCAGCCGCTCTGCGACTTCCTCCACTGGTGCGAGATCAATGGGAACGTCGAATCCTGCCCGTCGGATATTTTGAGTGAACCATTCTGTTGCGGGATGCGAAGCGCCGTTGGCAAGGGTCGACGTTGCGGTGTGGACGACATCGACACCCAGTTCCACCGCGCCGCATGCCGTATATGGCGCCAGTCCCGTCAGGCAATGCGAATGCAACTGCAAAGGCAGATTGCCGCACACTTCCTTGATCGCAGGCACCAGGGTTTTGACTCGCTCCGGCGTGAGCAGCCCGCTGGCGTCTTTCAGGTAGATCGCATCAACGCCGAGTGCGATAAGTTCGCGCGTCTTGCGCTTATAATATTCATCGGTGTGAACCGGGCTCAGCGTGTAAACCACACCGCCAACGGTATAGAGCCCGGCTTTCTTGGCTGCGCGTACCGGCACTTCCATGTTGCGCATATCATTGAGCGCATCGTAGGGCGTATGGTAGCGAATACCGTTGGCGAAGATGCGTTCCGCCGTCAACGCGACGATATCGTCGGGAAAAAACTCGAACGTGAACAGGCTCTGGCTGCGCGTCATGACGACGAGCGGAGTTTCCTTCACCCAACTGCTCAGGATACGCATGCGTTCCCATGGATCTTCACGCAGATAGCGCACGCACACGTCGAACACAGCGCCACCGGCGAGATCGATGGCCTCGAAACCGGCCCGGTCGAGCCGAGGGGCGATGTCGGCCATCATCGCGGTGGTCATGCGTGTTGCCCATAGGCACTGCGGTGCGTCACGTAAAGTCACATCAACAAGTCGAACGGTTCGTTTGCTCATCAGTGCGCCGCCATCTGCAGGTTTTCTTCGATCCAACGCGTGTGAACTTCAGCCTGAACGAATTCTGGTCGATTCAGGAGGTATTGGTGGAATGGAATTACGGTTGTGAGGCCCGTCACCTGGAATTGAGACAGCGCGAATTTGGCGGTCTCGATCGCAGCGGTGCGGTCTTCACCGTGAACGATCAGCTTTGCCAGCATCGAATCGTAATAAGGCGGCACCACGTAATTTTCATAAGCGTGGCTATCGACCCGTACATTGTGTCCACTCGGCGGACGCCAGCGCTTTAGTGTACCAGGAGAGGGTTGGAAATTTCGGCTGGCATCTTCCGCATTGATGCGGAATTCGATGGCCGAGCGGCCTTGTCCGAAGGTTGACTTGAACGAAAGCTTCTCACCGGCGGCAACGCGGAATTGTTCTCGGATCAAATCGGTTCCGGTCACGATCTCGGTGACCGGGTGCTCGACTTGAATGCGGGTATTCATCTCAATGAAGAAAAACTTGCCACTTGCCGTATCGTAGATGAATTCGATGGTTCCGGCATTCACGTATTTCAACGCGCTGATGAGCGTGACGGCGGCGTCGGCCATCTCTCCGCGTGTCGTCTCGCTGATAACGGGCGAGGGCGATTCCTCGATGAGCTTCTGATGCCTGCGTTGCACGCTGCAGTCGCGCTCGCCGAGGTGGACATAGTTGCCGTGCTGGTCGCCGAAGACTTGTATTTCGATATGGCGAACTTTTGAAAAGAACCGTTCGATATAGATCTCGCCATTGCCGAAGGCGGCCTGGGCTTCTGCGGTTGCCTGTTCGAACTGGCTGACGAAATCTTCGGGCCTGTCGACCACGCGCATGCCGCGCCCGCCGCCGCCGCCGCTTGCTTTGAGAAGCAGCGGGTAGCCGATTTCGCGGGAGGCTGGCTCGGCCTCCTCGACGGAGGTGAACCCGTGTTCCGATCCGGGCACCACCGGAATGCCGGCTTTTGCGGCCGCCTGCCGCGCCGAGACCTTGTCCCCCATCTGTGCGATGCATTCGCTGTTCGGGCCGATGAAGATTAGATTTTCCTCGGCGCAGCGCTGCGCGAACTCGCTGTTTTCGGCGAGAAACCCGTAACCCGGGTAGATCGCGTCACATTTAAGGGAATGGGCAGTTTCTATCAGAGCGCCGACGCTAAGATAGCTCGATTTCGGCGGTGGCGGTCCGATGCAAACTGCGGTGTCGGCCGCGAAGCGATGGGCTGAATTGGCATCTGCCGAAGAATAAACCGCCACGCTGTCTAGTGAAAGCTGGCGGCAGGTTCGAATGGCCCGCAAAGCAATTTCGCCGCGGTTAGCGATCAAAACGCGCCTCAAATGCCACCTCCCGATGGTTCCGTCTCTCTCTGGAGACTGGATGGCCAACCTTCGCAGCAAAAAATCATATTGCAAGACTTTTTATTTCGGTTTTTGATACTCAAATGAATTTGCCCTCTGAACAGATTCTCCGGAAAGGCAAGAACGCCGCGTCGCGTGGGCCGCGGCTGCCGTCTTCCGACGCCACGGGGAAGGCATTCCCGACAGTCAAGGCGTTTGCGATTCTCGAAACGATCGCGAGTGCGGAGCGGCCGCTTGGGATTTCTGAAATCGGCGTTCTGCTTGGCCTGCCAAAGCCTACGGCTCATCGCATCGTGCGCATGCTTGAAAGTGAAGGGTTGCTGCAGCATGAGCCTGGCAGCCGTCGTTTTGTGCCCGGTGTGCGGCTCGTTAAGTTAGGGCTCGATATTATTGGCGCGTCCATGCGGAGTGCGCCACGTCACGCGATCCTTGAAGCTTTGTCGCAAGAGATCGGCGAGACGTGCAACTTCGGGGTCATCAATGGCAGTCATGCCCTTTACCTTGATCGTGTCGAGTCGGCATGGCCGCTTGGATTGCGCTTTGAACCCGGATCGCGGGTGCCGCTTCATTGCACGGCGATCGGAAAACTGTTCTTGAGCTGGATGCCCAGGCCAAAGCGGGCATTGATGCTGAAATCGATTCCGCTGCATCACTATACACCGCATACCATTGTCGATCAGGGCAAGCTTGAGAAAGAGCTGGAGAAGATTCGCGACTCGGAAGTTTCCATCGACGATCAGGAATTTCTCGCAGGGGTTGTTTGCATCGCCGTGCCTGTTCGCGATGCAAAGGGGCAGCGCGTCGCAGCGCTGGCGATTTCCGCGCCATTGGCGCGAATGTCGCTCGAAGAGGGATTAATGCGGGTGCCGCTCCTTCGTGCTTCCGCGGAACAATTGACGGGAACGATAGACCTGGAAGAGTCAAAATAGGGAAGGATAGCCGCCGTGAGTTTGCGATACGAAGAAATTGCCGAGATCATGAAGATCATTGATGGCAGTGCTTGCGATGAAGTGATTGTTGAAACTGGCGATGTCAAACTGGTTGTCCGCCGTGGCGGAACTCCGCCCCCGGTCGCTGCTCCGATTTCTTCGGTGGTGCCGTCGTCATCATCATCGGTTGCAGCGTCAAAACCTGCGGCCTCTGCGCCTGCGGTCGTGACGGCGGCGCCAACAATCGGCGGTAAGGAAGTCACGGCGCCGATGACGGGTACGTTTTATCGTGCGCCAAGTCCTGACAAGCCGCCATTTGTCGAGGTCGGCAGCACTGTTCGGGCCGGTCAGCCTCTTTGTGTGATCGAGGTGATGAAGCTCTTCACGACCATCAATGCCGAATGCGATGGCCGTATCGCGCAGATCGCTGTCGAGAATGCCGAACTGGTGGAATTTGGCCGAGTGCTGTTCGTCATAGAGCCGGCGTAGTTTTATCCGCCAATTAAGAAAAGCAAAAACAAGAAGAAGGCTTGGGAGCGACGTCTATCAATATTGAATAAGTAAAATGGAGGGAGGACGGAATGTTGGTGCGATCTAAAACCTTCATATGGCAGGCTGTAGCTGCCCTTTTGTTGCTGGGGCAGGCTACTTCTGCTGCTCAGGCAGCGCCTCAAGCCGCCACGGAATGGGGGTGGCCACAACCGTACGACAAGATTTCCGATAAGTCTGTTGCTTGGTTGAAAAACAAGGGCTGGTGGCCTCTCGGTATCGGTTGGCAGGCGCCGTTCTCAGGGGAGAACGCTCTCAATGTGGTGATGGAAAAGGAGAGATTGTTTGAGAAGCGTGGACTGAACGCAAAATTCAGCGTTTTCGCTGCCGGTCCCGACGTTAACGAAGCAATCGCCTCCACCCGTGTGCAGGTCGGCAATGGCGGCAATTTTCCCTACACCTCGTTGCTCGATCGCGGCGTTCCGGTTCGCGCTCTGGCCACCGTTGCGCCGAACCTGAAGCATTCCACGGTCGTTCCGCTCGATTCTCCAATCAAGAAGCTTTCCGATTTCAAGGGGAGCAATCCGCCGGCGACCATCGGAATCGTGACGGGATCGTCGTCCGAGTTTTACTTTACTCAGGCGGCCGAAGTGGTCGGTTTGCAGATCGGAAAAGACGTCATCCTGAAAAACATGCCGCCGGCGGAACAGATGCTGATGCCAAAGGGTATCGGTGGTGTTGTGCCTTGGGAGCCGTCGGTCACGATCATTGCGGACATCCGCAAAGCGGGACGCGAGGTTGATACCATTTTCCCGTACAATATGTTTGCGGGCTTGTTCTATGTACGGCAAGAGCTGATCGATAACGTTCCTGATGTGGTTCAAGCGATCAGCGATTCCTTCATGGAAGCGACCCTCTGGATCAGACTACACCCCGATAAAACCGCCGACTATCTTGCGGCCGAGCCGATGCTCAAGGTTTTTGGCAAGGATCTGTTGCTACAGCAGGTCGAACTCTACAACAATTTGTACAAGCCGACTGCCAGCTATCCCTATGCGAAGGTGTGGGGCGAGGAAGATGCGCGGATCGCCAAATGGCTGAAGGATCGTAACCGCATCACGAAAGCATTGAGCGCAAAGGATTACGAGAATTCCTTCGCGCCGGAATTCATGCAGAAAACTTACGTGAAACTCGGCTGGAAAGTGCCAAGTCGGCCACCATTTATTCCGGCTAACTGGCCCGGAAAAATTGGTCAGTTGCCCTATCCGCCGTTCGACAACGTCACCACGCTCAAGAATCCTCAACCATGGCCGGAGTCGGGTGATTTGACGCAACCGTGGACCTACAACGGAAAAACATATCAGCCGTAAATCGCCACTCATAAGTCTGGTGCGGATAGAGGGTCGTCGAATATGAGTGGTGAAAAAACAGCTTCGTCGATCGGTGTTAGCCAGACGCCGCGAGCACAGGCGTCAGGGCCCCAAAAACGCAGCATCGGTCGTGTGATGCTACCTTTGGGCGCGTGGGCGCTGAGCATGGTAGCGGCGCTGCCCAATCTGGCGCTGTTGGCCATCCTAATTTTAGCCTGGCAATTCGCTTCTAAGGTTTGGATCCCTAGTATCGATCCGCACATGGCGGTGTTGATGCCAGCTCCGTCAGAAATCGCAGTTACTGCTGCGGGGATGATTGTTTCTGGTGAACTTTTCTATCATCTGCTTGATAGTCTTCGACGTGAGGCTGTCGCATTTACGTATTCGCTGGTCGCCATTCCGCTCGGCATTGCAATGGGCTGGTGGCGGACGGTGTATAATCAGGTTTCGCCGATTATGGAGATACTGCGCCCAATTCCGCCATTGGCGTGGATTCCCCTCAGTATCCTGTGGTTTGGTCTTGGCGACGAGCAAAATGAGTTCATTATTTTTCTTGGAATCTTCTTTCCTATTCTCGTTAACACGATTGTCGGTGTGAAAAATATTGATCCGAGTTTGATAAGAGCGGCGCGCAGCCTGGGCGCCTCCCAATTCAAGATATTGACCCGCGTGGTGCTTCAAGGAGCGATGCCCCAGATCATCACGGGCATCCGGATTGGCCTTGGCGTGGGCTGGATGGCTCTTGTTGCCGCGGAATTGGTTGGAGCAAATTCGGGCCTGGGCTTCTTGATCAATGATGCACGCAGCATGTTGAGAACGGACATCATCATCGTTGGCATGCTGACAATCGGGATCATTGGATTGCTGATAGACGTTGCTATTCGCGTAGTAGGACGCCGTCTCCTGCCGTGGTCGCTGGTTCTGAGCAAATAGGGGCACCGTATGGGGCAGTTGACGATAGAAGGGCTCTCGAAGGTGTACGGTGAAGTCGGTACGGCTGGCGGTCTGGTTGCGCTTTCCGACGTTTCCTTTCGAGTGCCCGATAATCAGTTTTGCTCAATCCTCGGTCATAGCGGTTGCGGCAAAACCTCGTTGCTCAATATCGCGGCTGGTTTTGAAAAGGCAACCATCGGCTCGGTGCTGGTTGATGGTGAGCCAATTCTGAAACCCGGATGGCGCAATACGATGATTTTCCAAGATTATGCTCTGTTCCCATGGATGAGCATATTTCAAAATATCGTTTTCGGTCTGGAGATGAAGGGGATCGGCAAGGAGGAACGCTCCGCAACCGCACATCACTTCATCAAGCTTGTGGGTCTTGAGGGATTCGAGAAGAAGTATCCGCATCAATTGTCCGGAGGCATGCGCCAGCGTGTTGCGATAGCACGCGCGCTTGCCGTGCAGCCTGATTTACTTTTAATGGACGAACCGTTCGCGGCGCTGGATGCTCAAAACCGGAAGTTCATGCAAGATGAGCTTGTGCGAATTTGGCAGCAGGAGCCAAAAACGGTTCTGCTTGTCACGCACAGTATCGATGAAGCGATCAGGCTGTCGGATTGCATAGCGGTCATGACAAGGCGCCCGGGGCGGGTGAAGGAGTTTATTGAGGTCGATTTGCCACGTCCCCGTGATGAAGATGACAGCAGATATATTGCGTTGAAGCGCAAGCTTCGCGATCTCATTCATGACGAAGCGGATGATCGCTGATTTCGGCATCCATCCATCAAGCCTCTTACCTAATGCAAGGTGCACTATGGCCACGGTACCTCTTTCTATTGCAAATAACGAGGCGCTGCCGCGCCATGACTGGACGCGCGATGAAGCGCAGGCGCTGTACGACCTGCCCTTCGCCGACCTGATGTTCCAGGCGCAGAGCGTCCATCGCACCAATTTCGATCCCAACCATGTCGAGACAGCGAGCCTGCTCAGCATCAAGACCGGCGGCTGCCCGGAGGATTGCGGCTACTGCTCGCAGAGCGCGCACTACAAGACCGACGTCAAGGCCACCAAGCTGATGAACCATGACGATGTCATCGCC
>Ga0153956_1001868_pt1 | contig 17069 bp, 16 predicted proteins | sample TSFL040MetaG_FD_104704 | JGI IMG/M metagenome (GOLD analysis project Ga0153956, IMG submission 104704) | Attine ant fungus gardens microbial communities from Florida, USA - TSFL040 MetaG | ecosystem: Host-associated > Fungi > Mycelium > Unclassified | place: USA: Florida, Wekiwa Springs...
CTGCATGCAGGCCGGCCCGTAGGTGTCGGCCTTGCGCACGCCCTGCCACGCCACGACGGGCTGCGGCGCGCGCCAGCGGTTGGCGCCCACGGGCGGCGCGGCGAACGGGATGCCCTTGAAAGCCGCAACGCCGTCCCGCACCACGCCCTGCACCTGGCCGCCGGTGACGGCCACCTGCGTGATCTGTGCCAGCGCCGGCCCGCAGGCCGTGACTGCCACGGCCAGCAGCAACCCCCTGATTGACCCGATCAGACGCATATCCCCTCCTTCGGCTATTCTGATTGTTGTTTCGTTTTCATACTGCAGACCCGGGGGCGATTGCAACACGGGTTTCCCGCGCATGGACCTGATGGCCGGACCTCACGACTTCATCCGCCACGGCACGCCCGCCTTCAGGCGCACCAACCTGGCTTTATTCGCGGCGGGCCTGGCGACGTTCGGCCTGCTGTACTGCATTCAGCCGCTGATGCCGGAATTCAGCAAGGAGTATGGCGTCAGCGCCGCGACGGCCGCATTGTCGCTGTCGCTTACCTCGGGCGTCCTGGCCTTCGGCATGCTGTTCGCCGGTGGCGTCTCCGACGCCTGGGGCCGCAAGTCCGTCATGACGGCATCGCTGCTGTCCTCCGCCGTCATCATGCTGCTCACCTCCCTGGTGTCCGACTGGCACATGCTGCTGATCCTGCGCACCGTGCTGGGGCTCACGCTGAGCGGGCTGCCCGCCGTCGCCATGACGTACCTGAGCGAGGAGATGCATCCCGAGTCCATCGGCCTGGGGATGGGCCTGTACATCAGCGGCAATGCTATCGGCGGCATGGGGGGCCGGCTGGTGGCCGGCGTACTGGCGGACTTCGCCGGCTGGCGCACCGGCGTCGCCGCCGTCGGCGCCATCGGCCTGGTTTCCGCCGTCGTGTTCTGGCGCATCCTGCCGCCTTCGCGTCATCACCAGCGGCGGCCCATGCATCCGGGCGTGATGCTGCAACGCTTCGGCGCGGTGCTGCGTGATCGCGGCCTGCCGTGGCTGTTCATCGAGGGCTTCCTGCTGCTCGGTGCCTTCGTCACCCTCTATAACTTCATCGGTTACCGCCTGCTGGCGCCACCCTACGGGCTGAGCCAGGCCGTGGTCGGCCTGATCTTCAGCATCTACCTCATCGGCACGTTCAGTTCGGCCTGGATGGGCCACCTCGCAGGCAGGCTGGGGCGACGCAAGGTGCTGTGGACGGCCTTCGCGCTGATGCTCGCCGGGGTGGCGCTCACGGTCGCGCGGTCGCTGGTGCTGATCGCACTCGGGATCGTCGCGCTGACCTTCGGCTTTTTCGGCGGGCATTCCATCGCCAGCAGCTGGGTGGGACGCCGCGCGGGCGACAACAAGGCACAGGCGTCCTCCCTGTACCTGTTCTCTTATTACATGGGCTCGAGCATCGCCGGCGCGGCAGGCGGCCTGTTCTACGCATCCCATGGCTGGAACGGCGTCGCGGTGTTCGTCGGTGTGATGCTCGTGGCGGGCCTGCTGATCTCGCTGCGCCTGTATCGCCTGCCACCCCTGGTCAGTCCGTCAAGGCCGGAAACCGAACCCCCCATCCCCCAGTGAGGGGGCCTCGATCCCGGGCCGGCACCGCGCTCCGATCCATCCAGAACGCCTCCCACACAGGCCCGGGGTCGGCCAGAAGGCGCCAAGAAGCCGGTGAAACAGGCCGCCTCCAAACGAGCAGGGCCGGCATTCAGGACATGGCGCTTACTTTGCCAACGACCGGCCCAGTGCATCGAGCAATTCGTTTGTGCCATGTTCGCGTGAACCGGCATCGTCGTAACCGTCGAGGAACGCGCCCTGCTCGGTTACGGTGATCCGGGTCCCCTTTCCGTTGGCTTTCAACTGGATGGTCGCCACGGAGACCGAAATCTTCCGGTCGTCCAGATGCATCTCGTAGCAATAGACCAGTCGTTCGTTCTCGATGACGTCGTAATAGATCGCATCGAACATCGAGACGACCTTTCCACCCCAGCGGCCTTTGAGCCGTTCGCAGCCGCCAGGGCGCACGTCCATGGTACGTTCGAGTATTTCGACCTGTTCCGACGGCGCGCCGAACCATTGCGCCTTGGCGGCGGGATCGGTCAGTGCCTTCCAGACCCGCGTCGGCGAGGCGTCGTAGCTGCGTTCCAGATGGAAGGTGGCGTGCACGACGGAACGGGTCGGTTCGGCCGGGATGCGCGCGCGCGCGGCGGCATGCGCCTCGATGGTCTCGAAGGTCTTTTCGGGCATCGTCAGCCTCCTTCAATCCTGTCCGGCGCGAGCTGTGAAGAACCGTGGCTCAAGCCCGTCCGCGAATGGAAAATACTGCATCCAGGGCTGGGCCTCGCGGATGACCCGCCAGGCGGAAGGCCGCTGCACCAGCCGCTCGAAATAGGCGGCGAGCGCCGGAAAGGCAGCACGGTAGGGATGTGCGGCATCGACATAGAAAAGTGGCGGCATCGCCGCACAGTCCGCCATCGAAAACGCATCGCCCGTGATCCATGTACGCTCCGCCATCCGGCGATCCAGCATGGCATAGGCCGTGTCGAGGGTCGCGCGGGCTTCCGCGACACCGCAAGCATCTCTGGCGTCCTCGGAGCGCAGTCGATCTGCAACCAGCTTCTGCAAGGGCGCATGGACATAGAGATCGAAGAAGCGATCCCACAACCGGACCTCACGTGCGGCGTCACGGTCGGCCGGGATCAGGAGGGTCGAGCCCGCATGATGATCCTGAAGATATTCGACGATGATCGAGGTTTCGGGCACGACGCGCGCGCCATCCTGCAGCAGCGGCATTTTGGCGATGGGCCAAAGGTCCGCGAAGGCCTTGTCATGCGCCGGAACGCCGTCGATCTGAGCAGGGCGGAACGGGATTTCGAACTCGTAAAGCGCGATCAGCACCTTCCAGCAATAGGACGCCAATGGGTGCATGTGCAGGATCATGGCGGATGTATCAGCCGGCATTATCAGGCTCCTCTTCCGGCAGGTTTGCGAGATAGGCGCCCAGGCGATCGAGCTGATGCTCCCACTGCGTGCGCCTTGCGTTGATCCACTGCTCGGCCAGGCTGAGTGCGCCGGGTTCGATCGAGCACGTTCGCACCCGGCCGACCTTCTCCGATCGCACCAAACCGGCTGCCTCCAGCACGCCGAGATGTTGCATCGCGGAGGGCAGCGACATCGGCAGCGGCTTTGCCAGTTCGCTCACGGGCGCAGGGCCGTGGCTCAGGCGTTCCACCATCGCCCGGCGTGCCGGATCGGCAAGGGCGTTGAACAGGCGGTCGAGGTCAGCTTTTTGGTTAAGCATATACCTAACTATCATACACTCAACAATTAAGCAATTACCTTAGTGTTTGGGCGCGTGTCAAATCAAACGCCATGCCCGGCCTCTGTCGCCACCTGGTCAGAGGGATCGCTGAGAATATGCGGTGACATTTGCAGCGGGGCTCGCCGTAGAAGGCATGGTGCCGTTCGCCGTTTACACGCCGCCCTTCACGCCCGGTTTCCGAACGGCGACAATGAGATCGGAAGCCGCCTTCGTAGCGCTAAGTTATATCGGGCTGTAGCGTGGAATCGGCGGTGTATATCCCACTTGGTGGATGATGCGGTAATCGGCGGCAATATCGCGTCATAGAGGGCAATCGGCGGGTGGCGGAGAGGGTGGGATGGCTCGGCGCCTGACGGCGCCTCGGCCCTCCGGGCCCGGCGGAGCAAAGCTCCGGCGGGCACTCCCCATGGTATGTCATACCCGCCGACGACAAACTGAATGCGCGCCTGATCGTCTCACGCATCGTCCTGGAAACGCTCGATGCTCTGAAGCTTCAACACCCGCGGACGACACCGGCCCACCGGCGGGAGTTGGCGAGGCTGCGCAAACTGCTGGCGGAGTGATCGGGCGGGTAGGGTGCTGAATGCCGAGGTCATCCAAAAAGCGCTCGGCCCCGGACTTCAAGGTGGCTTCTGGCCCGTGTTCGACGGCGACGTGCTGCCCGATGACCAGTACAAACTGTATTCTGCCGGCCGTTTCAATGACACCAACATCCTGGTCGGAACCAACTCCGATGAGGGCAGCCTGTTCACCGCCCCGGACGTCACACCCGACGCCTTTGAACAACAGGTGCAACAAGGATATGGCTCGCACGCGGATGCCATCCTGGCGGCCTATCCGCATGCAACGCCGGCCGAGGCAGTCCGCGCTTCAGCCAATCTGTTTCGTGATTCCACTTTTGCCTGGAGCACATGGACCTGGGCGCGGTTGCAGTCCACAACGGGCAAGGGCAAGGCCTATCTATACTACTTCGACCACCGGACGCCCCAGACCCCCAACGGCTCGTGACATGGCTCGGAAATCGGCTACGTATTCCGCAATCTGGGCGGCCCCGGCGCTGGCCCCACGGGTCTTCAAGGGCCGCCCAGCGCGCAGGACACCGCGCTCTCGGAGTTGATGAGCGGCTGCTGGGTGAACTTCGCGCCCGCTCAATCTGACGGGCTACGTCTTCCGATCAGGGCCCCCAACGCAGTCACCAAGGCAAATACCCCGAGCAGCTTGAATGTGCTTGAAAGGGCGCCCAGCCTGAGCGTCAGAAAGGGCAGCAGCACGGCCGTTATGAACTGCCCCACGGCAAATGCGCCTTGCCAGAGGCCATTCCCGAACCCTCTTATCTCGTAAGCCAGCCCACTGGTGGTCCAGACCAACATGGTGGGAAGCACCATCCCACAGCCCAGCTGGTTGATGAAACCATAGGCCGTGTACTGCCCGACCCCATGCGCGTGACCCATGAGCCAGAACCCCGCGCCGATCAACACATAGTCGACAAACAGCAGATGACTAATGTGCCAGCGCGGCGCGACACGACTGTACAAAAAGGTTCCAACCGGCACCCCAATGCTGGAAACCTCGGTAAACAAGCCAATTTTCGCCGGGTCATTCACGCCGAGAGCTGCCAGAGCATTGCCATTCTGTGTGATGATCGAATAAAAGCTCACGGATGCCACCAGGGTAAGTCCGCACAATGACAACAGGCGAACCCACGGTACCCGGTGGTAGATCGCGTCTTGAGCTTCTGATGCCTGCTCCATCAAAGGGTCGGTGCGTTCTGGCTCCCAGGTGAACAGGTAGACGCCAACAGCCAGCAGCAAGGTGTAGCCATATAGATAAAACGGGCCGCGCCAGCCGAACGCGGAGCCCAGGATTCCACCAAGAGGGACTATCACCAGCGCAGACAGCGAGGCAATCGCGGTCTGTGCGGCCAGCCATTTCTGACGCGACGCGCCTTTGAAGTAGTCACTGATCATGGTCGTGGTGACGGTCACCACGATGGATTCACATATGCCGACACCACAGCGCGACAGCAAGATCCAGCGGATGCTGTCCAGGTAGGTCGGCATCGTTCCGACAACGGCGTACAGAAGCATCGCCCACAGCATGAGCGGCCGTCTGCCACAGCGATCCGCGAGCCAGCCAGCGGCAGGTGAGAACGCCAGAATCCACAGTGAGGGCGCCGTCATCATGATCGGCACCAGATACTGGTGGTACGGCACCGGTCTAAAGTGAGCCTCCATGGCCGGGATCACGGGCGTGAGCACGATGACGCCCATGACCGCCATGGTGACGCACAGCAAAAGCATGGCGCCCTGCAAAAAGCCTGGGACCCTCGCCGCGCCCTTCACTGCCGCATTCATGTACCGTGCCTAAGCCACGGTAATGAGTGCGTCAAGGGCGATGACACCCGCGCCTTCGCTGTAGACCAGTACCGGGTTCAAGTCGATCTCACGTATCGCCGGCGCGGCTTTGAGCACCGATGCGACGCTGACAATCAAATGCGCCAGCGCCGGTACATCCAACGGTGGCGCGCCGCGGAATGCGCGCAGCAATGCCGCGCCTTTGAGCAGGCTCAGCTCGCGCTCGATTGCGTTGAGCGGCAGATCCGCCGGCAGCAGCCGGACATCTTTCAGAACTTCCGCCTGCACGCCACCAAAGCCTACCAGCACCACGGGACCCCATTGGGGATCATTGCGCCCACCGACGATGAATTCGGTGCCCACCCGACTCATCTTCTCGACCAGCACGCCCTCCAGCACGAGGCCGGGGCGACGTTTCGCAAGATTGGCATGCAGGCGATGCCAGCCGTGCTCCAGCTGCGCGGCGTCGCCGAGGCTCAATATCACGCCACCGGCGTCGCTCTTGTGAGGCAGGTCCGCCGACTGAGCTTTGAGCACCACCGGGAACCCCAACGACACCGCGGCGGCATGCGCCTCGGTCAGCGACCCGGTCAGAATACCGGGCGAAAACGCAAAGCCGAATGGGGCCAGAAGCTCCTTGGCGCGATACTCGGGCACAACACCGGACCGGAGCTTTCCCGCCAGCGACGCGAGGGCGGAGGATTGCGCCTCCAACTCCCGCCGGCTCATGTCACGAGAGGACAGCGCCGTCAGCGACGCCACCGCGCGCAGCGCACGCTCTGGTGATACGTAGCAGGGCACGCCCAAGCCGCGCAGGCGAGCTATGTATTCATGCGGCACGACGGCGCCTTCGTCCAACCCGGCGAACACCACGGGTTTGCGCGGCTTCAGCTCTTCGATGGCGGTGATGATCGAGGGAAACTTGAGCGCCGAGGTCTTCTCGTCGGTCTGCACGATGGCGAGCACGACGCTGCCGAAACGCTCATCCGCCAGCAACGCTGCGAGTGTGCGGCGATAGAGATCGGGATCAACCAACGCCTGCGCCGTCAGGTCAACCGGGTTGCTGACCGGAACGAATTCAGGCATGGCGGCTCGCAATGCCGGAGCATCCTGGTCCGTGATCTCAGGCAGCGGCAGTCCTATCTGCTCGCACAAATCCAGCGCCAACGCCTTGAATGCGCCCGATTCGGTAAGCACGGCAGCGGGACCGGCCGGTATCGCCGGACAGCGCAGCGCCAGTTCAAGAACGTCGCCCAACTCCTCCAGGGTCGAAACCAGAACCACGCCCTGCCGCTCCACCAGCACCCTCATAGTGTCGAAGTCGCCGGCCAGGGCGCCGGTATGAGTGGCGGCCGATTCGCGTGCGGCGCTGCTGCGTCCCGGATGCAGCAGCACGATGCGCTTGCCGCCGCGACGCAGCCGCTCGGCGAGCGCGAGGAACCGTCGAGGATCGCGGAACTGCTCGACGAGCATGCCGATGACCTGGGTGTGCGGATCATCGATCAGGTACTCGAGATAATCTTCGACGCCGCTGGCGGCCTCGTTGCCTGTTGAGATTGAGTAGGAAATACCGAGGTTGCGGCTGGTCAGCATCACACTGAGCACGCTGATCATCGCGCCGCTCTGCGACACGATGCCGATGCCGGGCCGCCCCGCAAGGATAACTGCGGGCGTTTCCACGAACGTCAGCGCAACTCCGGCCACATAATTGACTATTCCGAGACAGTTAGGCCCCTCGACGACCATGCCGCTGTCTGCCGCAATGCGCGCTATCTCACGCTGCTCGTTTCGCCCAGCCTCACCACCCTCGGCAAAACCAGCGGAAAAAATTATCACCGCACCGGCCTTGCGGCGTGCCAGCGCATGCACGGCTTCCAGCACCCCCGCGCGCGGAATTGCGAGCACCGCGACATCAACGCCCAGCGGGAGCTCGTCCGCGGACTTAAGACACCGCCGGCCCCCAATTTCGTCGCGCTTCGGGTTTACGAGATAAATATCTCCCGAGAATCCCGACCGCTCGAGATTGGCGATCGTCGAAGCGCCCAGCGCACCCGGCGTTGCCGATGCCCCGACGATGGCGACCGACCGCGGCGCAAGCAACCGCTTGAGACCTTGCGGCGTCGGCCGGATGGCCGGCGTGCCCGCAGACGCATGAAGGTCCGTTGCGGTGTCCGCGCCCACGATTTCGGATGCTCTCATGGCTTGGCGCCGCCCCGCTTCGACGTGTCGTACGCGCCCAGGCCGGGCTTGTAGCTCTTCTCGTCGATGAACTGCCGGATGCCCTCTTTTCGGCCCTCGTTGTCAAAGTAATTGGCCGCCTCCTGTGCCCGCACCAGGTAATCCTCGGCGTTGTCGTAGCTCATCTCCCCGACGCGGCGAATGGCATCCTTGGTTACCTTGAGCGCCACCGGATTCTTCTCCAGCAGCTTGCGTGCGACTTGTTCCACTCGCGCCTCCAATTGCGACAGCGGCACGGCTTCGTTCACCAACCCCCATGTGACGGCGGTCCGGCCGTCGATGTTCTCACCCATCAGGGCGTGGTACATTGCATGTCTGAACGACATCAGCTCGCGCGCAACCTTGGTGGCGCCACCGCCGGGCAGGATTCCCCAGTTGATCTCCGACAGCCCAAACTGCACATCCTCGGCGGTAAACGCAAGGTCGCATGCGAATAACGGACCGTAACCACCGCCGAAGCACCAGCCATTGACCATGGCAATCGTCGGTTTCTGATACCAGCGCAGGCGGCGCCACCAGCCATAGGCCTCGCGCTGCACCTGCCGCACGGCCCTCAGGCCGCTGGCCTCGCTCTCACGAAAGTACTCCTTGAGATCCATGCCTGCTGACCACGCCGTGCCCTCACCCGTGAGCACCAGCACGCCGACATCGTTTCTGAACTCGAGCTCGTCGAGCACCCGCAGCATCTGGCGGTTGAGCTTCGGGTTCATGCAGTTGCGCTTCTCGGGGCGATTGAATTTCACCCACGCAATCCGGTCACGCACGCTGTAGGCGACGGTGCCGGCCTCTGAACACTCAGCGCGCTCCGGATCCACCTCACGATCAAGATTCGCTTTCTCGGTAGTCATGAATTCATCCTTGCAAAACAAACCAGATACTTTTGATTGGCGCAGCGCGCCGGGCCGGGTTTCATGGTTGGCTCCTCCCTCGTTTTCTGTGGCGGTAGGCCAGTTGCAGGACGCTCTCAAACTCAACTGGCGGCGCGCCGAACTCCCGATAGAGCGATGCGAGCGCCATATAAATCCGCTCTTCGTCCGCCCAGCCTCGAAAATCATCCATGCGGATGTCGGCGGCAGCGGCGGCAAAGCTCATCCCAGAATCGAAACGGATTCGCGCCTCGTCACGCAGATAGACAAGGTAGTCGCGTTGCTGCCGGACGGCGCTCAGGTCGCAGATCGGGCCGTGTCCGGGTACGATGACCTCGATGGGCCAGAGCAGGAGGCGCTCACAGGCGGCGATCCAATTGGAGACGGGTTCTGCGCCAATCGCCGGATGCACCTCGTGAAACAGCACATCTCCGGTATACAGCACCCGCTCGCGCGGCAGATAAACCACCACGTCCCCGCGGGTATGCGCCGGCCCCAGCTTGATCAGCTGCACCAGCCTGTCGCCGACATGCACACCGAGGTCGTTGTCAAAGGCCGCGTCCGGCAGCCGCGGCGGTGGCACGTTCAACTCAAAGCGGTTGCCCAGCACCTCGTGCAGATATGCGCCCGCCTCGCCGCGATTGCGCCAGTCACGCAGGATATCGCCCATCGGATCCTGACCGCCGGCCATCCGCCGCATTTCTCGCAGTGTCTCATTCGAGGACAGTACCTTGGCCTGCGGCAGCAGGGCATTGCCGGCGGTGTGATCGGGATGCCAATGGGTGTTGACGACGGTATTGATCCGCGCCGCCGGCAATGCCGCCTGCATCACGCGCAGCATCTCCGCGGTGCTTGGCAGGTCGATCAGCGTATCGACCAGGAGCGCTTCGCCCGCGTCGGTGATAAGTCCGGCATTGCTCAGTCCCCAGCCGCCATCGGGCTGCAGCCAGCCAAGACAGCCATTGCCGAGATCGTGCAATCCTTTACTGTAATTCCAGCGCTTCAACGACGCGCTCATAGCGGGCCCGCCCAAGTCAATCTTTCGTTTCAATCAGTCGTTTGAAACGTTAATCCAATCTGAGCTATACTGTCAACATCCACGGGATTGCGGTGACAGCTTTGGCAAACGCTCGGCGGGTGGGGCGTAAACCCCGGAGTCAACGCGGGACGGACGCACGGGCCGCCATTGCCGCTGCGGCGGCGCGGCATTTCGCAGCGGAAGGCTTCGCGGGCGCATCGCTGCGCGACATCCTGCGGGACGCGGGTGCCAATGTCGCCGCGGCGAACTACCACTTCGGCTCGAAAGAGGATCTCTACCGCGAAGTCGTCAGTGCGTATCTGGATCAGTTGTCTGCCGCGCGCGAACTGGCCCTGCGGACCATCCAGGAGAGCCCGCAGCCCACGCCGAGGCAGCATGTTGCAGCCCTGGTGCGCGCGTACGTCGAGCCTCACATCCGCTTGTGCAGCGATCCCGCCGCCCGCCACTACGTGGAACTCATGGCGCGCTTCATCACCGAAGGAGCGGACCTCACCTCGCAGATCTACACCGACGGCCTCGAGCCGGTTCGCACACGCTATGTCAAAGCCATCACTGGAGCGATTCCGCGTGTACCGCCGGCTACCGTGGCGCGCCTGTTCAGCTTCATGGTCTCGCTGATGGTGACCGCCCCGGCCGACCCCTCATATCGCTCCCTCACCGGCCGCTCACCCTGGCCACAAGATCCGGAACAACTCGTAGAGCAACTGGTGGCCTTCATCACAGCAGGCATCTTGGATGCTGCGGGATAGCTTGTCGTGGATTCTCAGCCGTCATTTCGGGTGGCATGGCGTCTGCCGCCGCTGAGCGCACTGCGTGCTTTTGCCGCGGCGGGACGCCTGCAGAATTTCAGCGCAGCCGCCAAGGAACTGTGCGTCACCGTCGGCGCCATCAGCCGAAAAATCAAACAACTCGAGGACCACGTCGGGGTTACACTGTTCGTGCGGGCAAACCACGACGTTCTATTGACGCCCCAGGGCCGCAGCTACCACACCACCATATGCGCGCTGCTCAACCGCATTGAAGCCGGCTCCCACCGTCTCGAGGGTTCCGCGCGGACGCGGCCTCTCAGTCTGCTGTGCCCCACGGCATTGCTGCTGCACTGGCTGCTGCCGCGCCTGCGCTCCTACTACCTCACATACCCCGAACAGCAACTGCGCATCAACACCACACTTTCGCCGCTCTACAACCTCCCGAATTCGAGCGAGCTGGATATCTCCTTCCAATTAGCCAGCGGACCCACTCCTGGGTGGGTGTGCCATCCGATTCTCAGTGGACGCCTTGCCCTGGTATGCAGCCCGTCACTGATTGCTCCACGCAAGCAAGTGGACACGCTGAGAGGCCTGCTGCATCACCCGTTTTTGGTCTCAAGCCTGCGCAGCACAACGGGACCGGATGGAGCAGCGCTGTTTGCAGGCGGACTATCGCCGGGCGAACTCGAGGCGGTGCGCCAGGTGGAATTCCCAACCCTCGGGCTGGCCGTGGCCGCTGCCGTAAAAGCGCAGGGCCTGGCTGTCGTGCCAATAGAATTGGTGCGCCAGGAACTGGATCGGGGAGAGCTCATCCAGTTGTTGTCGCGAACCGTCTACACCGGCTACCAATACTACATGGTCTACTCGCCGGCCAGCGCGCGCGACAATCGTGTGCTGGCGTTCCGCGAATGGCTGCTCACGCAGATACAGGGTAATGAGACCGATGAACGGACCACGCGCTAACCGCCGCCTGCCTCCGCTCAAAGCCCTGCGTGCCTTCGAGGCCGCCGGACGTCTGGGCAGCTACCAGGCCGCCGCCGAGGAACTGGGTGTCGCGGCTGGCGCGATCAAGCGGCAGATCAAAGCACTGGAAAATCATTTCCAGGTCAGTCTGACGGAAAGACATCAGCCAGACATCGTGCTGACGACCGAAAGCCGCAATTACCTCAGCCTGATCACGGAAGTCTTCCGCGAACTCGAAGCCGGGACTGTCCAGATTTCCGGTCTGGCGCCGGACCCGCCGCTGCACCTGCTGACACCGCTCACTCTCGCCAACCGCTGGCTGCTGCCACTGTTGCCGGGCTTTCGGAGACTGTACCCGGAAATTGGGATTCAGCTCATCTTGTCAAGGCTGCGCAACATCCCCGGCAGCAGCGGCGACGTCGACATAACGCTCCAGCTGGGTGCGAGTCAAACACCCGGATTCCGGGTCGAACCATTGATGCGTGCGGTACTCATCGCTGTCTGCAGTCCTGCATGCATTGCACCCGGGCAGCACATCGGCCTCGCGGAGCTGATCTCCTCGCACACCCTGCTGTATGCCTCCGCCACCGGCGACCCCTGGGCGCGCTGGCTTCAACCTGACGCTCACCTTCTGACAGACGCGCATCGATTGAATTTCGCGATCGACGCGCTGGCCATTCAGGCAGCGGAGCTGGGGATGGGTGTGGCGATCGCCGATCGGGCGCTGGTACAAGAGCAACTCAGCAACGGCTCGCTCGTCTGTCCCATCGAACGCGCCGTCGACACGCAAGTCGACTGGGTCATGATCTATCGCGAGGAAGCCGCAACCGATCCGCGCATCGCGAACTTCTGCCGCTGGCTTCGCGAACAGCCTCGCTGAAGTCCGCCGCCTCAACAGTCACCAAACCAGCCGCCGCCGATTCTTCGGCGGCGGCTGGCCGGCCGTTTCACGAAATGGCCCGCTCAGAACTTATAGGTTGCACGGGCTCCATACTGGCGCGGCGCACCATAGAAGTAATTGTCGTCGTTGGGAGGCGGACCTTCGCCGGAGCGGTAGACCTTGTCGGTAAGGTTCGTCCCGAAGGCTTCAATCGTCCACTGCTCGCTCAGCCGCAGGGTCAGCAATGCCGACAGCAGGCCATGCGCAGGCAGATAATCGGTGACCTTCGAGTAGGTCGGATTGGTGTACTGACCGCTCACGTAGGCATAGTTGACCCTCGGGGTAAGGCTCATGCCATCCCGCAAGCGCAGGGTGTACTGCAGCCCCGCATTGAGATTCCACTCCGGTGCAAACGGCAACGGGCCGCTGTCGGTCGTAATCTGGTATGGGGTGTAATCGAAGCAAACAGGCGGAGTGGAAGGCTCTCCTGCCGGACATTGCGGCAGACTGTTGGCGCTCGCAGGCAGCAGGTGGGAGTTGACGAACGTCCCCGCGCTGGGTAGATGCGTGTGCAGGTAGGAAGCGCCAAAATCCGCGCCCCAGTCTGAAACCCGGGCCTGCATCGACGCTTCCACACCGTCGATCTTGGCGGTGTCCAGATTCGTGACGCCCGGCTGACCCGTGGAAACCTGCAGTTCCTGGAACTGGAAGTTCTGGTACTGGTAGTGGAATGCGCCAAGCTGGGTGTGGATATGGTTGTCGAGCATTGACGCTTTCCACCCGAGCTCATAATCCCACACGGTCTCTGGAGCAAAGAAAGAAGTCGGGGAGTTGAAGCCGCCGGGCTTGTAACCTCGCGCCACGAACGCATAAAGCAGATTGCTGCTGTCGAGATTGTAGTTGAGTGCGACTTTTCCGGTAACGTGATCGTCGTGCTCACTGCCGGAAATCGCGCCTGCATAACAGCCGTTCCAGGGCGCCGGCGGTGGCAGCCCGCCAACCCCGCACAGCTCACTTGGCACATCCACCGCCACGAAACCACCGTCGCCGTCAACGTGATAGGTCGAGTAGCGCAGGCCCGTTTGCAATTCCCACTGCGGCGTGAACTTGTAGTTCAGCTGACCGAAGAACCCGGTTGTGGTCTTGTTGGTGGGAATGTTGATGAACAGCGGCGGACCGCCCGGACCGGTGGCGCCATACGAGTAGATGTTGTTGGCAATCGCGTCGTACTGCAGGTACGCGCCCGCTATCCAGTTATAGTGCTCTGTTGTCGGTGACAGCAGGTTGATCTCCTCGGTCCATGCGCGATCACGCGCATACACGCGGGAAAGCTGCGATGGATTCTCCGGGGTGTCGATGCTCGCGCCGTCTTGATCCTGAAGATTGAGCAGCTTCTTGTCCTGGTATCCCGAGAGCGAACGAAGAGTCATGCCGTTGGCAAACTCGTAGCGCAACTCAAGGCTGGAAATCAGCGACTGCTCGTGATCCAGGGTTGGGACATCGTAGTTGAGCACAAACGGGTTGGTCGACGCATAGGGAGCATACTGGGTTCCGGGAATTGGAGTGAACGCGAAACCCCCAGTATTCCGATCGGAATACTCGACCTTGAGTTGCGCCTGGAAAGCACCTGGCTTGAACAGAACACCTATGCGCCCGGACTTCTCGTATAAGGAACCGGCATTGGTGTACACCGGTCCGGCACTTTGATAGAAGCTTTCGTGCTGCGTGAACTCCCCCGCCAGGCGCACTGCCAGCACGTCACCGAACGGCAGGTTCAGCGCGCCCTGGCCATTCCAGCCGTTGTAGTTGCCGCCGCCCGCGGTGACGTACCCGGCCGTCTGGCCCAGAACGGGGCTCTGGGTGTTGATGAAGATCGCACCACCGGTGGAATTCGTGCCTACCAGGGTGCCCTGCGGTCCACGCAGCACTTCCACGTCTTTGAGATCATAAAAGGTATTGGAAGTGACGATCGTCGGCTGAAACAGCCCGTCGTAATAGACGGCGACGCCATTGGTGACGGCCGCATTGGAACTCGACAGACCGACGCCGCGAATGTTGACGTCGCTGGTCAATCCGGTATTGCCGATGGACAGCGAGGGGATTGCGTACTGCAGATCCGACAGTTCCGTGACCGCCTTGTTCGACAGGTCGGCGCCCTGCAGGGCCGTGGCCGCGATGGGAATCGTTTGCAGGTCCTCGCTGCGCCGCTGGGCTGTGACCACAACGGTCTGCAGCTGATCACTGTTGTCCTGAGCACTGGCTTGCTGAGGATCGGCTTGCTGGGCACAGGCCTGATGCTCCGCCAGCATCGCACTGCCGAATATCGCCAGCCAGCGCAGATGCCTCATGGATACCCTGTAGTTCATACGCCCCCCCTTCCGAAGAAATTATGTTTGCAGTCCCGACGTCACTCATTCGGACTGCGCGCAGTGGGCAGTCCTGATGTTTTTGAGTCCATCGGTTCAATAGTGAGAGTGCGTCTTTATCCGGACCATCCCATTCGCTTGTGACGCACAACGGATCAAGGATGTTCAGTTTGGTGCACCGCCTGAATATCGATCCTCGAGTATCGGCCCCTGGCCGCAGGTGTACTCCTCGAGCCGGGCGTCCGGCCTGGCGTCGAGCACGTTTTTCACGGTCCATGGCCTCGAAAACATCACCGGATCGATGATCGTGGTCTCGATCTCCAGCTGCTTGCCGCCGGCGATTTTCCGCAGCGTGCGCACCATGCTGAGCTTGTCGCTGTGCGGAATTCCGGAGTTGTCCAACAAGGTTCCCTCCTTGAAGACCGTCGTATCGATCCGCAGCCCATCGCGGATCCAGTGTCCTACCGAATTCCCCATGTAGGCCGGATCCCGCCCAGGGTCTGGATTCTCATCGAGGTACACGATCTCATACACGTGGTTGTGCTCGTACGCGATCACGAAGAGCCTGCCTTTCTGGAAGATCTGGATCGGGAACGGCTGTTGCAGGATTCGGGTCGGTCCAAACGGCAGGCAGCGCCGCATATCGTCCCGGCCGACAGGCCGGCCGGACTCCTCGGACAGCTTTTTCACGGAGGCGGCATACAATTTTCGGCCTTCGGCGGTATAAGGAATGCTCCCGCCACCCTCCGGCACCAGAGTTTCAGGAGGATGCTGCTCCCACCATACGCCATGAAGATCAATGCCCGGCGGCGGCGCATGTGCGCTCATCACTGCGGATTCGCCGGTCATCGAACTCAGCAGCGCCACGGCTCCCAGCAGCAGTGTCACGGCCAGCCTGCCTGGTCTTTTCATCACGAGCCACGTCCCAGGGTAGCAGGCGCGACGCCTGCCGCAGTGCTGCCCTGTCCGCCGTCGCCACCGGAGCGAGGACCGCCCATGCTGAGTTCGTGTCCGTCCGCCCATTTGGCGGACATGAATTCAGCCAGTTGGTCTTCGAGCGACTCCCGCGTGGGATGCGCGGTAATGGTCACTTTGTCGCCGATCTGAAAGCTGTTGCGGGTAAAGCCGGCCCTGGCCAACATTATGGGACTGGTGCATTCGATCCGCCAGTGAGTGACCGCTCCACCCGCGCCCGGCGCATCGATGTACAGAAAGCTGTGGGGGTTCGTCCACTCCCATTTGCTCACTGTGCCGGCGATGGAAATGGTTTTATCCATCTCGAACGATGAATAAGAATGGTGGGCCGCGGCAGAAACCGTCATCAGCGCTGCGACCAATGCGCCAGCGTGGCTAAACAACCTCAACCCGGTTGGGCGAGCTTTTACTGGATCTTTAAACATCACTCCGGACCCCAGTCGGCACCCCACCAGCCCATTTTCCTGGTAAGGTCTTGATTGTTCTCCGCACACCGGTAATCGGCCAATTTGTAATCCTCCGGTTGGCGGTTGAAGATCGATATGGCCTCAAAGGAATGCGTAAGAGCGCCGGGATCTTCGATTGTCATCCGGTCTTCCATCTGTTTCCCCTGGCTGATCAGCTTGAAGTGATGCACAACGTGAAGCAGCGTGGTATGGAAGATGGCCAGCGGAAACGGTGTCTTGCCGTTGAAACCCGTGACGTCGACCACCAACGTATCGCCATCCCATCGCGCGATGGCATCGCCCGTCCATGACGGCTTCAGACCCACCGGGTGTTGATCGGCGAAACGGAATAGATTGATCCGGTTGTCTTCTTCGAACAGAATCACCACAGCCTCCGGCGTCGTCAGCCAGCGCCACGAGAAGTTGCCCTTCATTGCCCGCACGGTTCCGGCCACGAGGCAGTGCTGGTTGTTTGGGGCCCATTCAATGTGTTGCTGCGATTGCTGCCAAAAACCCTCGTGCAGCGCCTGATTCCACGGCTGCAGCGGCAAGGGCGAGCCATCGGTCGGAGCCATCGGTTCCCGATGCCCATTTACGAGCGGACCACCGGTGAGCGCGGTCTGCGGCGTCACCTGCCAGACACCATCAAAATCATCATGGTGATCGATTTCGCCGGTGGAATTGGCGCAGATCGCGGCATTGGCGACCGTAATCAGCGCCAAACCCGCCAGCACACTGCGCGCACGCAACTTGATCATTTTCCCGCTTCCTTGGCGGGTTCCCTTTGAGGAAACTCAAGCTTGCCGCCGGACTGCAAATACAGGCTCAGGTCGTCGCCGATGAAATCACTTTGGGTAATCC
>Ga0153956_1001869_pt1 | contig 17065 bp, 20 predicted proteins | sample TSFL040MetaG_FD_104704 | JGI IMG/M metagenome (GOLD analysis project Ga0153956, IMG submission 104704) | Attine ant fungus gardens microbial communities from Florida, USA - TSFL040 MetaG | ecosystem: Host-associated > Fungi > Mycelium > Unclassified | place: USA: Florida, Wekiwa Springs...
CGCCGATGTCACTTGATCGCTGTGATCGAAATTGTCGGCATTCAGATGCAGCCAGATCGGATAGCGCGCGGTGGGATTGCGCGGATCGTTGGAGGTTTGCACCTGCTGCGCCAGTTTGCGGTCGGCGAGCACCTTCTGCGGATTGTAGACGACGCCCCAGCTCTTCAGCAGCGCGGGCAGGTCGGACACCGATGGCTCGCCGCCGCCGCTCGCCATCGCCGCCATTTCGGAATTGGGATCGACAAAGACCAGCGCCCGGCCGCCGCCCATCACGAACTGGTCGATCGCCAGCGATTGCTGTGCGTTCAAGGCGGCAGGCTGTGCGATCAGCAGCACATCGACATCGCGCGGGATCGCGGTGAAGCCCGGATCGAGCATTTGCGTGTCGTAGCTTTGCTTCAACTGCGCATAGATCATGTTGGGCTGCGCGGCGCCGCCGGACATCATCGCCTGCATCCCGCCGCCGTCCAGATTGAGGCCCGACAGGATGGCGACCTTCGCTTTCTTCGGATTGGAAAGCCGATAGATGAGCGAGGAGAGATCGTATTCGAGGTAAGGCTCGCGGTCGGTGGTGAAGAACGGCACCGCCTCCTTATCGCCCACCGTGTTGGTGGCGACGAGGCCGAAATAGACCGGGCTGCCGCTATCCGTCGGCGCGCCCGTGAGGCCGTTGGCGGTGGCTTCGTCTTCGGCAGGCGTGAACGGTTCCGGATCGACTTCCTGCACGATGATCTTGCCGTCGCTGCGCGCGGCATATTCTTCCAGCAGGTCGCGCACGCGCTTGGCATAGGCGTCGATCTGCGCGTAGTCGGCGGCGATCTTCTTGGAATAGAAGAAGCGCAGCGTCACCGGCTCCTGCAGCTTGTCGATGATGTGCTTGGTGCCGTCCGACAGGGTGAACTGACCGGTCTCGGTGAGATCCAGTTTCGCGGAGGTAAGACCGGTGTTCGCCGCGATGTTGACGGCAACGAAGATGATGGCCGCGAGAATGATAGCGGCGATGGCATAGACGCGGCGCGAGATGGGTTTCATCGCGCCACCCGCTTAAGGTCGATGACCACAATGTTCACGCATAAAAACAGCGCGATGAGCGTGAAGAAGTAGATCACGTCTCGAATGTCGATGACGCCCGCCGTGATGGCGGAGAAATGCGTCAGGAAGCTGAACGACGCGATGGTGTTCACCAGAACCAGCGGCGCCCAGTCATGGAAAAAATCCAGCACGATGGGCGCGCCCGACACCGTGAACAGGAAACACACCACCACGCTGACCACGAAGGCGATGACCTGATTGCTCGTCATGGCGCTGATCGCTGCGCCTATCGCCAGATAGCCGCCCGCCATCAGGAAGCTGCCGACGTAGCTGGCCAAGATCACGCCGTTATCGGGCGAGCCGAGGAAGTTGACCGTCAGCCAGATCGGGAAGGTGAGGGCGAGCGCGATGCCGGTGAAGGCCCATGCCGCGAGGAATTTGCCGACGACCGTCGCCCATAGCGGAACAGGCAAGGTGAGCAGCAATTCTATCGTGCCGGTGCGGCGCTCTTCCGCCCACAGGCGCATGGCGATGGCCGGGACGAGGAAAAGATAGAGCCACGGGTGATAGCCGAAAAAGACGGCGAGATCGGCGACGCCATTGGCGTAGAAATTGCCGATGTAGAAGGTGAACGCGCCCATCGCGAACAGGAAGATCACGATGAAGACGTAAGCCAGCGGCGTCGCGAAATAGGTCGCGAATTCGCGGCGGAAGATCGGCCACACCTGGTTCATGCGGCAGTTTCCCGTCCGCGCGCGGTGTCATGCGTCGTGATGGCGTAGAACACTTCGTCCAACCGGCCCGGTTCGGCGTAAAGCTCCGAGATCTTCCAGTTCTCGGATTGTGCGAGGCGGCTGACATCTTCCACCAGCAGCGCGCCGCCTTTCGGGAAGGCGGTGAGTTGCGCCGTGCCGTCGCCATTGTCGATCTGCTCGACCCCCGCGACGGAGGATAGCGCTTTCAATTTCGCGGCGATTGTGTCGGCATCGCACGCGGGCAGCGTGAGCGTGACGGCGTTGTGATGGCGCGAACGGGCCAGCAGTTGCGCAGGCGTGCCATCGGCGACGACTTTGCCACGGTCGATGATGACGGCGCGTGTGCAGATCGCTTCGACTTCTTCCAGCAGATGGGTGGAGACGATGATCGCCTTCTTCGGCGCCATGGCCTTGATGAGGCTGCGCACCGAATGTTTCTGGTTGGGATCGAGACCATCGGTCGGCTCATCGAGAATGAGCACCGGCGGATTGTGCAGCAGCGCCTGCGCCAATCCCACGCGCCGCCGGAAGCCTTTGGACAATGTGTCGATGGGTTGATCGAGAACCGGTTCGAGGTCGGTGTTAAAGATCGCGGTAGAGACATTTTCCTGAAGCAGCAGACCGCTGTAGCCGCGCACGCGCCCGATGAAGGTAAGGAATTGGCGCGGCGTCATCTCGCCATAAGCGGGCGCGCCTTCCGGCAGATAGCCGATGGCGCGCTGTGCGGCGATGGTATCGGTTTCGATGTCGTGGCCGCACACCGTTACGCGACCGCTGGTCGGCGCGAGAAAGCCCGTCACCATTTTCATGGTGGTGGATTTGCCCGCGCCGTTCGGCCCGAGAAAACCCAGCACTTCACCTTTGCCGACCTTCAGGTCGATTCCCGCCACGGCCTCGACCGGCCCAAAACGCTTGGTGAGTGCTTCTATTTCGATCATTGCCCGCAAATCGAAGAAAATCCCGCCTGCCGATGGGCTTACCGGGAATCGGGCGAGGGTCGCAAGACCGGGTTCCTTAAACGTCGGTCATGGGCCCGGTTCCCGCCGTTCGCGCGACATGCCGCAAACAAAATCGCTTGATATCGCGGTTCACCGTTTGATCGTTCCATCAAAGCAGGGAAGATGATTTTCCGGTTATCTTTTTCACGGAGCCTGTTGTGATCGATGTCTTCGTCATGATCCGCGCCATCATCGTGGGCATCGTCCTGCAAGCCGTGCTGATGACCGCCGTGCATTTCATTCCTTATGTGGCGCATCACGTCTTCCTGTTCGGCGCGATGATGATCTGCGCGACCGCGGGCTATCTCTACGCGATGGACACGGGGAAGGGATATTTCACCAGCGCGACGGTCGCCGCGATTGTCGGCGGCGTGACGGCGCTCGCCGGCGTGGGCCTCTCCGTGGCGTTGCGCGACGCGCCGACGCATATCGTTCCAATGTTCACGACGATCTGCGTCGGCACCGGCGCGGTCGGCGGCATATTCGGCCAGATGGCCGCCAACCTGAAGAAGCTGCGCTAGACCCGCAGCATCAATCCGCCATCGACGACAAGACCGTGGCCGGTGACAAAGCCGCCATCGTCGCTCGCCAGAAACAGCGCCGCGCGCGCCAGATCGATGGGCTGTCCCAAACGCCGCAATGCGGATTTTTTCGCCCATATCTCCGCAATATCGGGCCGCGCATCCCACAAGCCGCTGGTCATGCCGGTTTTGATCGCACCGGGTTCGAGATAATTGGCCGTGATACCGAACTTGCCCAACTCCAGCGCGAGCGTTCGCGTGAGGCCCGCAACACCCGCCTTGGAAGCGCAATAGGCGGAGAGACCATAATCGGTGCCTTCCGCCATCACCGACGCCACATTGACGATGCGTCCCGCCGGCGACTCTTTCAAATGCGGCAGCGCTTTCTGGCAAAGGCGCATCTGTGCGGAGAGATTGATGTTGATCTCGCGCTGCCAGATTTCCTCTGTCATGGCTTCGATGCGCGTGCTGGACGAAACGCCGGCGTTGTTCATCAGGATGTCGAGCTTGCCGAAGCGTTTCACCGCTTCGCCGACGATCTTGTCCGCCGCGTCCATGTCGCCGACGCTCTTCTCGAATGTCGCGACGTTCGCATGCGACGATGCGAGGCCTTTGTCCGGCAGATCGACGGCGAGAACTTTCGCGCCCTCTTCGGCGAACAGTTGGGCGGTGGCTTTGCCGATGCCCGATGCGGCACCGGTAACGATGGCCGCGCGATCCTTCAAACGCATGATGCTCTCCCTTTCGGGAGAAGGTGGCGCGAAGTGGAGGGGAAGGGAAATGTCGGCTGACCAGGACAACCCAGTAGGGGCTGGGGGGCAGATGTCTTCCGGGTCGCCACGAAACGCAGCCAGCCGACGCACCCCTTTTCGCCAGCGAAGGAGGCCCGAACAAGTCCAGAAAGCGGCGTTTTTTGGGAATTGACTTGTTATTTGATGATTATTTGATTATATGGCTGTGACAAATTTGGGACCTCAACCATGGGACGAATGCTGCGCGGAAACGATCAACTGGAAGCCTATGTGGATGCGAACGGCACGCGCGAAACCGCGGCACAGATTCGCTGCCGCGAGGAAACGGCGCAGATGCCGATGGCGATGATGCAGATCGGCGCCGACCAGGGCGCGTTCATGGCGCTGACGGCCAAGCTGATCGGCGCTACGCGCTATCTGGAGATCGGCACCTTCACCGGATACAGCGCGCTCTCCGTCGCGCTGGCATTGCCCGCGAACGGCAAGGTGGTGTGCCTCGACGTGAGCGAGGAATTCACCGGCCGCGCCCGCAAATATTGGAAAGAGGCGGGCATGGAGTCGAAGATCGATCTGCGCCTCGGTCCCGGCGTGGACGAGATGGACCGCATGATCGCGGCCAAGGAAGGCCCGTTCGATTTCGTCTTCATCGATGCCGACAAGCCGAACTACGACGCCTATTACGAGCGCGCGTTGAAGCTTGTGCGGCAGGGCGGCCTGATCGCGCTGGACAATATGCTGTGGAGTGGCGCGGTGGCGGATCCCTCCAACAAAGATACGAACACCGTCGCGATCCGCGCACTCAACAAGAAGATTCACGCGGACGATCGCGTCGACGTCGCACTCGCCACCATTGGCGACGGCGTGATGCTGGCGCGGAAGAGATAGAGACAGGGGCTTGCAGAGCCCGGCACGGCCTACCACATCCTGACCGGCGAGAGGCAAACCGGGAGCGGCGTCTTGAGAGCATGGGTGATGGTTGCGGTGGTGGCATTGAGCTTCTCATCCGCCGCGAATGCTGCAGATGGCCCCAAGCCCACCAATCGCGCCGAAGCCACCGATGTTATCCGCGGCCTGCGCCGCATCGTGACGCCGAACGGAATTGAGCGCGCCGAAAAAGTGCGCATCGGCGGCATCGATCAATGGGTGACCATTCGCGGCGACGATCGCTGCAATCCCGTCCTGCTGGTCCTGCATGGCGGGCCCGGTTACGTCGAAATGCCGTTGAACTGGTGGTATGCGCGCGGTTGGGAAGAGTACTTCACGGTCGTGGAGTGGGATCAGCGCGGTGCGGGCAAAACCTATCTGATCAACGATCCGAAGGCGGTCGCGCCCACCATGACGCCCGCGCGCTTCAATCAGGATACAGACGAGATGGTGCAGTGGCTGCGCAAAGATCTCGGCAAGCAGAAGATTTTCGTATGGGGTCATTCCTGGGGCAGCTATCTCGGTATCGAACTCGCGCGACGCCATCCCGAATGGCTCTATGCCTATATCGGCACCGGACAAGCGGTGAATTCTCCCGAAAGCGAGCGGCGGAGCTGGGCCTATTCGATGAAAGCGGCGCAGGCCGCGCATAACGAGACGGCAATCAAGGAACTTCAATCCATTGCGCCCTATGCGGCGCCTGGAAAGCCCATCGTCCTCAAGGACGCCATGATCACGCACAAATGGGGTGACTATTTCGGCGGCGTGATGGCGTATCGAACCTCGCAAGAAGACGAGAGCCACGCGGGCCGCTTGTCACCGGACTACACCGACGCGGAAGCCCCGCATATTTTCGACGGCAATGATTATTCGGAAAGCTTCCTGCTGGGTGGTGTCTTCAACCTGAACCTCAGCGATCAGACAGATTTCAAATGCCCGATACTGCTGTTTGAAGGCCGCCATGACCGCACCGTCAATTCGGATGTGGCGTATGAATGGTTCGAAAAGGTCAAAGCGCCGCGCAAAGCTTTCGTGTGGTTCGAGAACTCGGCGCATGAACCCGAGTCGGAGGAGCCGGGGAAATTCCTGCTCTCGCTTGTTCAATATGCACGTCCTATCGCGGCGGAAGCCGGCGACGTGGCGCCGTAGAGAACGCTTGCAGCCGCTCGCGGACCGGATCACACTTCACCCAATGGCAGAGGAACCCATAGCGTTCCTCCGCGCGGAACAACGCTCAACCGCGCGGACGGGACATTGGAGCGGCGGCGGTTTTACCGCAGCGCAAGTGCGCTATGACCGGCGCGAGCTGAACCAGATTCTCAACATCTATGGACGCATGGTCGCCGCCGGCGAATGGCGCGATTACGCGCTCGATTTCGGCGACGACGCGGCGGTGTTCTCCATCTTCCGCCGCACAGCCGAGATGCCGCTCTATCGCGTGGAGAAGCGGCCCCAGCTTCGCAACAAGCAAGGCATGTATGCCGTGATCGACGCGGGCGGGCGCATTCTCAAGCGCGGCCACGAGTTGGAAAATGTATTGCGGGTGTTCGCGGGGAAATTGTTGAAGGCGCTGTCGAACGACTAGCGCTTCTCAGCCCATGCCATCGCGTCTTTCTCGACACGTTTGATCCAGTCGTTCTTCTCGCGATTGTAGGCGGTGGTGTCGCCCGGCTGCGCGGCGGCGGCGCGGATCTTTTCCATCTCATATTCCTTCGCCACGAAGGGATGGCTGCGCAGGTAGTCGCGGAAAGCGAGCATGCGAACGGCGTTTTCGTTGTCCGGTAGGAAGAAGTGAAGCTGGTAGGTGCGCTTGCCGGTTTTGGGATCGGCCCAGGAACAGAAGCGGCGGCCTTCCAGACCAAACTCGCCATGCCACTTGTAGCCGAGGCCGCGCACCGCGGTTTCCTTCGCGTCCAGCGCCGCGAGGTCACGCACATACGGCATCAGATCGACGATGGGTTTGGCCTTGATGCCAGGGATCGATGTCGAGCCGACGTGATGCACGGCGATGAGATTGCCACCCAGCGCCGTTTTCAGCCGCTCGGATTCCGCGGCCGCCATGTCCGCCCATTCCGCGCGATGCGGAACGAGTTCGACGGGAATGATGGAGGGCTTCTCTTCCATGGGACCCCTCTAAACAAAAAGCCCCGGTGTTTCCACCGGGGCTTTGTTATTCGAATCGATCCTTAGCGGCGATTGCCCATGAGGCGCAGCAGCATCAGGAAGAGGTTGATGAAGTCCAGGTATAGGCGCAGCGCGCCGAAGATCGCCTTGCGGCCGGAGGTCGCCGAGTCGTCGCCCGCGTGATAGCTGTCCTTGATCGACTGCGTGTCATAGGCGGTGAGGCCCGTGAAGATCAGGACGCCCGCCACCGAGATGATCCACTGCAGCATCGCGGAGTGCCAGAAGAAGCCCACCACCGAAGCGATGATGATGCCGATCAGGCCCATGAACAGGAAGTGGCCGAAGCTGGTGAGGTCGGTCTTCGTCGTATAGCCCCACAGGCTCATCGCGCCGAAGGTAGCGGCGGTGATGAAGAACACCTGCGCGATCGAGGCATAGGTATAGACCACGGCGAGCGACGCGAAGGTCACGCCGATCAGCGCGGCATAGCCCAAGAAGCTGGCCTGCGCGGCGCCGACGCTCATCTTGTTGATGCGGAAGCTGAGGAACATCACGAGGCCCAGCGACGCGAACATCAGCACCCACATGAGCGGGCCAGTGAACAGCGTCACGCCCAAGCTCGTCAGCATCACGCCGCCGGGGAGGCGCGCGGCTGCCTGTGCCGGGTTATCCGTCACGGCGGCGAGGAAGGTGCCGTAGGAGGCGAGGCCGGTAACCACCAGGCCGGCCAGCATGTAATTGTAGACGCGCAGCATGTAGGCGCGCAGACCCGCGTCGATATAATCGACGGTCGTTGAGGCGCGTGCGACGCGATTGTCGTAGTCAGCCATAAATTTCTCCTTTGCCCGCCGGTTTCGGCGAGTCCCGCCTAATATGGTGTTTCGCAGAGGGGGGATCAAGTTGCCGGAAAGCGCCGAAAATCGAGGCGACGCAAAGGGATGACGCCAGATTTCAGGATTGTCACGAATTGCGCCATGCATGCCGGCGGCATCGCGGCGGTCACGCGGGAAGCTTTTGCGCGAGAATATGGCTCCGGCGATGGCGAGGTGGCGCTGATCGCGCGGCTGCGCGCGGATGGCGACGTTGCGGTAGAGTTGGCCGCGCTATCAGGCAACGAGATCGTCGGGCATGTGATGTTCAGCCGGCTCATGGTGGAACCGGCGACGTTGAAAGTTGCCGCGCTCGCGCCGGTGAGCGCGCGTGTGGATCGCCAGAAACGCGGCATCGGCTCCGCGCTGATCCGCGAGGGATTGACGCGCTGCAAGGCGTTGGGCTTCGACGCGGTGACGGTGCTGGGAGATCCCAAATATTACGAAAGATTTGGCTTCACGTCCGAAATCGCACAGCGATTTGATTGTCCCTATAGCGGTCGCCACTTCCGGGCACTGGAATTGCGCGACGGCATGGTCGAGCGTGGAAGATGGAGCTTGATCTATCCTGCAGCCTTCTCCGCTGTTTAATCGAGACGCCCTTACGCGCGTTGTTGCGCCTTCATGTACGTCGTTCCGCCGCTTGGTGGGCCATCATGCGCGCGATGCCGGACCGCCACATTTCAAGCTCTTTCTCCGGAACGACAAGGGGATCGAGCGGCGTGTTTTCGACGAGCTTGTCGATGAACTTCACGAATGCGTGGCCGAAGGCGGCGCGATGCGCGCGCCACATCAGGCGGGTCGCCGGATTGGCAAGCGTAACGGAGATGGCGCGGGAGAAGCCTTCAAACGGTTCCTGTTCGAGCAACCCGTTTGCATGTTGGTAGAACGTGTCCTCCGCATTCAGGAATAGCGCACGTGAATAGTGAAGATATTGAAAGAGATGGTGCGGTGTCGCCTCTGCCGAGTTGGTAAGCACATGCGAGAGGGCATCGCTCAGGCCCGGTTCGGCGGTCCGCAAAGCCAGTTCGACCATGCGATTGGTGCGCCCCTGTCCCATGGCGGCTCTTTGATTTTTTTCAGCCTGTTCGATCTGAGCACCGACTTGGCGGAGCTGGAAATATACGAAAACCAGAGAAATCAATACCGCAAAGCCGCTGACAAAGCTGCCAAGCGCAGCAAGATCCGAAAGTGACATGAAAGCTCCCCGAAGCGTTCAAGAAGAGTGCATGCTAACCGCGAGTTCGGCCCGTTGAATAGTGTGGGCGGTGTGAGGACGTTTGGTCCTGCGATTTTGGAATAGCATCCAGATCGAACACCCATGGCATCGCGGAGCGGCAGAAATATTGTCCCTTCGGCGCAAGTTGCGCGCGCTGCTTCACAGCGCCGAGGCGCAGGTTGAGGATCACGGGATTTTCGAGCTTGCTGGAGTAAAGCGACGCGCCGCAGTCACCGCAGAAAGCGAGCGCCAGCTTGTTGCCGCTGTCCGCCGTCTTCACATAGGTCTTGGGCGTTCCGTGCAGCGTGAAGTTCTCGACCTTCACCGGCACATTCGCGCGATAGGGCGCGCCGGAAATTGTCTGGCAATCGGAGCAATGGCAAACGATCACAGTGTCAGGACTGATCTCGGCTTCGTAGCTGACGCCGCCGCAATGGCATTGGCCGTCGATCTTCATGCTGCGCTCCCTATATCCCGAAGCGAGGATAGCACCGCTAGGGCGCGCGGAGCAGGGCAGCCGGCTTGGCGGAGAGCGCGGCCCATGCCGCGCCGAGGCCGAACAACAGCGTTGCCGCGCCGCCGCCTGCGACTGTGAGCAGCGCGGCACTGGCATCAAAGACCAGATCGACTTCGAAGACATATTTGACGACGAGCCATGCGCCCAGCGTTCCTGCCGCCAGCGCAATCGCACCGGTGATGATGCCGATCAAGCCGTATTCGATGGCATAGACCGATGCGATGCGGGCGCGCGTGGCGCCGAGAACCTTGAGCACCGTAGAATCGTAGAGCCGTGCGCGTTGCCCGGCGGAGATGGCGCCCGCCAGAACGAACAATCCGGCAAGGATGGTGACGAGGCTGGCGGCGCGCACGCCTTCGGAGAGTTGCTGCAGCAATCCGTTCACCGCCGCGATGGCGTCTTTCACGCGCACGGTGGAGACATTCGGGAATTTGTCGGTGATGGCGCGGTACATCGCTTCTTCGTCGGCGCCGTTCACGCGCACGGTGGCGAGGAAGGCGTGCGGCGCCTTGTCGATCAGTCCGGGCGACAGGATCATCACGAAGTTCTGGCGCCCGTTGGTAAAGTCGATATGGCGGAAGCTGGTGATGGTGCCGGTGAGTTCGCGGCCCAGCACATTCAGCGTCACCGTGCTGCCGAGCTTGAGGCCCAGGCCTTGCGCGACATCGGCATCGAAGGAGATCTGCGTGTCGCCGTTGTAGTTGGCGGGCCACCATTTTCCCGAGGTGATCTCGGTATGCTCCGGCGGCGTGGCGGCATAGGTGATGCCGCGATCGCCGTTCAGCACCCATTTGGCGTTCGATGCGGCTTTGACCTTGGCGGATGGCACGCCGTTCAGCGCAACGATCCGTCCACGGATCATCGGCGAGCGTTTGTAGTCGCTCGCGGATTTGAAGCGATGGATCGTGGCGTCGAAGGCCTGCGCTTCGTTTTGCTGGATATCGACGAAGAAGAAACTTGGCGCCGTGCCGGGCAGAGCGTCTTTCACCTGCGAGGAGATCGTATTGTCGAGCAAGGTGACGGTCGCGAGCAAGGTGAGGCCGAGGCCGAGCGCAACGACCACCGACGACATCGCCGAACCGGGGCGTGTGAGATTGGTGAGCGCCAGCCGGAACGTTGCGTTGCGCGGATGCGGAATGCGGCGAAGGCTCCAGCGCAAACCGGCGGCGACGATGCGCAACATGATCAATGCGCCTGCCGCGCCCGCGATGAACCACAGCGCGAAGCTGGGATAGGGCGCGATGAACGCCGCCAATCCGATCACGATCAGGCCTGCGATGGCCGCTGCGGCGAGATAGGGCAGGCGCCCGCGTGCGTTGGATGGCGCGACGATATCGCGGAACAGGCTGGCCGGCGCAATCTCACGCGCGCGCGCGAGCGGCGGAATGGAAAACGCAGCAGCGGAGAGAATGCCGAAGATCGCGGCGAGGATGAGTGGACCGGCATAGATCGTGTAGATCGCGGGCGCGGGAATCTCGTCGCCGAAGAAATGACCGACGGCAATCGGCATAATGGCGCCGAGTATCAATCCTATGACCACGGCCAGCAGCGCAATCGCCATCACCTGCAGGAAGAAGGTGAGGAAGATCAGCCCGCCTTCCGCGCCGAGCGACTTCAGCGTGGCGATCTCCGCGCGCTTGCGGTCGAGGAAGGCGCTGACGGCCTGTCCGGCGCCGACACCCGCGACGGCCAGCGCGGTCAGGCCCACCAATGTCAGGAACATGGAAACCTGTTCGATGAAGCGGCGCGTGCCGGGCGCAGCATCGGTGCGATCATGCAACTCCCAACCCGCATCCGGAAATGCGGCGGTCGCCTGTTTGCGGAACGCTTTCACATCCGTACCGGGCGGCATCGCGACGCGATAATAATAGTCGATCAGGCTACCGAGTGTGACGATCCCCGTGCGTTTCAGCGCGGCGCGCGACATCATCACATGCGGACCAAGGCTGAAGCCGCCGGAGAGGCGGTCCGGCTCGTTCGCGAGAACGGTATTGATCCGAAAATTCTGTGTGCCGATGCGCAGCGTATCGCCCAGCTTCATATGCAGATGATCGAGCAGCGTCTGCTCTGCCGCCGCGCCGCAAATATCGCCTTTGCATGTCAGCGCATCGGCCAGCGGCCGCGATGGCGAGAGCCCCACACTGCCATAAAGCGGATAGACGCCGTCTATCGCCTTGATCTCGATGAGTTGGCGTTCGGCTTCATGGCCATGTTTGATCGCGTAGCCCATGCCGCGCAGCATCGCGATTTCGGAAACCTTGCCGTGCGCTGCGAGGAAATCATGCTCCTGCGGTGTCGTCTCGCGATGGACAAGCTGCACCGACACATCGCCGCCCAGCAGCACGCGGCCCTGGCTCGCCATCCCGGCCAGCATCGCGTCCGCCAGCGAGCCCACGCCGGCAATCGCGGCAACACCCAGCACAAGGCAAGCGAAGAAGATACGAAAGCCCGCCAGCCCGCCGCGCAATTCGCGCCGCGCCAATCGTGCGGCAAGCGCCAGCGAGTTCATTTGCGCTCGTCCGCCACAATCAGGCCGTCCTTCAGGCGGACGATGCGGCTGCATTGCTGCGCCAGCCGTTCTTCATGCGTAACCAGGAACAATGTTGTCTTCGCGCGCGTGTGCAGCGCGAACAGAAGTTCGGAGATTTCCTCGCCGGTATGGGTATCGAGATTGCCGGTCGGCTCATCGGCGAACAGCACGCTCGGGCGCGGCGCGATGGCACGGGCCAGCGCGACACGCTGCTGCTCGCCGCCGGAAAGTTGCCCCGGATAATGATCGAGGCGCTGTCCCAAGCCCACCGCATCCAATTCGGCTTTGGCTTTGTCGAACGCATCGCTCGCACCTGCCAGTTCCAGCGGCACAGCGACATTCTCCAGCGCGGTCATGGTCGGGATCAGATGAAAAGATTGAAACACGATGCCGATATGCCCGCGCCGGAAACGCGCCAGCTCATCTTCACCCATCTTCGTGATGTCGGTGCCGGCGATGGAGACGCGGCCCGTCGTCGGCGCTTCCAGTCCTGCGGCCACCATCAGAAGAGACGATTTGCCCGAACCGGAAGGGCCGAGCAGGGCGACGGTCTCGCCCGGCGCCACACTGAGCGACACGCCGGAGAGAATCTTCACCGGCCCGGCGGCGCTGGACAGCGTGAGTCTTATGTCATGCAGAGCGATGGCGGCGGTCATGAGGCCTCAAAGGAAGGCCCCGCAGTCGCGCGAAGCACAAGAGCATGATAGGCGATATGGCATGACATATAGGCGATTCAAGCTTGCTTTGGGCGTGGCGGCGGCGTTTCTTTTTCTGGCCGCGCCCGCATGGGCTGCGCCGGTGAAAATCCTCGCGATCGGCACCAGCCTGACGCAAGGCTATGGCCTGCCGCCGGGAACGGAAATCCCCGCTGTGCTGCAAGCCGAATTGAAGAAGAAAGGCATCGACGCCACCGTCATCAATGCGGGTGTGTCGGGCGATACTTCGGCAGGCGGGCTCTCGCGGCTGGACTGGTCGCTGGCGGATCATCCCAACGCAGCAATGATCGAGTTGGGCTCAAACGATGCGCTACGCGGCATCGATCCGGCATCGACGGAACGCAATCTCTCCGCGATCATCGCGCAGCTCACGACCAAGCATATTCCGGTGCTGCTGCTCGGCATGCAAGCGCCGAAGAATTTCGGGCCGGAATACGAAGCGAAGTTCAACGCGATTTATCCCAAGCTCGCGCGGCAATATAATGTTCTGCTTTATCCCTTCGTGCTGGATGGCGTGGCGCTGAACCCCAAGCTCAATCAGAAAGACGGCATCCATCCCAACCCCACGGGGGTGAAGATCATCGTCGGCAAGCTGATGCCCGATGTGTTGAAGCTGGTGGCTGAGGTGAAGCACTAGATGTTCAAGCGGCTTCTTTCCGTCGGCGGGTTCACGCTGCTGTCGCGCATCACCGGCTTTGTGCGCGACATTCTCATGGCCTGGATTCTCGGCAAAGGCGTCTTGTCGGACGCGTTTATCGTCGCCTTCCTGTTCCCCAGCTATTTCCGCTCCATCTTCGGCGAAGGCACGATCAATCCGGCATTCCTGCCGCGTTATGCGGCGCTGCATGCGCGCGGCGAGCATCATGCGGCGGCATTGTTCGCGGATCGCGTGTTCTCCTGGCAGATGCTGGCGCAGTTGGTGATCCTGATCCTGGCGCTGATCTTCATGCCGTTGGTGGTGCATGTGATCGCGCCGGGCTTTGCTGATAATGCCGGTCAGTTGGGGCTGACCGTCAGCCTTGCGCGGATCACGTTCCCCTATCTCATCCTCACCGTCGTGGCGATCCAGCTTTCGGCGATGCTGAATGCGATCAACAAATTCTGGGCGGCGGCGGCATGGTCGAATTTCCAGAACATCGGCATGATCGCGTGCCTGCTGGCATCGCATTGGTTTCCCAACGCTGCTTACGCCGCCGCATGGGGCCTGCTCCTCGGCGGCTTCATGCAGCTCTTCTTCATGTTGTGGGCGAGCCGCCACGACGGTTTGAGTCTGCGCATCGCATGGCCGAAATGGACGCCTGAGATACGGGAATTCTTCAAAGCATTTGGCGCCGTGACGGTGGGCGCCGCGGGTGTGTTCGTGGCGCCCTTCATCGACACGATCATCGCAAGCCTTCTGCCTATCGGCAGCCGGACAGCGCTTTATTATGCCGACCGCATCCAGCAATTGCCGTTGGGTGTGCTCGGCATCGCGCTCGGCACAGTGTTGTTGCCGGGAATGTCCGCGAAGCTGGCGGTGGGCGATCGCGCGGGATCGGATCACGCGCAGAACCGCACCGCCTCGCTGTCATTGTTGCTGACGCTTCCGTTCGCGGCGGTTTTCGTCGTCATCCCGGACACGATCATGCGCGCGATCTTCGCGCATGGCGCGTTCGACAAAAGCGCCGCCGCGCTCTCCGCCATCGCGCTCGCGGCTTATGGCGTGGGGCTTCCGGCCTTTGCGCTGTCGCGCATCGTGCAGGCGACGTTCTATGCCCGCCACGACACGGCGACACCGGCCCGCGTCACCATCGCGGCGCTGGCCTGCAACATTGCCTTGAAGGTTGTTTTTGTATGGGGCCTGCATCTGGGCATCGCAGGCGTGGCACTGGGGACGGCGTTTGGCGCGTGGATCAATGTCGGCGTGCTGACATGGATTGGACGCAAGCGAACGCTGCTTGCGCTCGATAATGCTTTCCATCGCGCGCTGCTGCCGGTTCTCATCGCAACGGTCGCGGCAGGGGGCGGTGCCTATCTGGGCGCTATCGCGTTGCATCGCGCCGCCGTTCCGTTCCACGACGAGATCAACCTGTTGTTGGCGATGGCTGTCGGCGGCATCGCTTACGGCACGATCGTTCTTCTATTCCGCAAACGCCTGCCGCTGGGGCGGTTCGCGGGATGAGATTGTTTGTTGCGCTCTCTATTCCTGATTCCGCCGCACAGGGGATGTTTCTTGTTCAAGCCGGTATTCCCGGTGCCCGCTGGCAGACGCGCGAGCAACTCCATCTCACCTTGCGTTTCATCGGCGAAGTCGATGGCCGCGAGGCAAACGATATTGACGATGCATTGTCGGCGATCTCTTCGCCGCGTTTCACGCTCGCGCTGAAAGGCGTGGGTGAGTTCGGCGGCAAGAAGCCACATGCCGTGTGGGCGGGTGTCAGCGATGCCGGCGCGGTGGAACATCTCAACCGCAAGGTCGAGGCGGCGCTACAGCGTATCGGCATCGCCGCGGAAGAGCGCAAATTCACGCCGCATGTGACACTGGCCCGTTTGCGCGCCGCGCCTGTCGGCAAAGTGATGGACTGGCTCGCCGATCACGCACTCTATGCCGGGCCCCCGTTCGAAGTTTCCTCTTTCGCGCTGTATTCCAGCACACTCACGCCGAACGGGAGCGTTTATGTCCCCGAGCGCGTTTACAACCTGACATAAACTCCGAGGACCCCATGACGGTAAAGAAGCTCGACACAAAAGCCCGCGCCGCCGCGTTGAAGACGCTTAAAGGCTGGAAAGAAACGAAGGGCGGCGAGGCCATCGCGAAGAACTTCAAGTTCAAGGATTTCAACGAAGCCTTCGGTTTCATGACGCGCGTGGCGCTGCTGGCCGACAAGATGGACCATCATCCGGAATGGTTTAACGTCTACAACAAGGTTGAGGTCACGCTCTCCACGCACGATGCGGGCGGGGTGACGCAGAACGATATCGACATGGCCAAAGCCATGAATGCGTGGGCGTAACGGGTTTCCGTAAAGAGTTTCTTGTGATGCGTTTTGATAAGCAGATTGCCGTGCGATGTTTCGAGGAAAACGAGCCGAGCATCGATGCCAGACCGTTGGTGGAATATTGGCTCTCGCTGTGGCGCGGCGATGCGCTTCCCGCGCGCGCGGATTTTTCGCCGAAGACCGTGGTGAAGGCGCTGCCCGCCATCGCGATCTTTGATGTCGTGCCCGACAAAAGCGTGCATTGCCGCCTGATGGGCTCCGGCCTCACACAGGGATTGGGGCAAGATCCGAAGGGCAAGGACTGGATCGCGCTCACCCGCCCGGAAGACCGCGTGCCGCGTCTGAAACGCTGGTCGGATGTGGCCAAAGGGGCTATCGGCCGGGGCCTACGTCCCGGCTATCGCGCATCCGGCGCGAAGCACTATTCCGAAGAGCTGTTGCTGCCGTTCGCGCCCGCGGAAGGCAGCGATGCGCATCAGGTGCTGTATCACATTTCGTGGAAGCAGACCGTCTACGATCCCACGCGCGGGGGCGTGGATGCCGTGAACAGTCTTGCCGAGGAGTTTCGGCTGTTCGATCTCCACAAATGAGCGTTCGTCTTCTGGCGATCTCCGGAAGCCTGCGCGCGGTGTCCACGAACACGGCGCTGCTGCGTGCCGCGACGTTGCTCCAGCCGGCAGGCATGGCGATCGAATTCTATGACGGCCTTGCGACGTTGCCGCATTTCAATCCGGATGATGATGTCGATCCATTGCCGCCTGCGGTTGTGGATTGGCGCGCGAAGGTCGCGTCGGCGGATGGTCTTCTGATCTCCAGTCCCGAATATGCGCGCGGAATTCCCGGCAGCTTGAAGAATGCGCTCGACTGGCTGGTCAGCGGCCCGGAGCATCCGGGCAAGCCCATCGCGTTCTTTCATGCGTCGGAACGCGGCACCGCCGCGCAAGCAGCGCTACGGCTGGTTCTGGAAACGATGGGCACGCGCATCGTGGACGACGCGTGCATCACCATCAATCTGCTCGGCACGGAGAAGGACCCGGAAACTGTGGTGGCCAATCCCGCTTACGCAGCGAAGATCACTGGCGCGTTGAAGGCCTTCGCCGAGACGATTGGATCCTAGGCGCGCACCAACC
>Ga0153956_1001870_pt1 | contig 17063 bp, 17 predicted proteins | sample TSFL040MetaG_FD_104704 | JGI IMG/M metagenome (GOLD analysis project Ga0153956, IMG submission 104704) | Attine ant fungus gardens microbial communities from Florida, USA - TSFL040 MetaG | ecosystem: Host-associated > Fungi > Mycelium > Unclassified | place: USA: Florida, Wekiwa Springs...
CGCCCAGCGGCTGGTGGATCATCACGCGGGCGTGGGGCAGGCAGAAGCGCTTGCCCTTGGCGCCGCCGGCCAGCAGCACCGCGCCCATGCTGGCCGCCTGGCCGGTGCAGATCGTGCCCACGTCCGGCTTGATGAACTGCATGGTGTCGTAGATCGCAAGGCCCGCGGTGACCACGCCACCGGGACTGTTGATGTACAGGTGTATGTCCTTTTCCGGATTCTCCGACTCCAGGAACAGCAGCTGCGCCACCACGATGTTGGCCATGTAGTCGTCGATCGGACCGACCACGAAAATCAGGCGCTCCTTCAGCAGCCGGGAATAGATGTCATAGGCCCGTTCGCCCCGCGACGTCTGCTCGACGACCATCGGCACCAGGTTCAATGCTCTTTCGTTCATCTCGGCTCCCAAAGTTACATGCGGCCTCAAGCGCTTCGATTCAAGGTTCAGGCGGATTGTTCCGTCTGGCCGAAGCCCGTCAGTTCCTTGAAGGTGGCGGGCTTGTCCGTGACCTTGGCCTTGCCGAGGATGGCGTCGACGGCCTGGTCCTCCAGCACCGCGGACTGCACCTGGCGCAGGGCATCGGGATTCTGCAGGTACTGGCGGCGCACCTCCTCAGGATTCGGATACCCCGAGGCGACATCATCCAGGCGCGCCTGCACCAGCGCGTTGTCGAGCTTCACATCCAGGGTACGGATGATCTCGCCCACGATCAGGCCGAGGGCCACGCGCTGGCGGGCGGCCTCCGTGAAGTTCTCGCGCGGCGGCAGCTGCGCGGCCTCGCGCACGCCCATGCGGCGGCCCATGTCGAACTGCAGCTGCTGGGTGGTCTCGTCCACCAGCGAGCGTGGCAGTTCCAGGGGGTTGTTCTTGTACAACTGGTCCATGACCTGCACCCGCACGCGGTTGCGGATCACACTGTCGAGCTCGCGCTCCATGCTGGCGCGCACCTCGGTCTTCAGGGCCTCGACCCCGCCCTCCTCCACGCCATAGGCGCGGCAGAACTCATCGTCCAGCGGCGGCAGGGTCTGCTCTTCCACCTTCTTTACCGTGAGCTTGAACTCGGCACTCTTGCCGGCCAGGGCCTTGGCACTGTGGTTCTCGGGATACGTCAGGGTGACCGTGCGGGTGTCACCGGCTGAAGCGCCGGTGGCGGCCGTGTCGAAGTCCGCCAGCACCTGCCCCGCGCCCAGGACGAACGGGACATCGCGACCCTCGTTGCCCTCGAAGGGCTGGCCTTCCACGGTACCATCGTAATCGACGGTCACGCGGTCGGTGGTCTGCGCCGGGCGCGCGACCTCGGCAAACACCGGGCGCTGCTTGCGCATGCTTTCGAGCATGGCGTCGAGGTCGGCCTCCGTCACGCTCGCCGAGGGCTTCTCGACCTCCAGGCTTTCCAGCGGGGCGAGTTTGATGTCCGGCATCACCTCGAACACCGCGGCGTACTTGAGGTCGGCGCCCTGATCCAGCGCAATGGGCTCGATGCGCGGGCCGGCGGCCGGCTTCAGCTGCTCCTGGTTCACCGCCTCGGCGAACGAACTGCGCATCAGGTCGTTGATGACTTCGGCATGCACCTGGTCGCCGAACTGCTTGCGCACGACGGTCAGGGGCGCCTTGCCCGGACGGAAGCCCTTCAGGCGCGCGGTGCGCGCGAGTTTCTTGAGCCGGGTCTCGACTTCACCGGAAACCTGCTGGGCGGGAAGGGCCACTTCCAGACGGCGCTCAAGGCCGTTCGTGGCGGTCAACGATACCTGCATGACGAATCTCTTTAAAAACCTGGACAGTTTGTGGGACGGGAGCGTCCCGGAGGCTGGTGCGAAAGGAGGGACTCGAACCCTCACGGGTTACCCCACTGGAACCTAAATCCAGCGCGTCTACCAGTTCCGCCACTCTCGCCAAGCTCGGATCCGCTCGCCTTTTAAGTAAAAGGTCGGCCGGGCCGGTCATTATAGCGGAACACCGGCCGGACTTCAGCCGGCGCCCTTGAGGATCAGGACCACCATCCGCAGCACGCCGGCGAGGGCCCCCAGCAGCAGCAGGCCCACCGCGGCAAAGGACACCACCGCCCCCGCTTCGCGGTGTTCCGGCGCCCGGATATAACCCCATGCATACAGCGCGCGGCCCAGGATGAACACGACGCCGAGCACCGCGCCCCACGGGGGGCTGAGAAACAGCCCGAACAGCCACAGCGCCGGCAGGAACACCACCAGCAGTTCCAGGGTGTTCTGCTGCACCCGCAGGGTGCGCTCGAACACCGGATGCCCGATGATGGCGGGGGCCTGGACCTTGTATACACCGCGTGCCCGCGCCACCAGCAGCACGAACACCATGTATTCGATCAGGGCGAGCACGACAGCCAGGGCGATCCAGTGCATGGCGATCCTCGAGGGTTATGGGCCGCATGACTATACGGAAGATATGATCCTGAAACTGACATTCCAGTCCACCCTGCGGACCGTGCGCCCCGTCCTGGTGCTCGCGGTTGCAGCCTTCACGGCCGCCGCCGGTGCGCAGGCGCCCGGCCCGCGGACACCGCAGGCCCCGGCCGCCGTCCCGCAGCCGGTGTGGAGCCATGATGGCGTACCCACCGCGCCGGCCCAGGCGCTGGTGAAGGAACTGCGGGATGCCGCCGGCTACGGCCTGAATCCCGCCGATTACAGCGGTCCGTGGGACGCTCCACAGGGCCAGGGCGCCCCCGACTACGACGCCAGGCTGACCGCCGCCGCCAGCCGCTTCCTGAACGACCTGCACTTCGGCCGGGTGGACCCGAAGGCCGCCGGCTTCGACCTGCCGCAAAGCCGGCCGCCACTCGACCTGCCCCGGCTGCTGGATCACCTGGCCACTGGCGGCGACACCACGCAGGTGATCGCCTCGGTCGAACCCCAGTTCATCCACTACCGGCTGCTGCTGCAGGCACTGCACCACTACCGGCAGCTGGCGGCCGGCCAGGTGGCACCGACCCCGCAGGAGGCCGCGCAGGCGCCGTTCGCCCCGCGTGTGCGCCAGATCGAGCTCACCCTCGAACGCTGGCGCTGGCTGCCCGGATTCAGCCATCCGCCCATCATCGTCAACATCCCGCAGTTCCGGCTGTTCGCCTTCCGCACCTTGCAGGACCGCCGCGACGACATCCTGCAGATGGACGTCATCGTCGGCAAGGCCTTCCCCACCACGCGCACGCCCGTGTTCATGCAGGACATGAAGTACCTGGTGTTCCGTCCCTACTGGGACGTTCCGTACAGCATCACGCGCAAGGAGATGATCCCGGCCATCCGCAGGAACCCCGGGTACCTGGACCGGCAGCGGCTGGAGATCGTCGATGCTACGGGCAAGGTGGTGCCGTACTCACCCGGGGTGCTTGCGCCGCTGGAACGCGGCGCGCTGCGCCTGCGCCAGACACCGGGGCCGGACAACTCGCTGGGCCTGATCAAATTCATGCTGCCCAACCGCTACAACGTCTACCTGCACTCCACCCCGGCGCACGGCCTGTTCGACCGCTCGGTGCGGGCCTTCAGCCATGGCTGCATCCGCGTCAAGGACCCGGTGGCCCTGGCGCAGTACGTGCTGCGCGACACTCCGGGCAACTGGACGGCCGCGACCATCAGGCAGGCCATGGACAAGGGCCCGGACAATACCGTGGTGCGCCTGCAGACCCCGATTCCGGTGGCGATCATGTACGGCACGGTGCTGGCGCAGGAAGACGGCCAGGTACTGTTCTTCAAGGACCTCTACGGCCACGATGCGAAGCTTTCGCAGCTGCTGCACCTGCCGGCCTTGAAATAGTGCTGCCGCAAAGGCGGCCCGCGGCCCTCGCTGGCGGGCTCAGCTGCCCTGCCACTGCCGCACCCGGCCGCAGTCGACGTGCACGAAATCGGACGTGGGGTAGTACCCCACCCCGCCGCGGGCCATGGACAGCGCCAGTTGGTGCAGTTTCGCCGTCGGCAGGCCGTCGACGCGGATATCGATGGCCTCGCCATCCATATGCAGGCTGTGTTCGGCCACCTGGTGTGAGCGCGAATGCAGCATGGCATTGGTATGCGGGGAGCGGTAGCCGGAGATCACCTGGAAGGTCAGCTCGCGGTCGCTGAACACCTGCAGGTCGGCCAGGATGTCGAGCACGCGCGGGTCGATGTCATGCTGTTCACCGGTGCGGAAGTCGCGCAACAGGTGGTTGATCCGGGCCATTTCCCGCGGCTGGTAGCAGCCATCGCAGAAATATTCGCTGGTCAGGGTCTCGCCCGTATGGGTATGCACGAAACTCAGGGTGCGCGGCACAGCCGCGGCGGCCAGCGCCCGCCCCACCGGCGCGAGCGCCAGCAGGCCCGCGGCGCCCCGCAGCAGCCTGCGGCGGTTGAGAGTCCTGTCCATGGCCCACTATATCCGGGCCGCGATGGCGCGGCCAAGTGACCCAAGGCAAAAGCCGCCGGCTGTCACATAATGAATGCCCGCCAAGCCCAAGGGTCTGCCTGATCCGGCGCCGCGGCAGAACCAGCCCCGATCAATGCTGCAGGAGCCACGATGGCTGCACCGGTCCTTTCCGACACCCCTCACCCCGCGGGCGCATCCACCGCCATCGGCATCAGCGCCCTGATCGATGCCCGGCCGCTGACGCTGCTGCAACTGCTGGTGGCCGTGCTGTGCGGCCTTGCCATGTTCATCGACGGCTATGACCTGCAGGCCCTGCCCCTGGCGGTTCCTTCGATTGCACGGCAGATGCAGGTTGCAGTCCCGCAGTTCGGCCTGGCGCTGGCGGCCACCACGGTCGGCCTCGCCCTGGCCGGTGTGTTCCTGGCGCCCCTCGGGGACCGCATCGGCCGCAAGCCCGCGGTGATGGCCGCGCTGCTGATCATCGGGGCCTCCTGCCTGCTGACGATCACCGCGACCAGCCCGATGCAGTTCGCGCTGTGGCGCTTCGCGACCGGGCTGGGCCTGGGCTTCGGCATTCCCAACTGCAATGCCTGGACCGCGGAGTACGCCCCGGTGCGCAATCGCGCCCTGATCCTGGTGCTCATGAATGCGGCGATCAGCGCCGGCGCCTTCCTGTCCGCCTTCATCGCCCCGCAGCTGATCACCGCCTGGGGCTGGCAGGGCACCTTCATCGTCGGCGGCGTCCTGCCACTGCTGCTGGCCGGCGCCCTGGCGTTCGCGCCAGAGTCACTGAAGTTCCTGGTCAACCGCCGCCCCCGGGACCCGCGCATCGGCCGGCTGCTCAGCCGCATCGCCCCGGACTTCAGCACCTCGGGCGCGAGTCCAGCCGGCACGCCCGCCGCGGCCGCCACACCCGCGTCCGCCACCAAGTCCGCCACCGCGCCCGCCACTGCGCCCGCGCCGGCCGTGGCCACTGCCGCCACCGCATCCGCTGACCCGCCGCGCCTGTCAGTGGCCGCCGTGCTGACCCCGGAGTTGCGCACACGCACCCTGCTGCTGTGGCTGGTGACCGCGCTGAACCTGTTCATCCTGTTCCTGCTGCTGAACTGGCTGCCCACCGTGCTGGCCGCCGCGGGCCTGCCCGCCGCGGCCGCATTGCAGGGCACCGCGCTGGTCCAGCTGGGCGGGCTCATCGGCGGCATCGCCCTGTCGCGCTTCATCGACCGCGGCCACACCCTGCCCGCGCTGCGCAGCGCGTTCATCATCGCCGCCGTGTGCCTGGGCGCGTTCCTGGTGGTGCCCGCCGGCGGCATCTGGAACGCCCTGCTGCTGCTGATCGGCCTCGGGGTGAGCGGTGCGCAGCTGGGACTGAACGCCCTGGCCACCGCGTACTACCCGTCCGCCATCAAGGCCACGGGCATGAGCTGGGTGGGCGTGGTCGGCCAGTCCGGCGCCTTCCTCGCGCCGCTGGCCGGCAGCTGGCTGATCGCGCGGCAGGTCGCCCCGACGCATATCCTTGCGCTGCTGGTGTTGCCGGCGCTCGCCTGCGTGGCCGTGGTGCTGGCCCTGCGCCCGCAGTGGCAGGCGCACTGAGCACGGCAACCGGGCAGCTAGTGTCCACCCGTCGCCGGCAATTGCGGGCTGCGCCCGCGTCAGAACATCGGAATCGGGTTCGGCGACTTCTCCGGCACGTCCTGCACCGAATCCCAGTGCTCCACCACCATGCCGTCCTTCATCCGGAAGATGTCGATGACGATGAAGCCCCGGTCATCCGGCGAACGCTTCACGTGGTAGTGCAGGATCACGTGGTCCCCGTCCACGAACGACCGTAGCAGCCGCTGGCTCGAGTCGGGGTTCTGCCCGCGGATGAAGGTCAGGAAGGCCTTGAGGCTTTCGCGTCCCGGCGCCGCCATCGGGCTGTGCTGGATGTAGTCCGGCGCGATGTAGCGGTCCACCTGCGAGGCATCCAGCGGCTGCAGCACGTTGTGGAACAACCCCAGCACGTGGTCGAGGTTCTGCTGCTCCCCGGGCGAACGGTCGCGCGGCATCAGGCCATCACCCAGGAGACCATGTTCGGGCAGTCCTGCTCGACCGCAAGGCAGGTGGTGCCACGCACTTTCATGCCCGCATCACGACCCAGCGTACTGAGGATGAAGTGATCGGTGTGCGTGCCGATGCCGGCGATCCGCAGCCTGCCGGAACGCGCCATGGCGCGGACCTTCGAGTACCACAGCACGCCGGCGTCGCCATTCATCGGCAGCACCGCGATGCCGCGGTCGGCATGCACCCGCGCGAACGCGCGCGCCCCGGCATAACGCTCGTTGTAGAGCACGAGGTCCACGTCATGCACCTGCGCCGCCCAGCCCACGCGGGCCGTTGCCGCCGCGGTGGTCGCGGCCGCCGCGCCCATCAGGAAATCACGCTTGGTCATCATGGCTTTGAGTTCCTCGTGAGATAGTCCGCAATCGCATCGGCGTCGGCGTCGGTGACTTCCGTCTTACGGATCGGCGGCATGCTGCCGATGCCGGTGCGCATCAGGGTCTTCACCATCACCGCATTGAGATCCGTGCGCCTGGCCAGCTCGGCCCGGTCGCGGGGCATGCGCCGCGCCAGCGCGTTGGTGCCCCACATGCCCGGCCCGTGACAGGGCAGGCACTTGACGTCGAACACCTTCTCGCCGCGTTGCTGCCGCGCCGTCAGCGGCGCATCGGCGGCGGTCACCGCGGCTGATGCAACGGCCACGACGGCGGCCGCCAGCAATACAGTGGTGGTCTTCATGCCGGCTTCCCCCTGCGCGCCCGCGCCGCGGTGCCCCACAGTCCCTGCTTGCCTGGCGCCAGGATGCCATTGGGGTCCAGCGCGTCCTTGACCCGCTCGCCCAGGCGGCGCGCGGCATGGTTGTTGAAGCCATACATGTCCGCGACATCATCCATGAAGCTGATGTGGGCGCGGTAGTCACCAAAGCCCTGGGCGGCGCCGTCCTTGTACAGCACCCGCGCCAGCTCGCGGGCCCGCCTGGTCATTTCCGCATCCTCGCGGTTGAAGAAGGTGCAGGGGTTCACGACGATCGCCCGTGGGCCGATGTTGAGGAAGCCGCAGTAGCAGTCAAAGCCGTACTCGACGTAGCGCTTGTAGATGGATTCGTAGATGTCCGTGATGCGCGAGCCGATGGGCGCCACCACCGGCGCATAATTGATGTGCCCGCCGGGCCCGCCGTACCAGTCCACGCCCGCCAGCGGGAACAGCACCGGCGACACCCGCATCCACCCGGCCAGCGGCTCACCGCGGTGCCAGCGCATGGTCTTGATCACGGCGCCGGGCACCTTGTCGAACGCCTCGCGAATCCGGGCCTCGCGCAGGTCCAGGCCCTTGTCGGAGTCGAACAGGTTGAAGCCCACGCTCCACATGCCGACGCCCTGCGCCTGCAGGGTCTTCTCCACGAAGTCCAGCGGCATGCAGCCCGGCTTGGTGTAGATCGTGGAGCGCGTCTTACCCTGCGCGGACATGGGGTCCATGATGGCGCGGTAGGGGTTCATGATGGTGTACGGGGCGTTGATGGTGTCGTCCAGCCGCAGCGGCCGCAGCGTATCGACCATCGCCGCGAGATCCCCCATGCCGGGCAGGGTGATCGAGAAGTTGGCCACCGCCTCGGGCTCCGGCAGCAGCCAGATGCCCATCTTGGTCACGACGCCGAAGTTCGATTGCGTGAACATCAGGTCCCACACCGGGCCGTAGCCGTACTTGAAGACCTGCCATTCCTTGCCGCCCGGGTTGACGCCGCCCATGCCGGTACGCACCACCTCGCCGTTGGCCAGCACCACCTCCATGCCGCAGATGCTGTTGGCGTTCACGCCGTAGGGCGTGTAGCCCACGCCGTGCTCCAGGGCGTTGCCGATGACGCTGCCCCAGCCCGGCGCCGGCGTCGAGATCCACAGCTTCCCGCCCTTGGCCTGCAGCGCCTCGAACAGGTCGAAGAAGTTCACGCCCGGCTCCACCAGGGCATAGCCGAGCTCGTTGTTGACCTCCAGCACCCGGTTCATGCGCTTGAGGTCCAGCACCACGCTGCCCCGCACCACCGGCGCCGAACCGCCGTAGGCCAGGTTGCGGCCCGTGGATACCGGCCACAGCGGGATGCGATGCCGGTTGGCGATCCTGACGATCGCCTGTACCTCTTCCGCGGTGGTCGGCGCCACCGCCGCCGAACAGGCGTGGGTAGCGGCGTCACCCGGGGCAAAGGCATCCAGGTAGGTGTGGCGGTCCTCTTCGGAAGTCAGCACCCAGTCGGCACCGACGACGCCGGCGAATTCCTTCAGGGCCTGCTGGAAGTCCGCGGCGCTGACGCCGGGGGGCAGAAGAGCGGGAGTCGCCATGATCACACCACCGAATAGATGCGCTGGATGTTGCCGTCGGCACGGCGCTCGCCGTAACCGACGAAGACATGGCGCGTGAGCCAGTCATGCCGGCCCGTGGGCGCCTCGAAACGCGGCTGGGAACGCAGGTAGTACTCGGCCGGATCCACGGCCGGGCCGTTGTTGAAGGCCATCTCGCGCAGCCGCTGCATGGTGTCGGGCTTGCGGCCCCACAGGAAGCCGGCGTTGTACAGCATGATCAGGGTGCCGTCCTCCTCCTGCAGCATGTAGCGCGCGTCGAAGGACAGCGTGCCGTCGGGACGGAACAGCGCGTAGTCGCCGCCGCTGTTGGGCACGATGGTGCCCTTGATGCGCGGTCCCTCGAAGGTCCCGCCGTCGACATACACCGCGCCGCGGCCGGCGCCGGTGGGCATGTCGTTGATGTTCTGCGCGCGCGTGAAACGCACCCGCAGGTCGAAGGCGAACTCCAGCTGGCCCGACGACATATTCAACCCTTCTTCCTGATGACCAGTTCCGGCGGGCGCTTGCGCGGCACGTAGTCGCCCTTGCCCGGGAAACGCGCCAGCACCGGACCATCCCACAGGCGGATGGTGCGCTCCTTGAAGTACCACTCCCCGTCGACCTTCACGATGACGTCATCGTAATACCCGGTGAAGCGCAACGTATACGGCGGCTCCCCGCGGCACTCGGTGACGAAGGCGAAGGACCGGGCGGTCACACGCCGCGAGTCACCCTGCATCAGGATCTGGGTCACGTGATGCTGGCGGCCCGGAAAACCCGCCGAATTGCTGTAGTGCTCGATCAGGCCGCGCACACCCTCGGGCCCGCTCCAGACATCCGGGTCCTCGAACACGGCCTCGGTGATCACCGCATCGGCGGTGAACAGGGTGATGAAGGACTCGACGTCCCCGGTGTCCAGCGCCCACGAATAGCGCGCGATCAGGTCCTGGATGGCGATCCGGTCCTCGACCGGCGGCATGTTTTTCTGCGGCAAGGGACTGTCTCCGTTGTCATTCGTCCGGCAAAAAGCGGCCTTCGGTCCTTTTTGCCCGCCCGCCGGAACGCGTGGTTTGCGGCGGGCTGCTAGAAGCTCGCGGCGCCGCCGTCGACCAGCAGGTCGACACCGGTGACGAAGCTGGATTCGTTGCTCGCGAGGAACAGCACCGTGGCGGCGATCTCCTGCGGCGACCCCATGCGCTTCATGGGCGTGTTCTCGATCATCTGCTTGCGCAGCATCGGGATGGCGGCGGCCGGCAGACCGGCGGTACGGCCGATGATGGGGGTGTCCGTGGGGCCGGGGCTGACCACGTTGACGCGGATGCCCCTGCCCACCAGTTCCGCCGCGAAGCTGCGTCCCAGGGCGCGCAGGCCCGCCTTGCTGGCCGAGTACACCGAACCGGCGGGGATGCCTTTCAAGGCACCGATGGAACCGGTCAGGATGATGCTGCTGCCGGACTTGAGATAGGGCAGCGCCTTCTGCACCGTGAAAAACACGCCCTTGAGATTGACGTCGTGCAGCTGGTCCCAGTCCGCCTCCGTCACGGCCTCGATGGGCTTGAACGCGCCGATGCCGGCATTGACGAACAGCACGTCGATGCTCCCGAGCCTGGGGCCCAGGTCGGCGAACAACCGGGTGATTTCATCGACATTGCCGATGTCGGAGCGGATGGCGATGGCGCCGTGGCCGATTTCCGCCGCGGCGCTGTCCAGGGTCGCCTGCGAGCGCCCGGTGATCACGACCTTCGCGCCCTCGGCCGCGAAACCCTTGGCCGCCGCCAGGCCGATACCGCTGTTGCCGCCGATGATGACCACGGCCTTGCCCGCAAAACGATCGCTCACGCGTCCCCACCCCAGGCTGTGTTGTCACAGGAGTTACGAGTATGGGCGATTCCCCCGACCGTCGCCACTGCGCTACAACGCCGCCGCGGCCGCGCGCAGCCCGCCGCGAATGCGGGCCACGACACCCTCATCCACGCGCGTGGAATGCACGACGTGCGCCGAGTAGGGGAACTGCGGCGCATCCTGCACCAGTTCCACCTGCCCGGCGGCGAGATACGGCCGCACGAAGCCCATGCGGAAGTAGCCACTGCCGCCGGTGGCGCGCAGGTAGTCGAGCGCCAGCGGCCCATGACTGATGGACACCACCGGGATGGGCTGTTCCGGAAAGGCCAGCTGGTGACTGGCGGCGAACTCCGCGCCCCAGTCCACGCGCACGTAGTCCTGTGCACCCTGTGGCACCGCCACGCGCACCAGCACCAGGCGTTCCTCGAACAGCAGCTCCGCCACCAGGCCCGGCCGGCGCGGCACGCCGTAGAGCACCGCCGCGTCCAGCGTGCCTTCCTGCACCTGCTCCACCAGCTGCTCCGGCATGGCGACCTGCGCGTGCACCGCAAGGTCCGGGCACTCGCGCCGCATCCACAGCAGCCAGTGCCGCAGCAACGGATTCCACAGGCTGAGTTCGGACCCGACCGCCACGACCATGTCCCTGCCGGGCGGCAGCGCCACGGAACGCCGCGCCCGTTCCCACACCTGCACCAGCGTGGTGGCGAAACGCAGGAACTGGGTGCCCGCCGGGGTGAGGCGCGCGCCGGCCTTGTTGCGAATGAAGACCGGGCGCTCCAGCTGTTCCTCCAGCACCCGGATGCGGGCGCTGACCGCTGTCTGGGTGATGTTCAGGTTGGCCGCCGCCGCCACGAAGCTGCCGGTCTTCACCACCTCCAGGAAGGTGCGGGCAGTATCGATGTCCATAATATGAATAATTTTTCTATCAAAAATAAATTATATTCTGTTTCTTGCGGTCAAGAGATCCCTAGACTGCGGCGCCCCGATTCGACAGGACCCCGCGCCGCGGACCTTCCACGGAAAACCTGATGACCGCCTCAGCCGCGACGGCCGCCCCCGGGTGGGCGCTGACGCACATCGATCCCCGCAAGTTCCTGTTTTCGTTCAGCAGCTTCATCGCCGCCGCGGCAACCCTTGGCATCGCCTTCAGCGCCAGCCTGCCGCGCCCCTGGTGGGCACTGCTGACGGTATACGTCACGGCCCAGCCCATGGCCGGTGCCTTCCGGCCCAAGATCTTCTACCGCCTGGGGGGAGTGCTCACCGGTGCCGCGGTCAGCATCGCCGTGGTACCCAACCTGCAGAACTCACCCGCGCTGCTGGTGCTGTGCATGGCAGCGTGGAGCGGCCTGTGCATCTACCGCGCCGTCCACGACCGCACACCCCGCGCCTTCCTGTTCCAGATGGCGGGATTCAGCGCGGCGGTGATCAGCTTTCCCTACCTTGACGATCCGGCCAGCGTCTTCACCACCACCGTGTCGCGGGTGGAAGAGATGACCGTGGCGATCATCTGTGTTTCGATCACCCACGCCGTGCTGCAGCCCTGGAGCGCGACCCCGGTGATCCACGGCAAGGCGCTCGCCTTCCTGACGCACGCCTCGCGCTGGACCGCCGAGGCACTGGGCACGCGCCACACCCGGCTGGAATATGAACACCGCCGCCAGCTGGCCGCGGACATCACCGAACTGGGCATGGTCGCCATCCACCTGCCGTTCGATCAGCCCAATGCCCCAGCCACCCGCCGCCGGGTGCTGGAGGTGCAGCAACGCCTGGGTGCCCTGCTGCCCCTGGCCTCCGCCATCGCTGACCGTCTCGACCGCCTGCGCGCCGCAGGCTCGCTGCCGCTGCCACTGCAGCACCTGGTCGAAGACGTCATTGTCTGGCTGGCGCGGCCACCCACCGCACCGCGGGCCTACTCGCAGACGCTGGTGGCGCGCTGCCATGCGCTGCGGCCGCGGACCGGCCCCCACAGCAGCTGGGATGAGCTGCTTGCCGTCAGCGCATGCGTGCGCCTGGCGGAGTTCATCGAGGCGCATGCCGCGGCGCAGGCCGGCGTGCTGCGCATCGGCGATGCGGGCGACACCCGTGACGCCGGCGACACGGATGAAGGCGCGGCGGCCGGCAATCCCGCGGGCTTTGCCCTGGCGCGCGATCACGGCGTGGCGGCACTGGCGGGCGTCGCCACCGCGGTGGCGCTGATGCTGTACTGCCTGGTATGGGTCACCCTGGGCTGGCCCACGGGCGGCGCCACCGCCGCGTTCGCCGCGCTCATCACCTGCTCCTTCGCGGCGCAGGACGACCCGGCACCGGTGCTGGCGCGCTATCTCGGCGCGACGCTGGTGACTTTTCCGCTGGCGGCGCTGTACCTGTTCGCGATCCTGCCGCGGGTGGATGGCTGGGAGCAGCTGGTGATCTTCCTGGCACCGGCACTGCTGGCACTGGGCTACATCCAGGCCGACCCGCAGCGCAATCCACTGGCACTGCCCATGTTCTCCTGCCTGATCGTCGCGCTCGGTTTCCTCGACCGCTTCATTGCCGACTTTGCCGTGTTCATCAACGTGGGCCTGGCCCAGGTCGGCGGCATCCTGGCGACGATCGCCGTGACCCGCCTGTTCCGCTCGGTCAGTGCGCGCTGGACGGCGCGGCGCATCATCCATGACAACTGGGCCGGCATCGCCCGCCTGGCCGACCGGCGCGGTGCGTTCCTGCCCGACCAGTGGACCGCGCTGGCGACCGACCGCCTGGGACAGGTGGCGGCGCGCATGGCCGTGGCTCCGGCCGCGGATGCGCTGCATGCCGCCGACGGGCTGCGGGACCTGCGGATCGGACGCAACGTCATCGCCATTCGTACGGCCCTCGCCGGCACCCGGGCCGGGCCGCAGGCCGCCCTGAGGCGCGCGCTGCACCAGGTCGGCACCCTGTATCACAACCGCCAGCTGACCGGCCAGGTGCGCTCCCCGCCCCCGGGGCTGCGCATCGCCATCGACCGCGCCATCCACGCCGTGCTTGCGGGCCTGCCGGCGGGTGAACCCTCCCCTGCGCTGCTGGCACTGGTCGGCCTGCGCTGCAACCTGCTGCCAACGGCCCCGCCCTGCCGGAGTACTGCGTCCCGATGATTGAAGAGCTGCATGTATCCGGCATCTACCTGCCCGCGGCATTGGTGTGGGCGGTGCTGGCCGGCACGCTGGCCTGGCTGCTGCGCAACCTCCTGCAGCGTACGCCGCTGCCGCGGCTGGTATGGCAGCCCGGGCTGATGGAACTCGCGCTGTTCGCGCTGCTGTGGTGGGGCATTTCGCGGCTGGCCGACACCGTGCTGCCGGGCTGGAGGCTGACCTGATGTCCCTGGCCCTGCAGAACCTGCTGCGCGCGATTTTCACCGCCCTGGTACTGGGCGCGGTACTGCTCGCCATGTACGCGCTGTGGGTCCGCTACCAGGTCGAACCGGTCACGCGCGATGGCAAGGTGCGTGCCGACGTCATCCAGATCGCACCCGACGTCAGCGGCCTGGTGACCGAAGTACGTGTGCACGACAACGAACCGGTGCATCGCGGGCAGGTGCTGCTGGTCATCGACCAGCCCCGCTACCAGCTGGCACTGGCGCAGGCCGAAGCCAGCCTCGGCGCCCTGCGCGCGACCCTGGCGCAGGCCGTGCGCGAAGACCGCCGCAACCGCGCCATGCCCGACGTCGTGGCCACCGAGGCCGTGGAACAAGGCAGCACCCGCGTGGCGCAGCTGCGCATGCAACTGGCACAGGCCCAGGCCGCCCGCGATCTCGCCCGGCTCAACCTGGATCGCACCCTGGTGCGCGCGCCGGTGGACGGTACGACCGTCAACATGACCCTGCGGCCTGGCGTATACCTCAACACCGGCAAGGCGGCGTTTTCCCTGATCGACACGGACTCGCTGCGCGTCGAAGGCTACTTCGAGGAAACCAAGCTGCCGGCCGTGCACGTGGGCGACCCGGCGCTGATCCACCTCATGGGCGTCGCGGACCCCATCCAGGGCCATGTCGAAAGCATCGCCACCGGCGTCGAGGACCGCGAACGCACCGCCGACGACGCCCGCCTGCCCAACGTCAACCCGGCCTTCACCTGGGTGCGCCTCGCGCAGCGCGTACCGGTGCGCATCGCGATCGACAAGATGCCGCCCCACGTGCGGGTGCTGCCGGGACTGACCGCGACCGTGGTACTGCACCCCAGAGCCGGCGAGGCCACGCCGCGCCGCAGCCTGCCATGGTAGGCGTCCGGTGGACCGCGCCGGCCGCGGCATTGATTGCGGCCCTGACCGGCTGCGCGGCGGTGGGTCCGGACTACCACCTCCCGCCGCAGGCACTGCTCAACGCTCCGGCGGCGCAGGGTGCGTTCGTCTCCGGTCATGATGCGACCTCGCAGGACACGCCTCTGCCCGACCACTGGTGGACGCTGTTTGACGACCCGCGGCTCAACGCCCTGGTGGAACGCGCGCTGGCGGCCAACATCGACCTCAAGGTGGCCGAGGCCAACCTGCGCCGCACCGCGGCCCTGCTCGACGAGGCCCGCACCCGCGACTTCGATGGCCTGGCCGATGCCGAAACCTACTGGACCCAGCAGTCCCCGGAGCAGGTGCTGCAGCATGTGCGGCCGCACCAGCACCAGATCTTCAACATCGGCGCGGGTATCAGCTACGACCTGGACCTGTTCGGCGGCATCCGCCGCGGCATCGAAGCCGCCACCGACGACGCCGGGGCCGCCACCGCCGCGCGCGACCTGGTGCGGATCAACGTCGCCGCCCGGACCGCGCAGGCCTACGCCGAACTGTGCAACGCGGGGCACCAGATCGAACTGGTGCGCGAGCTCATCGCCGTGCGCGGCAGCGAAGTCAGCCTGCACCACGTCCTGGTGTCACAGGGGCGCCTGCCCGGCTATGAAGAGCAGCGCCGCCAGGGCGAACTGGCGGACTCCCAGGCGCGCCTGCCCCAGCTCACGGCCCTGCAGCGCAATGCCGCCATCCGCCTCGCCGCCTTGCAGGGGCAGCCACCCGGTGACGCCGACCCGCAGCTGCTGGACTGCCACCAGCCGCTGCAGTTGCCCGCGCTGCTGCCCACCGGCGACGGTGCCGCGATGCTGCGCCGCCGCCCCGATGTCCGCGCCGCCGAACGCAGCCTGGCGGCCGCCACTGCCCGCGTCGGCGTCAGCACCGCCGCACTGTACCCGGACATCAAACTGGGCGCCGCGATCGGCTCCACCGGCGGCGTCACCGATGCCTTCGGGCCGCTGACCGACCGCTTCAATGTCGGCCCCATGGTGAACTGGGACCTGCGCCGGTCCGCGGTGCGCGCCCGCATCGCCCAGTCGGAGGCCAGCGCCCAAGGCAAGCTCGCCGCCTTCGACGCCACCGTGCTGCGCGCCCTGCGCGAGGTCGAAACCGCCCTCAACAACTACGATGCGGTCCTGGCCCGCCGCGCGGACCTCACCCGCGCCGCCGCCGCCGCGACGCAGGTGGCCGCGCGTGCCCGGGAGCTGCGTGACGGCGGCCGCCTGGGCGCCCTGCCCGCGCTGACGGCGCAACGTGACAGCATCGCGGCCCGGCAGGCGCTGGCGGCAATCGATGCGGAAGTGAATGCGGCCCAGGTAGCCGTGTTCCTGGCACTGGGCGGCGGCTGGACCTGAGGACCTGGCGGGCCATCAGCAGTACCCGCCCACGCCGAGCCAGGCGGAGGACTGCGTCCGCGCCGTGTCGATGCCCGCCTGAACCCCACCCCCCGCGGCGGGTTCGCCCTAGGCCCCCGGAGGCGGCACCGGCTTTTTTTGCAGGAACCCCCCCACGGGCAGGGCAGCCACGTGGAAGTAGTTGCCCTGCGCCAGCGCCTCATAGAGCGGCGGCGTGAAGAATGCGGAAATGCGCGAAGCAACGAGCGCGGTCGCCATCATCGGAATGACCATTCCGGTGCCATTGGTCATCTCCATCACGATCACGAAGGACGTGATCGGCGAGTGCGTGACGGCCGCGAGATAGCCCGTCATGCACAGCGCGATCACCGCCGCCATCGGCGCCTGGCTGAATACCGCGTGCACCCACTGCGCGAGCCCTGCACCGATCGACAGGCTCGGCGAGAACAGTCCGCCAGGAATACCGGCCATGTAGGTCACCACCATGGCGCCCCATTTGGTGAGCCCATAACCACCGGAGAGCGGCACCGCACCGCTCAGCAGCTGGCGCGCCTGGTCGTAGCCACTGCCCCAGGTCTCGCCGTGGGTGCCGACGCCGAGCGCCGCCACGACCAGCCCGATGACCAGCGCATAGAGCAACGGCCGGCGCGCTCGCAGCGCGATGAGCCAGCCCGGCATCCAGGTCTGCCAGCGCAGCACCGCCAGATTGAACGCCGCGCCAAACAGGCCACAAACAGCTGCCGACAGGATCACCGGCAGCACGAAGGCACCACCCAGGTTCCCCGGCACATCGATCTGGCCGAAGTAGAGGTAGTTGCCCGCGAGCGCCAACGAGGTCAGGCC
>Ga0153956_1001871_pt1 | contig 17063 bp, 20 predicted proteins | sample TSFL040MetaG_FD_104704 | JGI IMG/M metagenome (GOLD analysis project Ga0153956, IMG submission 104704) | Attine ant fungus gardens microbial communities from Florida, USA - TSFL040 MetaG | ecosystem: Host-associated > Fungi > Mycelium > Unclassified | place: USA: Florida, Wekiwa Springs...
CTCCCGCAGCCGCTCGGCGTGGCCGCCGAGCAACAGCCATTCGTCGGCGACCGAGAGGCCGCCCTCGAAGACGAGGGCGATCGTGTCGCCGGTCAGCGAGGCGCGCGGGTCCACGGTCCGCTCCTCATACAGGAGGAAGTACAGATCGCCGAGCGCGCCCGCGATCCGGTCCAACGCGTCGGCGTCCAGACCGAAGCTCTCAGCGGGTTTCCGCGGCAAGGGATCCATGCCGTCCGCTTTCCGGTACCCACTATCGTTGGAACGGAGCGCATGTCCGATCTGCCGACCAAGGACGCGGCCACGCACGATGCTTCCGGCGCGATGGTCGCCTCGATCTCGCGTGAGATCGTCGGCATCTACGCCGAGTACTTCGGGCGCGGGCCGACCAAGGCGAAGACGCTGTGGCGCGACGACGTCATCACCTCCATCCTCGAAGACGCCTTCACCCGGGCCGAGCGGGTGCTGGTCGACGGCGGCCGCTTCGAGCAGGTGCGGATGAACCGCCAGGCGTTTCAGGACCAGGTCGAGCCGCTCTTCCGCGCGACGATCGAAAGGGTGACCGGCCGCGCGGTCCAGACCTGCCTGAGCCAGATCAATCGGGACGGGGTCGCGGTCGAGGTTTTCGTCCTCGGCGCCTATCAATCCGAGTCCGGCTGAACTAAAATCGGACTCGGTTGGTCGCCCGGCGGCCCGCAAGGTGCAGCAGGCGATTGCCCCTCCCCGCGGGATAACGCGCCGCCAATGCCGGCCGACGGGATCTCCGAGTCGTCCCCAAGACAGGAGAGCCCATGTTCACTCACACCGAAGAGCGGTTCGACGGACCGCTCACCATCGAGAGGACGAGGTACGGCGAGGACGTGATCGTCTTCTCCTTCTCCGGCGAACTGGACCTGGCCTCGACCAGCAACGCCTGGCACGTCATCGAACCCGCGCTCGACGAGCCCGGCGCGATGATCGTCGTCGACCTGACCGAGCTCGAGTTCCTCGGCGTCAAAGGCGTCAGCCTCCTCTACGGCCTCGCCGCCGCGCGGGGGAATACGGATTCGCTGCGGCTGTTGCCGAGCGTCCACGAGGGCGTCAACCGCGTGCTCGAGATGACCGACGTCGGCTCGGTGATCCCGATCGTCGCCCCCTGACGCCGGCTCAGTAAAGGGGCCAGGAAGGACGCTTGGTCGGGTCCGGGGCAGGCAGGACCTGGAAGCTGCCGTCGGGCGACACGAGCACGGCCGCGTGGCCATCCTCGAACGCCTCATCGATTTCTTGCTCCAGGTAGGCAGTGCCGGTATCGATAAACCGCGCGCGACGGGGGTACGGCGATCGATCTTCGAGCGAAAGATCGATCGCTTCGTCGAACGCTTTCGACGCTGGAGACAAGGTGCCATCTGGATAAATCATCGATCCCACCCTTCGATCATCTGGCGATAGCCGGATTCGATTTGACTGGTTGCCGCACGCATGCCTTCTCCGAAGGTACCGCTGTGAAAAGTCGTTCCGGTTTGCTTGCCGCCGCTGCGCGTATAACGGTGCATCTCATTGACTCCATGTGCGCTGTCGAAGACGCGGATCGCCTCAACCGTGCTCTGGATCTCGGCGACCAGGACTACCGCGTATCCGTCGATCCCGCGTCCCGTTCTTTCGAACTTGACCTGTATCGCGATTCCCAGTGCCCGGTCCAATATCTCCACGTATTCGTCGACGACAGCCCTCACGCACCGCCAAGGACTGGGGACACCGCGTTCTCTCCCCCGTCGAACTGGGAAATTGCCGGAGCTAGCGCGTTGGGACCAGGAGGTCGGCCAGGCCGAAATACCTGCCGCGGGCGGCGCCGAAAGATTTATGTAGACGACGTCGGCTCGATGTGGTTAGGTTCCGCCCTTGCCTAGTCCTCGGTCCTCTGTGGCCGGGGAGCGGGGGAACCACCGGCCGACCCATTCGGCCTGGGGCGAATCGTCTTCCACGACGTAGCGCACGTTGAGCGCGAGCCCGTCAGCTCACCTCGCAGGCACGTCAACGAATGGAAGAGGTCAGATGAACCCCCAGATGATTGCCCGCCAGAGCGGCCGGGGCGGTCGCCGAACGCTCGCGGCGCTGGTCGCCGGCGCGGTGCTGCTCCTGGCGCTCGTGGGCGCGACTTCCGCCGCCGCCGCGCCCGCGACCGGCGGCGCCGCGACCACCAGCACGGCCACCGAAACCGCGCCCACGGCCACTCCCGAAACGCCGATCACGGAAGCGCCGCCGCCCGAAGTCCCGACCACGGAAACCGCCGCCGAACCGGTGGCGAAGCTGACCCCGGCGCAGGTCAAGCGGCTGCAGGTCAAGCTCCGCGTCCGCCCCGCCGACGGCGTCTTCGGCCCGCGCACCCGCGCCGCCGTCCGTCACTTCCAGGCCCGCCACCACCTGACCGCCGACGGGCGCCCGCACCTCCGCGTCCTCGCCCTGCTGCGGATCCCGGTCAAGACGACGACCCCGACCACCACGGTCGCCGCGGCGACGACCGCCCCGGCGAACGTCCAGCCCGCGATCGAAGCCGCGCAGTCGGCGATCGGTGCCTCGTACGCGTCCGGCGCCACCGGCCCGTCGTCCTTCGACTGCTCGGGCCTCATGGTCTACGCCTTCGGCAAGGCCGGGATCACCCTGCCGCGGACGAGCTACGCCCAGTTCGAAAGCGGCACCGAAGTCGGCCTCACCGAAATCCAGCCCGGCGATCTCGTCTTCTTCGACACGGCCGGCTCCGGCGCCTCGCACGTCGGCATCGCGCTGAGCGCCGAAACGGCGATCTCGGCGACCACGCACGGCGTGATGGAACATCCGATCCACACCGGGTACTGGGGCGAACACCTGATCGGCGCCCGCCGGGTCGGCTGAGCGCCGGCCTAGGCGTCGAGGAAGCGGCCGAGCGCGGCCAGCGCGGCCTCCGGGTCGCGCCGGCCGACGCCGATGCGGAAGCGCTCGGCGGGCACCGGACCGAGCTCCGACGCGTAGATCGAGGCCGGGAGGAGGACGACTCCCTCCGTCTCGACCAGCTCACGGCAGAACGCCTCCACCCCGTCGTCGCCGAGATAGCGCGGGAAGGAGACGCAGCCGCCCGCCGGCGCCTCCCACTCGAGCTTCTCCGGGTGGGCGGCGAACGCCGCCTCGAAGAGCGGGATGTTGTTCGCGATCAGCTCGCGGTTGCGGGCCTGGATCGCGGCGCCGTTGCGGAGCGCGATCGTCGCCAGCGCCTCGCTCGGCCTCGCGTTGCAGATCGAGGTGTAGTGCTTGCGCTTCTCGAGTCGCTCGAGCAGATCACGCCGCTGGGTCGCCAGCCAGCCGATCCGCAGCCCCGGCAGCCCGTATGACTTCGACATCACGTTGAGGGAGACGGCCGAGCCCGACAGCTCGGCGGCCTGCGGGAGGCGGCGCGACTCGTCGGTCTCGAGGCCGCGGTAGACCTCGTCGGAGAGGAGCGTCGCGCCATGCTCGTCGCAGAGGGCGACCAGCGCCCGCCAGGTCTCCCGCGAGCAGATCGCCCCGGTCGGGTTGTTGGGGAAGTTGACCGCGACGAGCTTGGTGTTCGGTCGCAGCCGCCGGGCGATCTCCTCCACGTCCGGCTCCCAGCCCGCGGCCGGATCGAGCACGATGCCCTCGACGTCGGCGCCGGCGGTGAGCGGGACCGTCTCAAAGGACTGGTAGTTCGGCACCGTCACCAGGGCGTGGTCGCCCGGCCCGGCCAGCTCCTGCAGCGCCCAGAAGAGCGCCTCCTCCGCGCCCGCGAAGGTGAGGACGTGCTCAGGTCCCAGGCCCTCGTAGAGATCGGCGACCGCCGCGCGCAGCTCCTCCCCGCCCCAGGTCGGCGCGTAGGAGAGCGGCAGGCGCTCGAAGTGGGCGCGCTCGTCGGGGTCGGCGAAGGCCAAGAGCTCCTCGATCGTCAACGTCTCCGCGTCCGACGCGGTGAGGTGGTGCCTGGCCGAGAACTCCCAGACCCCGAGGTACTCCTCGAGGCGGAAGGTCGCAGGGTCGAACGGGCCGGTCATCTCGAATCGGAATACTGACGGGATGAGCGAACAGAGCATCTTCGAGCCGCCGGCCTGGGACGAGCGCTACTCCGGCGACGATCAGATCTGGAGCGGCGACCCCAACGTGCAGCTCGTTGCCGAGGCCGCCGGCCTCACCCCCGGCACGGCGCTCGACGTCGGCTGCGGCGAGGGCGGCGACGTCATCTGGCTCGCCCGGCGCGGCTGGACCGTGACCGGGGCCGACTTCTCCGCCGCCGGCCTGGAGCGGGCGGCGCGGCTCGCCGAGGAGGCGGGGGTCGCCGAGCGGACCGACTGGTGGCGGGTCGACGCGCGCGAGTTCGACGCGGAGGGGCGCACCTGGGACCTCGTCAGCACCCAGTACCTGCACCCGCCCGACGGCGGCATGGTCGAGGTGGTCGGCCGCCTCGCCACCGCGGTCGCGCCGGGCGGGCACCTGCTGGCCGTCGGCCACGCCCCGCCCCCGGGCTCGTCCCACAACCTTGGCGCCCACGAGCCGAACGCCCGCCACCGCGCGATGTTCCTCGCCGCCGACCTCCTCCCCGGCCTGCCCGACGATTTCGAGGCCCTCGTGGTCGAGCAGCGGCCCCACCATCACACGCACAACGGCGAGACCGTCGAAATCGACGACTCGGTCCTGCTCGCCCGCCGCCGGGCCTGAGGGGGGCTAGGCCTGGGCGCGCTCGCCGAGCAGCTCGGCGACGTGGTCGATCATCGCGTCGAGCACGGCTTCCAGCGGCGCCGGGTCGCGGCGCACCTGGGTGAGGACCAGCCCGCCCTGGTGAGCGGCGAGGAGGGCGACGGCGAGGCGGTCGGGATCGACCGAAGCGGGTAGCTCGCCGCGGTCGTGCATCGCCTCGATGCCCCGGGCGATCGCGCCCTCCCAACGGGCGAAGCCGGCGGCGATGTCGGTGCGGGCGTCGGGGTCGGCCTCCGCGAGCTCCCCGGCGAGGGAGCCGATCGGGCAGCCGCCCTTGCACTGGAGCTGGTTCTGGATCGCCACCGCCTGGTCGCGCCAGGCGCGCAGCGCGTCGAGGCTGTCGAGCTTGCCGAGCAGCGGTTCCTGGGCGTCGAGGATGGCGTCCGACTGGTGGGCGATCACCGCGTGCACCAGCGCCTGCTTGTCGGCGAAGTAGTGGTAGAGCTGGGAGCTCGAGACCCCGGCCGCCTCCTTGATGTCCTCCATGCCGGTCGGCGCGACGCCGCGCTCGAAGATCAGCTCGGCCGCCGCGGTGACGATCCGCTCGCGCGTCTCCGCGCCCTTCCTGGTGAGGCGCGGCACCGTCGCCGTGCCCCCGCTCTTCTCGCTCTTCGTCGCCATCTCTCGAGGATACCGACACTTCTGGATTTGACAATCCAGAACAGAGATGGCATTTTGGATCGCACAATCCACTTCGGACGAAAGGAAGCACGATGGAACTCGACGGCAAGAAGGCACTGGTCACCGGCGGCACCTCCGGGATCGGACGGGAGGTGGCGAAGCAGCTGGCGGCCCTCGGCGCGGAGGTCTACGTCAGCGGCCGAGACGCGGTGCGCGGGGCCGAGGCGGTCGCCGAGATCGAGGGCGCGGGCGGCACCGCCCGGTTCGTCGCCGCCGATCTCGCCGACTTCGCGGCGATCGGGAGGCTGGCCGCGGAGGTCGGCGACGTCGACATTCTCGTCAACAACGCGGGCATCTTCACCTTCGCCCCCTCTCCCGAAGGGAGTCGCGAGGACTTCGAGGCGATGTTCGACGTCAACGTCCGCGCGCCGTACTTCCTCACCGCGGCGCTGGCGCCGGGCATGGCCGGGCGCGGCGGCGGGTCGATCGTGAACGTCTCCACCATGGTCGCCGAGCTCGGCATGCCGACCAGCTCCGCCTACGCGGCCAGCAAGGCGGCGCTGGCGTCGCTGACCCGCACCTGGGCGAGCGAGTTCGCCGAATCCGGCGTCCGCGTGAACGCGGTCACGGTCGGACCGACCAACACCGGCGGCAGCGAGGTGATGAGCGAGGAAGAGATCGCCTTCGTCACCGGGCTGACGAAACTGGGCCGCACCGCCGAGCCCCGCGAGATCGCCGAGGCGATCGCCTTCCTCGCCTCCCCCCGCGCCAGCTACGTGACCGGCGCCAACGTGGCCGTCGACGGCGGCGCCACCGCCGTCCTCGCGTAGGGGCCCCGCGGGCGGGGCGGCCGTCCGAGATCGGTCCCGGGCGTCTCGGACACGGCCCCGGCAGGCTGTGGCGGTGTCCGAGACGCCAGGGACGTGTGGGGTTCGTGGGGGGGACGGCACGGGTCGGGAAGTCGCCGGACTTCCGTGGGCGTCTCGTGCCGGAGAGGTCACGAAGAGCCCCGAAGGGCCTCGTTCGTTGACGAAGATGCCGGGGACGTCACACCTCCGTGCGTCTCCGGTCCGTCTTTCGGTCCGAGATCAGGCCCCACGGGCGGTGCGTTCGTCATTTGGCCGGTATAGGAGGCCTAATGACGAACGCACCGCCGTGCGTGTTGCCCAACACGCACGGAAGGGCGACGTTCCCGGCGTCTCCCTCACGACTTGCGGGTCCCGTCACTCGTTTCATACCCGGCCGTCTCGGCCACGGCCACAGCCTGCCCGGGCCGTGGACGAGACGGCCTCGTCCCTTTCCGTCCCTTTCCACCCCGCCCCCTGCCCGTGGAATCAACCATCCAACCGGGCCGGGGCGGTCGGGTGGGGTCAGGAGGCGACGATGCCCTCGCCGCCGACGGCGCCCGGGACCGTCACCTTGCCGAGCGGCTGCAGTTTGCCGCCGGGCAGGGCCTTGAACTCGTCGACGACGCCTTCGGCGCCGGTCTGGACGTAGAGGAACTTGCCCGCGGCGGCAGCGTCGACCGTGCCGGGCAAGGTCGCGGTGTTCCCCAGCGGGGTCAGCGCCGAGCCCTTCACGCCGAACGCCGAGACGCTGCCCGAGGCCGCGTTCGACAGGTAGAAGGTGCTGCCGATGTGGGTGATCCAGCAGGTCGCTTCCTGGCCGGTCGGGGCACTCGCCAGTTCGGTCAGCGAGCCGTTGCCGGCGATCGCGAAGGACGCGAGGGCGTTCGTCCCCGCCTCCGCCACCAGCAGGTTCCCGGCGGAGTCGAAGTCGACCGCGAACGGGACCTTTTCCGGCAGCGAGGTGACGACCGGGGTCTTCGCCGGAGCGCCCGAGCCTTCGACCTTGAAGACCTCGATCGCGCTGGTGTTCTCCTTGGTGGTGACGAGGAGCTTCGAGCCGTCCGGGGTGAAGGCGACCTGGCCGGGGGTCGAGGTGAACTCCGGGGTTTTCGCCGGGTCGAGGCCGAGCGGACGGTTCCAGCCCTTCTGCAACGAAAGCTTGCCGTCGACCAGCTTGTAGCCCTGGACCGCGCCGCCGCCGCGCGCGTTCAGCACGTAGAGCGCTTCACCGTGGACGGCGATGCTGACCGGGAACTCGCCGCCCGAGGGCAGGGTCGCTTCCTTGGTCAGCCTGGTGCCGTCGACGGCGAACTCGGTGATCGTGTTCGAGCCGGGGTTGACGGCGAAGAGCAGGCCGGCTTCGGCGTCGAGGGCGAGCGAGCCCTGCGAGGCGGGGAAGTCGACTTTCGCGCCTTCGAGCGCGCCGCCCTTGCCGCCGGTCTTGTAGACGCCGGCCTGGGTCAGCCGACCCTGCGCCGAGCGCTTGTAGGCGACGACGGCGTTGCCGGCGACGTTGTCGGTCTGGACGAAGACGGCGCCGCCGGACGCGGCGGTCGAGCCGCCGCCGCCGTGGTCGGGGGCGGCGAAGGCACCCGGGGCGGCGAGCACGAGAGTGGCAAGGGCCCCGGCCGTGACGCCGAGGAGGGGACGGGTGAATCTCATCGATCCTCCGATCGAGGTTGGTTGCGTTCACCCTTCAGCGCCCGGCCGGATCGCCGTCTTACCTCGCAAACCGCATGTTTAAGCCATTTGTAAGGACTCTTACGAGAGAATTACGGCCGTCGGCGCGCGCCGGCGCTCTCTACGATCGGTCGGTGCCCGTCGCCTCCACGCCCCCCGCGCTGACCCCCGCCGACCTGCGCGGCCCGCGCCGCGAGGAGGCCGTCTCCCGCCTCCATGCCCACCTGCTGCGGACGGCCCGCGCCGAGGTCGCGCGGCGGCGCGGCGCCCTCCCCTTCGCCGGCCCGGAGCTCGACGACGTCGTCACCCTCGCCGCCGACGACGCGACCCTGGCCGTGCTCGCGAAGCTCGACGAGTTCCGCGGCGAGGCCCTCTTCACCACCTGGGCGGCGCGCTTCGCCACGCTCGAGGTGTCCCACAAGATCGCCCGCCACCTCTGGCGCGGGGCGCGGGTCGAGCTCGACCCCGCCGCCTGGGAGCTGCTGCCCGACCGGAGGGACGATGGCCCCGGCAGAGCGGCCGAGACGCGCGAGGTGCTCGACCGGCTGGGCCGTGCCGTCGCCACCGAGCTGAGCGAGCGGCAACGGCGCGTCTTCGAGGCGCTCGTCCTCAACGAGGTGCCGCCGGAGACGCTCGCGGCCGAGCTGGAGACGAACCGCGGCGCGCTCTACAAGACGCTCTTCGACGCGCGCCGCAAGCTGCGCGTGGTGGTCGGGGCGGCGGCCTAGGGAGGTGAGATCCCGGCCGCCGAGGGGGGCGGCCCGGGCCGGGGCGATCCTCCCCGGCCGGGACCAGAAGCGTTCCCCTGTTAGTTGGACTTGGTCGGTCCCGCCGCCGGAACCAACGCGTCGATCATGGAGATCTTCATCAAGTGTTTCACCCCCTCCCCGCCTCCGTTCTTTGCGATTTCCGGCGGAAAGACAGAGGAAAATCGTCGCCAGTTCCAGCGCTTTTTCGGACATAAGTCCTATTTCGGCCCAACATCCGGGGGTTTAGGTGGTACACATCGAGTGAAGTGGATAAATCAAACGTTCAAGACGATTGATGACCGACCTCGACGTCGACAGCCGCCGCCCCCGCCGCGAATTCCAGAAAACGCGGGCTGAAATCCTCAGCCACCCGCTGCGCGTGCGGATGCTGGAGATCGCCAACGAATTCGACGTGAGCGCGGTCAGCTTCGTCCGCGGCGGCTACGCCAAGGGCCTGCTCGACCACCTTGACGAGGGCACCGCCGTGTCCCAGGTCGCCTACCACTTCCGCAAGCTGCTGAAAGCCGGCTGCGTCGAGGTGGTCGAACATCACGTCCGTCGCGGCGCGGTGGAAAACGTCTACCGCGGCGTCGCCCGCGGCTACTTCGACACCGACGAATGGCGGTCGGTCGACCCCGAGCGACGTCGGGAAATCACCGGCATCGCCCTGCAGGCGCTGATGGCCCGCGCCGAAAGCGCGGTGCTCGAAGACACCTTCGACGCGCGCGAGGACCGCTGGCTGGTCTGGACCCAGATGGCGCTCGACGAGCAGGGTTGGGACGAGCTCGGCGAGCTCTGCAAACAGATGATGGACGACGTCGAACGGGTGCGCGAGACAGCGGAGGAGCGCCTGGGTCGCTCCGGCGAGCCCGTCCAGACGACGCCGGTCACCTGGGGCCTTCTGTCGTTCGAATCGCCGCGTCCCTAGCCCGCCGTCGCCTCGGCCTGCTCGCGCAGCCGGGCCAGCGTGCCACGCAGGAGGCGGGAGACGTGCATCTGCGAGCAACCGATGCGGGCGGCGATCTTCGACTGCGGCAGATCCTCGACGAAGCGCAGCCGCAGCACCTCGCGCTCGCGGTCGTCAATGCTCGGCAGCACCGTCTCGACCGTCATCTGGTCCTCGACCAGCTCGTAGCCGTCGTCGACCCGGCCGACCCACTCCGGCGTCGCGGGCCCCTCGCCGTCGTCGCCCTGGACGTGGGCTTCGAGGCCGAGCGGCCGGCGGTTCTCCTCCGCGGCGAGCGTCTCCAGGACGGCGGCGGTCGAGGTGACGTTCATCGGGCCCTCCCATCTGGATGGATTCCCCGACTCAGCCACTCTTGGCCCGAAGGCGTGCGGTTGCGTGCGGTCCGTGGAGCGACCCACGAGCGTTGCGATGATCCGCACCATCCCGGGGTCCGCAGTCCTCTCCCTACCCTGGTCACGACATCCAAACCGAATCGAGGGTCCCGGGTACGCTGGAGCGATGCGGGTTCCGCCCGAAGGCCCGACCACCCGGCCCGACCCGGTCGGCGCCCACGCCGCCTGGACGGAGGTCGAGCGCGACGGGGAGCGCGACGCGGTGGCGGTCGAGGAGCCGCTCGAGATCCGCGTCGACGGCAGGCCGCTCAGCATCACCATGCGCACGCCCGGCCACGACGAGGAGCTGGCGCTCGGCTTCCTCTTCGGCGAGGGGCTGATCGACGGGCCGCGGGCGGCGGGCCTCACCGAGGACTTCGCCGCCAACACGATCGAGGTCGCCGGTCCGCTGCTCCGCGATCCCGGCGAGCGCCGCTTCTACACGACGTCCTCGTGCGGGGTCTGCGGCAAGGGGGCGCTGGAGGAGGTCGCGGTGGCGAGCGCGCCGCTCGGCCCCGGCCCGGTCGTCGACCGCGCCCTGCTCGCCGCCCTCCCCGAGCGCCTCGAGCAGCCGACCTTCGAGCTGACCGGCGGCGTCCACGCGACGGGGCTCTTCGACACCGCCGGGCGACTGCTGATCGCCCGCGAGGACGTCGGCCGCCACAACGCCATGGACAAGGTCGTGGGACGGGCGCTGCTCGACGGACTCGTCCCCCTTGCTGACAAGGTGCTCTGCGTCAGCGGACGCCTCTCCTTCGAGCTGGTCCAGAAGGCGGCCGTCGCCGGAGCCCCGATCCTGGTCGGCGTCGGCGCCCCCTCCAGCCTCGCGATCGAGCTGGCCGCCGACCGCAACATGACCCTCGCCGGGTTCACCCGCCGCGGCCAGACCAACGTCTACTGCGGCACCGAGCGCGTCAGGGGTTGATGCGGCGGGCGATGTCCCGGAGCTCGCCGGGGGAGCGGCCGGTCTTGCCCGCGGCCCAGCAGGCGAGCGGGGCGGCGGGACGCTCGGAGGAGTGGGCGGCGATCGACGCCAGCTCCAGCAGCTCGGCTTCCTCCTCCGCGGTCGGGGCGTCGACGCCGAGCTCGGCGCAGAACGCCCGCACCCACTCCTCGCGAGTCATCCCGCCCTCCGCCACGCTCAGCCCCCGATCGCGCTCATCGTCCGGGCCGGCGGCCGGAACCCGGGCTCGTCGATCCGGTGCTTCAGCTCCTTCCGCCAGACCGCATCACGGACGATCCGTCCCAGCTCGACGTCGTCGGCGCCCGCCCGCAGCGGGCCGCGCAGGTCGGTCTCGTGCAGGGAGAAGAGGCAGGTGCGCAGCTTGCCATCGGCGGTCAGGCGCAGCCGGTTGCAGTCGGCGCAGAACGGTTCCGAGACGGGGTTGACGAAGCCGATCTCGCCGCGCCCGTCGGCGAAGCCGTAGACGCGCGCGGTCGAGTGTGGCTCGCGCGGGCGCTCCACCAGCGGGTGCTCCTCCTCGATCATCGCCCGCACCTCCGCCCCGGTCAGCACCTCCTCCGCGCGCCAGGCGCGGTCACCGTCGAGCGGCATGAACTCGATGAAGCGCACCTGGAAGCCGCGCTCGCGGGCCAACGCGCAGAAGCGCAGCACGTCGTCGCGGCCCAAGCCCGGCATCGGCACCGCGTTCACCTTCACCGGGCGGACCTGGGGGAAGGCGGCGATCGCATCAAGCCCCGCCATCACCCGGTCGAGCGCATCGCGCCGGGTGATCTCGAAGAAGCGGCCGCGCGCAAGGCTGTCGATCGACACGTTGACCCGGTCGATCCCGGCGGCGACAAGATCGGCCGCCTGAGCGTCCAGCAGATAGCCGTTGGTGGTGAGCGAGAGGTCCTCGATCCCCTCGACCGCCCGCAACCGCCCCACCAGCGCCGGAAATTCGCGCCGCACCAACGGCTCGCCCCCGGTCAGCCGCACGTCCCGCACCCCCAGGTCGACCAGCAGCCGCACCAACCGCTCGATCTCCTCGAAAGACAGGATCTCCTCACGCGGAATCCAAGGCATCCCCTCGGCGGGCATGCAGTAGCGGCAGCGGAAGTTGCAGCGGTCGGTGACCGAGACCCGCAGGTCGGAGATGGACCTGCCGTGGGCGTCTTCGAGGGGCATGTAAAGACGGTACCCCTTGGGGTGCTTCGGGGCGGGGGCGGCCGTCCGAGTGGGTCCTGGACGTCACGAACTCCGGCCTTCTGTGACGGTCCTGCCCGAGAGGGAGGTCCCGCAGAGGGTGCGTTCGCACTTTCCCGTACATAGGACGGCAAACTGCGAACGCGCTGTCACGGGAGGTTGAGTTCGCACTTATCCACGCATAGCGTGGATAAGTGCGAACTCATCGGGGGCGGGCATGGGGAAGACGCGTGAAAGGGTGACGTGCCCGGCATCTCCCTCACGACTTGCGAGTCTCGTCACGGATCCGTGACCCTCCCGTGACCCGCACGCGACGATCCCTCCTCATTCCCAACATCCCCGGCCGTCTCGGCCAGGGCCGTGGCCGAGACGGCCGCGTCCCTCAGCATCGGGCGCCAGCTTCCCTACTCCCCGTGCCCCGGCCTCCCACCCCTCAGCAGGGCCAGCGCATGCGGCAACACCTTCGCGAGCGCCTCGCCGCACTGGCCGATGCTGCGCGGGCTGCCGGGGAAGTTGACGATCAGGGTGCGGCCGCGGGTGCCGGCGACGCCGCGCGAGAGCATCCAATTGCCGGTGTGGGGGCGCGAGGCGGCGCGCATCGCCTCGGCTATCCCGGGCGCCTCGCGGTCGAGGACGGCAAGCGTGGCCTCGGGGGTGACGTCGTCCGGGGACAGGCCGGTGCCGCCGCTGGTGAGGACGAGCGCGACCCCGAGCTCGTCACAGAAGTGGGTCAAACGTGCCTCGATCGTCCCGCGCTCGTCGGGGACGACCTCCCGCGCCGCGACCTCCAGCCCCAGCTCGGCGACGAACTCGGCGAGCCGCGCGCCGCTCTCGTCCTCCCCCTCGCCGCGCGCCTTCGAGGTGGAGACGGTGAGGAGCGCCGCCCGCATCAGCCGCCGGCTGGGGCGTCGGCGGCGTCCTCAAGCCGCCACTCGCCCGAGCGCCCGCCGCTCTTGGACACCAGCACCACCGACTCGATCGCGACCCCGCGCTCCAGGGCCTTGACCATGTCGTAGACGGTGAGCGCGGCGACCGAGGCGGCGGTCATCGCCTCCATCTCGACGCCGGTCTGGCCGACCGTGCGCGCCTCGGCGAGGAGCTCGACCAGGCCCGCCTCGACATCCACCGTGGCGGCGACGTCGACGAAGGAGAGCGGCAGCGGGTGACAGAGCGGGATCAGCGTCGAGGTCTGCTTGGCCGCCTGCACCCCGGCGATCCGCGCCACCCCGAGCACCTCGCCCTTGGGACCGTCACCGCGCTCCACCGCCCGAGCGGTGTCCGGGGCCATGCGCAGCCGCGCCCGCGCGACCGCGCGCCGCTCGCTGGTCGGCTTCGCGCCGACGTCGACCATCCGCGCCCGTCCGTCGTCGCCGATGTGGGTCAGTTCGTTCATCGCGTCGCCTCCGATCCCGCCGCGCCGGCTGCCGGTGCCGGTGTCTCCGATCCCGCCGCGTCAGCGGCCTGCGCGCCTTCCGCCTCGCTCGGTCGCGGCGCCGCCTCGCCCTCGACCCAGTTCCCCGCGCCCTCCGCGTCCAGCTCCCGCTTCCAGATCGGCGCCTCGGCCTTGATCCGGTCGATCGCCTCGCGGGCGCCGGCGAACGCTTCCTCGCGGTGCCCGGCGGCGACCGCGACGACCACGCCGGGCTCACCCAGCGCCACCCGGCCGACCCGGTGCTCGGCGGCGGCCGCGAGCAGCCCGTGCCGCTCGACGCAGTCGGCGAGGATCGCCGCGATCCGCTCCTCCGCCATCTCCCGGTAGGCCTCGTAGTCGAGGCTCGCCACCTCGCGCGTCACCCCTTGGAAGGTGACGATCGCCCCCGCGCCGGGATCGCCGACCCAGCGCGACAGCTCGCCCGCGTTCAGAGGCTCTTCCGTGACACTCACCCGCGTCCGCCCCGGCGCGCCGCCGCTGATCGGCGGGATCAGCGCCAGCTCGTCGCCGGGAGCGATCGCGGTGCCGTCGCCCGCGTACTCGCGATTGACAGCCATGCGCAGAGGCATGCGTCCGACCAGCTCGCCGAGTCCCGGCGCCGCGGCGAGGCGCTCGAAGGCGTCGCCGACGGTGGCGCCCTCGGGCAGCTCGATCTCGACCGAGTCGCGCCCGGCGCGCTCGCGCAGAACCGCGAAGAGGCGCACGGAGACGGTCATCGACCCATGGTATTCCGGTCGAGCAGCTCGACCTCAACCGTCTCCCCCGCCTCCATCACGGCGCTCTCGGCCGGGACCAAGGCCAGGGCGTCGGCGGCGAGCATCGAGGTGAGGACGTGGGACCCCTGACGAGGCAGCGGCCAGGCGACCCAGCCGTGCTCGTCCAGCTCCAGCCGGCAGCGGACGGCGTGGGCGCGGTCGGTCGGCTTCTCGTAGGCGGCGCCGAGCCGCGCGGTCGTGCGCCGCGTCGCCGGGTCCCCGCCCGCCATCGCGATCAACGCCGGGCGCACGAAGGTCAGGAAAGTGACCATGACCGACACGGGATTCCCCGGTAAACCGAACGCAAGCGTGTCGCCTCGCGTACCGAACCAGGTCGGTCCGCCCGGTTTCAGCTTGACCCGCCAGAAGACCTCCTCGGCGCCAAGCTCCGCCAGCGCCGCCTTGACGTAGTCGTGCTCGCCGACCGAGACGCCGCCGCAGACGATCGCCACGTTGGCCTCGAGCGCGCGCCCGAGCGCCGCCCGCGTCGCCTCCGGCTCGTCCGCAGTCCAATCGACCGAGACGACCTCGGCCCCGGCCAGCCGCGCGAGCGCCGGCACCGTCAGCGAGTTCGAGTCCCGGATGCCGCCCGGCCCGAGCGCCCGGCCCGGCGCGGTCAGCTCGTCGCCGCTCGTCACCACCGCGACGCGCGGGCGGCGGCGGACGGGCGCCGGATCGAGCCCGATCGTCGCCAGCGCCCCCAGCTCCGCCGGCCCCAGCTCCATCCCGGCCCGCACCACGGTCTCGCCGGCGGAGATGTCCTCTCCGGCCCGCCGGACGTTGGCGCCGAGTGGAGCGGCGACGGCGACCAGGACGCGCTCGCCACCCGGCCCGTACGCGCCGTCGCGAAGCGAAGCGGCGGGATCGAAGCGCTCCGCGCGGTCCCTCTCGCGCTCCGTGTCCTCCACCCGGACCACCGCGTCGGCGCCGTCCGGCAGCACCGCGCCGGTCGAGATCGCGATCGCCTCGCCGGGTCCCAAAGCCCGCCCGGCCGGGTGGCCGGCGCGCGACTCGTCGACGACCTCAAGCGCCACGGGCGAATCGGCGCTCGCGCCCGCCACGTCCTCCGCCCGCACCGCGAAGCCGTCCATGGCCGAGTTGTCGAAGGGCTGGAACGGGCCCGCGGCGACCGCGTCGACGGCGAGATGGCGTCCCAGAGCCAGGTCCAAGCCGACCTCCTCGACCGCCGTCGGCCGCACCCGCGCGAGCACCTCGCGGCGCGCCGCCTCGATCCCGATCGCCCTGGCCATGCGTGAAGGATGACCGGTAGCCTCCAATACGGGTTGTCACAGAATCTTGTCGAGCTGATCAAGCGTCATCACGCGGTCGACGCCCCCACCGCACTCGAGCTGCTGAAGGAGGCGATGGAGGATCACGGCGAGCTGACCGATGCCGATCGCCGCGCCGCCGCCGCGGCCTCGGGACTGCCGGAGGCGGCGGTATACGGCGTCTCCACCTTCTACGACGACCTGCTCGTCCCGCGCGGGCGCCGCCACGTGCGCGTCTGCACCGGGACGGCCTGCTTCGCCGCCGCCGGCGAGCGCCCGGTGGAGGAGCTGAGCGCCGGGCTCGGCCTCGCCCCCGGCGAGCGCAGCGCCGACGGGTCCGTCTCCCTCGCCGAGACCGTCTGCCTCGGCTTCTGCCACTCCTCCCCGGCGGTCCGGGTCGGCGACGAGGTCGACGCCGGGCCGGGAGCGATCGAGCGGGTCCTCGCCGGGGAGAGCCGGGCCGCGGCGGAGCCTGCCTGGGCCAGCCTCCTCCCCGAGCCGGTCCTCACGCGCTCCCCCGATCCCCACGACTGGGCCGGGCTGCGGCGGGCGCTCGACACCCTCGGCCGCGAGGCCCTCCTGGCGGAGGTGGAAGCGGCGGACGTGCGCGGGCGCGGCGGCGCGGGCTTCCCCGCCGGGCAGAAGTGGGCGTTCGCGGCGAAGGCGGAGGGGGCGGAGAAGTTCATCGTCGCCAACGGGGACGAGGGCGACCCCGGCTCCTACATCGACAAGTACCTGATGGAGCGCAGCCCCGAGCTGCTGCTCGAGGGGATGGCGCTGGCGGGCCTCGCCGTCGGCGCCGGCCACGGCTTCGTGCTCTGTCGCTCCGAGTACCCGGCGTCGAAGCCGGCCCTGGACCGGGCGGCGGCCCGGGCGCGCGAGGCGGGCCTGCTCGGGGCCGGGATCCTCGGCACCGACCTCGACTTCGACGTGACGATCATCGAGGGCGCCGGCTCCTACGTGGTCGGTGAGGAGACCGCGCTGCTGGCCTGCGTGCAGGGACTGCGCGGGACGGTCTCGGCGCGGCCGCCGTTCCCCGCCGAGCGCGGCGTGTACGGGATGCCGACCGTCGTCAACAACGTCGAGACGCTCTGCAACGTCCCCTTCGTCGCCGCCCGCGGGGCCGACGCCTACCGCGCGCTCAGCCCGGACTCCGAGACCGCGGGCTCGAAGCTCGTCTGCTTCAACGAGCGCTTCGCCCGCCCGAGCGTCTACGAGGTCCCCTTCGGGATGACGGTGCGCCAGCTCTGCGAGGACGTCGCCGGCGGCCTGCGCGACGGGGCCCGGATCAAGGCCGTGCAGATCGGCGGGCCGCTCGGCGGCATCCTCCCCGCCTCGCTGCTGGACACGCGCTTCGACTTCGACGCCCTCGCCGCGGTCGGCTGCATGGTCGGGCACGGCAGCATCCTCGCCTTCGACGAGGGCACCGACATGCGCGACGTCGCCCGCCATCTCCTGCGCTTCGGGGCTGAGGAGAGCTGCGGCAAGTGCTTCCCCTGCCGGATCGGGATGC